>Ga0210399_10000998_pt1 | contig 22184 bp, 16 predicted proteins | sample IncBWC14MmetaG_FD_150865 | JGI IMG/M metagenome (GOLD analysis project Ga0210399, IMG submission 150865) | Forest soil microbial communities from Barre Woods Harvard Forest LTER site, Petersham, Massachusetts, United States - Inc-BW-C-14-M | ecosystem: Environmental > Terrestrial > Soil >... | reverse complement strand
CTAGATTGCCAGAATCGCTGGCTGAAACCCCACAGTTTGGGACACGAAGCCACGCGATCGAACCAACTTTCACCGTCCGTATCTCTTCAGCGCGGCCTGACGCAGTCGTCCAACGTTTCACCGCACGGGAGCCGATGGCGTTCTACCCTTAATGAACTGGCTCTTGCCGAAGAGGTCCGCGATTCCGTCCATCAGATCGATGTCTCTCACCAACATTAAAATGAAAGAGTCCTTTTAGGGCGAATCCCGAATTCGCCAGTCTAAGTATCGCGTTCGGGCGGAGCGAGGCACTCCTCGGTGGAGCGTCGGCTTTCCTACCCGGAGGGCGTTGGGCCGAAAGTTGCCACACTATCAGCCAACTCTGCGCGAACGGCGATCCAAGGAGCGCACTTTGCCGACGTCAGCCTTCGCCGCTTGTTCCGCGTCCGGCTAGGGGTGCGAGGGCATCCTCATCAGAAGTGCTGGCACGCATCGTTGAACGAACGAGTTGCGGTGCCTCTAACCCGGCAGCTTCCGACGTCATGTGCCATCGCATTTCCGCTTCTAGTGCAGCCAACTGCGCTTCGATTTCCTCGGCTGCCTTGCGCTTGCGAATGATCTCGTCGCGGTAGCGGCGCAGGAAGTAGTCGATGGTCTCGACGCGAATCCTGATTGAGCCGGAGGGCTTGTTCTCGTCGAGATCCTTGAAACAGAAATATGGCGTACCCGACTGCTCGATAATGCCTTCGATCACGCCGTAGATGGGCGCATCGTGGCCGCACTTGAAGCTGGAGATTTCAAGCGCGACCAGGTTCGGATGCCGGGCAGTAAACTTTGCAGCCCAAACCTTGTGATTCGTGCTGCAGGAGTAGGAATTCTTCCAGGCATCTGTAATGTCGAGGGGATGACTGACGACTCCGGCGCGGACTTCTTCTCCGAAAAGACGTTCGAGCAAGTCCTCATCGAGCGGCAGAGTGTTCTGCGAAAAGATGGGATAGCCGAGCTTCTGGAACTCTTCGAGGATCTCGTGATTCAGTCCGGGATCGTGGTGGTACGGACGACCAAGCATTACGATTCCGATGCGGTCTTCGCGTTCCAACTGGTCCATCACTTGACGAGCGCGCTTGCGGATGCTGGTTTCGTAGTCAGCTAGCGCTTGGAAACCGACTTCGACGGCGCGGTCGTTCTCCTCAATGGAAAGCCCCAGGATGGGTTGCCAGGCTTGCAGCATCTGGAAGGCGAACAGCTTGCGATCGGCGAAGTTCAGAACCGGATCGACGTACTTCACGTTGTGCTCGGCAAAGACGTCGTTTTCCTTGGTGAATGCGGCTTTGACGGTCTCGGGCGTGGCGGTCACGGTCGGACACGCGTTGGCGCCCACAATCTTTACGAGCGGCGAAGTCAGCACGTCATACATCGGGAAAAAGATGACGTTCAGCGGCTTCTTGCGATGCTTCTCCTGAATCAGGTTGTAGACGTGGGAAATGCCGATCTTCGCCGGGAAGCAGGGATCGATGGCGCCGCGGCTGGCGCCGGCGCGGTAGAGGTCCGAACTGGTGTAGTCGGAGTAGATGATGTTTTCCGGCTGGACGCCGAGGCTCTCGAAATATCCGTTGAAGAGCGGCGCGTAGGTGTAAATGTTCAGCACGCGAGGGATGCCGACGCGCAGCTTCTTGCGGGCTTCCATCAGCGGAATGCGTTCTTTGGCGGCCTTGTTCCAGAACTTCGCTGCCGGGATGGGATCAGCGACGGTCTTAGGATTGACGGGACGGAAGACCTCGTGGGCGGCCATGTCCACGAAGTTCGGATGCTTTTCTTTGATCCCGTCGAGGCCGGCTTTGATGTCCTTCATGTCGTTGATGTCTTCGACCAAACCTTTTTCGCAGGTGGCGATGATCAGGCGTTGCTCGCCGTGCATCAACGGAACCTTGGTGACTTTCTGGACGGGGACGAAGGCCATGTCATCTTTGGGAACGGTGCGGATGTCGATGAAGGTGCGCAGGCAATTGTTTTTGCAGAAATTGCAGCGGGTGGATTCGTTGCGGGTGGTGCGGTATTCGATTTTGCGGACCGCTTCCAGACCGACGAACGTGGTCTGCTGGCCCTTGCGCCACAGGCGAAGGGATTCGACCGCCGCACCGATGGCTCCGGACTCGCCGCAGAACTCGTGGACTATGATCTCGGGCTTCTTTCCGGCGGCGCGGAAGCTGTTGTGGATGAAGTCCACTTCGGCCTTCACCACGGCCATATTGTTCTGGGTTCCACCCTGCAGGACGAAACGCGTGCCCAGCGCGGCCAGGTTGGGGATGCTTGCGACGTACAGGAACACGTTTTTGGGAAGGACGGCGGCTAGACCGGCGAGGATTTCCTCGGCCCGCCAGCCCTGGCGCTGGAAATTCACGATGTCGGATTGCATGAAGACTGCGCAGCCATAGCCGAAGACCGGCATCGATTGTGCGGAAAAGGCCAAGTCGGCGTATTGCTCGACGCTCAGGCCGAAGCCTTCGGCGGTGGACTGCAGGAAGTACCCGTTGCCGGCAGAACACTGCGTGTTGAGCTTGAAGTCTTTGACGCGGCCGTTATGGAGGATGATGATCTTGATGTCCTGGCCGCCTACGTCGACGATGACATGGGGATCTTCGTAGAACTTTAGCGCCGATTCGGTGTGGGCGACGGTTTCGACCAGGGCGACGTCGGCGTGCAGGACATCTTTGAGAATGTCCTTCGCGTAGCCGGTGGTGGCGACTCCCAGCACTTCCAGTCTTGCCTTCTGCGCTTCGACCTGGGTGCGCAGGTTCTCGAACATTTCGATCGTGTCTTGAATCGGGTTGCCGTTCGAGAGCTGGTACGACTTGCAAAGGATGTCGCCGTTCTCGTCGAGGAGAACCGCTTTGGTGGAGGTGGAACCGCCGTCGATGCCGATGAAACCGCCGACAACCTGATTCGTGTTGAACACTGCGGGAACGAATCTCTTGCGGCGATAGGAGACTTTGAAGTCGTCGAGGTCCTGATCGCTGGTGGTAAGGCCCTTCGCGCCCGACTTGGCCTTTTCTTCCTGGCGGCCGTAGTCGATGTAGTGCACCAGCTTGTCGTATCCCTGGTAGCAGCCAACGCAATCGTCTTCGCTTTTGCCAAATTCAATGGCGCCGATGGCGGCGAAGTATTGCGCGTTTTGCGGGACCTTGATGAGGTCTTCGGGTTTGGCACCGTCGGGGATCGTGACCTTGCGCTCCTGCCACATGCGGGGAATGTTCGCCTGCCAGGCTTCGCGCATGCCTTTGATGAAGCTATTCGGGCCGCCCAGCAGCAACACGTGCGGGCGAAGGGTGTGGCCGCGCGTGAGCACACTCAGGTTTTGCAGGACGATAGCTTCAAAGAGCGAGGCCATTAATTCATCGGACGGGGTACCGACTTTCTGCAGGCTGTTGATGTCGGTCTCGGCGAAGACGCCGCACTTGCCTGCAACTTTGTGGAGTTTGATTCCGCGATAGCCCTGGAGCGCGAGCTCGGCGGTCGGGATTTTCAGCTTGGCATTGATTTTGTCGATCACCGCGCCGGTACCCCCGGCGCACTTGTCGTTCATCGAGGGAATTTTCTTCTTGCGGCCGGTTTCGTCGTCGTCTTTGAAGACGATGATCTTGGCGTCCTGACCGCCGAGTTCGATGACGGAATACACCTCGGGGTGCATCTTCTCGACAGCCAGGGAAACGGCAGTCACTTCCTGCACGAACTTGGCGCCGATCTGTTCGGCGATCGATCCTCCGCCGGAGCCGGTCATGAACATCCGGGTGTTGTGGCGGTTGATGCCGACTTCTTTCTCGATGCGGCGGAGGAATTCCAGCGACTTCTCGGGCTGCTTGGTTTCGTGGCGCTGGTAGTCCTGCCAGAGAACCTGGTCGGAGGCGGCGTCGACCACGATGGCTTTCACCGTGGTGGAGCCGACGTCGAGGCCCACCATGAATTCAGTGTGATGATCGTGCGCCTTGAGCATGGGGGCGGGAGCAATCTGTAGTAGCGGTGGCTTCGGCGCGGTTCCCAAATGATCGTGCATGGTCTCTCCCGTACGCTAGCAGGAACGTTGTAGATTGCAGTGACCGCCAACTCGTCCAGAGAACGAACGCAGACAAGATGGCGGTGGCGGCGACTCTTACCGGCCACTCCTATGGCCACCCTTACGCTGCGTTCGGCAGCGCAATCCCCGGAACGCGCGCGCGCTTCCAAGAACGAGTGCTCTTATCCATGCGATCGCTCACGTGCAAGATGAATTGGGCGGCGGTGCCGGCAATTCCCTCGCGATGAGGCACGTGGTAGAACGGCCGGCGCAGTTCGGGATGTTCGCCAATGTAATCCCGAATGTGATCGAGGCCCTTTCCGGTGGACTTCAGACACTGTTCAAACTCGGTCTTGGCTTTGACTTTGGCCTCGCCCAGGGCCATCTGAACGCGGCTATGAGCGTTCACTTCGCCTTCGCCGGAGGTTTCGATCGGCAGGAATATCATGTCCTTGAACTTGTTGATGACGGCCGATTGGACTCCGTCGGACTGCGAAGAGGGCATGCAACCGAAGGGCTTCAAGGCAAGCACCATGTGGCAGAGGTGATGGACGGTGTAGTAAACGTTCTTGCCGACTTCGAGGTGGCCTTCTCCGCCGCGGGCGAACTGGTTGTAGAAGGGGTGAGCCATTTCGGCCAGCTCTGTCTGCGGTACGAGGTGGTGCGTGATCCCGCCCAGATGCTTGATGGTGCGGTGATAGAAGAAATTCCACATCTTCTCGCCGACCGCAATTCCCATCAGTTTCTTACGGAGACCGATGTCATTGGCAATGTGCTTCTTGACTTCCCACCACTGCGGGTCGCGATAGGGGCGCTTGGCGGGCCACTTGGCTTGGGCGTGGGCCTTGGCCTGGTACATGAGGTAGGCAACCCAGGTGGCGATGGGCTCGACTACGACCTGCGCGCCTTCACGCTCCAGGAAGTCGAACATGTGGAAGTTGCCGTCGCCTTCGGTGATCTGCGCCCAGAATTCGCCGGTGATTTTCACCACCGGCTTCACTTTAGTGCGATCGACTTCAATGCGGTCCATACGCTCACGCGCGGCGTCGAGGGCGCTGAGGTAGTCCTTGCCCCACATGTGCTCGTGCCACTTGCCGAAGACGTTGGCGGTGTTGCGCAGGATCTTGTTGCTCTTGAATTTGGGCTTGGCCCAGTTGGGAGCACGCTCCTCGATCTCGAAGGAATCGCGGTTCCTGAGGTCTTCGCACAATTCGTCGACGGTTTCGTGAAAGACGCGATCGGTCTCGCCTTTGTTCACTTCGAAGGGACGGATCTGGTAGATGAGGTCATTCATCACGTCGCCGAGGTGCATGGCGTTCAACATGCCGAAACCGAAGTCGATGGTGAACTTCAGTCCGGGCTCTCCCGAGGCGGCCTTGATGCCGTCACTGTCTTTGAAGAGCAGCACGCGGAAGCCGTCGAAGCCGGCGTTCTTCAGCGCGAAGCGGTACTCGGCTTCGTACATGCCGAAGCGACACGGGCCACACGATCCAGCCGTGAAGAAGACGTAGTTGTCGAGAATGTCCTTGCGGGGGATGCCTTCCTTCTCAAGGAACTGGAGATATTGCACCAGATTGCCCACCGTGAAGTAGGTGGGATTGCACTGCCCGTTGTTGCCGTATTCCTTGCCGATCTGAAAGGCAGGGACATCGGGCACGGGCAGTTTCTCGCAGCGGTAGCCGCAGCCCTGGAACACCGCGCGAATCAGGTCTTCATGCTTCCACGTAAAACCGCCGAACAGAATGGTTACTTGGTTGCGCTCTTCAGCCGTGAAGGCGCGTTCCACCGGGCGGTGGAAGTGAGAGGGCCGGTCGAGGCCAGCGATTTTGCGCAGGCGGGCGCGCTCGGCGTCGAGGCGCTGTTTGATTTCTTGATCATTCTCGATTTGCACAAAATTGGTCGCCATCATCTTCCTCCGGCGTAAGCAGTGAGTACAGATCGTGATCTGAGAAAACAGAAGGCCGGACGGCCATCTGCAGGAGCTACTAGTCGGAACGGCGCAGGAACAATGCAGGCGCTACGCTCGAGTGAGTACTCGAGGCCATTCATCGCGCAATTGAAGCTCATCAGAACTCCTTACAACTTACTCCAAGGAGGTTTGATGTTTACACCAGCGAGAATCGTTGAGCAACGAAACCCGGGGCGCCGTGCAAGCGACGAGTCATTAAGCTGGCCCGGTTATGGAAACCGGGAGATGCACCAAGTTGAACGAGCCCGTTAAAGACGACCTGGTTAAGCGAAGCTGCCACTCACCCCTTGAAAACCACGGGCAGTCTGCTTGAGGACCCACTTAATGGCCCTCGTATCGTTGTAGCAGAAACCAAGGTGATGATTCAAGGTGGAGAAGCAATGTGTCTGGCATGACTTCTTCATCTCGTTCAGTTGGGGGACTTCGAACTTGTGATTTTCGATGACACCCCAGTCGTGCGTCGCGGAGTACATGGGGAAGCAGGGAGCCAAGGTGCCGTCAACTCGCATAATGATCGAGTTCTGCCCGGCTCGACAATTCCAAGGTTCCACTTTGCCCCGCATAAAGTCCTTCATATCCTGCAGCCGCTTGACCGAGTTCACCATCTTGTAGCCCGACTTGTTTTTCTCGATTAGCCAATCAACCAGTTCGTCCACTCTCGGCCAGTCCTCCGGGTGAATGAATGTGTCATTGGTGTCGTAGTGCTTGAAGTGACTCTGTTCGATCATGGGAGATTCGTTGAGGTGATAGTCTGTTGCAATGCCGTGCTCGCGCGCGATTTCGGTCAACTGCTTTACATCATCCATGTTGTTCCGGCAGATGTTGATGTTGAAAAACACGGCGTAGCCGTACTTGTATTGCTTGCGCACCAGGTAATCAAAATACTTGCGTACCGGGCTTAGCGCCTTCGGGAGCCCCGGTTTTTCATCCACTGCGTCCACGGCAAAATTGAAGATGGCCACACCGGCATCGGCCAACCGGTCAATCAGGTCAGGGCGCAGCAGGCGCGCATTGGTCGGCATGTAGATCCAGAAGCCCTTCTTGGCCGCGAAGTAACAGGCTTTGTGCACCAACTGCGGACGCAACAGGGGCTCGCCTTGTGCTCCGCAAGAAGTCCATACGCACATAAATAGGTGCAACTTTCCCGAGTGACGCAGACGTTACACTGTTACCTTCCAGCCGCAACTTGAAAGTTTCGTCGCCAACCGTTTATGCGCAGGACCGCACAGTTCCTCCGATCACTGCTTTCTATCCTTCTTATTACAGCCGGCGAAGGCGTTCAGTTTCTGTGGCTGGCAGTCTCGTCGCGGGCGGAATTGAGTGCCGAGGTGCTGTTCCTGCGCAAACAGTTGGCGTTCTACCGGGAACACCAGGTTCCGCCACGCAGGCTCACCGACGCAGCGCGCTTCTCCTTGGTGCTATGGTCTCAACTGTTCCACTGGAGAGCGGCACTGATGATTGTTAAGCCGGAGACCCTCATCGGCTGGCATCGCAAGGGGTTCAAGATGTTTTGGCGGCGGAAGTCGCGGTTGGGAAGACCGCGGATTCCGGAAAATCTTCGCCAGCTGATTGTGCGCACGGTGCAGGAGAACCCGACCTGGGGCGAGGAGCGCATCGCAGCCGAACTTTCGGTGAAGCTCGGGCTCTTGGTTTCGCCCCGAACGGTGCGGGCGTACTGGCCGCAAGAGAGGGATCCGCGAGGCGGTAGGAGAACAGCTTCGCAGCACTGGCGGACGTTTGTCCGCAATCACGCCCAGGCCATCGTGGCTGCTGACTTCTTGGTAGCCATCACGGCTGGCTTGCGAGTGCTGTACGTGTTCGTGGTGATGGAAGTGGGAAGTCGCCGCATTCTGCACTGCAATGTCACGGCCCATCCGACTGCAGCCTGGGCCTTGCAGCAGTTTCGAGAAGCCATCCCGAGTGATCACACCTACCGATTCCTGATTCATGATCGAGATTCGATCTTTTCGGCAGAAGTTGACGATGAGTTGGGGGCCTTCGGGCTGAGAGTTCTACGAACCCCCGTACAGGCGCCGAAGGCCAATGCTTACTGCGAACGGCTAGTGGGAACGATTCGCCGTGAATGCCTGGATTACGTGATCCCGCTGAGCGAGAAGCATCTTCGAACGATCATGAGGGAGTGGGTTGCCCACTACAATCAGGGACGACCTCATGCGAGCTTGGGGCCAGGCATTCCGGATTCCGACAGCAGGCCGCGGCCGCCCCCAAGCATCCATCGGCATGAGTTGCCAGCCAATTGCCGGATACGAGCGCGAGATATTCTCGGCGGGCTGCACCATGCATATTGGCTCGAAGAAATTGCTGCGTGAGGTCGCATCGACTTTTTGCGGAGCACAGTAGGCGTAGACACTGATGCTTCCCTCCGAGTCAAGCTGCTGAAGGGCCCTTTTACCTTCATACGCCTTGCTCTCGTTGGGGAAAATTACTACTAGCATGCGATCCATGAGTCATCTCCTGTCTCGGTTGTCGGACTTCAAGGCGAAAATTCTCAAACGGAGGAGATCATCGTGTGCCGGATCCCCAGCTCACAGCTGCTGAGCTGGAGATTCCGTGGGTAGACGGCGTTCGCTTGTTGACTCGGTTCCTCAGTTTGAGGTTTACGTGCTATCGGCCCGTTGTGGGGGGTCACGGTGTGACCCGAAGCCTAAGAGAGATGGATAGGTGGTGATACGAAAATCGGAGGTATCACCGGCCTCTTGTTATTGTTGAACTCTGGGAGCCCTAGAGCGGGGAATTCTATTTCAACTTGCGTCTGAGTGCACTACGCCGCCCTCATGTTGTCGATGTCCTTCTTGAGCGCATCGGTGTCGGCCTGCAACTGTGCCTTGGCGCGCTTTTTTGCCCGAGTGATGGCAGCCTCAACTTTCGCTTCGACGTCGGAAGCCGCGACCACCACTAGGCCGCTCGTACCATCGTCGAGCAATTCGCCAAGATCCTTCAGATCGGATCGCTTCATCCCGCCGACCACGTGCCCGGCTACTGCACCGGCGCCAGCACCGATAGCTCCGCCGCCGAGCAGACCCGCTGCTAGCCCAATACCAGCCGCCGGGAACAAGGCGATCACTGCCCCAACCGCAAGCCCGACCACGAATCCTCTTGCCGCACCCTGACGAGTCGGCTCCTCGGTGCGTTTGACAATCTCGACCTTTCCGTTCGATTTACGGGTTAGCACGGCTGCATCGTAGGTGTCGATGATCCCGGTATCCGTATACAGTTTGCGGACAGCATCGTAGTCGGCTAAAGCATCTGTTTCGGTGTTGTATTGGTTTGCGAGGACAACGAAGGTGTCAAGTGACATGATCGACTCCTTTCACATGATGGAAGTTAGGTGTCGAAGAATACTCCCACGATCGAAGCCGCGCAAGGAGGAGGATCGGCGCGTCTAGCTGGGCGATTTCCCAAGTGGTCCTGCAATTCTGAGCGGGTAACTTTCGCTCAGTCTCAGCAGCAGGACAGCTTAGCTCAACTTTAGATTCAGCTGCCACGAGCACTGCGCGCCCCAACACACTTTCGTTTTTTTCTTCGGAGCGCTCTAGCATCTCTCCCTTCCCCTCTTACCGTTCGTGGTGGATACGCAGAATATGTGCTGGCTTCGGCAAGAAAGATTCCGCCGAAACCAAAGAGATTGTCCTTACCCATGGGTATCCGTCGAAAGGTCCGCGATACGTTCGGCCACAGCCAATGGTAAGCTAGCTTCCGCATTTGTTGGCATACAAGGCTGTCCGAACATCTCTCTGATCGAATGTCCGGCTCGGCCTCAGAGGATGACTTCTGATGGCGGCCAATCCAACCGGCAGTCTACAACTCACCGATAGCACGCGCGGCGTCGCACAAGCGGTTATCGCTCCGCTCACTCGCGCCGCGATCTTTCTCGTCCTCACGCTGAAGCAGGGCATCGGCAATCGAACCATCATCCGATCCTTCTGCGCGGATCTCGCAGCCATATTTCGCGCGGTTGAATTTCGCGACATCGAAGCCGGTCTTTCGTGCATCATGGGGATCGGGTCCGACGCATGGGACTGCCTCTTTGGCGCGCCGCGTCCGGCGGAACTGCATCCATTTCGCGAGATTCGCGCCGGGGATCGCCATGCCATTTCCACTCCGGGCGACTTGCTGTTCCACATCCGAGCAAAGCGCATGGATTTGTGTTTCGAGATGGCGGTGCAAATCATGTCGCGAATCGGTGAGGCTGTTTCTGCAGTTGATGAGGTGCACGGATTCCGGTACTTCGACGATCGCGATCTCATAGGGTTTGTGGACGGCACTGAGAATCCCAGAGGCGATGAAGCTGCGGGCGCTGCGCTGATCGGGGGAGAGGACGCAACGTTCGCTGGCGGTAGCTACGTTATCGTACAGAAGTACCTCCACGATTTGCCCGGCTGGAATGCTTTGTCCACGGAGGCGCAGGAACGAATTATCGGGCGTACAAAATTGTCGGACATAGAATTGGACGATTCGGTTAAACCCACTTCCGCGCACAATGCCCTTACGACGATCGATGACAATGGAAAAGAGATCAAAATCCTGCGCGATAACATGCCCTTCGGACACGCAGGTTCCGGCGAATTCGGAACGTATTTCATTGGCTACAGCCGTTCGCCCCGCACGATTGAGCTGATGCTTGAGAACATGTTTATTGGGCGGCCGCCGGGCAACTATGACCGCCTGCTCGACTTCAGCCGCGCTGTTACTGGGAATCTCTTCTTCGTCCCGACGGCGACATTTCTGGAAAACGTAACGGAGGATGGGCCGACGGTCTTCGATCCTTCTGCGGCTGTGTCGGCACCCGAGCGAGCGCCTGCCCTCCGCCATGAGAGCAATGGTTCATTGGGTGTCGGTTCCCTGAAGGGAGATGTCGAACATGAATAATCTGCATCGCGAGCTTGCCCCGATTTCTGACGTTGCTTGGGCCCAGATCGAAGAGGAAATCACACGTACGTTCAAACGACACATCGCAGGCCGGCGGGCAGTGGATGTGCGTGGGCCGGTGGGAACGGGACTCTCCGCTGTCGGTACTGGCCACCTACGGGCAATCGCAACCCCGGGAGACGGTATCCTCGCCAACCAGCGGGAGGTGAAGGCTCTGGTAGAGCTGCGGATTCCATTCGATCTGGAGAGGCAGGCAATTGACGACGTTGAACGTGGTGCAAACGATTCGGATTGGGAACCGGCTAAGATCGCGGCGCGCCGCCTGGCCTTTGCTGAGGACGGCGCAATATTCACGGGCTATGCCGCTGCCGGAATCGTAGGCATCTGTGAGGGAACCACCAAGCCGACGAAGACGCTGCCCAGGGATGTGCGTGAGTACCCGGACGCCATTGCCGATGCGCTGAGCCAGTTAAGGCTGGTCGGCGTCAATGGGCCCTACACCGTGCTGCTGGGTGCCGATTCCTACACTTCGCTGGCCGAGACCAGCGATCACGGGTATCCCGTCCTCGACCACGTTAAGCGGTTGGTCGACGACAAGATCATCTGGGCACCTGCCGTTCCGGGCGCAGTCGTCATGACCACCCGCGGCGGTGATTTCGAACTGCACATCGGCCAGGATGCTTCCATCGGCTATCTCAACCACACCGATACCGTCGTTCGCCTCTATTTGCAGGAGACTTTGACCTTCCTGCTGCTTACCACCGAGGCGGCGGTCGCATTGGCTCCGCCGGAACAGAAGAGCTGATGCGCGGCGTTGCTGCGAAGGCTCGTCGGCTATGACCCTAACGATCCGGCGACGGCATGGAGCGTCGGGAATACCGAGGAGGACTACACGAAATTCCTGAAGGCCAATTGGTGTGCAGGGCAAGCGCATCGGCGTATTACGCAGTTTCTTCGGCAGTGTGCTTGTGGCACAGATTGCGGCAGCAAGTGCGGCAGGAACTGCTGGCAGAAAGTCGCAACTCGAAAACCTCGAAATGTCTGAGCGGACGGGAATTATACTTCTTTCATTCTCTCTCTTCTCCCATGCTCATTCCTCTTAGGGCACTTTTCGGCACTCTATCCTGGTCTTCCATTCTCGCTCTGCCCTCCAGCTGGAGAACCTGGCGCTACGCCACCAAATCGGTGTGCTGCAGCGCGCCGCGAGAAAGCGTCCGAAATTAACGCGTGGGGACCGTCTGTTGTGGGTCTGCCTGTCCCGCCTCTGGAGCGGCTGGCGCTCGGCGCTTGCCAATGTCAAGCCCGAAACGGTCATTGCCTGGCATCGCGCCGGCTTTCGCCGGTTCTGGACTTGGAAGGTGCGGCGCGGCCGACCCGGACGACCCGTCGTTTCTCGCGAGATTCGCGATCTAATCCGCAGGATGTGCCGGGAGAATCCGAGTTGGGGTGCACCCCGCATCCACGGGGAGCTGCTTAAACTCGGCATCGACATCGGCGAGAGCAGCATCCGCAAATACATGCTGCGCGGCCGCAAACCGCCGTCGCAGACTTGGCGCACCTTCCTGGAGAATCATCTGCAGCAGCTGGTCTCCATCGATTTCTTTACCGTGCCCACCCTTCGTTTCCAGGTTCTTTATGTGTTTCTGGTGTTGGCCCATGACCGGCGTCGCGTAGTCTCCTGCAATGTGACTGCCCACCCCACCACGGAGTGGACGGGACAGCAACTGCGAGAAGCCTTCCCCTTTGACCAGCCTCCGCGCTACCTGCTGCGCGACCGCGATGCGATCTTCGGCGATGCCTTCCGGGAACAGGTGCGAGACATGGGTATCCACGAAGTGCTGAGCACCCCGCAATCCCCCTGGCAGCGGGCCTACGTCGAGCGCGTCATTGGTTCGATTCGGCGGGAGTGCCTGGACCATGTCCTCGTGCCCGACGAAATCTCTCTCCGTCGTATTCTTCGTTCGTATTTGGATTACTATCACCGATCGCGAACGCATCTCTCCCTAGGCAAGGACTCGCCCGAGCCGCGAGCGATCCAGCCGGAGCCAATGGGGAGAGTCGTGGCGCTGCCCCAGGTCGACGGGCTGCATCACCGCTACGAACGACGGGCCGCCTGAGACCCTGCCCGTCCTTAATATAGATGCTGCCGACGCAGTTACCACGAGAAGCTGATACGTTGCCGTTTTCGCGGCATGCCAATCCAATCACGGACCTGCAGACCGAGTGATGCGCTCTCCGCGGCTGTTTTACTTCACCTTTTTACCGGGATCGAGTTTTCGTTAGGGACAGATGGACTATCTTGGGCGCAAAGCTGCCATCCGTCGGTCACGCCCCCAGGGCCTATTGTCGAGAACCGGCCACCTAGGCCGCTCGTCATTTGCCGTGCGTCGTGAGTTTGCTGTCCAGCATTGTAACCAGAGCCTGACCATCACCTGATGGCTTGACGTCGGTACCGCGCACGATATCGTTTCCGGTCAGCGTCTTGCCGTACAGACGGTAGTTCGCGTCATTGTCTGGTTCCACGGATGCGCCTCCCAGGGATACGCCAGCGAACACGCCTTTGGCCCGCCCGTAAGTCAGAATGTCGGCGTCAGACACACTGGCCGCGGTGGCGCCAGGGCCGGCCGCTGCAGTGGCATCTGTGCCCATCTTGGTCTTTCCGTTCAGAACCTGATTCACGACTTTCTCATTCATGAGCAGTAGGACAAAATCAGTGGAGGTGCCCCCTGCCTGCAGGCCAATGCTGGCACCGCCGACGGAGTACATCGCAGGCGCGGACCACTTGCCCTCGAACTTTTGGCCACGGCGGCACAGCAAAGGGCCGCGGCCGCCCATACCGCCGACACCGAAGCCGAACTTCTTAACATCGGGCAGAATCAGCACGCAATCAGCCTTTGACAAAACCTCGGGCGAGATCTCTTTGCTATTGAGCATATCCTGCAACACGATGTTGGCACGCCGAAGGGTCTCCTCGTCTTTCTTCTTGTCGGCACCGAACGCAGGGAGAATCAGCAGCAGCGCCACCACTATGGCAGTGAGGGAGAAAAAGAAAGCTTTCCTGGCAATGCACTCATTCGTTTTCTTAGACTCAGTTCGGAGCATGGATTCATTCTCCTTTCCAGTTGTTGATTGCTGACTGGACCGAATCCTGACATTAGGTCTGCTTCTTGTGGCCCTGGTCGGGGTTCGGTTCTATAGCTGAGTTGCTATCGGAACAGACGAGTTGGAGGTCTTCTTGAGACTGAAATATTATCGCGAAGTCTGACAGCCTAGCAATCGGGATGATCTCCGTTGGTGAAAAATCCTCATTTCACTCAAAACCATCCCGGTTGGCGAGAAGAAAAGTCAGTGAGTGTAACCGCCCGGTTTCCAATCAGAATCCGGAGTCGCTGGACCCATCGTGCGTTCCCATGTCTTTGCTGCGGTTGTCGCCTGTGCCCTTCTCGGGCTAACATTTCCCGCTATCGCGCCCGGCGCAACCCCACTGCCATGGTTGAGCGGGCGTTGCTGCCTTGATGGCGCTTGGAATGACACGGCTTCGTGGGGGTACTGCGCAGAATCTCGAATGAACGACCGGGCCGTGTGCGAAAAATGTCAAGGAGGATGCAATGCGGAAAATGATAGTGCTGGGAGCGATTTCGTTCGCAGCAACACTTTTGGTTGCGGCTGATAACATTCAACCGCTCAATGTGAAGGCCGGTCTTTGGCAGGTAACGACGATCCTGACCATCCAAGGTATGGGAGCTCCGCAGACCCAGACTTATAAATCCTGTATCACAAAAGAAAACATGAACCAGTACCCGTTCAACGATCCCGACAACGACTGCAAATATAAGGGTCAGAGTTCCACGGGCACCCACATGGATGTGAGCGGAAGCTGCGTGTACCCAAGAGGCGAGAAGGCCGACTTCAAGATTCAGCTTGAGGTCATGGACGCGGAACATGGTCAAGGCAGCGGACAACTCACTCTTGCCGGTCCTCAGGGCACAATGCACGGAGACTATTTCGGCAAGGGCAAGTGGATCGCGGCCAGTTGTCCCGCTGGAACGAAGTAGGGAGTCGGACAAGCATCGACGCTCGACTCGGATCCATGGCGTAACATCCCCGTTTCACTCATTCGGTGAAATGTTAATGAAATCACCGGCCCTGCGGGCCAAGAATGCTTTGCAAACACAAGGCCTCCCCGCTGGTCTTGAAGCTCAGCCCATGATTCCAGCCCATGATCTCGCTGCCTTGCGAGTGTTTGCAGGTACTTGGCAGTCTCCCGCAGACCTGTAAGTAGTTTTAGGTTCAGGTTGAACTAGGTCTGAAAAGGCTGCGCTCTACCGGAATCACGAGCCATCGCAGAAGGGAAGTAGACGCAAGAGCAAGAAAGTGTCCGCTCGGCATATTAGGGCCTGGGACACATTAACTTGTTCCTTGCTGTTCCTAGAAACGCCATCCAGTGCTGTCCGTGTAGTTCCGTTTAGCCATCCCCGCTTTCACGACGGAAACGCAGGTGGAGTGTATGCGTTTTTGTCCGGCGATCCGCACCACGATAGCGCGGATGGCAGAATTCTTGTCTTGAGGGTTTGACGTGTGAAGTAGAGTGTGTGCGTTTTTGTATGCGGTCGTCGCAACCTTGGGTTGTTTTCGGTTAACTGGGGTTAGTCAGGGTTAGCCGTAAGTGGCAGATTTACTTGCTACTTGATTCATTCCGCAGAAGTTACTGAAAACACATAATTTAGGGATTTCGATGGTGTGTCTGCCAGTTCCACCACTTCCGCACGCTAGCAACCACTTTATTTCCAGTTGCTTTACTGCGAAAAACTTCGATCCGCGGCACCGACTGTGCGGATTCTTTTCAGATTATCCGTCTATACGCCCTCTGCCCGAGGGCGAAAGTCCGGTATCCCGAATCGATCTTAATCTTACCATGGGGCAAGCTTTCCCAGAGACCTGGCGGCCCCGATCCGAGAACCCTGTGCTCGAGTCTCCGGTCCAGAGGGCTGGCTAAATACTCGCGGATCTGCGGGGCAGCCGTGCGGGGGACTGAGTTCACAATCCAAGTGCATCGCACGTCACAGCATCGCATCCAGATTCTCCGAGTCTCGAGTCCTTACATTCGGTTGGATAAATTCGAACCAGTGCTGATGCATGCTACTTGAGAGATAGATCGTAACACGATATACTTATGGCGCGCCTGGATGTGGACATGAAAGGTAAGGCGCTGTTTTTCAAGACCATCAACGTACAGCAGAAACTGCGCCGCTCCGAGTTTCATCGGATATCGGACGATCTCAATTTGGCTCAAGCGGCTGATCTTTTGCGAAAGCAAGCTGCTGCCGTTCGGATGGGGATTCACAGACTCGTTGCGTTGTGAGCTGATTCACGATCGAAGGAAGATTCACCTGACCATGGTGCAGATGCCGGCGCTGAACACGCCACAGTTTGGTTGGGTGAAGAGCCGATTGAAGCACAAGGCGAAACCTGTGCCTCCAATCTTTCAACCTGAGGTCGGTGCACGCGCGATCTACTGGGCGGCGCACCACGGGCGTCGGGAACTTTATGTTGGTTGGCCCACTGTGGAAGCGATCGTGGCCAACAAAGTCGCACCCGGAGCGCTCGATCACTACCTCGGACGAACTGGCTTTCGGTCCCAACAAACCTCCGAACCCGAAGATCCTCATCGGCCCGACAACCTGTGGAAACCGGTCGAGGGAGATCACGGGGCCCCATGGACGCGTTGACGACTGCGCCCACAAAACGAGCTGGGAACAGCAAGTAACTCATGAGCGGCTCTGGATCGGCGCTGGCTTCGCGGTGGCCGCCGCAGGCTTATTTCTCGCCTTCGATCGGCATTCTGAAATACCAGGTTCGAAGCGCAGGGAATTTGAGCGATTTATTCGCCATGCAGCTTAGGTTGCGAAGCGCAAAAATTAATAGGCCGATGCTTCCCATAGCGACCGATTCTTACGTCGCCGCAAATCACCAGGGTTCACCATTGCGGGGTTCAGCGAGCTCGAAGCGAGGAGCCTCGAGAGTCGAGTGGCGATGCCCACAGATCAATAATCGAAGATCGGATTCTGGAAAGCGATATCAAGTCAAATGGATTCTGGGCAATTCTTCCCAACATCGTCGTGCTCTTTCCCGTTCTCGGATAAGCTGTTAGGATATTTCTGTGCCAAAAGCTTGTTCAAACGTTGTCGGTGGTTAGGTCCAAGGTGGTGACAACCTGGATCGTGTGAAGAGACCGCGCAAGCTATTTTGCATATCGCTAAGGTGCAGGGTGGACCCAAATTTGCAGGCGGTTCCGCCAGAAATCGCGCTGTTTTAGGCAACCAACGTAACCCTGTGTCATTTATGCAAACGTGCAAACGCGCATAGACACGGGCGATTGCGCATCTCGTTGATTTGGCGAGTGGGGACGTAGTTCAGTTGGTTAGAACGCTGCCCTGTCACGGCAGAGGCCGCGGGTTCGAGTCCCGTCGTCCCCGCCATTCTTTTCAAGCACTTACAAACCTAACCTCCAGCAAATCAGGGGATGTTATGGGACGATAAGCGCCGGATGAGAATGGCCCCATCCGAAAACGCTCACAAACAGCATTCATTGGATCAGGTTTGTCTTGGGCAAAATACCCGTCGGCAAAATGGCGTCGACCAATTTGTCCTGCGCCAATCGTTTGGTCTTCGATGTCGCCTGCAGGTACGGGTAGAGGTTCCCGATCTCCGAATCGTAACGGACGAGCTATGGGAACGAGTCCAGCAAGTGAATCGCAAGATGCAAGGATAAACTCTACGGCACCCGCGTTGGCGGCTTGAATCGGAGCGCACAAAGCCGCACTTACCTCTTTAGTGGAACGATGCACTGCGGACAATGTGACGGAAAGTTTGCCGTGATTATCGGTGGTGAGCCGTCTAAGGTTCGTTACGGCTGCAAGAATCATCGTTTTCGTGACAGATGCTCAAACAGGTTAACAATCAAGTGGCGGCAGCTGGAAGAACAACTCATATCAGCCATTTCCAAGAACCTACTGGATCCCCGGCTTGAGCAACAGCGCATCCAAGATTTCAAAGCGCAGCTACAGGCAGCAATCGAGTTTGAAGAGAGGCTGGCGTCCGAATCAGCCTCAAACGAATCGAAATTGAAAGAGGAACGAGCTGACTTGGAAAAGCAGTCGCTCCGTCTTGCTGACGCAATCGGACAACACGGCTACTCCTCGGTCCTGTCGGCGCAGCTCTCCAAGGTGGAATCCCGCACGGCGGAAATCGAGCGGCTGCTCGCATCCAAGCCAGTATCGAAACTGCCAAAGTTCACGGACGAGCAGATTCGTGAATTCCTGCGACAGGAGTCTAAAGATTTCTGCGATGTGCTGACGAGCGACCCTGAATTTGCAAGGCGGGAAATTCAGAAGCGAATCAAGAAGTTGGTGCTGACGCCGAAGGATACGCCGGAGGGACCGGTCCTCGAGGTCTCTGGCGATGTGGCTCTGTTGGGCACAGGCGATGTATTGGTGGAAAGTCCGATCCAACGGACTTCGCAGCAATACATCGGTGTCTCAACACCACTTGCAGGCATCATCTTGAACCCTGCGCCTCTTTTAGCCGCTCGACAGCCCCAATGACGTCTGCTGATTTTGAAACCCTCATACGAAGTTTAGAGGTTGTGTGCCAGAATTCTCGACCCTGTACTTTCGGCTCACACTCAAAACACACCTTAGTTCGCCAAAGATCCATGGTCGACGCTATGCCGGAATCTACAGTTGTCGTTACACGACCTGCAAACGACGGTGCATCGAACTCCGACATGGTGATGATGCGCAGGTTGCAACGGTAATGTCTTGGGGCGCTAGCAAGGGCTCAGTCCTCGAAATCAATCCGTACTCCGTTGCCAAGCGATTCGACGCGCCGTGCACTATCGCACTGAACTCAGTTTGCATTGGCAACCTCACGCATAATCTCTCGGTAGCGGAAACATTCGACGAAGTGGTCGTTTACGATTCCGGCCGCTTGCATGTAGGCATACATGACCGTCGGCCCGACGAAGCGAAAGCCGCGGTGTTTGAGATCCTTGCTGAATGCCTCGGATTCGGGCGAAGTCGCAGGAATCTGGCCGATAGTTTTCCAACGGTTCAGCTTCGGCTTCCCACCCACGAACCGCCAGCAGTAGGAATCAAAGCCCCCGAACTCTTCCTGGACCTTGAGCAGCGAGCGAGCGTTGCTCACCGCGGCTTCGATCTTCATGCGATTGCGGATGATGTGCGGATCAGCTAATAGGGTCTGAATTTGGTACTCGGAATAGCGCGCGACTTTCTCGGGATCGAAGTTGTCGAACGCGCGTCGATAACCTTCTCGCTTCTTCAGCACCAGCGACCAATTCAATCCGGCCTGTGCACCGGAGAGCACGAGGACCTCAAAGTGTTTGCGGTCGTTGTGAATGGGGACGCCCCACTCGCGATCGTGATATTCCATCAACAGCGGATCATCCACGTTGACCCATGAGCACCGTTTGTCGTGACTCGCAGCGTTGCGCATAAGCAGGCTCTTCATCACTCATGAAAATGAAATGTTGGAGAGGTCGATCGAGACCATCAGCCGATCATGCATCGGCAGACAGCGATCATCTCTCATATAAGCGCGCCTCTTTGTGGAAAGAGTGATTCCCTGTACCGTGACTAGGTCAAAAACATATTGGGCTGCCGCAAAGCCGCCTGAGGCTTCTACATGGTAGTCATGGCGGCGAAGGAGAAAGTCGGGGCCAAAGTAAAAGTCTTGCTGCTTGCTGTGGCTCGCAATGTCCGGCGGGTAGGTGACGCGGAGGCCTCCCCACAATTCATCATCTTCTTGCCAGGGCTCTATCTCCTCCACCGTGAAACCGGGCATCGTGAAGTGGAACGGCGTCGTCAGATACGTCCAAAGAGCATAGCCGTTGAAGTAGGCTCGATCGAGAACATCCCAAGGCGCGTCCACGGCCTTGCCCTCTGCGTGCTCCGAGGGATGAATTCGTTCTTGGACAACGGTCCCGTCCACCTTCTCAATGGCGATTCGGTTCGCTGTGAAGTTGGTACGCTGGTCATCCGCGCCAAATGGGATAACCGAGGCCCATTCACGCCTAGTCGACACGGTCATTCGACGGGGAGTTGAATCCTGTGGCGTGCCCTTCATCCCGAATAGTTGCCCTCCAGTAACGATCGTCGCCTGCACTGTCTCAAACGAGTTCCAGCGGTCCAACCCGCCGTGCGCCGCAAGAGCTTTCTGAAGTAGGTCTTTTGCCATGTCCAGCTGACCTCTCTATTCATTCGGCGTTGCGCAGACTGTGACGTGCCAGAATTTCGCGCCTAGCGTGGCGGAACGCCGCCGGGCTCAGGTTCCCGGCTTCATTGCTCGTGCCGAAAACCACAAGACTGCCGGGTTCACGCGCTCGAGATAAATCGCGAGCATCTGGTTGTACAGCTCCGACGCGGTCTTGGTATTGGTAGCGATCCTGTCGAAGTCGCGAATGTATTTTCGTGTTTCTTCGATATTATTCGGCGTATCGGGCGCCCCTGACCTCTTGTGTCCCGCAATAACGGCCACGGGCGTGAGCGACTCGACCTTGTCGAGCGCCGCGATCCAATCGTTCCGGGTTTCGGCGTTCGACTCGCCCAGATGAAGATGAACATCGTTGTAGACGGCGTCGCCGGCAACGACCAGCCCGATCGAAGGGGCGTGGAGACAGGTCGTGTTGTCCGTATCGGTATGCCCGAGGGGAACGCCCACAAGTTGCTCCCCTTCCAGTTCGATAACGCCTCCCTTGAGTTCGTCCGCGACCACGAGCGTTGAATCGATTTGTCCGGGAAACCGTGGTTTCCAATATGTGTTAACCACGGGAGCCGACGCCTGCTTTTGCATGACAGCGATGACCTCTCGCGTCGCGACGAACCGCGCTTTGGGAAATTTCTTCTGAATTGTGTTTACGCCGAAGAAATGATCGCCATGGCCATGGGTCGCGTAGATCGTCGTCAGATTTTTGCCGCTGGCTGCGATCCAGTCGACAAGTTTCTGGTTTTGATCGACCGTGATGGCGGTATCTACCAGCACGGCATCGCGCTTACCCGCGATAAGCGTTGAAGAAATGGGTGACCATTTCATGTCGCTCGCGCCGGGCGGAAAGTCGTTAGTGACCACGGGAATCTGGGCGCTGACAAAAACTTCCCACTGCAATAGGCTGGTCATGACTTCTCCTCAGGACAGATGACGAATAATGTTTTCCAGAATCTTTAGTTCGCTCTGAATTTCCTAGCTGCACGGGCTGCGGCGACAATTTCCGCGCCCGTGTTTGCATGACGATTGATTCCCCAACCGCCTTCTGCAGCTTCGGTGATGAGCATCCAGGTTCTAATCACCAGAGTCGGATCACCAGCTGCGGCGCCAACGATGTCGGTCAGTTCGCGAACCACGGCGAGTTGCTTTTGGCGGTTCAGCACGTTGATGGGAGTGAGGACCTGGACGCGCACGTAATTGCTGCCGCCGGCGGCATTCGAAATCGCTTCGCTCGCCAGTTCATGAATGAAAGCAGCGGTGTTCTTTTTGAAGAGATTAATGGGCGGGACGTTTTCCCACTTCATAACGGCTTTCGCCAGGTCCTGCGCCAGTTTGCGCCTATCGGCGAATGTGCCTGCGACAGCGTAACCATCAATCATTGGCATGACGGTGTTCCTTTCGGGATGCTTCCATGCCGGGAAGTCGCGATCCAGTTCAGGGCGTCGCTCAGTCTCGATCTTGCTTATCATCGCGGCAAGCCTCTTTTTCCTGCCTCGCCGAGATCGCCGAGGATATCGGGCCAGGTTTTCTCGAAGTTGGCGTCACGCTGCAGTCCACGCTCCAGCACGCCTCCGATGCGGTGCTGGGCTTCGGGCCACGTCAGCGCTGCTCCAAACGAAGTGAAGGCGTCCAGGAGCCGATCGGTTGGGGGCAACGAGACCTGGTTGACGAGACCCTTCGCTGCCGCGATGGCACGCCGGTCGAAGGATGCGATGCGGCGCGCGAGTGCGTCCACGAATCCGTCCAGTTCCGCGTCTGGAAGTGCCCGGTTGACGTATCCGTATCGTTCCGCGGTGTCGCCGTCGAAATCGTTCGCGCCGAGAACGATTTCGAGCGCCCGACCGCGGCCGACCAGATGTGGTAGACGTTCCGCACCGCCGCCGCCGGGATGCAGTCCCACCCCGACTTCGGGTTGGCCCAGTCGCGTGTTCTCGTGCGACGCGAAGCGCATGTCGCAGGCGAGGACGAACTCGCTGCTCACGCCCCGGACACAGCCTCGGATCTTCGCGATGC
>Ga0210399_10000992_pt1 | contig 22258 bp, 14 predicted proteins | sample IncBWC14MmetaG_FD_150865 | JGI IMG/M metagenome (GOLD analysis project Ga0210399, IMG submission 150865) | Forest soil microbial communities from Barre Woods Harvard Forest LTER site, Petersham, Massachusetts, United States - Inc-BW-C-14-M | ecosystem: Environmental > Terrestrial > Soil >... | reverse complement strand
AAACTTCTGGCACAGGCGAGCCGAAATGGATTTTTCTTTGTGCTAGACCGAAGCAACGGCGAGCATCTGCTGACGGCGCCATTCATTAGCAGCAATTGGACTCTGGGGATCAACGCGAAGGGGCAACCCATTCCCAATCCGAAGAAAGAGCCTGCGCGTGATGGTACGCTCGTCTCGCCCAGCTCGAATGGCGCGTCGAATTGGTTTGCTCCCAGTTTCAATCCGGTTGCCGGTCTTTTCTATGTGGTGGCATCGCAGAGTTACAGCGTCTTTTACTTGACGGCGGAGGGAAAGGCCGAAGGATTCGCCGGGCGCGATGATTCTCTGAATTATCCGGGGGTCATTAAGGCGATCGACTACAAAACGGGAGAGATTCGTTGGACGCATGACCTGGGCGGCATGGGTAGTGGCCTGCTGACCACCGCGGGGAATTTGCTCTTTGCCGGCGACTTCTCGGGGCATATCTTGGCCATCGATTCAACGACCGGAAAAACGCTTTGGCACACTACCGTCGCAGCCAACCAAGCAAATGGCGCGATCACCTACGAACTCGACGGCAAACAGTACGTGGTTGTTGGAGCGGGCGACTCACTGTTTGCGTTCGATCTTGGCGCCAGCCACTGAAGCGACAGTCAGATCTTCCTGGCGGACGCTTGGGACGAGGGCGCAGAACTACCAGAGAGGCTTACCGTGAACCGCCCGCAGCTGGGTTGACTCCCGACCGAACATGAGTGGATGTACAATGCCGATCGGAGGAACCTATGTTCACTGCCACCGCTAACCTGATTCTTCCAAGCACCGTCACGGGCTCGTTTCCGCGACCACGCTGGTTCGACGTGAGCATGTGGGGCCGCCCGCTCGACACCTGCATGCTCGATATCCGCTTTCGCGAGAAATTTCAAGACGCGCTGGCGGTAGTGATAAGTGATCAGGGGCGGGCTGGGCTCGACATCCTCACGCACGGCGACTTTCACCTCGATGAGGACATGGCAGGCCGCGCATGGCATCACTATCCCTTGCAGCGTTGGGCCGGCTTTGAAGGAGACTATCTGCAGCCGGAGCGGACGACCGCGCCCTGGCTCCACTATCCGCCCGGCACGTTGCTGAACGAAATCTACACTGGCTGGAGATGGCCGCACGTTGTCGACAAGATCGAGCACAGGCCGCTCGACTATCCAAAATTGTGGCGGATGGCGCAGGGGAAGACTCGCAAGCCGGTAAAGTTCGGCACATGCTGCTCGCAGGTGATGGCGCTCTTCCTGGACATCCACACGCCCAAGTACAAGGACAAGCGCCAAGTGATCTGGGATATGGCAGAAGCGATGAATAAGGAATTGCTCGCGCTGCGTGATGCGGGTTGCCGGTGCATCCAGGTCGAGGAGCCGACGTTCCACTTCATGGCGAACACCTACGGCCAAGACCACGAAGAGGTAAAGTTCATGGTCGACGCGTTCAACCGCGAGGTCCAAGGGCTGGATGACGTCGAGTTGTGGATCCACACATGTTGGGGCAATCCGAATATGCAGCGCGTGATGGAAGATACGAGTTACGCGAAGTCCATCGAGATCTATTTGGAGCGGTGCCGGGGCGATGTGTGGACGCTTGAAATGAGAGATCGTAATCAGAAAGATCTCGAACTATTTGAGCCATTCAAGCAAAACCTGAAAAAGAAAATTGCTGTGGGCGCGGTCAGCCATCGCACGCTGCAGGCGGACCGACCGGAAGACGTGGCCGCCGAGATCCGCAAGGCGCTCAAGTACATTCCGGCGGAGCGTTTGATTGTATCGAGCGACTGCGGCTTTGGCCGTCAGGGGTGCAACCGAGAGATCGCCTTCTACAAGGCGAGTGCGATCGCGCAGGGCTGTAATATCATTCGGCGAGAGCTTGGCCTGCCTGTGACATATGTGCCGGCCGCCGATCCAAGTTTGCAAGTCGATGTGGTGCCCGGCCGGGACGTCCCGTCAATCGGATTGAGCGCTTCGTGACACTAGAATGTGCCTGAGCGCTTCCATGACCATGAGGGTGGACATGTCCGAATAGTGCACTTGAAGTTACAGAAGAGCTGAACGAGGTCCACGCATCGAGAAGAGCGTTGACGAAGTGAGCGGAATTGATTCTGCTGCAAAAGCAATCATCGACCGAAGAGTGTCAAGCTGTCGCAGCCCTACTTTTGGCACGTGCGTCCGAACCATCTCTGAAATTCCAATGCTTGTGATTGACCCTTACTGACGCCACGTCGTCAGGCGTAAAAGGAATTTCCCTATGCCCGCGGACCTCTATGATGCAGCCCTCGCTCGCGACGACCTGGTCGAAAAATCTACCGTCCTTGAGTTCCACCGAGACAACGTGATAACCGATCCCTGTCTCGGTAACTCGATCCAGGTGATCGACACATCCACTCGGAATCGGAACTAAACGCTTCATTGCACACCTCTAGAATGGAATCACTGCAAAAGAGCTTGCATACTACACCGAGGTTCTGCGAATTGCCACGAGCAGTTAATTGAGCCGCTATTTGATAATGGCTGTTCAGGCTGATCCCCGTCTGCCCACTTTGGGACACTCCACGCAAGAAGAAAGGGTCGATAAACAAAGCGACTAGGGCAACGTCCGGGTAAGTTTGATTACCGGCAACTTGGGTACAGGGGATGGTTCCTTGCAATCTCGAAACTAGCGTGCAAGCGGCCAAGCAATCGCATAAGATGGCCGCAGAGAATGTTGCGGTGATCTCTAAGCTGGAGCATTCTCTCTTTACGGTGCCGAAGATTAAATAATCATTGGGGGGAGTTCCAACCGAAATATTCCACCCAGTGCTTGGAGATCGACTTTGGCTGAAGCGATCGAGAAGAGTCCGTCCTTGGAAATGTCCGAACTATTTGCGGATCTTCCAAGTTCTATCTGTGCGGAAATCGTGGCCACGGCTCGTCCTCGAGAGTACGCATGCCGCCAGGTGATGTTTCTTGCGGGCGACACCATAAAGGAAATACTCTTGTTGACTGACGGACGTGCGAAGACAATTCAGCTTGCTGAGAGCGGCAGTGAAGTTATTATTCGATTTACCGTTCCTGGTGAAGTGATTGGCGAGCTTGGTTTGGCGCCTGGCAGTACCCACTCCTCTACAGCACAAGCACTCCAGGATTGCAAGGTGTTAGTCTGGGGCGCAGAGAGCTTCGATGGAGCCTTAGAACGCTTTCCAATCCTTCAGAGCAATGTAGAGCGCATCCTTGCGCGGCGTCTGGATGAGCTAGAACGCCGGTTTTGTGAGATAGCCACTGAAACGGCCTCCCCACGTCTGGCTCATACCCTGGTTCGCTTAACTGATCAAATTGGTCACAAAGTTTATGACCACGTCGAAATCAATGTCTCGCAGGAAGCCCTGGCGCAGATGACAGCGATGACCTCCTCCACCGTCAACCGACTACTCACCAACTGGGAAAATCAGGGCCTGTTGAAAGTTCGCAGGGAAGCTATCGAGATTCACAATTTTCTGCATCTATTGAGTTTTTGTAAAGTTGCATGATCACCCCGCTTCGAACGCCGCTGGTCGGTATGGAGGCGACTATTCCTGAACCCAGTGGAGTTGGCGTTCGATCTCCAAGCGAGCCGAGCTACAGTGCAGGTGCGGAGTTTGATTTTTGCCTCTTTTCAATCTCCCGGTAGTCTGAGCGACTGAGCAGAGATGGGTAAGAAGATTCTCGGATTCGTAAGGCCACGCGTCATTCTGACAGGTTGCGCACCGTCCCTCGGATTACGAATTCCGTGGGCAGGATTCGCTGGCTGAAAGTCATTTGCGGATGATGTAGCCGCTCGAGAAGCATCTTCACACACGTCTCGCCAATCTCTTCTTTGTGGACGCGGACGGTCGAAAGCTGCGGGTCCATCAGAACGGCCTCTTCACGATCATCGAAGCCTACCAGGCTGATATCGGCCGGCACTTTCATTGCGTGCCGCTGCAGCGAGCGCCAAAGCCCGTAAGCGATTTCGTCGTTGCCTGCTACCACAGCAGTAGGTCGCGGCTGCCGAGACAGGATTCGCACTACGCTCCTCTGACCGAAATCGACAAAGCTCTGAGCATTGCGAGCCATGATTAGGACGGATCTTAATTTCTTTTCGCGCATTCCTTGCCGGTAGCCTTCGAATCGGTGCTGAAGCCACGGATAGGCGACGTCTCCGGCGAAGACAATCTGGCGGTGTCCCTTGCCGATTAGGTAGCGCGTGGCATTGAGCGTTCCATTGAAGTCATCGAAGCCGACCTGGTCGAATTGCTGCCCTTCGCCCATTCCAACCACGTTGTTGCTGAAGGCCACAAAGGGCATATGGATGGATTCGATCCTGCGGAGGAGATTCGGATAAATCGTCCCCGCCAGAATAAGTCCATCGATCAAGCCATGCTCCTGAAGAACCGGAGGCAGGTCGATCCTATTGGGGGGCGTTCTCGGGGAATAGTGCAGCGCGGCAAACAGCACATGTTGTTTTAAGCTGGTGGCATAGGATTCGACGCCCTGCAGGATGCGCGCATGAAAGGGATGGAGAAAATCGCGGTTGCTCAGGAGAAAGCAGACCATTTCTGTGCGCCGCTTGAGAATCCGGCGGGCCTGCGCATTAGGGCGGAATCCCAGACGCCGGATGGCCTCAAGTACGCGCGCACGTGTTTCCCGGCTCACCTGAGAGCTGGAATTCAGCACGCGGGAAATCGTTCCGATGCCGACGGCAGCGGCCTTTGCAACCTCGCGAATCGTCGTTTTCCTTGGAACCGCTTCCATGACAGTGCGCCCTCTTGCCACTTTGGCGTCTGGCTCGGTGCAATGAGAAACCGTCAACCCTCTTCCCTGGGCAAGTCTAGCACACCAAAACCAGTATGGAATCCTCAACATGGTCAACGGATCCGCGTGTCTGTTGCCAGAAGTTGGAAAAACGATGCGCCCCATTGGTTCCACGAGATTCTGACTTGACACGGGGTTTTCGCTCGGATAGGGTGTGGAACCAGTTCCACATGTACCGCTGGTTTTCTTTGTACCGGGGCTGGAGTCTTTTCGAATCGAGTGGGGTGATGTCGTGAAAAAACTGTCTGGATCGTCCTTCCCATGGATGCGCGGGATGAATAATTCTCATGTTATGAATACCGAAGAATTTGCAGCGCCTGCCACAGCCGGTCTTGTCAAACTGTGCCGGCTGATGAGCATGGCCGTACTACTCGGGACAATACTCCTGGGGTTTTCTGCGCCTGTCATGGGGCAGGCGGTTAATGCAACTTTGCTCGGAACGGTAACGGACTCGTCCGGGGCCGCCGTGGCCAATGTTAAGGTGACGGTCACGGAAACGAACACAGGAATTAGTCATACCTCCCAAACGAACGATAGTGGCAACTACGTGTTCCCGGATCTGCCGCCGGGAACGTACACGGTCACCGCGGAGCAGCCAGGATTTAAGCGAGCCTCGAGAGCCGGCATCGATTTGATCGTTAACTCCACCGAGCGCGTCGACTTGGCCCTTCAGCCAGGAGACGTTAACCAGACTGTCACTGTGGAGGCGGAAACTCCCATCCTCCAGACCGAGCGAGCGGACACGGGGCGCAAGCTGGAGGAGGTGTTAACGGAGAATGTGCCGCTGGGCACTAATCGCAATTTCCAAAACCTCCTCAACATCGTACCCGGCACCACTCGCGCGACTTTCCAGCACTCGCAGTTCTTCAACGCCAGCAGTTCGCTGCAGACGGAAGTGAACGGCCAACTGCGCGAGGGCAACAACTACCAGATCGAGGGTATCGACGACAACGAACGTACCGGCCTGTTGCAGATCCTGATACCCCCGCTCGAAGCCATCCAGACGGTGGACGCATCGACGAGTAATTATGACGCGGAACTGGGCCGTGCCAGTGGCGCCGTTGTAAACGTCATCTTAAAGTCGGGCACCAACAACTATCACGGAGCTGCCTATGAATTCGCCAGGAACAACTATTTCAATGCCCGCAACTTTTTCGATAAGTCGGTGGGGCATCTCGCTTATAACTACTTTGGCGGCAATATTGGCGGTCCAATCGTGAAGAATAAGCTCTTTTTCTTCGCCGACTATCTGATGGTCAAAGACCACGAGGCCAATCCAAACACGATCAGCATCCCCACGATGGCTATTCGCTCCGGCGACCTGAGCGCCTCCACAACGCCAATTTACAACCCATTCAGCAGCTCGGACCCCTCGATGCGCAAGCAAATCGCCGCCTCTTCCACTCCCGGACCAACTGTACCGGGTCCAAATGGAACTACAGTGGATGCCTTCAACTCGGCGTGCACTCCGGCTACACCAGGGTATACCAGCGGTATGTGCCCGAACATTATTCCCTCGGCCCTGATTGATCCCGTCTCCGCCAAGCTTATGGCTCTTTTGCCAACCCCAACTGCCGCTGGGAACACGAATAACTACTTTGCCTTACTGCCCTTCCACAAGGATACGGACTTCTTTGACGGCAAAGTGGATGCCAATCTTACCGACAAAGATCGCCTGAGCTTTCGATTGAGCTACCAGCGTCCGGCAATTTTCCAAGCTCCGATATTCGGTATAGCCGGCGGACCAGCGCAAGGCAATTTTGAAGGCTCGGGCCTTCAGAACACCTACAGCACCGGCCTCAACTACAATCGCTTTTTCTCGAATACCCTGGTTGCTGAATTCCGCGTTGGTGTCGCGTGGTATCATAACGAAGCTCACAACACCGATTACGGCACCAATACTTCAACTACGCTCGGCATTCCCGGCGTTAACCTCGATAAAACCATAACCAGTGGAATCGTCGGCATTCAAATCAACGGTGGTGTTCTTTCGAATCCGATCATCGGGTTCTCCGCGAGCTTGCCCTGGATTCGCTCGGAAACGAATATCGATTTCGCAAACACTTGGACCAAAATCCTCGGCAATCACACCGTAAAGCTCGGCGTGGACCTGCGCCGCATCCGCGACGCTTTACTTCAAGAACAAACCTTCAGCCCTCGGGGCCTTTACACCTTCAACGACGGTCAGACGGCACGCAAGTGCACGCCTGGGGATACGAGTGCAGGCTGCCCGGATCCTGTTAAATTTCCAAACGGTGGCGCATCGAAGACCGGTTTTACGAACGACTTTGCCAGCTTCCTTTTTGACGTTCCGGGCCAGGCCGGCCGCGACCTCGCGACCTTCTTCCCCAACTATCGCGCCTGGCAATTCTTCTCCTTCGTTCAGGACAAATGGCTCGTCACTCCGAAGCTTACCGCCGACATCGGCCTGCGTTGGGAGTTTTATCCCCCCGCCACGCCTGTCCAAAAAGGCGGTTTCTCGAACTACGATCCGACCAACAACACGCTTCGCGTCAGCGGGTACGGCAGCATTCCCGGCAATCTTGGAATCACCACCCATTACAAGTACTTTGCGCCACGCATCGGCTTGGCTTATCGCTTGAATAATTCAACCGTCATCCGCGCCGGTTTCGGAATCAGCTTCACGCCCTTCCCAGACAACAGCTACGCCTACAATTTCCCGGTCCGCTCGAACAATGCCTTCAATCCCGCAGTCGCCAGCTTTGGCCCCGCAGTACTTGCTGATGGTGTAACTCCGGCAACTTTCGAGAATGGTTTTCCCGCCATCATCCAGCCCGTGGTTCCGCCGGATGGTGTCATCACAAGTGCGAGCAGCCCGGCGGCAGCGGTGGTGCTCAAGAACTCCAACCTCTTTGTGGTGAATCAGAATTTCAAAAACCCTTACGTCGAATCGTGGAATCTCGCAGTCCAGCGGTCGCTCCCGGGAAAGTTCGTTCTCGATGTAGCCTACGTTGGCAATCACAGCGTGGACACCGTCGTGAACTACAATCTGAACGCCGCGACGATTGCCGGCGCCGGCAATGCGGGACTTCCCGAGGCCACGTTCGGCCGGACCGCCAGTACGAACCTGCTCTTCGCCGGATACTCTTCCAGCTATCATGCTTTGCAGGTCAAATTCGACCGCAAATTTACCGGCGGTTTGGCCACTACGACTGCCTATACCTTCGGCAAAGGCATGGGCTTCCAAACCGGTGACGATGGCGGCCTATTCTTCTACCTCAACCAGCGTAGAAACTACGCCCGTAACGATTTCGATCGCACACAAACCTTCGTCCAAAGCTTTGTGTACGATTTCCCGCTCGGCCACGGCAGGCGCTGGGTTTCGTCCGGACCTGCTGCCGCGGTTGTCGGCGGATGGCGGGTTTCGACGTTTATGACCATCATGTCCGGCCTGCCTATGGCATTCACGGCCAGCGGCACTTCGCTTAACGCGCCCGGCAACACGCAAACGCCAGATCTTGTTGCCCCCGTAAAGATTCTTCATGGCATCGGGCCCAACGACCCTTGGTTCTCGACATCCAGCTTTGCAGCTCCCACTGCCGCGGGCGCCTTTGGCAACGTCGGCCGCAACTACCTGAGCGGCCCCAATTTCTTCAACCTTGATGCCACCCTTTCCAAATTGATCCGTTTCACGGAGCGCTGCACCCTGGAAATGCGGCTCGAAGCCTTCGGCGTCACCAACACGCCGCAATTCTTTTTCACGTCAAACGGCGGCACTTCCAACGGTACGACCTATAACCCTAATCCTACCAGTCCCTTCGGCCACATCAGCAGCGCGACTGGTGGCCGCCAACTTCAACTCGGCGCAAAGTTCAACTTCTGACCCTGCCGATAGCGACGAAACAATGTGCCGGCTGGGCAGTCCGGGTTCCCGTTGCGCTCGCCAATCGTCGAATTGTTCAAGGGAATGTGATGTTGCTTGCGGACAATGATCGATCCCTCTAATAGTATCGGGTAGGAGGAGTGTACATGGCGTTTTATGTTTCGCGTCGTGAGTTTCTCACCGGTCTCGGGGTGATGACAGCCGCGACCGCCCTGCCCACGATCTCAGGCTATGCATCTTTGGTTCAGCCGCTCTACCCGCCAATGGACTTGTCGTATTTCGATATGCCGGTCACACCCGCACCCGCCGACATTCGCTTTGGATATGCGTCCATCACTTGGGGCGGAAAAGACCGGCAGGCGATCGAAGACATTGCGTCACTGGGCTTCCACGGAATTCAATTGCGCTCCAACGTCATCAAGGATTTTGGCAGCCCCGCTGAATTGCGGGACTTGCTCGAAAAGCACCAACTGAAGATGGTTGCGCTCTCCAGCGGCGGCGTACGCATTGACCCTGCACTCGAAGCCGATGAAATTGCCAAGCACACCGCCAACGCAAAATTTGTGCACGACGTTGGAGGGCTCTATCTTCAAGTCACCGACGAGCGTCCTAAGGACCGCGCCATCACGGCGGCGGACTATAAGCGGCTAGGACGGCTGATTTCGGAAATAGGGAAGCGCACTGCCGATCTCGGTGTCTCGCTCGGATATCACAACCACATGGGCTCACTCGGAGAGCGTCCCGAGGAAGTGGATCAAATCCTGCAAGCCGCCGACCCGCGCTATGCCAAATTGGAGTTGGACGTGGCGCACTACTTCCAGGGTGGCGGCGATCCGGCGAAGGCGATTGAAAAATACAGCGACCGGCTGCTCTTCCTGCATATAAAGGATGTTGAGCCGGTGCCCGGAAACGCGGATGCGAAGCGCCCGTACCGTTTTGTCGAACTCGGCCGTGGAAGGGTGGATCTCCCGGCAGTATTCGATGCATTACACAAAGTCAATTTCAGGGGCTGGGCCATCGTTGAGCTAGACGTCGTGCCCGACAAGACGCGCACACCCAAAGAGTCGGGAGCGATCAGCAAGAAATATCTCGAAGAAAAGCTCGGGGTGACGGTATGAATTCGCCCTTCCGGGTCGCCGTCATTAGCGACGAGATTAGTCAGGACTTTGGACGCGCCTGCGAAGTAGCTTCGAAGGAATTCGGCATGGAATGGATCGAGCTGCGGGGCATGTGGAACAAGAACCTGCTCAAGCTGGACGCAAAGGAAATCGAAGAAGCACGGCGCATTTTGGAAAAGAACAAGTTGCGTGTAACCGACATCGCTAGCCCGCTATTCAAGGTGGATTGGCCGGGCGCACCGAAGTCGAAGTACAGTCCCAAGCGCGATCAATTCAACGCTGACTTTACGTTTGAGCAGCAGGATGAAGTGCTTGAACGAAGTATCGAGCTGGCGAAGGCCTTCCGAACCAATCGCGTCCGATTCTTTGATTTCTGGCGGCTCGATGATCAAGGGCCGTACCGCACAGCCATAAATGAAAAACTGCAGAATGCGGCCGAAGCAGCGGCCAAGAATGACGTGATTCTAATCCTCGAAAATGAAGCTGCTTGTAATACCGCTACGGCGGCTGAAGCTGCCAAGGTCCTTGGTGCGGTACGATCCTCTAACCTAATGCTGAATTGGGACCCGGGAAACGCAGCGGAGCAAGATGAGAAACCCTATCCGGATGGATACAATCTCTTGCCGAGGGATCGCATTGGCCACTGTCATTGCAAGGATGCGGCAAAAAAACCGGACGGCAAGGGCTACCAATGGGCGGCGATGGGCCGCGGTATCATCGATTGGGTCGGGCAGTTTAAGGCGCTGAAGCGCGACGGCTATCATTTCGCCGTAAGTCTCGAGACCCACTGGCGCGGCGCGGACACACCGGAGGAATCCTCGCGGCAGAGTTGGGCCGGGATGAAAAAAGCGCTGCAAGACGCTGGAGCGCTTTAGTCTCTAGTTCACCGGGACAAAGTAGACGGAGAGTGAACCTCGCATTACGTTCGAGTTTTGAGAATCGGGAAATGCTTTTTGCCGCACGCTCATGATGATAACGTACACGGACCGGCGGGAATTCCTTCAGCGCCTAGCAATGACGATAGCTGCGCTGCCAGCGGCCTTGCACGCTGCGGGCGGGCGCTTGCCGATCGGCTTTTCGACGCTCGGTTGCCCGTCCTGGGACTGGCTCAAGATTCTCGACTTCGCCCAGCAGAATGGCTTTGCCGCGGTCGAACTTCGCGGAATGCAGGGAACGATGGACCTTCCTTCGCGCCCCGAATTTGGGGCGACGCGCCTTGAACAATCCAAGAAAGAAATTGCCGACCGAGGTTTGCGAATTTCCTGCGTGAGCAGTTCGGCCAACTTGCACACTGCTGGCCAGGAACACGAACAGCAGCTTGCCGATGCGCGGCGGTTCATTGACCTCGCCTCGCAGCTCGCCGCTCCCTACGTGCGCGTTTTCGGCAACAAACTGATCGGACCGCGTGCCCCGGCGCTCGAGCACATTGCCGCTTCGCTGCGCGAACTTGGGGACTATGCGGGCCCCAAGAACGTCGCTGTCTTGCTGGAATCGCACGGAGACTTCACGGATGCTCCAACGCTTCGCGAAATACTCGAGAAAGCTGGCTCTTCGCATGTCGGATTGCTCTGGGATGCGCACAACACTTTCGTCGATGGCAAGGAAGACCCGGCGGTCAGCGTCAGTCAGCTTGGCAAATACATCCGGCATACCCATCTGAAGGACTCGCGCATGGAAGGTGGCGAGGCTCATTACGTTCTCACCGGGCGCGGCGGAGTGCCCGTGAAGCGCCAGGTGGAACTGCTAGTCGCGGCCGGATATGCAGGCTACTATTCTTTCGAATGGGAAAAAGCCTGGCATCCCGAAATCGATGAGCCTGAAGTAGCGATTGCGGATTTTGCCCGGGTAGTGACGCAGTATCTTCAAGCCGCGACCGCGAAGCAAAAGTCTTCTTGACTGTTTTTCGAAATTAATCCTCGGGGGGATGCGCATATGGCAAACAACTCTCGGCGCGAATTCATAAGGCAGGCTGCGATCGGCGCGGCAACTCTGGCGGCCTATCCACCTTCGCGAGTGCTCGGCGCAAATGACCGCGTGCGCGTGGGGATGATCGGCGTGGGTGGACGCGGACAAGAATTGCTCAAACAGGTGCTGGGAGTTCCCGACGCCCAACTCGTCGCCATAGCCGACGTTTACACCCGAAGCCGCGACGAAGCCAAGCAGATGGCCCCCGGCATTCAGACGCTTGACGATCACCGGCGGTTGCTCGACATGAAAGACATCGGCGGTGTCATCGTGGCGAGCCCGCTACACATCCATGCACGGCATTTTCTGGATACGCTTGCGGCAGGCAAGGATCTCTATTCCGAGAAAACAATGACGTGGTCCGTTCCGGAGGCAGAGGAATGCCTCGGGGCGGCGAGGAAATCTGATCGCGTGGTGCAAATCGGCTTACAACACGAAAGTTCCGGGTCACTCGCCGATGCGCGGAAGTGGATCAAGGACGGTATTGTTGGGAAGGTTACCCAAGTGGAGTCTTGGATGAGCCGCAACACTCCGCACGGCAAAGGTCAGTGGGTTCGCAAGGTACCCGCGGACTGCACCGCGCAAAATGTGAATTGGAAAGCTTTCCTGAACGGGCGCCCCGATCGCGAATTTGATCCCTTCAAGTTTATTAACTGGAGGTTGTACTGGGAGTTTTCAGGCGGAAATGTGACGGAAAACATGGTCCATCAAATCGCTTGGATCATGACCGCGCTCGACCTGCCGGAGCCCAGCGCAGCATATATGTCTGGAGGTGTGTTTTCGGAGAAAGACGGTCGCCAAGTGCCGGACACGATCGTGGCAACGCTCGAATATCCCGCAGACACAGTTGTAACGTGGCAGTCCACTTTCAGCAACAGCCATTACGGCTTGGGCGAGCGCCTGCTCGGGAGTGACGGCACCATCGAACATATATCCGGAGCAACCGACATGGTGACCGGAAAGTCTGCAGAGGGCATTCGTTATTATCCTGAGAAGGCCAATCGGCATGATGGGGCGGCGCTCACCGGAGAAACTCCGAATCAGAACCATATGGCCAATTGGGTCGATTGCGTGCGAACCCGCAAGACTCCCAACGCGTCAGTTGAGATTGGCTATCGCTCGGCCATCGCGGCCCACATGGTGAACACCTCGTATCGCCGCAAGCAGCGCGTCACGCTGGAAATGGCGAAATCGCTTCAGCCCGAGTTTTGAAGCGGCGTTTTGGCCCAGCCGTGTATCGCAGCTGGGGAACTGAGCAAATCAGTCGCTTCCACTGGAATCGGGGCATCGTGGCACGAAGTGATTGTGAGAGTCGTGCAGTCGCGGATTATGTGGCTAGACGCATCTTCGAAGACGTCGAGCTGCTGACTGATAGTAAAACTTATTTCTGCTGGGAAAAGCCTGCTGGTGAAACGATTTTCACCTCTGAATACGTCTAATATTACCTGACCTGAACCCTCGTTTGGGTGGCGCGGGAATTGGTGCAAGCAATCGTCTTCAGGACTAGAGTAGAGAAGTAGCGGGGTGAGGCATCGAGATGGTGTTTTGGAACAGGCCTGGGCGTGAATTAGCATTGTTGTTCGCAGCGATTTGCCTGAGTTTCGGCGCGGGCAGTGCCGCTGATTCTCAATCTCCCGAGGCCCAAGCGGGGCAGCAGCCGTCCTCGCAAACTCCCGCCGCGGCGAGGCCCGTTGGAACAATTAAGTCGATTTCGGGCAATGCCATAACTTTGACAACGGACGCGGGGAGCGACGTGACTGTTCAAGTCCAAGACGCCACGAAACTCGTTCGAATTGCGCCCGGGCAAAAGGACCTGAAGGAAGCCACGCCCATCCAATTATCGGACGTTCAACCCGGAGACCGCATTCTTGTCCGAGGCAAGCTTGCCGAGGATGGAAAATCCGTTGTGGCCGCGTCGGTTATCGCCATGAAGAAAGCGGACATCGCTGAAAAACAGTCGCGCGACCGCGAAGAATGGCAAAAACACGGCTTTGGCGGACTGGTGAACAGCGTCGATGCTGCCTGCAACACGATCAGCGTTGCCTTGCCTTCTGTCGGCGAGAAAAAGAGCGTTGCCGTTCATCTTTCCAAGGACACCATCCTGCGCCGCTATGCCTCGGATTCAGTCAAGTTTGACGACGCCAAGCCTGCTTCACTCGATCAGGTCAAGCCAGGTGACCAGCTTCGCGCTCGCGGCACTCGCAGCGCCGACGGGAACGAACTCACTGCCGATGAAATCGTCTCTGGCACGTTTCGAAATATCGCCGGCACGATTTCCGCGCTCGACGCATCCGCGGGCACCATCACTGTCCAGGATCTGGTTTCAAAGAAATCCATCACAGTAAGGATCACGGCGGAATCGCAGTTGCGCAAACTACCTGCGCCGATGGCACAGCGCATTGCCATGCGCCTGAATGGAACTTCAACCGAAGGAACGTCGTCCGCGCCCACCCCGAGTGGCGCTGGCACCACAGCGAATGCGGGGCAAACCGCGAAACCCAGCGGTCCGCCATCCGGTGGCGCGGAGTCTGGCGGGTCCGGCGGAATGGGAAGGTCTGGCGGCGGAGGCACTGCCGATCTGCAACAGACGATTAGCCGAATGCCCGCCGCCACGCTGGCCGACTTGCAGAAGGGCGATGCCGTCATGATTGTGGCCACCGAGGGCGGGGCGAACGGCGTCTCCACTGTGATCACCCTGCTGGGTGGAGTTGAGCCCATTCTGGAAGCTTCCCCCAAAAGCAATCCGTCCACAATTCTTTCGCCTTGGAGCCTCAGCAGCGGAGCCGGCGGGGAAGCGGCCACACCGTAATGCAGCGCAGTCTTAATCCGGCAGTCTTAAATAAAGATATTTACTCAGGAGATCGGATGAGTTTTCGGGCCGTTCGAATTGTTCTATTGAGTTCGTTTTTTCTTCTGTCGATTTTCCCGGTGGCCAGGGATTTGGATGCGCAGACCCCTGCTGGCGCATTGAATGGCGTCGTCACCGACCCCTCCGGCGGAGTGATCGCAAAAGCGTCCGTCCGTCTCACCGACGCGAGCGGAGGGTCACTGGACACCACCACTAACCGGGACGGCTTCTACGAATTCAAAGGACTGGTTCCGGGCGCCTACACCGTGAAGGCCGTCGCCAAGGGCTTCGCCATTTTCACGCAAGAGGATGTCCAGATCCTCGCCGGGCAGACCCAACACTTGAACATTGGCCTGCTCATCCAGGTGGAGGAGGAAAAAGTGGAGGTTTCGGATTCTTCCACCAAGGTCGATATTGCTCCTTCGAACAACGCCGGCATGGTGGTTATGCAAGGCAAGGACCTCGAAGCGCTCTCGGATGATCCCGATGAACTGCAATCCGAACTTCAAACGCTCGCTGGCCCTTCCGCGGGCCCTAACGGCGGCCAGATTTATATTGATGGCTTTACGGCCGGGACCCTGCCTCCCAAAGCCTCCATTCGTGAAATCCGCATTAATCAGAATCCTTTTTCGGCGGAGTACGACAAACTCGGATATGGGCGAATCGAGATTCTCACAAAACCTGGGACCGACCAATTCCACGGGCAAGCCTTCCTTTCAGGAACCACGGCGGCGTTTGACGCGCGGAATCCCTTTGAGAATCTGCCGCCTGGGACCGCACCGCCGGCCCACCATTCCACCCAATACAGTGGAAATATCGGCGGACCACTGAGCAAGAAAGCCTCTTTCTTCTTCAACGTCGAGGGGCGCAACGTCATCGACCTCAAGATAGTCAACACACCCTTCGTGGATCCCAATACGTTTCAAATCGTTCAGTTTAGCGATGTCGTGTCGAATCCCGGCACCCGGTACAACATCAGCCCGCGTCTCGATTACCAGCTGACACCAACCAATACGCTCACCGCGCGTTACCAGTATTTTCACAACACCGATGAGAACGAAGGAACCGGTCAATTCAGTCTCGCAAACCAAGGCTTCAACGTGGTCAACGCCGAACATACCCTGCAAATCAGCGATACCCAGGTTGTGAACGCGAAGATCATCAATGAGACCCGCTTCCAATTCCTGCGGACGACGGACGTGCAAACCCCGGTCAGCCCCGCGCCCACGATTCAAGTGCAAGGCGCATTCACCACTGGCGGCAACGTTCAAGGCGCGATCGATGACACCCTCGATCGTTACGAGCTTCAGAACTATACTTCCATGGCCTTAGGCAAACACTTCGTGAAGTTTGGAGCGCGACTGCGCGAAAACCGCGACGAAAACTTTGAAACTGCCAATTTCAACGGCGCATTTTCCTTTGGAACCAGGCAGACTCCGGCTCCGAGCGCCTCCTGTCCCGGCGCGAGCGGGCAGCTCACGGGAATCCAAGCATACCAACAGTTGGCGATGGGTTTGGCAAATGGGCAGAGCGTGCAGACTCTGATCGCCTGCGGTTTCGGCCCCACCAATTATTCTGTGAGCGCCAGCCCTGCGGGGAATCCTACTGTTCGCGTGAGCTGGTTTGACGCCGGCTTGTACGCCCAGGATGATTGGCGCGTCCGCCCCAATCTCACCTTGAGTTATGGGCTCCGTTTCGAAACGCAGAACAACATCCCGGATCATGCCGACTTTGCGCCACGGCTCGGGCTGGCCTGGGGCATTGGCGGCACGCCGAAGAATCCGCCGAAAACAGTCCTGCGCGCCGGCTTTGGAATGTTTTATGACCGGTTCGGCTATGACTTGGTGGCGCAGCAGCAGCGCCTCAACGGACACATCCAGCAACAGTTCATCGTGACCAATCCGAACTTCTATTTGAGTGATACTCCGCCGGTCGGCCAACTCCAGCAGTCTGGCGCTCCCACCACGCTCTATGAAGTCAATTCACATCTGCGAACGCCTTACACCATGCAAACAGGTTTGAGCGTGGAGCGCCAGCTCGGCAAGTCTGCGAATCTCGCCGTAACTTACTTGAACGCACGCGGTGTCCACGCGTTTTTCACCAACAACATCAATGCGCCCGATCCCACAAACAACGGACTGCGCCCCCGGCCGAATCAAGGCAACATCTTCCAGTACCAATCGGACGGGATCTTCAGGCAGAACCAGCTCGTCGTGAACAGCAGCATTCGAATGGGCACGAAGCTCTCCGCTTTTGGGTACTATACGTTGAACTACGCGAACAGCGACACCGGCGGCTCCGGCTATTTTCCTTCGAATCCGTACGATCCCGGCGAAGATTATGGCCGCGCTTCCTTTGATGTTCGCCATCGCGTATTCATCGGCGGCTCGGCGAGTTTGCCCTACGCATTCCGGCTTAGTCCATTCATGATTGCCAGCTCCGGGAGCCCGTTCAACGTCACCACCGCTCTGGACCCCTTCGGTGACTCGTTGTTCAACCAGCGCGCCGCGTTTGCATCCTGCCCGTCGGCCTCGCCAACCGTGAAGTCAACGCCGTACGGCTGCTTTGATTCGAATCCGCAGCCGGGCGAGAAGATAGTCCCCATAAATTATCTGACCGGACCGGGGAAATTTACGCTAAACCTCAGACTGAGTAAGTCGTTTGGCTTCGGAAAGAAAGCGGAAGCGGCCAACGCGGGCGCTGGTGGCGGCCCGGGCGCCGGCGGCACGTTCGGGCGCGGGCCGGGGGGACCTCCGGGACAGCGCGGTGGTTTTGGCGGACGCGGGCCCGGGGGTCCGGATGGAAACATCACGAATCATCGCTACAGCTTGACGTTTTCCGTTGCAGCGCGGAACATCTTCAATCACGTGAATCTGGCGACGCCGGTCGGTAATCTGAGTTCGTCACTTTTCGGTCTTTCCAATGGACTCGCCGGCCAGCCCTTTTCCCAATCCACCTCGAATCGGCGCATCGATCTGCAGGCGACGTTCAGCTTTTAAATTCTTGCTGTCGGAATTGGCTGCTGAAGAGTTATCAGATGAAGCGGAAACGAAAGAAGATTTTGGACAAAGGAACAGAAGCGCGTCGCGCGGCGCGCAAGTCCGGTATTGCGCCGGCCCCCACGCGCGTCATTCCCGACAAGCGCAAACGGCCGGCGAAGCACAAGAAACAATCGCTCGAAACCGAACTCGAATAAATTTCATCCGAGTGTTGGAAGCAAATTCATCGTAATTGCAATTCCTGCTTTCGAAAAGTGGGAGCACGTTCACTGAATTCAATACAAGCTGGACTCCCTTATTTCAAAATTCATCAGACCCGACCGGGCCTAATTTTTCGAGCTTCATCCCGGTTTATTGGCCGGGACTACTTCGTCGGGACGGAAAAGCGGCGTCAGAGATATTTTTTTGCGCTCGGCAAGATGCGTGGCAATCGTTTCCAAGTCCTTCTTGTCAAAGCCCATGCTGCTGACCGTCACAGCGCCGCCGGTATCGATCAGAAAAATCGTGGGCACGTTGGTCAGGCCATAAGCGTTGGAAACCGGATAGCCGTCTTCGTCGAGAAGCAGCGGGAAGGTCACTCCGTATTCCTTGGCAAAATTCTGGGTGGCGCGCACGTCGTCCTGGGAGATTCCGAGAAACGTTACCGCGTCGCCGCCATAACGTTTGTAGAGGCGTTCGAGGAAAGGGAAAGTGAATTGGCAGACGGGGCAGGAGATTTTGAAGAAGGTGGCTACGACGGGGCCGCGCTCCAGCAGGGTGTTGACCGAGTATTCCTTGTTGTCGAGAGCTTTGAGCGAAAATCCCGGAGCCGTGTTCCCAGCAACGATGTGCGTCATGTGGTCCTGTTTTCCCATCCAGCGTGAAAGCCGCCGCAGAATTCCCATCGCCTGAGTGTAGCGCGAGAAGAAGTTGAGAGTCGACAGTTGAAGTTTGAAAGGAAATCGCCCGCTGCGGATATCCGCAACGGGCGAGATTGGGTCAGAAATCACTCCGAAACTGGAGCGTATTAACTGGCGGCGACCGGTTAGCGTGAGGGAATTGCTCGAGTCACCAATCACGCGTAGGACTATCACTCCCTACATTCCGCAAATCAATTCTTATATGGCAAGTATCTCCACATGTCGTTGAGATAGCCGTTCCCGGTTGTACTGGTGGAATCGTAGCCCACACCGCCGAACAGCCAGAGTTGGCCATTGCTGTCGACCCAGTGCGTCGCATTGCTACGGCCACCCGGAGTCCATATCTCGTACGTCTTATATGGGCGTACCTCATCGCCATAAACGCCGTTGGCGGCACCCGTGTTGGAGCCCTTGATCCAAGTCCACGTGCCGGGCTGGCCAGCGGTCGAGTTCGGAGTGTATACCCATAGGTCGTTGAGGGCGCCGTTGCCATTTGTTCCGGTCGAATCCAGACCCCAGCCACCATAGAGCCAGAAGTTTCCGCCCGCGTCGGTCCAGCCGCTAGCGCCCCAACGCGACCCGGGAAATGCGCCAGTTGTGGAGACAGGGGAACAAATGACGTTGCTGCCGACAGTGAGGCCAACCGTTAGGCCACATGTGCTTGCTGCACCTGTGGTATTTACTGGCCCAACTACCGTCTGAGATTCGTAAACGCCGGTCTGATTTGCCTTGGTGTTGCCCATTACGAAAGTCCACTGCTTGGCGGAGATGCTGTACATCCAAAGATCGTTCAGAATTCCGTTTGCCGTCGCGGGATTGTTTCCATCTTCGCCTTCTCCCCCGAAGAGCCACAGATTTCCAGCGGCATCCGCCCAGCCAACCGCCTCTTGACGTCCTCCAGGCACGTTCGTGCCTGAGGCGACTCCCGGAGTGCCATAGACGCCTATCTGGTTAGCCAAGCTGGAACCCGAGACAAAAGTCCACGTGCCACCCGAGTACTCCCATAGGTCGTTGAGGAATCCCAGGGTTCCGGCGCCGTCTTTGCCAAATCCGCCGAAGAGCCAGAAATTCCCTGAAGCATCGGTCCAGGAGACAGCGTTCGTTCGGGCCCCCGGGTATGGATTAGCGGTAGGCGGGTAGATGCCGTTCTGGTCGACAAGGAAGGTGTTACCCCCACTCTGCCAACTCCACTGGCCAGCCGTAGCAGTGAAGTCGGGGCTCAAGGCGCTTGCATTGAACATCCAAAGATCGTTTCGATAGTTGCTGCCATCGGAACCCCCGAAAAGCCAAAGATTTCCGGCCGTGTCGGTCCACGTGGCCGCTCCCAGTCTTGCTGGCGGAATACCAGGAGTGCCATACACACCGCCTTGCCCCTCGTGCTGCGCGTTGGCGATGATCTGCTTGCCAACTGTGGTGGGTGGGACGGTGTTGACTGCCGTCGGATCGTAGGCACCCTGCAACTGCCATTGGCAGTAATCGCCCAGGTTGACGCACACCCAAAGGTCGTTCATGGGCGCATTAAGCGTGTCTTGCGGGGTGCCCCCCGCCAATTCCCAGCCGTCGCCACCGAACAGCCAGAGGTTGCCACTTTTGTCCGTCCACCCAGCTGCGCCGTATCGCGCTCCAGGGGTGTTGGTGAAAGGGTTCGGAAACGTCGGAGGTGCAGTTGACGGGAACTGGCCGTACTGCGGCGCGCCAATCGGTCCGGCGGTTTTTGTGCCGTCGATCCATGTCCAGTCATTATGCCCGCAGTCGACTACTACGGTGTTGACGTTCGCGGTTACCACGCCCTTATAGTTCCACAACGTGCAGCCCTGGCTCTGGGTGCTAGCCGAGTGAAATATCGAGACCTGGAATTGGTCGTTGAGAGCTTCCTGCGTGGCAAACGTGAAAGGTCCGTTTTCCGTGATATTTAGCGTGTTGCCCAAGTTATTCTGCAAAAGGAAGCTGCCGTCCGTAAGCACGCCATTGTTGGGAAGGATCCCGGCAAGGCCAACGACTGTTCCACCGACGCTATACGTTACCGCTGGGCAGACAATCGCAACGTTGGTGACGTTGGCAGTAGCAGTGCCGCTGCCTGTGCCAGAAGTAACAGTGCAATTCTGTGTGGGGGCGGTGGGCTGCGCGAAGACAGTTACATTGTAGACCGTGCCCGTGGGAACGAGTTTTTTGAACGTGAATGCCTGATTCCCATTGGCTGGGCTAATCGGAAGCTGTTCGGAATCGCTGCTGTTTTGGAGGATTAGGCCCGTGCCGACGACTCCGGTAACCGTGCCGCCGATGGAGAAACTAAGTACGCAGTTCACCGCGACGTTGGTGACGTTTGCGCTCGCAACTCCGCTTCCATTCGTCACCGTGCAGATCTGGTTGGGGTTGACCGGTTGCGTAATCACCGTCACGGCATAGACATCCGCCCCGGTTACCGGCGTCTTGAAGGTGAAAGATCCATTCGCCGTAACCGTCAGGCTGTCGCCGCTGTTGTTCTGCAAGATTACACTCGAGCCAGGGACGAGCCCGGAAACCGTACCACCAATGGTGGCGGTGACCGGATTTGTGGTGCATGAGACGGTGACGGTGACGTTGGCGCTGATGTTGCTTCCCGTGCTTGGGCTGGGTGCGCAAGTCTGGGTCGGATTGCTGGGTTGTGTTTGAACGGTTACCGCGTACGACCCGCCTTTGGCGACGGTGTTCGCGAACGCAGAGGTGCCGTTCGTAGTGACCGTAAGCTTATCCGAGGTATTATCCGCAAGAACCAGCCCGGTGCCCGCAAGCCCGCTAACCGTCACGCTGATCGTAAAGGGCCCGCCGCCCGAACCTGAGCCTGAACCCGAGCCGACCGGACCGCTGCAGGCGGAAAGGACAAGGGAAGTCAGGAATAGTGACAGAGAGACGACAGACTTGAAGTGGGGCTTCATAGAGATCGATTGCTCCTTTGGGACTTCGCGCCTGAGACGCTGCGGACAATTACCACGTGTTCGGCATTCCCCCGGTCGGTCCAAATTGGAGCCAGGCATGCGTCGGGGACGTAGTTGAATGCGTAATTGTCTGGGCGCGGCATAGGATAATGAATCACACGCAAACAGTACGTAGAGTACTGTGCGGTTTTGCATCGAGGCAATATTCAATAGCTCTAATGTGTCTACCTGAGCACTATATTTTTGGAATGAAGTACGTAAATGGAAATACGCTGGCAGGCCTCAGACCCGATCACTCCGAGATTGGAAACTTCCACTACGACGCCGTCCATGGCCAGATTGAGGGCTGGGCCTTCCGGGCTGGGCTAAATTATGGCGGGCTTCCGGCGCTTGCCTAAAGACGAGGAAGTTGGGGTTCAGGGGGATGAAGAGAGAGGAAAGAACGGGTCTAAAGACCCGCCACCACAAGACTGCACCAGAAGAAGGCCCGACAAGAAGGCACCACATAATACCTGGTGACGCGAGGGCTTCATCGTAGTTTCCATCGGCGAGGAGTTGTTGGATAGAAGCGAGTTCGCTGACACCGGCGCGGAGCCGTTTGGTGGCGACGGCGGAAGCGAACAGCACGATCGCGGAGAGAACGACGACGAGGGAGAGGCGGGCGCGGCGCGAGGATTCGGATGCCGACGCGGGGGGAAGGAGCGCGCCGACGGCGAGTCCCATAACAACCCCTCCGATGTGGGCGGCGTTGCTGATGCCGGGGATGGCCGCGCCGAAGACCAAATTGTAAGCGATGAAGGTGCCGAGGCTGCCGAGCATTTTGCTGTTGACTTGGAGATGCGCGGGG
>Ga0210399_10000991_pt1 | contig 22265 bp, 23 predicted proteins | sample IncBWC14MmetaG_FD_150865 | JGI IMG/M metagenome (GOLD analysis project Ga0210399, IMG submission 150865) | Forest soil microbial communities from Barre Woods Harvard Forest LTER site, Petersham, Massachusetts, United States - Inc-BW-C-14-M | ecosystem: Environmental > Terrestrial > Soil >... | reverse complement strand
GAGCGATTCAAGCAGTCGAAGAATCCGGTGGTCGCTCAATTCTTGAGCGGAAGCACCGAAGGCCCCATTCTAAAAGAGAGCGAAGATGCAATTGCAAAGAAATGAAATTTTAACGGGCCTCCTCGTCGTCGGCACGGTGGCAGTGATAACAGGCATTCTCATCCTGCTCGGAGCGCCCGGGCTTTTCCGCCCGCTCGTGACCTACAAGATTTACTTCGACAACGCGGCCGGAATCAAACTTGGCGCGCCCGTTCTCTTGGCCGGTCGCAAGATTGGACAAGTCGAAAGATTGTATTCGCCAGTTTCGCGCGAAGAGGACCAGCGTGCACAAGAAGCCGGTACGGCGATGCATCCGCCCGATCCCAACGCGACGCCCACGCCGTCGGACGGCAAGCCGAAATTCGAGGCCCGCATTGATGTGCAGGTGGACAAGAACGCGAGGGTTTATCGCGATGCCAAACCGCGGTTGTTTACGCTGGGCTTGCTCGGCGAGATGGCGATCGACATTTCGCAAGGAACCGATGCGTCGGGTCGGGCAAAAAATGGCGAGATGTTCGCGGGCGAACGCGTTCCCGATTTTGGCGAAGCTGCCGCCAAAGTGCTCGAGATCATAGAGCCGGTGGCGAGAGAAGCCACCGCCACTATGAAAGAACTCGAGACCACCGCGCAAAATCTCAATCAGCTTACGGATGAAAATTCCGACCTGACTCTCGCCATCGGCCAGTTCAAAACTTTCGGGGAGCATCTTGTTGATCTCACCGCTCCCGACAGCTCCCTCTCGGTTTCGCTCAAGAACATCGAGAAAGTCAGCCACGACCTTTCTGCCAACAACAACATTGAAATCTCGCTCCAGAACCTTCGCAATTCCTCTGAAAAATTGAAATCGACCGTCAACGACCTCGGCCCGGCGGGCCGCAACATCAAGGAATTCACGGAGACTGTGAAGACGCAGCCATGGCGTCTCATTTGGCCAACCACGAAAAAATATCCTGAGAAGGAACAACCGCAGACCGCCGGGGAACAAACAGTCACCGTCCGCAAGAGCGCAAAGACCAAACCCACACCTACGCCGGCGCGGCGAGCAAGCCGCGAATAACGCGCCTCCGCCGAGGCTCAGGCTGCTTTTCTCGCCAGGCGCACTTGCAAAAACTTCAAGGCTGCGGTCTCGCTCGACCGTAAGTCACAACGACTTTGTGTAACGGATTCTTCGGCTTTCTGCTTCAATCCTTCGATCGAATACCCACCCAGATAAGCTTGGAGAATAGCCGGATGAACATAACATTTTCGGCAAGTCGCTGGAGTATTGCCGAGCAGTTTTGAAACAGTGCCGATCGCCTCTTTAATGTTGGCCCTGGCCCGTTTCTTTGTTTTAAATGGATCGAGCACACGGACAAATCCAAACGCTGGTGTAAGCGGGCGGAATGGCCAGACGTTTGATGCGCAAAAGCCGTTGCTCGCCGCGGATCAACTTTCCTTCCGTATCGAAGTAATCGAAATCGTTACCTTTTAGTCTGCGCGTTTAACCCGGCTGATTGTCGCTCACGTAGCGCAAACCGGCTTCTTCAGCCGCGTCGATTGGATCGCCAACGATCTTTAAATCGGCAACGGAGCCGGCGGGAGCCGAGCGACGCGGACGGGAAAGCCCGCGAGGGTTCACGCGCCGGGCGGCGAGTGAATGAATCTTCCTTTTCTCTTGACGGAGTTTTTTCGCGGACGCGTGCATTTATGTAACGGTGCTCTGCGCGCGATGCACTGACTGGCTGGCGGTCATAAGACCGTCGCTACAGTTACGGGCCGTAGCTTTTCGTGAACTTCTTCTTCGATTCTGACTCGCTCGGAGCTGGAGATGAAATTGGCTCGGAAGCTTTCGGTTTCTCTTCGGGCATTGTGGAAGAAGGTGCGGATGGCGGCGGTGGAGGAGCGGGTTGGGCGCCACCTTTGGGCGCCTGCCGCGCCACCTCGACATATGCCATCTGCAAATTTGAAAGGGCGTTGCGCAACACTGTTGTCTCCTCATTGGTCAGGTTGCCACGCGTCTTTTCCTGAATCATGGCGAGTTGATCGATGAACATCTTGGCCAGCTCGAGGTTCACTTCCCCTTCCCCGGTTTTCGGGTTTGGAATTTGCCCGAGAAAAAGCGCAGCATTCTGCGCGTGCATCATTACAAACTCGATGAACCGCTGGGAAAGCTCGCCGCTTTGTGTGCTGGTCTGGACTTCAGCCATGGCTCAATTCTTTTTCGCGGCTGCGGCGTGATCTGGCGGTCGTACCGTTGCCAAAACATAAGGCTGATCGTGAAAATATTTTCCGGCCATTCGCTTGATGTCTTCGAGCGTAACCGCTTCCACATCGTGTTCGAGAGACTTGTAATGATTGAAGCCGAGCCCGTAAAGCTCATCGAGCGCGGACTGGTGACCGAATGAGTCATTGCTTTGATTCGCAATTTGCTGCTGGCCGATCAACTTTTTCTTGGCCCGGGCCAGTTCCTCATTCGTGAGACCTTCGCTTGCGAGTTTTCGAATCTCATCGAGCAGCGCAGTTTTTACTGGCTCGATCTTTTGCGGATCAGTCCCGAGATAGAAAGCGAAGAGCCCGGGGACAAGTCCCTGCATCTGACTGGTGCCGACGTAATACGCCAATCCCATCTGTTCGCGGATGCGGATGAAAAACCGCGAGCCTAGATCGCTGCTCGCTTCGTCGATGAGTTCGAGCGCATACCGATCCGGACTGAACATGTCCACTCCGCGATATCCGACCATGATCACGCCTTGCGCTTTCTCTTTTTGTCTCTCGACATTTGTTGTCTGGCGCAACGGCGCCGCCGGATGGGCGTCCGTTAAGGCAAGCGCGCCTGACCTCAACTCGCCGAGGGTCTGCTCGAAGAGTTGTTTCACTTCCGCGGCTTTCACATCTCCAAAAACAGAAATAACGCCATTTTTCGCCACAAGATAACGATCCCGAAAATCGAGCAAATCTCTCTGCGTCAAACGTTGCACAGAATCGGGCGATCCATTCGCGCGCAGCGCATAGGGATGTTGCGCGAAGAGAGCTGCGCGCAAGATATTGCGCGCAACGGCCGTCAGTTGTTCGTCTTCTTCTTTAATGCCGGCAATCTGAACTTCCTTTTCGCGCGCCACGGCTTTTTCCGGCATGGTCGCGTTTCGCAATACATCGGAGAGCAAGTCAACGCCCAGTTTCAGGTCGGCCTTGGTCAGGTGAAGCGAAACACCAAAGCTGTTATTACCCGCGTCGCTGCCGATGCTCCCACCGACAGCTTCGATCTGATTCGCGATCTGCTCTGCCGTGCGCGTCTTGGTTCCTTTGAGTAATACTTTGGCCATCAATCGAGTGATGCCGTTGGTTTCCGGCGTCTCAGCCAGCAGCCCGCTGCGGAAAACAGCGGTCATCGAAACCAGCGGCAAACGTGCGTCTTCGCGCACGAGAATGCGCAAGCCGTTGGCAAGTTCGAACTTTTGAATTTCGCTCGCCGCGGCCACCTTCGCCGCCTCTGCTCTCGTGGCGAGCGATCCCCGTGGGTTGAGCGACACAACTGTCAAGTTGTCGCTCGTGAGATAGTTCGTGGCGACGCGGCGAATATCATCGAGCGTCACTTTCTGGACGGCCGCGAGATAGTCGCGACTGAAATTCAGATTCCGCGTCAGCAGCCAGTTCCCCCCGAGATCGGAGGCCTGGCCGCGCATCGTGGCCAGCGCATCGAGATGATGACTGAGTGAGATTTTCTTCGCCTTCATCAACTCCTCTGGCGTGACGCCGGCCTGTTTCACTTCATCGATGATTTGCAAAATCAGTTGCTCCGCGCCTTCGCGCTTTTTTGGATCGACCGTCGCATCAATGCCGAACAATCCCGGGTCGCCCGGCGTGTAGGAAAACGCCGAGACGCCAAACGCCAGGCCGGCCTCCTCCCGCACGCGCCGATACAATCGCGAGCTGCGGCCATCACCCAAAATCGTCGAGAGCACGTCGAGAGCGGAAACATCCGGATGCGTGAGTTCGGGAATGTGCCAGGCTAGCGAGAGACGCGTTAGCTCGGTAGCAAACTCGTTGTGTAGTTCGCGCCGGCCCATCTGCGGCGGTTCCTCAGGAATGAAGACCGGCTTGAGTGATTTCTCCGGATACACCTTGAAGAAGTCGGCAAGCTGCTCGTGCACTTTTTCTGGATCGACATCTCCCGCCACGACGAAGGTGAGATTATTCGGGACATAGCGCGCTTTGTAATACTGCATCACCTGTTCTTGGGTGAGCTGGTTATAGATTTCCATCTGCCCGATGACCGGCAACCGGTACGGATGCCGCTGATAGGCCGTGGCAAAAAGAAGTTGTCCGGTCATTCGGTCGGGATCATCGAGATTCATCGCGAACTCGCGCCGAATCACTTCCTGTTCTTTCATATATTCCGCCGGCGGCAATGTGGAATTCATCATCGCGTCGGCCAAGACATCGAGCGCGGTGCCAACGCCGTCTCTTGGAACGTCGATCCAGAAAACGGTGCGATCGAATGATGTGTAGGCATTAATGTAACCGCCCACGTCCTGGATTTTTTGCGCGATCGCGTTGGTCGTTCGCTTCTTGGTCCCCTTGAAGAGCATATGTTCGAGAATGTGGGAGAGGCCCGCGCCCAGATGCTCGTCTTCACTCACGCTGCCGGTGGCGCACCAGGCCTGCACGCTTGCCACCGGGGCACTGTGATCTTCCTGCACAATCACGGTCAAACCATCCGGCAGGACCCATTTCTGTGCCGAACTGGGAGGAAAAGTGATGACCGCCGAATCATCACTGGCTGCGGCTTTTAAATTGGCGGTGCTAAACATAATTGCCATGACAAGCGCCAGGCCCGGTCCCGGCAACCGCAGGATCATAACGATTTTGGCGCATGCACACCTGGCGGCCCAGCGACCGCGGGAGCAATTGGTTTTGCGGGCGCGAACGGCTTTACGAACGCCTCCTCAAAATCGTAAACGTTCTTGAAATCCTCCAGCGAATCTTCCTCGGTTTTTCCAAAAATTCCGGCCCCGATCAGATTGAAAACCATGTGCCCGATGTCCTCGCAGCAGTGGATTCCCCAATTATCGAATACCGTGATCACCATTGGCCCGAACTCCTTGAGCGCGTACTGCCGAACGCCGTCGAGCAGTTCCGGACCGGCCACATGACGCACGGTGGCGCCTTTGATCTTCTTCTGCTGTTTAGTGGTGAAATCGAGTGCGTCGCGCAAAAAAATATACGCCTCCCGCTGATAACGTGAGTCGCTGGACACGATGGAATCGAGAGCTTCGGCAAATCCAATTTTCTGCATGAGAATAAAAAAAGACGCGGCTTAGTCGCGCGGCTTATGATACTCAGCAACCGCGCAACGAGCAACTGCTACGCTGACCAGCCAATAACTCGCTCAAAACTTTTTCGTCTCCCCGAGATGGCGCGAAGTCCGACGTAATTGATCGTGTTCTAAGCGATTCGTGTATTCGACCTTTCAGTTTTGAAATTGTTCTTCCATCGCATCGAGATAAACCGAGAGCGCGTCCCGACGCCGCGGGGGCGCCTCATTCTGTCCTTGAACCGCTTTGAGGTAATCGGCAAATGCCCCACTTTTTGTTTTGGATTGCGTCGCTTCGAACCAGTTCATGTAGTCGTCGATCTCGGTCATGCGAGTGGTGAGTTTTGCACGACTCGCTTGCAACGGTACGAGACGTGCGGTCAGTCCTTTCCGTTTGCCCTTTACTAGAAGCGACGCGATTTGCTGATATTCCTGCACAATCGGCCGCAGGATCGGATTCGCCCGCGCCGCGAGCAAGAGCAACTCCTGGCTTAAGGCGGCGATCGCCGCGATCTCCACGGGCAAAATCTTTCGCTGCGAAAGATCGTCGAGCTGCACCATTCTGGTTGGATGCCCGGGATCCGAAATTCGAACGCACAACAACTCGCCCAGACGCCGCTCGGTTTCGGCAAAGGTGAGCAACTGATAACTCTGAGTGGCACGCAGTCGAGCCACGCTTGAACGCCAGGTTTTCTCCGCGCTGCCGTCCAATGTCGGAAACTGCGCCCTCAAATCGGCGAGCGGATCGGTTGAGGAGCGCGATAGATTGTCGATGTAGCGCACCAGCTGCTCAGGCCCGCCCGTTGCATCGACTAGCAACTGCACAAGCGCAAACGAGTAAGCGCGATAAAGCAGTCGTGCGGGAGAATCGAGTTCCGAAATTCTTCCCGGCCGGAGAAGCTCTTCCAGTGGGATGATCTTGTCCGGGAGGAGAAGCGCCTCGACCAGCGGACCGCGATCACGGCCGGGCGTGAGCGCCAACGCGCCATCGAGCAACCAATCCGGCGGCTGCACGTACCGCGTGCCTGCAGCGATGTCCGGTTGGTTTCGATAAATCATTTCCAGCAGAATCGCCCGCAGCAATGCACGCTCGACCAGCGAGCCATCAAGATCTTGAGGGATGGTCAAATCGAGCTGTAACTTGAGACCAAATCCGGTTTGGCTGAAACGCAATCCGGCCGCCGGTATTTTAGGTAGGTTCGCCTGCGGCAATTGCAAATTGATAATCACGGGCGTCTTCCAGCGATCAGGCCGGCGCAGGAGGGCAAGGAAATTTGCTTTGGTCCGCTCCGCCAGCTCCGAAACCGCGCCCCGCGACGCGGCATCGGCACCGTAAATAATAAATTGCTGCGAAGGGCTTACGCTCCGCGCCGGAGGCGCTGCCTGGAGCGATTGAAGGGCAAAGATCAACACTATAAAAATCGCGCGGCAATTCACCTTCATCTAGATGCTCGCGGATGATACTCGGGAAGGAAGCGCGATGGCGAGTAAACTCGTCAGCGCGTCCGTTGTCACTATTTACGAAACTCCGGCCATTTTGAGGTGTGTAATTTACGGACAACCCAAAAAATCTATGAATAAAAAAGCTATACTTTTCTTAAGCGCTTTGGCAGCGGTGGCGCTGGCGGTGCCGCAGGCCATGGCCGATCCAGCCAGCGGGCGCAGCAGCGGCGGCGGACACTTCGGGCGCGCGCCTACGCGAGGGGCATTCGCAATGACTCGCGGCAGTGCGGGAACATTCCGTCAGGGAGGATTCAATCACTGGAATGGCAATCGGTGGAGTGGTGATTGGCGGCACCGCGGACATTTCCATGGCGGTGACCGCTTTATCTTTTTCGGCGGGTTTGGTTACCCGTACTACTACGGATATCCTTATTACGGTTACTATCCGTATGATTACTACGGTTATGGCGATGGATATGGCTATCCCTACGGGTATTCCGCTCCTTACGGGTACAATTATGATAACTACAGCGAGCCAGCTTACGGATATGATTATCGTGATCGTTCTCGCGGAGGGTCTTCAGTCGTTACCCTCCAGCGCCAACTGGCTCGAGCGGGTTACTATCACGGCGCCATTGACGGAATTATGGGACCAGAAACCCGTCGAGCGATGGGCGCCTACCAACGTTCGCGCGGCGCACTGAGTGACCGTTAATTACGAATCCCAGTTGTCGATTCTTGAGGTTGGTGTTGACCGGTGGGCTCGGGGGGCGAAAGGGCGGGCCTGCCGGTCGCTCCTTTTGCCGCGGGCGCGCTCAGCAAAACATGCTTTTCGTGAAATTCGATTGCGCCCATTTTAGCGACTAGTTTCTGCTCCCGCTGGAGCGCCGACCAGAGATCGGCGAAAATAATATCCATGAACTGCATGATCTCTGGAGGGAATGGAAGGCGACCGATATTGCCGCCTTTGTTCGAGACGACCACCTTCCCTTCGCCGGCGTGGGCCGAGTAAGCGGAGGCCGTGTAAAGCGAATACCCAAAAAGGGCGCGTTCGGCCGTCACGGTAACACCGCCTTCGCTGAATCCAACGATGGCCCGCTTGAAGTTTAGCAGCGGCTTGTTTAAAGCGGATTGCTTGCTTTTCAACGTGTAGGCAAGATAAGCATTCACCTGCTCCTCCGTGTAATCGAGCTGAGCTGGCCGGTGCGAATAGATCGCGTTTTCCAAGTCGAAATTGATCTGCCGCGGTGCCACATCTTTGACCGCCGATGGGACATCCGGTGGCAGAATCATTTGAATCACTGCGGCTGCCGCGCACGCGCCGATGACCAACTTACAAGTCGTGAAAAACAGACGGCGGAACGCCAGCTTTTGCGGGCTTAACATCTTCCGAACATGACGCTGCGTGTCCTTCAGCTCTTTCTGCCGCAACGTCTCCGATGCGACGGCGGAACGGTCGAGTCGCGCCCCGCAGCGATGACAATAAACGCGCTCCGGCTCGTTCTCGTGCCCGCACTCGGGACAAACCAGTTTGGTCATGCGGTTGGTTCTTTCCCTGGCTTGTTCGTCGTCGATGTTGCAGGCGGAGCCTTCGCAGCCGCCTCTTTCGTGGCCGGGGCGGCAGCGGTGGCAGGCGCATCTTTCTTGGCCGCTTCTTTGTACGAGCTACTTCGATAATCAGTGGTGTAGAAACCAGAGCCCTTGAAGATCAATCCAGCCCCTGTGCCAAGAAGGCGCTTCACCTTCCCATGTCCCCATCTCGGCAGCCGACAAAGCTCTTTCGGACATTCGCGAAATGGTTTGTCGCGCATGGATTGAAATGCCTCAAAGGTTTGGTCGCACTTTGCACAGGAATACTCGTAAGTGGGCATGGAAGGAAACGGCCGCGGAAGTCTGCATGAAAGCAAGCACAATTCAAGCCGAAGGCCCGGAACTGTATCAGCCTCACATCTAAGCGTCATAAGCGGTACGTTTATAGAGTAGTGTTCTGTGAAGGGAGGCAAGTTTCGTCAGGGACAACATTTTGAAGCACGGGCCGCATGCTACAAACAGGGGGCACCTGCTGCGCTACCGGCCGATCAAACTGATATATTGCGTGCGGGCGGCCGTTCCTTGACTTTACCCGCTTCGAACGTTAACAGAATCCGTTTCGAAGAAATCCTATGCCTCGTTTGTTTCTGCAAATTTCATCGATGCTCATTTTCACGGCCGGGACTCTTTTTATGGGTGGCTGCGAAGAAGACGCGCGCTTCGCCGCCCAAACCCAATATTTAGGGGGCATCTACGGAACAGCAGCGACGGCCGGTGCGCCGCAGGACACGGTCTCATACTGGGATGGGGACGGGATTGGGGGGAAACCCTCGATCAAGATCAGCCTTGGAGAGCAGCGCGCGTATTTTTATAAGAGCGGAATGCTCGTCGGCATCTCCCAACTTTCGACTGGTCGCGAAGGTAAAAATACGCCACTCGGCCATTTCACCATCCTTAGTAAGGATAAAGGCCACTTTTCCAGCATGTACGGCGACTTTGTGGACGCCAGCGACCAGGTTGTGAAGCCAAACGTCGCGGTAAGCGATCCGAAACCGCCGGGCACGCATTTCAAAGGCGCACCGATGCCTTACTACATGCAAATCGCGCCGGGATTCGGACTCCACGCTGGCTATTTGCCAGGCTATCCCGCCTCGCACGGCTGCATCCGCATGCCGGAGTTCATGGCTGAGAACTTTTTCAAGTCAGTCTCAGGCGGCACGCCGGTTACAATCACGAATTAAACGCGAGTGCCGGCTGGCGGTTGTCTTTGAAGTTGCGGTTGTTTCGGCGAAACATTCGGCGTGGAGAAATCGACGCCCGGTGACCTTCTAACGCTCGTTGCGCGGTCCGAACCGATCGCCGCGAAGTTGCGCCAGATCGAGAACCGCACCTGGCCGGTCGTCTTTTCCCACATCGTCGATTCGGCCCAAGCATTCCTCGTTGCCACCATCGCGCGCAACATCGACAAGACGATTTGGGTCTTCTGCCCGAGCGTTCATTCCCAGGAATTGCTCCACGAGAGTTTGCTCAACTGGCAACCGGACGCGCTCTTCTTCCCGGAAGCAGAATTTGCCGCGGTCGAAAATATCTTGCCGGACCCGGAGATTGCGGCCGAACGCCTCGCCTTGCTTTCTCTCCTCGAGCGCAATGCAGGAACGCACGTCATCGTTGCAACTCGCGCCAGCCTCGATCAAGCGGCGCCCAAACCGGGCGCGCTCATCTCCGCTTCCATCCAACTTCAACGCGGGACGACAGAAAAAATGGAGTGCATCCTTGAGCAGGTTTCCCGCACCGGTTATGAACGCGTCGCTCAAGTGACCGCGCGCGGACAGTTCGCTGTCCGCGGCGGAATTATCGATCTTTATTCGTGGCAGGCGCCGCTGCCAGTGCGGATCGAATTCTTTGGCGATGAAATCGAATCCCTGCGCGAGTTCGATATCGATACCCAGACCTCGGTGCGCGATCTGAGCTCTGTCGATATTCTGCTCGGAGCGGTGGACGATCAAAGCGGCGCGCTGCGCGATTACGTCGCCCGCGGTCATATCAAGATCGATATCGAACATGAAGAAACATCCGACGCGCACATTCAAATCAGCGAAGGCTCGACCGAGAACGGTGCCGAAGATTTCAGCGGCGCGTTTCAAGATTGCGAAGTCAGAGAGTTCGCGATCGGCGATCTCATGCTCGTAGAAGCAAAACGCGCGCAGTTTATCGCGCGATTGAATGAGTGGCGCGCGAACAAGGCGAAGATCGTCATCTATTTTCAGACTGAAGGCGAAATCGAGCGTTTTCGCGAAATCATGAGCGAGAAGGGCGCGCTCGATAACGTCGATCTTGTCGAAGGCACTCTCCCGCGCGGCTTTTGTTTCCCGGCGGCCAGTCTTGTCGTGCTTTCGGCCGCGGAATTGTTCGGGCGGTTCGCCGCGCATGGCCGCCGGCATTTGCGGCGCGCAGAACGCCATCGCGCGCAGATTGATTTCAGTGAACTGAGTGAGGGCGACTTCGTTGTCCATCTCGAGCACGGCGTCGGACGGTTCCTCGGACTTGAAAAATTCGCGGCGCAAAACGGAGCGCAAGAAGTTTTGGTCCTCGAGTTCGCCGATGAAGCGAAACTTTATGTGCCGCTCGAACAGGCCTCTCTCGTTTCCCGGTACGTCGGTGTCGGCAAAAAGTCGCCGGCGCTCAGTTCGCTTGGCGATGCAAAATGGGCGCGCGCGAAGAAAAACGCCGTCGCCGCCATTTTCGACTACGCAGGTAAAATGCTCGCCCTCCAGGCTGAGCGCGAAACGCATTCCGGTCACGCGTTCGGTCCCGACACGAAGTGGCAGGCCAAGTTTGAGCACTCGTTTCCATTTCGCGAAACACCGGATCAACTGAAAACAATCGTCGAAACAAAAATCGACATGGAGCAGCCGAGACCGATGGACCGCTTGATTTGCGGCGATGCCGGTTTTGGCAAAACCGAAGTCGCCATTCGCGCCGCGTTCAAGGCGGTCATGGACGGCAAACAAGTGGCGGTATTAGCGCCGACGACCGTTCTCGCCCAACAACATTTCGAAGTCTTTCGTCAGCGCATGCTCGACTATCCGGTTCGGATCGAAATGCTCAGCCGCTTCCGTTCCCATTCCGAACAACGCAAAGTTCTCGACCTCCTGCGCAAAGGCGGCGTCGACATCGTGATCGGCACGCATCGGCTCATCTCGGGCGATGTCGTCTTCAAAGATCTCGGCCTGGTCGTCATCGACGAAGAGCAGCGCTTCGGAGTTTTGCACAAAGAAAAATTCAAGGAACTCTTCAAACTTGTCGACGTCCTGACCCTCTCCGCCACGCCCATCCCACGCACGCTTTATCTTTCGCTCGTCGGCGTGAAAGACATGTCAACCATTGAGACGCCGCCGCTCAATCGGTTGCCAGTGGAAACGGTGGTCTGTGGTTACGATGAGCGAATTATTCGCGACGCGATCAATCGCGAGCTCGAGCGGCAGGGTCAGGTTTTCTTTTTGCACAATCGCGTTCAGACAATCGAGCGCATGCGAGATAAAATTGCCGATCTTTGTCCGAACGCAAAGATCGACATCGGCCATGGCCAGATGGACTCGGATGAATTGGAGGCGGTCATGGCGCGCTTCGTCGCTGGACGGATCGACGTGCTGGTTTGCACGACGATCGTCGAGAGCGGCCTCGATATTCCAAATGCGAACACGATTATCATTGACCGCGCCGATCGATTTGGTCTGGCCGATCTTTACCAACTGCGCGGACGCGTCGGCCGGGCCGAACACAAAGCCTACGCTTATTTGCTTTTGCCACGCGAGATGATGGCAATTGGCGCGGCCCGCAAACGGATCAATGCCATCAAACAGTATAGCTCGTTAGGCGCGGGATTTCGGATCGCGATGCGCGATCTTGAAATCCGCGGTGCGGGCAGCATTCTTGGCACAGCGCAGAGCGGCCATATCATGGCTGTCGGTTTCGATTTATATTGCCAGTTGCTCAAGCAGGCCGTGGCTCAGCGCAAAGGTGAAAAATTACAATTGCGGCCCGAGGTTGATCTGTGGCTCGATTTTATCGCAACCAACGAAGCCGAATTCGTTCCGCTTGGGCCCGAGCTGCGCGTGCCGGCTTTTATCCCGGCCAGTTTTATCGGCGCCACGACTTTGCGGATCCAGGCGTACCGTCATATCGCTGAAACAACGGCGCGCGGGGAATTGGAACGACTCGGGCGCGATTGGCGCGACCGCTTCGGCCCGTTCCCGCCCGCGGTTGACAATTTGTTCCTTCTCACCGAGATCAAGCTCGCCGCAGCCGAGGCCAACATCAGCCGCGTAGAGGTGCGCGAGCGCAAATTAATGCTAACACGGCGCGGGGATTTTATCCTTGTCGGTGGCAAATTCCCTCGTTTAGTTGCGAGTAAAATCGAACAACTTCTTGGGGAAATCGTGGAACTGATCAAGAAACTATGAGGTTTATGATGCGTCCGTTTGTTATCGCGTTGCTGGCGGTTTCGGGCTTCGCTCTCTCGCCACTTTGCCGCGCCGCCTTCGCCGCGGAGTCGGTCGAGCCGCAAGTGGTTGATGGGATTGCCGCAATTGTGAATGGGGAGGTGATCACCTACTCACAAGTGCGCATATTATCTGCGCCACGAGAAAAGTTGCTCCGTTCGCAAGCGACTGGTGAAGAGCTCCTGACCAAGATCAAGGAAGCCCGGCAAGCGGCGCTAAATGACCTGATCGATCGACAACTGATTATTCAGGCGTTCAAAAAGGAGAGTTATCAAATTCCAGATCATTATGTGGACGAGCGGGTGCACGAGATCATCCAGGAGTCATTCGGAGGCGACCGCAATACGTTTATCAAAACGCTGGAGGCGCAAAACTATACGCTGGGCGAATTCAAGAAGCAGGAGTCCGAGCGAATGATTGTGCAGGCGATGCGGAGCAAGAACGTCAAGCGGAACTTGATTATCTCTCCCGTCAAAATTGAACAGTATTACAAAGATCACCGGGAAGAATTTACGGCCAAAGAACAGATCAAGCTGCGCATGATTATGATTCCCGGCCATGCCGATACTGGTAATTCCGCAGCCCAGAAAGCGATGGCCGAAGAAGTTCTCGGCAAGCTGGCTGGCGGCGCGGAGTTCGATCGCATGGCGCAGATTTATTCGGAGGACAGCACACGCGAACTCGGCGGCGATTGGGGCTGGATCGAACGCAAGACACTCGCCGCTCCGCTCGAAAAGGTGGCCTTCAACCTGCCAGTGGGAAGAATCAGCCGCATCGTCGAGTTCGGCGATAATTATTACATCCTCAAGGTAGACGACAAGCACGGAGGCGCCACGCGTTCGCTCGCCGAAGTTCGCCCCGAAATCGAGAAGAAACTGATTCAACTGGAAGCGCAAAACCTTCAGGAACGCTGGCTTGCCAGTTTGCGGTCAAAGGCCTTCATCCGGACGTTCTAAGCTTTCTTCAACGCTCGTTTGCCAGCGCTTCGCCGCATGTGCAGAATCGCATATGCCACTTCGCATCGGCATTACACTCGGTGATTGCGCTGGAATCGGACCAGAGATTATTGATGCAGCCCTCAAGTCTGATCGCCTGCCCGATAGGGCTGAATACGTCGTGATCGGGAAATATCCCGATTGCTCGTTAGGCAAACCAACGATCGAAACTGCCTGCGCAGCCGCAGCCGCTCTCGAAGAAGCCGTCACGCTCGCGCGGCGTGGCACGCTCGCCGCCGTGGTGACGGGCCCCGTTCACAAAGCGCGCATGTACGAAGCGGGCTTTAAGTTCCCCGGACAAACCGAGTTTTTCGCTGAACGCTGCGGCGTGAAGAACTTCGCCATGTTATTGATCGGCGGGAAAATCACTGTCACGCTCGTGACCGCGCATCTTCCGCTGCGAAAAGTTCCAAGCGCGCTCAAGCAATCCGAGATTGTGCGCGTCGGTCTCTTGCTGGTCGATTTTCTTCACCGTCGATCCAAAAAAACCCCGCGCATTGCCGTTGCCGGATTAAATCCCCATGCGGGCGAATCGGGAAAACTCGGTCGCGAAGAAATCGAAATCATCGCCCCAGCGGTCGAACAATTGAATCACGATTCACGATTTACGATTCACGATTCACGGTCTGTCTTCACCGGCCCGATCTCTCCCGACACGCTCTTCCATCGTCTGGTGGAGGGTGAGTGGGATGCCGCTATCTGCATGTATCACGATCAAGGGTTGATCCCGCTCAAGCTGCACGCCTTTCATACCGGTGTGAACATAACGCTTGGACTTCCGTTCCCGCGCACCAGCCCCGATCACGGCACCGCCTTTGACATCGCCGGCAAAGGACTGGCGCAACCCGACAGCATGATCACCGCGATCACGGTCGCGGTTGAACTCGCGCAAAATAAATGACGGCCAGGATCGACAAGTACATCTCGGTTTTCAACATCGGACTGCAGAACACGTTCGTATATCGCTGGAATTATTTTTTGCGCGCGCTCTTCGGATTGATTCCGCTTGCCGGCACGGTTTTTCTCTGGCGCGCCATCTTTCGCGAGCGCGGCGGCGGACTGCACGGCTACGATTACGGCTCGATGATTTATTATTACTTGCTCGCGCTCCTGGTCAGCAACCTGGTCACGCCAACAGAGGACGAATGGCAGATCGCGGCCGACATTCGCGAAGGCCAGATCAATTCTTTCCTCACCAAGCCGCTGAGTTACCTCGGCTACCGTTTTAGCATTTTCTTAAGCGGCCGCCTTGTTTACACCGCCGTCACTCTCCCGCCCATCGTACTCATCTTCGCTTATTTCCGTCACTACATCGCCTTGCCCGATCAGGCGATAACTTACGTTTACGCATTTATCTCGATGCTGATGGCGGCATTCATGCAGTTTTTCATCACCTACAGCCTAGCCATGATGGCCTTCTGGATTCTCGAAATCTCCACCATCGTCTTTATCGTTTACTCCTTCGAATATTTCCTCGGCGGCCAGATGTTTCCCATCGATATCATGCCCACGGCAGTCCAAGCAGTGATGAAATGGCTGCCGTTTTATTACGAACTTTTTTGTCCGATTGCGATCTTTCTTGGACGGCTTCAAGGTGCGGCCCTGGCGCAGGCATTCGCCATTCAAAGCGGCTGGCTCTTGCTAACTTGGGCGGCTGCCCGCGCCATGTGGAACCGAGGCCTCGGCCATTACCAAGCCGTCGGTGGTTAAGCCTGCGGGCGCCGCAGCGGCGTTTGTGTCAGACGCCGAACCGAGAAAGGCAGTCGGGCGCGGCGGGCGCCTCGACAACGTTATTTCTTCGTTGGTAATCCCGCTGCTTTCCACGCTTTGAAGCCGCCCGCCATGGAGCGGACGTTTTTGTAGCCCATTCTTTGGAGGCTCTCAGCCGCGAGCGCGGAGCGGCCGCCGCCGCCGCAATGGGTGATGATGATCTTGTTTAAGTCCGGAAACTTTTCTTCGATTTCCAATTCGATGGTGCCACGACTGAAATGCGTCGCATCTGGAATGTGTTCTCCGTCCCACTCCTCCTTTTCCCGGACATCAACAATTACGGCTTCGCCGCTCTTCATTTTCGCGGCCGCGTCTTCCGGTAAAATTTCACAGATGTTCTTTTTCGCGTCCGCGACCAGTTTTTCGAAACGAGTGTGCTCAGCCATAAAGTTGATTAATCGAGTCTACTCCTAACGCAACGCTTCGATCGGGTCGAGCGCGGCGGCTTTTCGCGCCGGATAAAAAATCGGAAGAAAATTCCAACGGCTGCGCTCACGAGAAAGGCGACGACAATTGAACCCGGCGAAATCAGCGCGGGCCAAAGGCCGCGTGATCGCGATTGTTTTCGCGGCAGCGATTCCGATGATTATGACCAGCAGCGAGGAGAAAGCGTTTCATGCGGCGGAGGTTGACTTCGCCTATAACTAAAGACAGGAAAGGTAGTGCGGCGTTACCTCGACATCTACTCCATCATGCTGCGGAACTCGCTTATCCGCGAGATGAGTTTCAAAGCCAACTTCCTCCTTTGGATGATCGTCGAGGTCCTCTGGTTCTGTGGGCAGATCGTTTTCTTCAGCATCATTTTTGGCCAGGTCGATCGCATTGGCGACTGGACGAAATGGGAAGTGGTGTTGCTCGTCGGCACACACCAAATGATCGCGCAACTTTTCCAGGGATTCTTTTTCGTCAACATCGCAAACATTCCCGAGCTTGTCCGCACCGGAAAGCTCGACTCGCTGCTTGTGTTGCCCATCGACAGCCAGTTTGCGGTTTCGACCAAACAATTTGGCTTCGACAGTATGATCAACGCCGCGCTCGGTGGCGTCGTCGTTTGCGTCTCGCTCGCCCGGCTCGGCCTCGTCCCAAATCCGCTGTCGATCTTGCTTTATCTGACCGCCCTTGGGTTCGGCGTCGCCGTGCATTACTCGATCATGCTTTGCCTGGCGGCTGTCAGTTTTTGGATCGTGCGGGCGCAAGGCTTGGTTTACGGCTACTTCAATTTTCTCAACATCGCGCGCTATCCAGACGTAATTTTCCCGCCGATTTTTCGATTCATTTTCGGCTGGATCATTCCAGTCGTGATCATTGCGAATATTCCCGCCCGGCTCCTCATCAAACCGCTCGGCCAACCGGGCTGGCTGATGTTGCACCTGGTGATTGCCTCTACAATTATCTTCTGGTCATCGCGCGTTTTTTGGCGTTTTGCCCTGCGCCATTACTCCAGCGCCAGCTCGTAAAAGCGACATTAAACGGGCGGAATCTGGTCAAATCTTTTGCGTTAAATCTCCGCTTGCGCCTTTGGTGAAATGTCCTTAATTAAGCCTCCGTTTTTGGCGCCCGAAACCGCCGGCGCCTGCTGAATTATGGCCAAATCAAAGAAAAAGAAAGCTGCCGCAAAAAGGCCCACCGCGCGCAAAGCAAAGGCGACTCGCAAAGTCTCCGCCAAGAGATCGACGCCGAAAAAAACCGCGCGAGTTACAACCAAGGCGCCAAAACATTCGGCGAGGCGTCCGCCAAAGTCTTCCAAATCCAAAAGAGGAAGCAACGACTCGCGCGGCACGCTCGACCTGCTCGGCCGGAATCATCGCGAAAGGAGACTCGATTCCTTTACCCGCGCGCAAAAGGAGAAGCTGCTTCAGTTGCGCGATGCTATGGTCGATTCCATGGCGGGAGTGGCGCAGGACACGTTGCGTTCGCGCGCCGAAGGTAGCGAGGCTTCCGCTTTCGGGATGCATCAGGCGGATGCCGGATCGGACGCCTACGATCGCGATTTCGCGCTGAGTTTGCTCTCGCAGGAACAGGACGCACTTTACGAAATCGACCAGGCGCTCAAGCGCATTGAGCTCGGCACCTACGGCACCTGCGAGATGTCGGGCAAGCCGATCCCCCGTGCGCGACTCGAAGCGATCCCGTTCGCGCGTTTCACGGTCGAATGTCAATCGCAGCTCGAGAAACAAAGTAAAGCTTCGCGCGTCCGCCAATCCGTAACATCGCTCTTCGGTTTGACCGAGGACGAAGGCGGCGAAGCCGAGGAGGAAGAGGCCGCGCCGACTGAGGCGAAAGAGTAATCGCCATGGCGCAGGAAATTATCACCCTCGAGTGCACCGAAGCGAAGGCGCTCGGGAAACCAGTCTCTCGCTACACGACCACGCGGAACAAAAAAAGCCCGCGCACGCCCAATCGTTTGGAAAAGAAAAAATACAATCCGTTTTTGAAGCGGCACACGCTTCACCGCGAAACGAGATAGTTGTAGATGCAACCAAAAACTGCCAAACGCCGTTCCGCGTTCCGCCGCGCCAATCGCACCATGCCGCGCCGTCGGATCGACATCGCCCTGGAAGCGATCGATTACAAAAATCCCGATCTCCTGAGAAAATTCGTGACCGAGAGCGGCAAGATTTTGCCACGGCGCGTCACCGGCATGCCGGCGTACATGCACCGCAAGATCACCCGCGAAATCAAGCGGAGCCGCTCGATGCTCTTGATGAAATAATTTGTAGCCGCGTCGCGGCGCGACGCGCGCACGCGGCCCACCGGGCCGCGGCTACAGCGTTACGCCTTCCCCGTCCGTTCCCCCTGCTCGATCAATTTCCAGAACTCGCGCGTTTTCTCGAGCTGCGCATCTTCTGAGGTCGGCAATTTGCTGCGGAAAAGAAAATCGCGCAGCGTGTTTTTGTGCAAAATGCGATGCACAGTGATTCCTTCGTCGCGCCTCTCGAAATAAATCCGGTAATTTTTCGCGCGAAAGCGATATAACTTTTTTCCTTCCCGCTCGATCACGCCAAATCGCGAGTTATCGAGATGGTCGAGATCTTCCGGCAAGATTTGAAACTCGGCGAGCAGATCAAGCTGCAACGACTTCGGCAGCGCCGAAATCTCCGCCGCGCTCAATTCATTGAAGATGATTTGGAACATGGGAAGCGTGGATTCGTTGAACCGTTAAACGTAAACGCGCCGGACGCGACTACCAACGCGCGTTGTGATTTCCCAAGTGATCGTGCCAGCCCGCTCCGCCAATTCCGGACAGGAAATTTCCGCGGCGCCCTGCTCTCCCATCAAAACGGCTTCGTCGCCCACTTGCACATTGCCGATCTTGCTCACATCGATCATCATCAAGTCCATGGTCACGCGACCGAGCAGCGCGCAGCGCTGACCGCGAACTAAAACGGCGGCATCACGATTCGAAAGATGCCGCGGATAACCATCAGCATAACCCGCCGTGAGGGTTGCGATCCGCATTCTGCCCGGCGTGATAAACGTACGGCCATAGCTGATCGAACTTCCCTTCGGCAGATCGCGGACCAGACCAATTCTCGTTTTCCATGTCATCACCGGTTTTAGAATTTTCTGGAACTCAGGCAAAGGCGAAATGCCGTAGAGGATGATCCCCGCGCGAACAATATCGAACGTCGGATCGGCAAAGGCGAGCACACCGGTACTTTGCAATACGTGCGCTTTGTAATCGCCTGGAATTTCGGCGCGTATCTGCCTAACGAGTTGGCCAAATCGCGCCAGCTGGTCCCGCGTATACTCGGTGTCCTCGTCCGAAACTGGAAGGTGCGTCGAGATGCTGTGAATTTTTATCCCTGGCAACACCGAAACTCTTTTGAAAAGCGCGAACGCATCGCCTTCCGGAACGCCCATGCGCCCCATTCCAGTGTCGATCTTGAAGTTGATTGAGGTCGCGGCGTCTTTTGCCGCGAGACTGAACTCCTGCGCTTCTTCAAAAGTGGAAATCGTTGGGATAAATCCGTGCTCGGCGATGATGGATCTTTCTTCAGGTATAGAGGGGCCAAGAATGATGATTGGATGAGGAAGCGCGCTGCGCAATTGGATTGCCTCCTCCAGATTAGCTACCCCAAACAATTGCGCCTCTTTGGCGAGCGCTTCCGCGACGCCGGCCAATCCGTGCCCGTAAGCGTTCGCTTTCACGACGGCGAGAAGTTGCGCGGCTGATCCGATTCGCTCGCGCACGAGTCGTGCGTTGTGACGCAGCGCGCTCCGATCGATCTCAGCCCAGCATCGATAGGGTTCCGTAGTCATGAAGCGGTGGTTGCGGTTTTAGGCACGGTGATATGCGGTTCGCGCAAATAAATTGGCTCAAGCGGCGGTAAAGAAAAGTTGTGACTCGCGCTTCGAGGAAGGCCTGCCAGCACAAGTGCGGAGGGATAACGAAGCTCAATCCCTTTAAACGACGGCAGGTTATCGGACGAAAAGATCGGTATGTTATCGCCGAGCTTGTCCCGTTTGGCTTGCAACTCGCTTTCGTCAAACAGCGTCGGACCTTCGATCAACCGGTGAGCGTGAATGCGGGCAAAGAAAAATGATTGCCGTCGTGCGTCCCCGATCACGCCATATTCATCCGCCTGGCATTCCATCGCACAAATCGAAGGATATCCGATGAGTCGCGTTTTCGACGTCACTTGCAATCCAATCGCCGCCGAGATCGCAATCCGAATGCCCGCGTAAGAACCGGGCCCAAGACCAACAATGATTTCTTCGGGAGGACCGAATTTCTCGCGGACACTTTGCAGGTTTGCAAAAAATGGTCCGGAATTCTTCCGGTCGTTTGTCCATTCGCGCATGACAAGATCGCCCTCATCCAGCCAGGCGATGCTGCCGCGCGCGGTAGAAAGTTCGAGCGCGAGAATTTTCATTTCGTCCTGATCGCTCGCGTGGTTTCCGATCTTATCTCGAAATTAAGCCAGCGCGCTTGCTCGGGAATGAATTCGGGAAACCGATCCGCCCATTCGACCACCGAAACGCCGTCGCCGAAAAAATAATCATCCAGACCGAGTCGTGCGATCGATTTCGGATCTCGCAGGCGGAAAAAATCAAAATGATAAATCGGCCAGCGGCCACCAGGATACTCGTGCACGATCGTGAAAGTCGGGCTGGTGACGGGTGCGCTACTTCCCACCCCGGCAACGAGACCTTTGACGAATTGTGTTTTGCCGGTGCCGAGCGCGCCCTGTAGCGCAAGCACCGAACCAAGCCCGACATCTTTGGCAAAGAGCCGCCCAATTGCCTCTGTTTCCGCCGGGTTATTGGAAATGAACGTAGCCACGAAGCAATTTCGAATCTCGAATCTCGAATCTCGAATTCAATCGACCGATGCGCGTCAGTAAAAGTTTGGGGAATTTTTTGGGCCAATTCTCTTGCAGCCGTTCGCGTTCGCGCGGCGAAATCGCGAAGAGCAATTCGTAATCGTCGCCGTCTGAGATCGCATTGTCGACGTTGCACCCAGGGCTGCGCGGCAACAGGTTATTGTCTATTTTGAATCCGGCCTTGCTGGCGCGCGCGAGCCGCGGAAGATCAACGCCGAGTCCATCGCTCAAATCCATCATAGCGTGGATCGAGAAATTCTTTGTCAGCCAACGCGATTCTTCGATCCGCGGGACAAATCGCAAGTGTCTTCCCCGGTTCGCGCCGCCGAGCCGGCCAGTGACAAAAAGATCATCACCGGCTTTGCCGCCGCTGCGCGAGACACAGCGATTTTTCTCAACGAATCCTGAAACGCTGACCGAGATGACGGCGGGCCCTCGCGTGCTGCTGGTCTCGCCGCCGACAATGCTGACCTTGAAGCGCGCCGCGGCCCGGCTCAGGCCGCGATAAATCTTTTCCACCCAGTCGCTCCTTGTTTGCTTCGAAACAATGAGCGTAATCAAGGCAAACTGGGGCAGAGCGGAAGTCGCGGCAAAATCGCTCAGCGGACGCATCATTGCCTTCCAACCAACATCGAGAGCGTTCGTTCGCGGCAAAAAGTGCACGCCTTCGACCACGCAATCGGTTTTGAGAACGAGAAATCTTCGCCTGGCGGGAGCTTCCACCAGCGCGCAGTCGTCTCCGGCGCCTGCGAAAACTGACTTGCCGCGGGGAAGACGAGGCAAAAGTTGAGCGAGCAGCCGGTCTTCGCCCAGCTCCCTCAATTTCATTGCGGAAAGAGTTCTGGAAACGCAAGCAAGGCGAGCGACACCGAATTGAAGAGCGCGTGCATCGTCATCGAGACAAGGATGGAACCGCTCCATTCGTAGGCAATCGTGAAACAGCTTCCCAGAACAAAGAGTGGCACGAAGGAGGGCAAATGGGTGTGGACGGCGGCAAAGAGGAGCGCGTTAGCCGTGAGCCCGAGCAAACGCCCGAAATAGCGTTTGAGCACGCCGTAAAGAAAAAAGCGAAAGAGAAATTCCTCGGCCACGGGCGCGATAGCGACCGCGAAAACAATGATCATGATCCGCTGACTGATCGTTTGCGATGCATTAAAAAGCTCCACGATGCTCTGTTTGCTCGAGCCGCTTCCGAGAAGGCGCTGCGTAATTGCGTCGGCCACCGAGATCAAAGGATAAGCCGCCAACATCAGGATTGTTCCGGTGCTGAGAGCACGAAAAAAACTGAGTTTGGCAAACCCGCCCAGGAAATTCAGATCAAACCCGCGGAACTGCAAAAAGGTGATGACAACCAAAACAACTCCGA
>Ga0210399_10000990_pt1 | contig 22285 bp, 19 predicted proteins | sample IncBWC14MmetaG_FD_150865 | JGI IMG/M metagenome (GOLD analysis project Ga0210399, IMG submission 150865) | Forest soil microbial communities from Barre Woods Harvard Forest LTER site, Petersham, Massachusetts, United States - Inc-BW-C-14-M | ecosystem: Environmental > Terrestrial > Soil >... | reverse complement strand
AATCCGTAAGGGCGACGGTTGGTAGCGGCACGGTTGCCGCTTCCTGATACAAGTATACCTTAAAAAGAAAAGAAGCCGGAGACTTACCCCGAACAGAAAGTTTCCATACATAGTCGAGCCGCTAGCGATCTGCCTGCTGGAACCGTCGTCGATGGTGAATTGGTCGCTATCGATGAGACCGGACGATGTAATCTGGTATCCCGCCGACGCAACGTAGCAATGAACGGAAGGGGAAAAGTATGAAACTGGTTTTCACGGCGATCTTTTTCATGTGTGGTTTCCTAGTCAGTTCCTGGGGAGAGCCGCAGAAGCGTGCACCTAGTGTTGCCCAATGTCGATCCGATGCTGCTGCATGGAACAAGGAAGAGAACACGGGACCAAAGGACAAGGACGTAGGATACCAGCTGCCGTTCGGCGAACTATTGAAGCGCCAACGGGAAATGATGGACTGCATCAAGTTGGACGCACCGCACGGTCAAAACGGCGCAGTGGTCGAAGCCAGAACCTCATACAGGACGATATATCACGTCTATACGACCGCCATGTATGCACGCTACCAGCATTTCCTCGAACGCCACCAGTTGATGGAGAAGTTTGTGGATGAGGATAGTAAGGGCTCGCGATGAAATACCCGTCTCACTTCGACAACCAACCGGGCGTGATTTAGCCATCGCGTACGACGACATTCAGCATAGTTGCCTTTTCTGTCGGCACGTCAATAGTGGCAGCCTGGCCGGTGACCGACCTTAGTCCCTAACAAGAAGGACAACGGAATAGAGAGCTTGCTTGCTCAAACTGGTTCCAAGCGGGATGCTGAACGAACGTTCTTGTTGGGGGCAAACAATGAGAGGAATCGTCAAGAAATTCGACGAGCGGGGATTTGGAATCATCGATAGCGCGGACGGCTCCAAAGTACCTTTCATTCGGTGTGACGTTACCGCCCACTCTGCTCTCGAACCGGGACAAAAAGTCGTTTTCTCTGTCCGTAGAGTCAAAGACAAGGCGTTTGCCGAGAATGTCACCATCGCTAAATTTTGATGGCTGGCGGACAACCCCGCCACTCTTGCGGATGTTCCCCGTCGAGTAGCCCGCCTAAGTGACAAGCCTGAATCTACCTCTTCGCACAGCCTCCTACGAACTATGAAGAAGAAAGTCGTCCGGCTTCGAAAATGTCCCTGATGTCAATATGACAGAGAACACTTCGAAAAGAAAAACAACGGTCAAGTATATTGCGCTAACCGTAACCAGCGAATACCAAAGTCATGACACAGAAAAATCGCATTCTCGAACGCTTGAATACCGGCGAATGGCTCTCGTCCGTTTCGTTTGGATGACACCATTTCCATTTCTAATTCCAGCTCTGCACTACTTTAGAGCCGCCGTCGCCACTCGCGCAACGCCTCACATTCTGGCGCTTCGCGCGACCACGGCATCCGTGAAATTGAAAAGTCGTCAGTCGGGGTCCAATTGGCGCTTGAGGGGTCCATTTGGGGGCCAAAACTCTCTGTTTTATGGGCCTTTTCCAATGATCTGGCGGCGTAAAGGCAACTGAATCAGCGGTAGTTTTGGAGCGGGCGATGGGAATCGAACCCACGTCCGAAGCTTGGGAAGCTTCTGTCAGCACTTGGGTCCAACTTGGGTCCAATAACCCCCGAATATGATACAAAACGGTGGTGCAAAAAGTACGCGGAGCCAAGGAAAAGCAACGAGATATCACATCTAGATTTATCTTCTAAGCAGAGGGTCGCCAGTTCGAGTCTGGCCGGGCGCGCCATCTTTTCAAACACTTGGAAGCAAATCGCTGGGAGGCTCTCCTGCACTGTAGCGGGAACTGTAGCGGGTCAAACCATTTTCGGTCTGCTGTCCCGAGCCTGTAGACTCCTTGCACTGTGACCGCGAACCGAATCGCCGACGCGAAACTCCGCTCTTTCCCGAGAACAAAAAGTTGCATTCATTGAGCCAATGGAATGCTTGGCAACGGCGAAGCTGCCAGCGGGACCCGGCTGGGTCTGGGAATCACGTTCGACGGATACTGGGCGTTGACTGTGAAGTCGGGCCGGGTCAGATGACGCCGGAGAAATCGACGTACCTACGCCTGATTCGTAGCGCTACTTCGTATGAATGATAAGCAGGACAATGAGGAGTGCGAACGCAGCAGCCTGAACACCAAGCACAGTCCAAAAGCCTCTTGGCTCATCCTCACGCGTCCTGACTACGCCGACTGATTCGCCCATGAAGAATTGGAACGTAATTATAGCAAACAGGAACATGGCGAGAACGGAATATGCGCGAGTGAGGTTTTGTGCCGCTTGATGTCCGTCAATTTGCATAGCTAGCAGCCCGGCTGCAAGAAATCTGATTTGTTCCTTACTTCCTGAGGCTGTACCTCGACAACAAGCCAGCGAACCTAATTGCCAGAAGCATTCAGGATTTCGGTTCGCGGTGGCTTCTGGCGATAATTATTGTTGCCGAGAGGCTGTCAGAGTGCAATGGCTCGATGACACTGCACCCAGGTTTGGCGCCGCCCTAGCGTTCTATACGCTCTTCTCCTGGGCTCCAGTTCTAATTGTAGCAGTTTCGATTGCGGGATTTGTTTTCGGAGCAAAAGCCGCACAAGGAGAAATAATTCGGCAATTTGAAAGGGTTAATGGGGATCGGCCGGGAGCTAGATCGGTCTGTGTCCTGGGTGATTCGCCAGGCCGTGAGGGAGTATATTGAGCGGTACAAATCGGGGCGGTGATGATCGTCGGCAAAATCCTTCTCGCAATTGCTCTCGCTTACGTCGGAATGGCTCTCGCTTCGTTCCTCGGCGGTTTTATTGCCGCCATATTGGGCGCTAGTCTCGGGTTAAGTGCAGTCGTTATCGGCTCGCTAGTTTGGTGGTTTCCAAAGATAATTTTTGCCGGAACGCTCTTGCTGCTGTACCTCTGGGACAAACGCAGGCGAGCAATCAAGGCAACCGCGCAAGCAAACGCAAAGCAGTGATGTGTCGCGCTCTGTATCATTTTCGTCGCGAATCGCGAATGTGGGTAACGTTCAGTCAACGTCCGGCAAAAATGACCTCAAGAACACTTTCGTATTGCCTCAGTGGTTCTCGCCATACGACATCGTCACATGTGGCAAAACCTGGATTCGCCCCGCTGGAATCGCGCTAGTCTCCCGCTCAATCAACGGCACTTGCGGCTGTGTTCGCCGACAGGGTTTTGCCCCGCGCTAAAAGAGCACGCCTTGCTGTCCTCGCGCTAACGGCTAGCTTCCGTCCAATCTCCCGCCAGGAGAGGTTAGAGGCGCGGAGTCGAGCAATCTGGGAAGCGTCCACGTCGGACGTGGGTCGCCCTATACGTTTTCCGTTTGCTCGTGCATTCCGCAAGCCTGCTTTCACCCGTTCAACGATTAGACTCCTCTCCAATTCGGCCACGGCACCCAAAACGGTAAAAACCATTTTCCCGGCTGGAGTCGAAGTATCCATTTGTTCGGAGTAGGAAACGAAGTCGATTCCCAGGGCTTTGAACGTCTCCAGTGCTCGAAGCAGGTGCGAGACAGAACGGGCGAATCGGTCGAATCGCCAGACGCAGACAACATCAAACCGCCGTTTGTGTGCATCGGCCATCAATCGGTTGAGCTCGGGCCGGGAGTCTTTTGCGCCGCTAACGCCCAAATCAATATATTCGCAAGCGACTTTCCAGCCGCGTGCTTCCGCGAACTGGCGCAGCTCTCGCGTCTGCATTAAAACGTCTTGGCCGTGGTTGACGGTGGACACCCTCGCGTAAATCGCTACTCTGGCCGTCATCACAGCGCCATCAATTCGACTTCGAGCCGCATGAGGCAATCGCGCACGTTGTTCCGCGAGTCTTTCGCCAATCGCGCCAAGCCTGGCGAATTGCCATTTCCGCCCTCCGCGTGCCAAACCTTATCGAGATAACTGGCGATCTCCCCGGCCAGACCATAGCTGGAAAACTCCAGCACTTTGCAGCGGGAGAGGAATCGCCGCTCCAATCGCTCTGTGTCGTTTGCCGTGAATATCCAGATTGTGTTCGGCGCTGGGTCGGTGGAGTCGAGTTTGGAAAGCAGACTCAGTTGCGCTGCGTTCGTCATCTGATCCGCTTCATCGGCAAGCACAACGTGGAATCCGCCGGGAGTCATCGGCGCATACCAGCATAGGCGGACAGTATCCTCAATTGTCTGCGCATTGCACTTCTGGCTAGGAATCTTGTGCAATTCGGCTGCTAGTTCGGTGGCTAGGGCCAACGCCATCGTGGATTTGCCGACACCCGATGGGCCGACAAATAGCCAGGCGCCAGACGCTGGACGTTTGCAGAATGCCGAGAGAATTTTCTTCGGGCGCTCCAAGCCGATGAAGTCTGCGATGCGAATTGGCCGATACTTTTCCGCGAGAGACTGAGGAAACAGGAGGTCAGTTTGCATACGCCACCTCCTCGACGACTGGGGAGTCTTTTGCAGACTCCCCGCGAATGTAGTCAGCTGCCTTCTGTGCGGCGCTAGCGGCTTGGACGATTAGTTTGGAGTCGGTCTTGAGTCGGGCGATCCACGTTTTGAGGTAAGAGGCGGAGTTCTCCAGCGTCTGGGTTTGGATACCAGTGACGCCACACAGCATGGCCGCTGTGCATTCGGCTATTAATTCTTCTTTGGAGTAGGACTCGGAACCAAATTGAACAGGTTTGTCGAACCCTTCGCGGCCAAGGCGCGAGGAATGGCCCGTTGAGTGAGCCAGCTCGTGAAAGAGGGTGCTGTAATACTCAGCCAACGAATGGAATGCGTTTCGATGTGGAATGCCTACGGCGTCTGTGCTTGGCCGATACCATGCAGCGTCTGATTGGCATCGCGGAAACGATTGCTTCGCAGTCGGCTATCGGGTCGTTCTCGCGTTGCTCGCCGAGCAGTTTGGCCGGAATGTCGATGCCTTCCGTTTGAGACAGATTGAATACCGTGGAATATCTCAGCAAGAATGGCGTCTGAGTTTTTGCGCTGCCATCGGGCCCTATGACTTCTCGTTCCTCGCCAACGTTCCAATACACGACAAGCGAACCCTTCGCGCCTCGTTTGATATGGCCGCCTAGCTTGTTCGCCTGATTGAACGTCAGCCAGAAGCGGGAAGGGAATCCTTGTGACGCCAGCATTAGGACGTTGAGTCCGCGATATTCCTTAGTCGAGCAAAGGTTGGCGGGTGCCTTGCTTGTCCAGGGTTTCTTCCATGGAGCGACTCCTGCTTCCAACTGCTCGATGATGCGCTGGGTAACGATCTCGTAGACGGAAGCGTGAGGCCGGGGAAGACTCGCAGCGGGTATAGGTGAATGGACAGCTTGACTTACAATCTGAGTAGCCACGTTGCACCTCCTGTGTGCAATTCGGTTAGGGCTTGTCGGCTGTTGAAGCAGTCGGCAGGCCCGTTTTTATTTTTCGTCTACTTCTGGCGTTTGAGATAAGCCTCTACAGCTCGCCGAAACAACTCCGCCATTGGCGCTCCAGTCTTGCGCGACACTTTCTTGAGTCGGTCGACTAGTTCTTCAGGCAGCCAAACGGTAGTGCGTTTCTTCATGCGGCAAATATCGTGAGTATGTCGACGTATGTCAAGCAGAAAATACAATCGGCACAAAAATATATCTGCGAATGTGGCGAGCGTGTTGCAATGACACGAGCCATGTTACGAGGAAATGCAGTGGAGTTACACTCGATTCGCAGCGGATTTGCGAGCGATCTTCAAAGCGTGGTTCTTGCCAATAAAGACGCTGGAAATACCGCCACACTAAATAAGGTTGATGTTTTGGATTCGATCCGTATGTAACCAACCCTTCTGGACCGGGAGTTTTTGAAATTTGAAACTTTGAGACTAAGTGCTTTGTTTCTTCCAATGCAACAGAAATCCTAACTAAACTCCCAGGCTCCGACTCGGCCACTTCTCCGGTAATCGCGTTTATCAAGACTTACACAGAAAACGGCCCGAGCAAAGAGCCGCTGAGGCAATCCGATGCGGGCGTTGGCGGGAGATGAATCACAAAATGAAAGAAGAGCCCCCCGAATATACCGACCGTAGAGCCGAGCGTCGTCACGTTTTTGCTAGTCTCTACGCTAGAGACTATACGCTTCGCGAACACCTCAGAAATTCAGCCGCAACGCCAATTGGATTTGCCGGGCCGGCGCCGCAAAGCTGGGTGAGCCAAACGTGGGATTGGCCGCACTGCCGACGCCGTCTCCGAACTTTTGGGGGACGCGCCCTACAAAATCTGCAGCTCCGTATACAGTGTCGATCGCATTGACGTTCGCGCGATTAAATAGGTTAAAGAGCTCGACGCCCGCTTCCAGCTTGAATCGCTCGCCCAAGCTTAAAACTCTTTGCAGGCGTATGTCGGTGGTATAAGACGCATCACCCCGATATGTGTTGCGGCCAATGTTGCCGACGCGGTCAGAGAAGGGAAAACCGTCGCCGTTGACGTCGAACCCGGCGAGGATTGTGTAGTGACGCGGACTCTGCAGGGTATTCAACATCGAGAGTTTGAAGTTGCGCAGCGGCAGCGTCCAGTTGCTGGGAGATTCCCCCAGCAAGGCGAGCACGAAGCGATGGCGCACGTCGTTGTCGCCCAGGGCACGGTCGAGCTGCGGGTGAAGATAGTCCATCGGGCTGTCCGTGAGTTGAACGTCGGTCGCAAGGTCGATGGACTTCGAGAACGTGTAGTTGCCGAGAATGCTGTAGTGGTGAGCAAAAGGTTTTCGCACGCCCAGAGTTCCCGCATGATAAATGGAATAGCCCCCCGGACTGGCCAAGAGCGAGAACCCAAAATTAGGATCGGCGGGCGCAAAAGATTGCACGCCACTCGGCAGCGTGCCGTTTGAAACTCCATTGATGCTGAGATACAGCGGGAGTTTCAGGGCATGCACAAATTCGTATCCCACCGAGACGAAGAGATCTTTCGCGACCTCATTCTCCACTTCGAGGCTTGCTTGTTCGGCGTAGGCGTTCGGAAACTTGCGCTGCACGTAGCCCAGTGGAAATTGGAGCAATGAGCTCGGGCTGGGGTAAGCGCCGGTATGGGTAAAGGTTGAGAAAGCCTGACTGGCGAGGAGCGGCCCGTTAACACCTACGATTCCGGAGGGCCCCAAACCTGCCAAGCTGGCGCTAGGCTCGGAAAAACCTGGAAGGATAGGCTGGTTCATGTAGGTGAACGCCGAGGCACCCTGCCAAGACACCAGGATGTCGCTGTAGTCGAATGGGCCGGTGAATAATCCGAAGCCTGCTCTTACCACGCCCTTTCCTTGCCGGAACGAATAGGCAACACCTGCTCGCGGCTGCACGTTTCCGTAGTTTGTCGGATGCATCTTTCCGTCCAGCCTGATGTCGGATGCGGATGGGAAGAAATCGATGTCGTAACGCAAACCAAGCGTAACTGTCAGATTCGACGCTGGCCTCCACTGGTCCTGCGCATAAACGTCGAAGAGCTTGTGCCAAAAATTCAAGTTGACACTATCGGTAAAGGCCGAGGCTGCTGGTCCGGCAAAGAGTCCGGTCTCGAAAGGGAGTGTTCGCTGAGGAACCTGCTGACCGAAATAGGATTTCGGCTGCAGAAACAGAAACTCTACCGGAGTGCCGGGACCGGACGGCGGAGCGTTGAAAGGTGCGGCACCGAAAAAACTCGGAGGAGTGAAAATGCCTCCACCCGGTGTGAAAAAAGCGGTTTGCGCTCCGATCCAAACGGGCTCTAAATCTCCGCCGAACTTGAACGAATGCTTGCCCCTGACGTACGTGAGATTTTCTGAAGCCTGGAAATGCTGCTCGTTATAGGAGTGTACGCCACCCTGGATTCCGCCGGAATCAAAGAGATCGGCAACCAGCAGCGCTGGCTCAAACCCGGCACCCACGGGATCGAGATGGAAGGTTCTGCGCCCAAAGTTGAAGATACTTTCCGAGGTCCAGTGAGTGCCGAACAGATGAAGCAAGTTGGCGTATGCCGTCTGATCGCGCACAGGATTGTTGCGATAGAAGGAAGGCAATCCCTGACCCGGAGCAGCGCCTGGTAAATGCTGATTGCGTTCGTCGTTGAACAGATAACCGATGTTTAGCGCGCTGCTGTTGGTCAGGACACGGGTCAGCTTCCCAAAGTACTTGTCGTAGTCCTGAATTTGCAAGAACGAGCCCAAATTCTCAGGCTGCAAACCAAGCATTTCCTTTACCTGGTTGATGCTGGGAGTTCCGGGTCCAAGGCAACCTGGATGATCGGTGCAATGGAGGATGAAAGAGGAATACAAGGGCGATTCGGCGCGCCGCTGGCCCTCGTACCCCAGAAAGTAAAAAAGCTTTTCCCTGCGGATTGGTCCACCCACATTGGCGCCAAATTGATTCAAGCGCGAAGCGTTGAAGCCGGGCGCGGCCAGCAAGTTGTTCGCATCCAACTGATTGTTTCGGAAGAACTCATACGCTGAACCATGAACATCGTTGCTTCCCGACTTCGTCACCGTGTTGACCACGGAACCCAGGTTGCGGCCATTGTCTGCGGTTACCGGGCTGGCGGACACGCGAAATTCCTGTACCCAGTCGAGCGAAGGACTCGAACGCTGCACTCCGGAAATGCTCGTCGTGTAGTCCATGCCGTCGAGCCCAAAGAATGTGCTGTGCGTTTCCCGCAGGCCGCCGAAACTTAGCTCCAATACCGTTTCTTGAAATGGCGACTGCGCGCCCACAGCCGTGCTGCGTCCCACGTTTGCACTAGGCGTCAAAAGAACAAAATCAATGAAGTCGCGACCCGAGATCGGCAGGTCCGCGATTTTTCGCTTTTCGATCACCTGGCTCACTTCGGACGTTTGCGTATCGATGCCCAGGGCGGTTTCACGAACGTCAATCTGTTCCCTCAACGGATTCACACCCATCACCACGCGCACGTCAGCGACCTGGCTGACAGCGAGCGTGAGGGTAGCCCAGTACGCGCTGAAGTCGGCCGCCTCTACGATCAATACGTAATCCCCAGCAGGCAACCCGGGAATAACAACCACTCCGGCACCGTCGGAAGATTCGCTTCGAGTCACACTCGTCGAACGGCTCTTCAGAGTTACTTGCGCTTGCGGTATGGCGGCCCCGGATGGATCCACCAAGTTGATATTCAATGTGGCCAGCTGTTGTGCGTGAAGACCAATCGCTTGCAAAGCAAATATGCAAAAAAATGCCACGGCACCGCAGAGTCCACTTCTCTTCATTGTTCTTGCCCTCAATATGGTCAACGCTAGACAGTTCAGAGACGCGAATCGCCACAAACCACAATTGTCCGAAGCCAGGAATGGGGGAACTCTGATCGGGTAAGGCAACATCATTAATACAACAAATGTAGTACAGACCCCTTTATCTGACGGTCATAAGTCTTAGCCTTCCGGGCCAAAAGCACATACCAGAGAGTCGAAAATAAGTTCCATGCTCCCGGGTTGCTAGACAGACCGTGTACGCGAAAATGGCGCTAACCCCCGGTAAGTCGGGTGACCGGACAATGAGGCCATTTGTCCGGTTTGCGGGGCTTTGCGGTCCACTCTCACGTCAAAGTCTCACAACACAAACCCACACGGCATCCGTCTAACGATCGTCGGTTGGCGGCATGCAGGAGAACATAACAAATTCAACGTGACCATAGAATCTAGCTCTAGACCGCTCTCTCTCATCGCTAGTCCTTGGCACACGGTTTTGGTGATGCTCGTGGTGGCAATCAACGCCTATTACGGGACCATCCGCAGCGCGCACCAACGCGCTGGCTTAGGTCCCAGCCGCCCATACATGTATCTGCGCACGATGCTATTTGAATTTGTGATCCTCGCTATCGTGGTTGTCGGCGTGCGAATCCGCCGCAGTTCGCTACAAGTGATTTTTGGCCAGCGCTGGCGCTCCCTAGGGCAGCTGCTCACTGACCTCGGCCTCGGTGTTTTGCTGCTCCTCGCTTCAACTGTCGTACCTTCTATTTTCGGCTCGCATCAGAGCGAAGGGTCAGCCGAGCACTCCATCAGTTATCTACTGCCGCAAACCTGGAATGAAGTGCTGATGTGGATAGCCTTATCGATTACTGCCGGTGTCTGCGAGGAGGTTATCTACCGCGGCTATTTGCAACGTCAAATCATGGCTCTTACACGCAGTGTTCCCGCTGGAATTGTTCTTTCGGCGGTGGCCTTTGGGGCGGCACATGCTTATCAGGGGCTTCAGCGGGCTTTTGTCATCGCCGCCTCTGCTCTCTTATTCGGCTTGCTTGCTCAGAAGAGGGGCACAGTTCGCCCAGGCATGATCGCCCACAGCCTGCAAGATGCCATCGCCCCTCTCCTCGTCAAATTGATGCGCCACTAAAAATTGCCTTTCTCGCCCCCCGCCAAGCTGAGTCTAACCATACAGGGACGCTACTTGTCCGGCAACCGCGTTAATCGGGACCTAGGCCGACCAACAAATGGTTCTTATCCTAGACGCTCTCCTCGAAGCTCTGCTGCGGTTCGGGAAGGTCGTCACCGTCTCTAGAGAACCAAACATAAAGGGTTGGTAAAAGAAAGATGCTCATTGCCAGATCCGAGATCAGCCCGCCGACGATCACAATGGCGAAAGGTCGTTGTGAGTCGGAACCGATAGCATGTGACAGCGCAGCCGGCAGCAATCCAAATGTGGCGACCAGCATGGTCATCATGATCGGTCGAAGCCTCAAAACCGCTCCCTCAATCGCCGAGTCCTCTATGGTGTAGCCCCCTGCGCGCAACTGGTTGATGTACTCCAGCATAATCACTCCCGTTTGTACGGAAACTCCAAACAGCGCCAAAAACCCTACGCCGGACGACACGCTGAAGTGCGTGCCAGTAATAAGCAACGCAAGCAACCCGCCGACGGGTGCCAGCGTTACATTCGCAAGGATCAGCAGCGCCCATTTGAACGAGCGAAACATCGCGTACAAGATCATAAAGATCAGCAGGATGGTCAGCGGCACCACGACGAAAAGCCGTTCTTCGGCACGTTTCTCGCTCTCGTATTCGCCTTCCCAATCAATGTGATACCCGCGTGGCAATTGCACCTGCGCGTTTACCCTTTTGATGGATTCCTCCACCGCACTGCCGAGGTCCCGCCCACGCACGCTGTATTTGATCGCGATATAGCGTTGATTTCCCTCCCGATAGATCTCAGAGGCGCCGTCCCGCTTCTCGATTTTGCAGAGTTGCGCGACCGACACGCGTTCGCCGGATGGCGACACCAGCCGAATGTTCTCGATCGCTTCCTTGGTGTTCCGATACTGCGGTAGATAGCGCAGAACCAGGTCGTACCGCTGTTCATCTTGCAACACTTGCGTCAGAGCGCCCCCGCCTACCGCGGTCTGAATCGCGTCCTGCACGTCCGAGACATTAATTTGATGGCGGGAGGCCAATTCTCGGTCCACTTCGATGTTGATGTTGGGTTGCCCCAAAACCTGAAATACGCCTAGGTCCTCGATTCCCTTGACCTGTCGCATCGCACTAACGATCTGAGCGGCTTTCTGTTCCAGCATACCCAGGTTGTCGCCGTACACCTTGGTGGCTAACTGCCCTTTTACTCCACTTACGGCCTCCTCCATGTTGTCCGCGATGGGCTGCGAAAAATTCCAAATAACTCCCGGAGTCTTGTCCAGCTCGCGCTGCATGGCGGCGATTAGTTGTTCTTTGTCTTCGTGAAATACCGGCCGCCACTGTTCCTTGGACTTCAAATCAACGAAGTACTCGGTGTTGAAAAAACCGGTGGCGTCGGTGCCATCATCAGGACGTCCCACCTGACTCGCGCATCGCGTCACCTCCGGGAACGAACAAAGGAGAACTCTTGTTTGATTTGCTAGCCGTGTCCCTTCCGTCGGACCGGTGCTGGGAGCGAGCGTGCCGCGTACCCAGAGCGCACCTTCGTCTAAATGGGGTAAAAACTCCGAACCAACGACGCCGCTGACCATAAGATAGGTGGCAACTAGGAAGGTGAACGCCGCGAAGCCCACCGTTACGTAACGATGCTCGATCGCCCACCGCACCCCTTGCCGGTAGAACTTTTTCAGGAATTCCATCACCGGGTTATGCCACTCGCGTGCGCCCTTGCGGAAAAAGAAGCTGGAAAGCACCGGCGCGATCAGTACCGAAAACAACAACGCGCCGAGCAGCGCGAAAGCCACAGTCCAAGCCATCGGTTTAAATAAACGTCCTTCGACGCGCTGCAGGGTAAAGATGGGCAGGTACGCGGTGATGATGATCGCAATTGCGTAGAATACCGGCCGCTGGACTTCATGGGCGGCTTCTCGAACGCGTTCCATGGGCGTCTTATGCGAATGCCCGGAACTCCCCAGATGGCGGATGGTATTCTCGACCATCACCACCGCGCCATCCACGACCATCCCGAAATCCAATGCACCCAGTGAAAGTAGATTGGCCGGAATGCCTTTGAGCCTGAGGCAGTTGGCTGCGAACAGCAATGAAAAAGGGATGGTGAATGCGACGATAATTGCGCCGCGAACGTTTCCCAGAAAGAGAAACAGGATAACGATGACCAGGACGATGCCTTCGGTAAGATTGTGTAACACCGTGTGGGTCGTGTAATGAAGCAAGTCGCTACGATCAAGGAAGGGGACGACTTTTACGCCGCGCGGAAGAATATAGTTGTTCAGCTGCTCGATTTTTTCATGAATGCCCTTCAACGCCGTCTCGGCATCCGCGCCTTTCCGCAACAGAACAATGGCTGAGCACACATCATCGTTGTCCATCACGACCCCGTCTTCGCGATGAATCGCTCGCCCGAACTGCCCGAGCCTGATCTTTGGCCCCTGCGCGACAACAGCAATATCCTTGACCCGCAAGGGGGTGCCGGCCTTGGTCAGGATCACTGTGTTTTCAATGTCGCGGACATTTCTGACCAGACCCACTTCGCGAATGTTAAGTTGCTGCAGACCCGACTCGATAAAGCTGCCGCCGGCATTGGCATTGTTGTTGGTGAGTTGCTGTTCCACCTGCACGAGGCTCAGCCCGTAGGAAATCAATTTGTTGGGATCTATGCGTACCTGATATTCGCGCGTCGGTCCGCCAAAACTGCTTACGTCCACAACATTCGGGACGGCCTTGAGATTCTTCTCGATCACCCAATCTTCAATGGACTTCAGATCCATCACGTCGTATTCAGGATTCGTGCTCTTCAACGTGAAGAAGTAAATTTGCCCCACTGGGCTCCAGTCCGTACCCATCTGCGGCACCACCCCGGTAGGCAGCGTTACCTGCGAAAGCCGTTCCAGCACCCTCTCGCGATTCCAGGCATCCTCTTCTTCATCATCGAAAATCAGTTTCAGGTCCGAAAGCCCAAATAGGGAGAACGACCGCAGATGCGTGATGTGCGGGATTCCATTCATCACCGTTTCCAGCGGGATAGTGATCTGTTGTTCCACCTGTTCCGCGGAAATACCCGGCCACTGCGTGATGACTTCCACATAATTGTCCGCAACGTCCGGATATGCTTCTACCGGGAGTTGGTGAAACGAAACCGCGCCCCATAGCAGTAGAACGCACGCGACCGCCAGCACCATGAATCGATTGTTGAGCGCAAAATCGACTAGTGTTTGAATCATGATCTTTCCTTGGTATTAGAGGAGTCCAGATGGACTCCTCCAGGTGCGCCGCATCCGCTGTGCTGGCAGTTCAACGCCACGCGCATACCGGAGCCGGAAGCATCCTGGGTTGTAAATTGAGGACAACGACGCGCCCGCGATTAGGCGCCTGCTTACGCGTCGATCGATTGAGGCCTTAGAGGAGGAGAGTTAATTCGGAAGGAGGGGCGCGACCCGAATGCGGAGTTAGGAAAGAGGAAAGAACAAATCTGCAGCTCGATTGTGGAGTACCGTCATCGAGCGATCTGGGCCGCGGTAGCCGAACACCTACCCACAAGCCCCACACGCGTGATTGCTGCGGAAAGCCGACAATTCCTGGCTCCTGTTCGTCGGCGGAACCCCAACTCGTCCCAGGTTCGCTGAACGCTGTGGGAAATGCACTTGGATCTACTTGGGAAAAAAACCCGTGGCCGTCATTGAGAAGAATCGCCACGGGCTGCTTAAGCCACGCGCTGGTCAAAACCAAATCAAGGGCATGGTCGCCGTTGACATCGCGCGCCACGATTTGCAGGCCGCCCGTAGGGGCAACGACCAAAATCCTTTGGCCTTGGCCAGCAGTAACCTGCAGCCGAATCCAGTAGTCTGTCAGGGAAACATCACTTCGCCCGGTTTCAACATAAGCTAGGTCAGGACGACGATCGCCGTCCAAGTCAGCAATTGCAAACCTCAGTCCCGATCCGCTGGAACTGAAACGACTTGGCTGATGTTCCGCACCTCTTGACGCGCAAGTCATCACCGCAAGAAAGGGTAGAAGCGCGAATGCTCTCAGAACCGCTACCCCGTAGCGGTGCCTCACAAGTTTATTGGTGAGATGAGAGCGGTTCACGATCAGCCTCCGTTGAACCAAGTCACAATAACATTCCGTGGCGCGCGAAAAAAGCAGAACTCTCGATTCCTGCACTGGATCTTCCACTCAAAAATCAACCGCAAGCGCTAACTCCCGATAAGTCGAGTAACCGGACAAGTGACTTCCGCATTGGGTCCGGCAGGGACGCACGAAGAACGCAAACTGCTTGACACTTATATTTGCTTTGCATTATAAAGTACTATGCGAACATGGACCATCACCACCCTAGCACTGGCACTCATATTTCCTGCCGCGCTCTTCATGCTTGCCCTTGTAGTGCGCAACTTCACTCCGCTGCCACTCACAGTTACGAGCACCGCGCAACAGATAGTCGCCTGGTACGCAGCACGGATGTGGACCTTATGGGTGTTTCTACTCGCACTGCCAATCACCGTGCTAGTCAGCGGCACGGCGACGCTTCGATACAAGAACCGTGATCTCCTGCACACCTGGAGAGGACTACTCGGAGCAATAACTCTGGTTGCCGGAGGTATTCTGACAATCGTTGTTCTTCACATGCTGGCGAACTGACGGGTCAGATTGAGTGCGTGGACGTTTTTGCCACAATCGCCGGAAACTCCTTGTAATGATGCCAGCACGGATGCCATCCGAACCTCAAATCCTTTCGATCGACGGAGAAGTCATGAAAATCCAGCAAATCACCGGTGTTAGTTTGCTGACCGCACTCGTGATCGCCACTGCATCGATCGCCCAGGAGCGAAAGATCAAACGCTCCGACCTGCCTCCTGCCGTGGAAGCAACCGTGGCGGCTGAGAGTGAGGGCGCCACCATCAAGGGATTCAGTGTAGAGAAAGAGGACGACAAGATTTTTTACGAGGCGGAGATGGTCATCAACGGGCACTCCAAAGACATCCTTATGGATGCCACTGGCGCAATCGTCGAGGTGGAAGAAGAAGTGGCAATCGGCGACCTACCGGCGGAGGTGAAGGCGGGCCTCTTGGCCAGAGTTGGCAATGCGAAAATCACCAAAGTCGAATCCCTCACAAAGAGGGGCCAACTCGTCGCATATGAAGCCCATACGCTTAAGGACGGCAAGAAATCCGAAGTTCAAGTCGGTCCCGACGGCAAACCCCTGGCTCATGAGGAATAGAAGCGCCGACCTCCGATGTCGCCATCGCCTTCTGAAAACGCCGTTGTGAACAGGCCATTTCATTTACCTGATAAGTCGCGCAACCGGACAAGTGGCCCCAGGCCTCCTCTGCGGCTTCTGGCGCAGCGTGGCCCAGTGGGACGCCAGCAGCTCTTCTTCGAAGCGGACGACACACGAGCCAGTCAATGGAGCGACCGAACTTTGGACACAAATAGATCTTTGGCTAATTAGTGAGAATTGTTGTTGTCTGCGGAACTCCCATTTTGCCCTGGAGCGGCACCGCGGGTATCGACACTAATCTCCATCGCCGTATGTTTCGCGAAAGCAACTTCTGTCCCGCGTGCGACGAAGTTGCCGTAAAGCGACCGGCTGGCCCCCACTGCACCCATCGCAATGGCCAAAGGCTGCGAACGCACGGTCGCCCCGATTACGATGCCTACCACCTTGAATCCGCCCGCGCCACCTTCGGCACGGTTGAAAGTTTCATCTTCGTGAGTGGCTGCTGCCAAACCGACCGCAACCCCACTCCTCAAGTACCGGGTCTTGGAAGTTTTGGTCTCGGCTCCGCCTTCGGCATCAAGTTGCAGGTTATCGGCTGTGCCTGATTGGATGCCTTGAACCATCGCCTCTACTTTCGACTCGACTCCGTTGGGCAGCACCAGATCACGGAACACGAATCGAAGTTGCCCGTTGTGTTTCCAATGCCGCGCAGGCTGGACTTGCACCACGGTTCCCTTCAGCACGCTTCCTTCCGGAAGAATCAGTTTGCCGTCATTCACCAGTGGACGGGATAGCACGGCCTCGACTTCAGTGCCTTTCTGCGTGCTCGCGGAATTCAGCTGCGTCATCAGCCGCGCGTGCACCATTGTCCCTTCGGGTATCTCCGAGTTCATCGACGCAGCAATTTCTGGCGTGAGCGGCTCGCTCCCAAATTCCAGCGGTTTCCCGAGCTCTGCAAAATATACCGTGCCTGCTTCGATGTATTGCGGGTGCGCCGGCAAATTCGCCACGGCATATCTTTTCACGCGATGCAGCTTGCCCGGCTCCTTCACTTGTTGCATTGCGGAATCAAATTGCCTTCGCGCTTCTTGTTTTGCTTGCCTTTCTTTTACCGTCAAAGCGTCTTTGACTCCTTTCTTTTTCTGATTCTCCGCAGCCGTTACGAACTGAATCACTTGCCCTGATCCCGGCACCACGCTTGTCTGAATCGGAATGTGTCTTCCGTCTGCCAAAGACAATCCGGTAAACTGAACCGTGATTTGCCGAGTGGGAGTAAAATTGGCGTCGAGGGCTGCCAGTGTACGTCGGCCACCGGAAACGCTTTCAATTTGCGAAATCTGCCCGGTAACTTCTGTCCCGACGGGCAAAGCCAATTTGTCGAACGTATATGCCGGCTCAATAAGATGCCCGTGAATCGGCTGTCCCACTCTCCCTACGCGAATTTCGCGATCGAGCACGATCTGCAAGGCAGCTCCCTTTGGAACCGTCAGATCAATGTTCTCCTTAACGTTGGGCTTGAGAGTTTCTGGACTTTCCGCTGCTCTATGCTTCAGCGCCGGATTTGCTTCAGGTTTCGTCGAGGAATTCCTAGGAGGATTCAACTCTTGCGCCAATGTCCAACCATTGCAGGAACACATAAGGCAGATCGGACCAGCCAGGCGCGCTAATTTCATGGCGACACTCCCCTTCTCCCGCTCTGTGTTATCTCAAAATAGGTTCGATGACGCGTTTTCCCTGTACAACCGGGACGTGCCAATATGTGGATGCTACTTTGCCAGACAAAGTTGCACTACGGAATTTCGTCTCTTTCTGGTTCATAGGGCCCTCTGGAATATGGACGCAGAAATCAGAGTTAGTGAGCCCGATCTAGCCACGGGGGCGCGTGGAAAATGAGCATTTACCACTCCCGAGGGTCTCCTTCTCCCGGCTACAAGCCGCGCTGACTTTCCAGAAGTGCGGTTCTGGAAGCTGCAAGCTCCATCGAAGATTTGTGACCGGATCGTAGTCGGATCACGGCTGATTCAGAAGCAGTTCCACATGCCTGGTAAGTCGTGCCGGTTCAGACGGTCGACGCAACACCATCTAATCAGTTGACCCGACACTACTTCCGCTGCAGAACCGATCTGTTCGGCTGTACCCGGTCAAAACCTAGCCAGGGTAGCATTCCGGCTGATCTAATCTAGCGAGCGATTTTGGCTTTTGTTTTCAATGCAAAGTGGGTTCGACTTGAGTGTTGCGTCGACCCATTGAAACCACCGCGTTTATCAGGCACTCGCTCTCATTCTAAACCTGTGGGTGTAATATATTCTGCGGGAGAGCGTATATGAAATCGCGCACGTTGTTCTCGTTGCTCGTCATCACGATTTTCACGCTAACTTCTTTCGCCCACGCGCAGGATTCCTCGGCTACTCCCCCCGGCGCAATACCCTCGTCTCAAATAGAGGCCGAGAGGAAGCAACTACTGGCACGAGCAGAGCGTGGTGACCAACACGCGCAGATGTGGCTTGGCGCGTCTTATGAGCAAGGGAGATTTGGAAAAACTGATTTTCAAGAGGCGTTGAAATGGTTTCGAAAGTCTGCCAACCAAGGCGACCCCGATGCTCAATTTGGCCTTGGACAAATGTACGAAGATGGCGAGGGAGTGCGACAGAACTACATCTTGGCTGCGAAGTGGTATCGCAAAGCCGCAGAGCACGTTCCAGACTACGGTGGGGCAGGCCAAGGGCGAAACCATCTGGGCCTGCTCTATTTGAATGGTTTAGGAGTTCCAAAGGATTATGTGATAGGGCATCCCGCTCCCTCGTGAGAGGGAGTTCGAAGAACTAATCATGGTCGAAGTTTTGATCGAAGAGATGTTTGGGTCGGACTGAAACCCGACCGCTAGATTACGAACGAACCGTACTTGTTGGGGCCGATCGGAAAGGGACCGAAGGAAGCGGAAAGAAAAAACTCTTTTATGTGAATGGAGAAGTGTGCCCAAAAAGTGTTTGACAGGGCCGACATTGTTAGAGATGTCCGGTAACCGCGTTTATCGGGCGTTGAAACACACTTTGGTAGGTAGACTCGACCTACTGCGCTGCCCCAATTTTGACGTTAACCCGGTAGCGCCGATAGTCCCGATATTGATGCATGTTGCGGAATCTTTGGCCGCCGATTTCGATATTCACGACCGCCGCGTCAGGTAGCCACAACGAATTTGCAAAGTCCTGGAGATGCACCTCGCTGAAAGTAATGTCGGTGGTCAGTTCGTCAAGCTGAATCTCCCGATTGGGCTCAGGCAGCTCACTACGCATGCGCAGGATTTGGAAATTGCTTTTGTCAACCCAAAGGATTCCCTGAGTTTGCATTTCCACGTCTTTTGCACCCGTTCCAGCCATAACCGTTGCGAAGTTGTCGTCGCCCGGGTCCTGAGCGAATGCCAATACATACGTATCGCTTGCACCAAGCATTTCGGTTCCAAGGTAGCGGAACCGTGACTTTGACTGTGACTGCGCAACAGTCGAAAACTGAATGCAACTTAACGCGTGTCCGGCAGTGACCAAATAGCCCTGGTCCAGGCCGACTTGCTCTAAGCGATTGCCTTTGTCATCCATGCGATATTCCGCGTTAGCGCCCCACGAATAGCCGCGACGCAGAATTAAGTAATTGTCTTCAACGTGATGCTTCGCTCTGACCTTCCCATCCGCACTCAGCCGCTCCTGTGTGAGGTCTTCGCGCGCAATTAGGTCGCCAATGTTCTGTACAAAAGCATCGACGCTTTGGCCTATCCTTTTCAGAAGCAGGGGCAACTGTCGCTCATCTTGTGCGGGATGGAGACCTGCCAAATCTGGGATTTTCTTGACCAACTGGTCTAACGGTAAGTCGATGTCGGCGTGCACTACTGAAGCGGAATCTTGAATACCAGCAGCCGTGGCTGGCTGGATTTGGCGATGATGCGGCGCTGGACTCGCCGAGCTTGCTCGCCTCGGAGGCGAACCTTGCTACCGGCCACGGTTGAGAATAGTAGCCTCGGCGAGCCCGCACCGCCAGACCCTGCTTAGCGACCTGCACGTTCAGACTGTGATATTTGTTCGGCACATCGGAGAGCATGGGGTCGAAGGAGAGTTCGTAAAAGGGCACGGTTTCCGCAATACATTGTCGAAGGGTTGAGGCGAGGTCATGGCCCGAGTAAAGCGCCAGACCGCCACTTCGGAGGGCGATTGGACGAAGTTCGAGGTCGTCCCACCGGATGTCACTTGGCGATTGGATGGCGGGGTTGTCTGTATAGCTACCGAGTTGTTCCAGGTACGTGTCGCCATTTGTGAATCCTGAATCGGAATCACCGAGTGACGGAGGGCTGATGCTGTAGACGGTGGTCTGTCCCTGGTAGAGCTGTCTTGTGAGTTGGACGACGTTTCCGAACATTTGCAATTGAAGCTGCTGGACCTGTTGCTTAGTCGCTCTACGGTCAAAGTCCTTAGTGACGACGGGTGGCCAGCCCGGAGAAATCCAAATGATGATTTTGCGACCGGGTTTGTCGCGCTCCGTGGCTACCAGTGAAGCAAATGCCTGAAACGAAAAAAATGCCTGAAACGAAACTGCAAACCGTTCCTTGCGTTTACGTGGGTCCACCAAATCTTCCACATTGAGAGTTGAGACGGCGGGTTTTTTGAGCGAAGCGCTGATAGCGTTGCCGTCGCGAGAGGGACCTCCCCTGAGCTCAAGGCCCTTGTTTGTCAAGAACTCTACCGTCGTCGGATAGGCCAGTTCGCCTCCACCGCCCTTTAGGAATCGTTTGACATCTTCGAGGGTGGTCGCTGACACCCGCGAAGATTCAACCAAGTCGAGAACCACGATTACAGAAATTTGAGCATCTCTGCCGTTTACTGCTGTGAAGGATGTTATGGTTTGCGGAACGCCATTGTCAGTAAGAATGAAGTCTTGTTGCTGCAGGCCACTCACAGGAGCGCCTGAGGCTTGCGTCACGACTGTATCTACATAGACTCTCTCGCCCGGATGCGCCCCCGAATCGATTTGCTGGGCCGCTATACGGGACGCGCAAAACAAGACCACCAGAACAAAAAGGTTGAGACGCAAATTGATGCTGACCATGCGCTCTCCTCCGTGCAGGATTGGACCGAGCGCTCGCTCGCTGTAGTTCGCAGCTTCTGAGTCGCCGTGCGGCACCACATGGATTCGACGGGATTTAAGTTTCACTCAGGTACGGGTGCTACCACGAGCGAACGGCCCGTGGCGGAGTTAAGGATAGCCTGAAAATCGTCCAAGCTCCTGATTTGTCGGGTAACCGGACATCTCTAACAATGTCGGCCCCGTCAAATACTTTTTGAGCAGATTTCTCCGCTCACTCCGAAGAGTGGTCTTCGTTGTTCGCTTTTGTCATCTGCTTCGACGACCACGGCTCGTTGGTAATCTCTCGGTCGGCTTCAGTCCGACCCAAACATCTCTTCGATCAAAACTTCGACCATGATTACTAATTCAAACTCCCTTTGCAGGGAGCGGGATGCCCCATCAAGTGCACGACGCTCTACTTCACGCCATGTCCGGTACCGAGCTGTCCCGCGTACGAACCGAACTCTAACGACCGCGAATACTCACTTCCATTCCGCCACATCCAGTACAACCGAATTGCCAGTTTGCGCCCCATCGCTACCTTGGCAATGCTCTGGTGCCGACGTAGGGCCAGGTGCAGGTACCGGCGTCTCCAATCGGGATGGCTACGCGCCGCCGCTTGGGCCGCTTCCACTAACAAGAAGCGCAACAAGGAGTTGCCCTGCTTGCTGATGTGCCCCAACCGTTGCTTGTGAGCACTGGACTCCTCACACGGAATCATTCCCACGTACGTGCCGATCTGCTTGCCGCGTTGAAACCGCGTGGGAGTTCCGATGATCAACACATAGGCCAGGGCCGTAAGCGGCCCCACACCTGGGTGCGTCATCAGTCGCAACACTTCGGGCCGTTTCTTGGCTTCTTGCTCGACGGCAGCGGTTAACTCCTCAATGGTCGGATTCATGCGGTCCAACAGCTCCAACAACTCTTGCCGACGCCGACTCGCCCAAGGAGCCAACACGAGCTTCTCTAACTGCGCTCGCCCCTGTTCACTGAACAGTTTTTTCTTCCAGCGATAGCCCTCGTTCATCGCCAACGCCTGCAATTGATTCATGATCCGCGTGCGCATCTGCACCAACCGATGCCGGTGCCACAACAGTTGTCGCAAATCCCGATTCTCCGGACTCGCTACCCAGATTTGAGGAAAGTTATTTTCCCGCAGTAGTCTAAGTAGAAGCAGAGCATCATTGCGGTCGGTCTTCCGCTTCTTTACTCGCTTCGCTTTAATCTCTGCGGGATCGCCCATCCAAATCTCGATACCTAGTTCTGCCAGCAGTCGCTCGAACCAACGTGAATATCCGGTAGCCTCCATTCCTACACGTACGCAGATTCCTCGCTGCTGCAGACCCCGATAAAATCGCTCTGCTTGTCCATCACTGTGGTTCAGTTCCTGTTCACCACACTCACCACTCTCTTCGTCAAAAAATGCAATCGTCTGAAAGCTCGGGTGGTAATCTACGCCTATCAGTAACATGTTCGGCTCCTTTCTCCGAGCTATGGTCGTTAGGCAACCAAAGTTTACTCGGGTCGAGGAGCCGACATTGTTATGCAATCAAGTGGTTTTGGTGTGATCGACTTGGCCGATCAGCGCGCTTTCAGCCGCTA
>Ga0210399_10000988_pt1 | contig 22325 bp, 30 predicted proteins | sample IncBWC14MmetaG_FD_150865 | JGI IMG/M metagenome (GOLD analysis project Ga0210399, IMG submission 150865) | Forest soil microbial communities from Barre Woods Harvard Forest LTER site, Petersham, Massachusetts, United States - Inc-BW-C-14-M | ecosystem: Environmental > Terrestrial > Soil >... | reverse complement strand
AGGATAACACGGTAAGCCAGTGCGTGACGCGAACGAGGAGAGAGTGCCGAGGACTAATTGTTTCCGCCATTCGCGAAAGTGTACCAATGGCGCATGCGTTCTGCACGGGATATCCGCGGAACTCTAAGCGCAATGTTCCTCAACGCCTGGTAAGTCGTGCCGGCTTACCGGAAAAGTTCGTTTTAGTACTAACTCCGGAACTTACTGTCCGGACGAAACTGCGCTCAGGCTTTCCTCGTTCACCTATTGGATTCTTTCGCGCGTCCAGCGGTCGCGGCCAGACCAATACGGGCACTCCGGGCAGGATTTTCCGTCGGGGTAGTCGATACCCTCTTCGTGAGGACAGCCGATGATGCTTTCAGTAACGACAACGGATTTGACTTCGTGTGACTTGATAAATGCGACGAGTTCTTCTCCGATACCTTCATCCGATCGTATGTCGGAACTCTGCGAAAACCACTTTTCAAGAGGATCTGCGTCGCCGTTTTCTTCTTTGAAGATGCCCACCACGACTTTCGTCGCAAACTCTGCGGTGGGCCCGTAGAAGGCAATTGTGGCTATAGGGTATCCCCGAAATCCTTGTTTGACTCTTCTGCCCAGCCACGGTGAAGATGGTTTCCAACCGCCCTTCATATCTGATCCATGCGCTCCGCAACGCGCCAGAAATCTACCTACATATGCGAGCGGAGCCACTCTACAAAATTGCGATCACCAAGGCAACACTTTGGAATTTCAGATCAGTGAGCTATTAGGCAGGGTTCAATGCCGAGCCGATCATTCACGGCATGCCGGAATCGCTGCTTGCAGCCCAGGTATTTTTCCGTCGCCTGCACAGAAACATGACCGAGCAGAAATTGGATTTGTTCCAACTCACCTCCCGAATCGTGACAGAACCGAGCGCACGACCTTCTGAGATCGTGTGGCGCGAGTTTTGAAACTCCCAGCCCCACTGCGTATTCCTTCACGACATGCCAGACCACCTTCTCCGTGATCTTTGTTCCCCAAACTACACCCCGGCGACAAACGCATCGAAAAATCCTACCGTGCGCGATCGCAGCCACGCTCAGCCACTGGTCGATGGCTTGCTTTACCCAGTCAGGCATCGGGACTGTGCGGATGTGCCCTCCCTTTCCGACCAGGTCAACGATGGCCCAGTGGTCTTCTCGACGCTGAATGTGGTCCAACGTCAGATCGATGAGTCCTCTTCGACGAAGCCCACAACCTAGAAGCACTGCCAGGATGGCTCGATCCCTTTTGCCTTTGCTGGTGTGCATATTGGGAAGCTGCCATAAGGCCCGAGCTTCCTCCACGGTCAGCCAATTCCCCAGCCGCATGCCGAGCTTTTTTGCCCCCTTCACACGACGAATGCCAGCGGCCAAATCAGGACTCAGCAGACCCGTATCTGCCGCTTCATAAGCGAGTCGCCTGACTGCTGCAAGCCTCACGTTGATGGTGCCCGGCGCAAATAACTTATCCTCCAGATGGATCCTGTAGCGGGTCACTACTGTTTTGTTGAAGGAAAGCCGAGGTTCGGAGCAGTACCATTAGACAAAGTCGTCGATGGAGCGCCGATAGCTGCGTTGCGATTCTGGTGAGCGGAGACTCACCAGCACTGCCGATTTGATATGTTCCAGATCAGGGAGGCCCAGCTTGGCCCTCTGTCGATTTTGTTTTCTCGTTCCAGTTTTTCTTCTCATGGATGCCACCTCCAGACGGGCAGAGCTGGGAATGGCATGATTCCCTGTCACATGCAATCCCTGGACAGAGTCTCGGTATGGTAGTAAGAAGTCGTCAACAGAGAGGCCCCAACAGAGGTGAGATTGTCGGCCCTGCGAGCGTTGAGGTGACATATGGATATTAATGGGGAAAAATTGGAACAAGCTGTTCTTGCGCTTCTTTACTTGAACTCGTTTCAGGAAGGCTCAGGGACACGTGCTTGGAAAGGATTCCCCTGGTCGGTCATGGACGCACTTCATGAGAAGGGTTATATCTCGAATCCGGCAACGAAAAACAAGTCAGTGTGGTTATCTGAGGAAGGTGCCAAGCTCTCCGAACAATTGTTCGAGGAGCTTTTCGCCGTAAAATAGGCGCATTCGTGCTGCAGGTGGCAATACTCCGACCCGTGGCAGGTGGCTAGTACGAACTTTACCGGTAAGCACGACAAATCAGGAACTACGCCCGTTTTATCGCAGAGACATCTTCGTACTAGCCACCGTGTCACTTATTCAGGTCGGTCCAAAGAAGCGAGGAATTGTTGCAGGGCGGAGCGGTATTTCACCGGCGCGATGAGGGATGATTCTTCATGACACTCCCCCTCAATCCACAAAAATCGTTTGGGCAAGGGCGCGGCGTTATACACCTCCTGGCCGAATTGGAGGGGAAGGACAGGGTCGTGGGTGCATTGGATTACCATAACAGGGGCGGTGACTCTTTTCAGTTTGGCAACCGTGTCAAACTGTGAGTAGACGAGAAGGTTCATGCCTGGAAGAAACCAAAACAGTTTGCTGGCCGCTCGGGACGCAGAGGGAAGTGGTGCCTCAAGGATGAGGCCACCAACTTGGCGGTGTGCAGCGACGTCGGCGGCTACGGTCGTCCCTAAAGATTGACCGAAAGACAGAATAGATTTGGGGTCAACACGTTTTGTGTTGATGAGGAACTGATACGCTGCATCAGCATCGAGATAAAGGCCAGCTTCGCTGGGTTTGCCTTCGCTGTGGCCATAGCCGCGATATTCCAGCGCAAGGACATTGCCGGGCGTGTCACGCAGGAATTCATAGGTCTCCTCCCGGTTAGCAATATTGGACGCGTTTCCGTGGAATGCTAGAAAAGTGAATTTTGCAACTGGATTGAAAATCCACCAAGCATGGAGTTTGGTGCCGTCGGAAGCGGTGAGCCACACGTCCTCCGGAGCGAGTGCACGTGGATGCCAGTCTCCTTCGAGACGGCTGGGATAGTCGGGAAAGAAAATCATGCGGTTCTCGAAGAAGCGCATGACAATCAACAAAACGATGTATGCCACAAAAAGATAAAACAGAAACATCGATAGTCGTTTGAGGAAATTTCTTGTTCGGTTCCCCATCGTCGCCTTAAACGCGAGGTTAGTGTAACTGAGAAAGGTCCTGGTAAAACGCGGAAACCGTCCATTTAAAGTCCTAGAACTTTTCCGGTTAGCACTTACCAGGCACTTGGGTTCGATTTTTGGGTTCGATTCCCACATACTCTGGCAGCGCATTCCGTGTACAACGTTCTTTTGCGGTCAAAGTTGCTCACGTAATATTGGGGTAGCTTACTCCAACGCCCTGTTGTGAGGTGCCCACATGAAGCGGATCGTACTATACGGTGTTGCTCCTCTCCTGAGTGCTATTGCACTCTGCGCAGTGTGGATTCGGCTTTCCGTACTTTTCCCGGGAACATTACCATCGCCGGGGGGGGCCTCATTTCGTGGGAAGAACCGAATTTGACTGGCAGGACGAAACTAGACCAGATCCTTTTGTCCCGTCCCTGAGGCGCGAGATTGATGTTCTCGTCTGGTACCCGGCGCAACGCGTCGGCGCCATGCCCGCCGTCTATGTGCGCGAAAACTGGTTGCGCCAGTTGGATCGGCCTTTCCCATTGCCAAATCTCAGTGGCGTCAAAACCCATTCATGGGACAGCGTTCCCGTCGCAACACCTGACCAGGGTCGGTGGCCAGTCGTTATCTTGTCCTCCGGCTTCGGAGCATTGCCAAGCGACTACACCTGCATCGCCGAGGAGTTAGCGAGCCGAGGGTACGTTGTCGCTGCACCGGCAAACACCTATTCCGGGCTCACCGTCGTGTTTCCTGACGGACATGTTGTGAAGGAAGTCGAAAGTCTTCCCTCGAATGATCGTCTGGCTCAGATTTGGGCCGACGATATTAAGACGGTGGTGAAGCAACTCGCCGAATTAGATGAGAGCCTGGCGTCGCCTTTTTACCATAGGCTAGAACTCACTCGCCTCGGTGTTATCGGGCACAGTTTCGGTGGAGTAGCTGCGGCACAATACTGCATTGCTGAACCGACCTGCGCTGCCGGAATCAATATGGATGGCGCGCTTTGGGGTGACGCACTCAAGCGAGGCATTCAATCGCCATTCCTCTTCCTGATAAGCGACGGGACGACGGCGTTCTGGTCTTCAAAGAGTGAGAAGCGAGGTTGGGCAAGGCAATATCGTGAATTACTTGCGACCTACCAAGCCACCTGTGCTCTTTCCCCTCGATGCACCGTCGACGTCCAACCTGGCTTCCGGCATATGAACTTCACCGATTCTCCGGCTTTGTTTCGCGTACCGCTTATCTGGGCTCATCCTCTGCTGGGATCAGCTGGACGATACGACGGCTTGAGTACTGTGAGGCGAAAGGTCGCAGAGTTCCTCGACGTCTGGATGAACCGTAGTGCTCGGGGGGAGTGAGATGTGATGGCCGTCATAATTGACGGAAGGTCCTGGTTACCGTAACCGGTAAAGTACTGGGAGCCGTTACCGGACATTTGACGGAATTTCCTCTGGCGAATACACTCGCTCTTCGAACATCCACACGATTTACAGCTTCATGTCTATTCCTTTTGACGATCTTAACAGTGACCCCGTCATTCATGGCTACCTACACGTACCTGCGCGGCCCACTGGAAAGGCCGTTGTACTCACACATGGTGCTGGCGCCGACTGCCAATCGAAACTGCTGGTAGAGATGTCTAATGCTCTTGCCGAGTCGGGCTTCACCGTTTTGCGGTTCGACCTGCCATTCCGCCGCGAACGCCCACATGGACCGCCTTCTCCCTCCAGCGCTGCCCGGGACAGGGACGGGCTGCGGCGCGCCGTTTCGATCATGCGAGAGCAGAAAAATAGTCAGGTGTTCTTGGGCGGCCATTCCTACGGCGGACGGCAGGCGACCATGCTGGCTTCGGAAGAGCCCGAACTGGCGGACGGCTTGCTGCTGCTCTCCTACCCACTTCATCCTCCGCCCAAGCCGAATCAACTTCGTACCGGCCATTTCCCAAAGCTGACCACGCCCGCGTTCTTCGTTCATGGCACGCACGACCCATTCGCCACGACTGCTGAGATGAAATCCGCTCTGGAGCTGATCCATGGCGCACATGCCATGTTGGAAGTGGACGGCGCAGGCCATGACCTTTTACCCAAGAAGACCGCCAACGAACTGCCCTCCCGCGTCGTGAGCGAGTTTAAGACATTCCTGAAAACCCTTGTCAAAGAAGACTTAGTCTGATTAACGCTTACCGGACAGATCAAGTCCTGGTACGGAACTTCTCCGGTAACCCGCAATCAGGCAGTTAGCCGAGCAGGGTCGGGTAAAATGAACCCAACATGACGCCCACTGACCCAACAACCGTCATGAGAAGCATAGGGCTGTTCCTTTTCTACGCTTTCATTTTCTGGCGTCTTTTCAAAGGTAATCGCGGAAACAGGGTTATACAGTGTGGCAGCATCACGCTCATGCTATTTCTGGCGATGATTGCGCGAATGAGGGTTCCATACTTTCCCGTTGACTTGGTGGCGTGGTTGGGGCCCGCGCTTTTCCTCCTTTGCATGCTAACGATGTTTTTCTTGTTCCAACGAAGGATACCGCGCACTGCGTAACCGTAAGATTCTCAGCCATTCTGAAACGATTTCATCTCCAAATGCTGCGAATGGTCGAAACCAGAAAGAATGAACGGATACGTTGCCCAAGAACCCTGGGGCAGTCAGTACTATGAGCCACCTGTCCGATTTCCGACTAACCAGGCACTGGTGGCCGATCCAGTACCGTGCATTACGGGCTATGATAGCGTCTGGAGTCGGCCACGCGGACAGAGAGCAGGCTCCCTTCTATTCGGAGTGCCGTGCAAAGACAATCAAACGCAATTCTCAGATCGTTTGTGCTTGCGGGCTTGTTCCTGAGCGCGCTGAACATAACTTATGGGCAAGTAAGGCCGGATACGCATTCCGTAAAACAATCCCCGATCAAAGTGAAAACCACTCTGGTCATGATCCCAACGGTGGTGACGGAAAAGAGCGGAAAGCGCGTTGAAGACCTGCGAGAAGAGGATTTTGAGGTCTTGAGAGATGGGCAGGTGCAAAAGATCGGGTTCTTCAAGCATGTGCTGACCAAGGCAGAGTTAATGAAGGCGGCGGCGACCCCGCCGGATGCAGCTACGAATGCGGTGGAAGGGGTTAACGACCGGCTGACAATCTTTGTAGTCGACTTCCTCAACTCTTCCCTTAATGAACAGAAAACAGCGTATGTCCAGTTGCTGGATTTTCTGACAAAAGCCGTTGATGTGCGGGAGCCACTGTGCCTACTTGCGATTGACGCGAACGGCGTAGAGTTGATTCACGATTTCACCACGGATCCGGCGGTGCTCGTGAAGGCGTTGAAAAACTTGAAGGAGACGTCCTCCGACAAGGACAAACCACAGAGGAATCCGGACGAGGAACTTTTCCGGCTTACGCAAGGCTGGCACTCCAAATCCCCCACCCGAAATGCAGCCGCGCTACAGGCGCGAATAAAAGCACTGGATCTATACGCAAAGCAAGCGGACATAAGCAAGCAAGAACGAGTAGCGATCACGCTGGAGGCGCTGCGAGAAATTGGAGAGGCGTTTGCGGGTATACCGGGAAGAAAGTCGATGGTCTGGGCGACGGGCGGATTCCCGTTCGAGATCGATAGGGTTTCACAATTCGGGTATGACGATAAACGGTTGATGCCTGCGTACGAGGCGGCGTGGAGAGCGCTGAACCACGCGAATATCGCAGTGTATCCGCTAGATGAGGGGGAGTTGGTGAATCCGGCTTATGTGAATGCAGGAATCGGGAAGCCCACGCCGGAACATGTCGCACTGGATATGCACATCGCAAATATGCAGCGGTTTGCGGAAGTGACCGGGGGGAAATTTTGCGATCGGGGCGAGGATGCGGCAAGCTGCTTTCGGGAAGCGGCGAACGATTCGAGCGACTACTATCTAATCGGAATTTATGAAAACTCTGAGGACTCTGAGCCGGGCTGGAGAAAACTGCAGGTGAAGGTGCATCGGGCGGAATACCAGATACGATCGCGAACGGGATATTACGTCGCAGGGCCTCAGAATGACGACGAAAAGGCGAGGGAGGATATGGAGGTCGCATTAAGTTCGCCGGTCAATTACACGGCAATCCCGATCGGAGTGCGATGGTCGGTAAGCAAGGTAGCGGCAGAAGACGCAAAGAAACGAATAGACTTCATGTATGTGCTGGCACCGGGAGTCACCACGCTCGACGACGCCGACAAGAACCATATTAGCCTGGAATTTGCGGCGCTGGCCAGAGACGGCAAGGGCAGGCCGATGGGAACATTTTCGAAGGTGGTTGAGGGACACCTTGCGGAGGAGATGGCTGCAAAAATTCGAACGGAAGGCTTGAAATTTCCCGGAAGTATGGAACTGCCCCCTGGCGAATACACGATAATTTTCGTTACACGAGACAATTTGAGTCGCTTGGTCGGATCTGTTTCCTCAGAAATCACAGTCCCGTGAGTCGGATAAGGGCGCATCACTGATTAACGCGGTTCCCGGACAAGTTCCCGACGCTTTCGCAAGTAATCGCAACAGAGTGCCGCGAGAATCGCCACAGTTGTCAGGACTAGGATTTCTCGCCAGAACGATTCCAAATGACTCGCAAAGGCACCATACAGCGAGATTGCCACATCATGCGGACCCTTTAACGCAGCCCAAGTTCCACCGAACAGTACCCCAGCCATTGCCCCACATGACAGAGCAGGCATGGAAAGGCGCAATAGCGACCGCGCGCCGCCGAGCGCTGCTGCAACCACGGCTGCGAGTAAGCGCCAACGACCAATGCTTACGTAGTGGAGCACCGGAGTTGTAAGCCAATACTTGTAGAGGACCGCAAATATGGCGGCAGCGATAAGCGCGTGAATAGGCCAACGGATTCCGATTCGAGTCATTACTGAATTAGACACCATCAATGGCGTCCTTGGCTCCCGAAACCTCGAAGGTCCTGGTAAACGCGCAAACCGTCCATTTAAAGTCCTAGAACTTGACCGATTTCCCGTGCAAATCAGGCACTGACACTCAAACATGGACGACGTTACGACGCGTCTAAATTAGTTTGTATTTCACAACAGGCTCATTGGCTTGAAAGCGGAGCGCGACCTGACCACAGAACACTTTCTTAATGCCTTTAGAATTGTACGGCTCAAACTTCCACTGCCTGATGGAATCAATCGCAACTCCAATGATAAGCGGGTCACCCGAAACCATCTGCACGCAAGTAACGTTTCCCTGAGGATCCACGGAAATCGCCAAGACAACGGTTCCACTGATGTGCAGCATATCCGCGCAACATGGAGCGTGAATCGGCTCCGTCCTTTTGACCAAGGCCTTTACCTGTGATTGCGAAAGTTTTTCAGATTTAGACTCGCAACAACTTGGGACCTGTTCCTGCTCGTTCGCCATCAGCAACACTGATGCGAGCGCAAACAACAAAACAAAACGAAGAAGCACGCTCATACCCCCAGTAATTAGACACCGCCGAGATGCGAAATTGTCATTGTTTTGGCACATGCCTGGTAAACGCGGTTCCTGGTTCTGGGAGCCATTTCCCCCGGTTGCGCCAAGCACCGTTCCGGAGTGAGAAGTTGGGGAGTTATGATAGTGCTGCAGTGACGTGGATCCTGGTCCCTTTTTCAAGGAAGCAGCTCGACGGCATCTCTCCACCATCACGTTCAGCACCTTCTGCATCATGTTGCGCACCGGCATTGAACAATTCGTTGGTTTCTGGGTCTCTGAGTCAGGCTATCGCTTGCGCATCAGGAAAGTGCGCAAGGACCAGGCATTTGTGGACTTCCTTGATCCGCGAGGCGCTCCCATCGCGCGCCCCTATATGGGAGGAGCCCCTTCGATGAAGATGATCGCGCACTACGACGACTACAACGAGGACTTCCGAGTGGATCTGTGGGAGGAGGGCAAGGGGTTCATCCTGCATTTGGATCACGAGTACGATTACGTTCTGGAGTCCGAGCAGCGCGAAGCGCTTGAAGCAGCCATCAGTCGACACGAGCGGGACCGTTTTCTGGATGCGTATTACTCACTGTTTGGCCCTCTGGATCACTTTGTTCGAACAACCGAACAACCGCGGCAGGGAACTTGACTAGAGCACCCTTCGTGAACTAATGCGTTCTGGAAGTCTCGGCAGGAGGAGAAGTGGATAGTGCCTGGTAAAGCTGCTTTTGGGACTTGTACGGTTCGGCGTTTACCATCCCATAGAGTTCGCACTTCTTGCGCTGAAATTAAGATGAAAGCGTAGGTTGGCTTCCCGTCACCGTGTAATACGTCCACCGAGGGTCCTGGTGAACGGGTTTTCCCATCAGCCGGGTATCTAATAAGAAGGAGACTCCCGGGTTACAAGTATCGTATCTAATGACAATTTTCTTTCCGGCAAGGGCTTGCTGAAGTCCCTCCCCCGACTTCTTGTTACCTGTGATAAGAACGAAAAAGCCCGTGTACTGGATACCGCTGGCGCAATATATGTAGGTGAACCAAGCCCTGTGTATAAGACGTCCTTGAAGGGTCGACCCCAGTCGTCTGCGTACTGTAGTGGCACTCTCGATTGTCGCTTCCGTCTTAGGCCAATTTTCGCTAGCACGCTTCCTAAACATATAACGCAGGTCGCGGAAAACAATGACGGACACAACAATCAGGACAAAAGGTAAGAGAATGGCATTGGCTAAGGTCATTATTGAGCCCCGAAAATCCGACGTACGTCTTCGCCTTTCTTATCCTAACCTTCGTCGTCACTTGCACGGCTACCGAAATGGGCCGCGACTCCCTAGGTATAAACTGTCCAGGGGGGCAGGAGCCAACGAGCGGTGCCAGTGAGAAACATTTCTCAACTCCTGATTTGTCGTGCGGGCTCAGACGGTCGATGCAACACCATCTGGTATAAAGCTGTTTTCAAAGGTGGTGTCTATGAGGGTGGGGAAACGGTTTGGGCTTTCGGCGGAGCAGAAGAGCGAGATGTGGCGTCGCTGGAAGGCAGGGCAGACGCTACATGAGATCGGCGCGCTTTCGGCAAAGAGCATTCCTCCATTCGCTGTCTGGTGTCGCGTCACGGTGGGATTGCTCCGGCCGTCCGGCGGGGTGCGCTCCTCGCGGTTTTCACTAATCGGGACTTTGGCGAAAATGTGGCATACAAGCACTACTCATAAATGAGCGACCTTTTTCACGAAACGACGGAGAAGCTGGAATCAACCCTCGCTCAGGAGACCTTGAAGAGTGTGAACGGGTCGTGGTCGAAAAGATTCGGAAACTGTCCCGGTCGCCGTTTGATTTGTCCATTGATGTGAACATCTCTAACGACCCTGCCGAAGCAGCGCGAAGTTTCGACCGTTTCCTTGCCCTTGAAGCACAGCGTGTGAAGATTGCGGCAACATACGCAGAAATGAACGGTTTCTATATCAACCCCGGATTGTGGTTTTGTGACTTTTTCGCCTACGCTTCCTATGGTGGACACGATGACTACGACTGGCTCTCCCAGTGGAAATCGGGAGAATCTCCGCGTTATCCCATTCGCGGAATGGAGACCCTGCAAGCGGTATACGCAAGTGCGAGACCGAGACATGGTAAGAAATCCGACAGCGACGCAGAAGACATGAGCGACCTGCTTGTTGTGATTAAATTCCAGCTCTTCATGAAAAAGGCGGCTACCCACATGAAATCGCTGTGCTTTCCCTTGCTGATTACAGCTCACGATTTTGACTTCATTGCAGAAGTTGGGCCGAACGTCTGAACGGCGTTCAAGAGCCTGACGCGGTTACCGGAGATGTGTCTATAGGGGAGCTTGTTGTTAGGCAGGAAAGTGAAGCCGGGGAATCCTCCGCCCAAGGACGCCCCAGCTCCGCGACAACGCCCCTTTTTTCGCACATCTTTGAGGGAATGCCTATTGGCAAAAGTTACAATGGCGCAGCCTGTCAAAGACATGGCCACCTCAAGTGATTAACGCCAAAACCGTGTGCGCCGTGAAAAGGCGGTGGTCCACAGCGGGGGTAAACCCGCCCGGGAACTGGTTCGCTTCACCCGGTAGCAATCGAAGCAGTGGCAGAGGCAACGAAGCTGCTGAAGCCTTCGGTGTAGAAGGTCGCATTGGCGACTCGGCGAGCATGCAGGCCGTAACGTGAGTAAACGCTGAGCAGGCCTCGAAAAGCGTAATGCAGGAGCCGACCCGCCACGGTTACGGGGAAGGCCGAAGTTGATGGGATCGTACGAGCGAACAAATTCCATCAACCTGCCGGGGTAGATGGGAAACTATAAAGCAGTTTAACGCGGCGGATTCGGCGGAATAGCACACACAACAAATGTTTCTCGGAGAAAAGACAGGGGAAGCGTGGTATCAGTACAAAGGCCTTGTCCCCCATGATTTCCGTCGCTCCGCCGTTCGCAACCTCGTCAACGCGGGTGTCGATACAGCCACGGCCATGAAGATTACAGGACATCGCACCCTTCACATCTTCATGCGGTACAATATTATTTCGACGACCCAACTCCATGAAGCTATGGAGAAGGTCACGTCGAAGAAGAAGATGGCGAAGTGAACGGAAATTACAACGCAAGTTTAACGCAAGTCGCGAATGTCATTTTCACTAATCCGCGCTATCTTCTTTCTTATCAGTGAGGGGGCCCGTAGCTCAGCGGTTAGAGCAGCGGACTCATAATCCGTTGGTCCCAGGTTCAAATCCTGGCGGGCCCACCAACCAACTTACGAATCCTCAACAATTTACAAAAAAGCTGTGCCTATTTTTCTCTAGAACTTAGGCGCAACTGATCAACATTGCGCTCGAGGGACTCGGTCAGGAGATTCTTATCGCCGGAGTATAGAGCGATGTATTCGCTTGCCGAACGTGTGTACTCAAGACCAATAGCCTGACACACGACAAACGCAACGGCTTCGGTTTCGCGGACGCTTTTGCTGGTTTCCGCACGGCGCTCACCAAAATGGAGAAGATGATGTCCAAGCTCGTGCGCCAGCACGGAAAATTAGCGCTCGGTGTGGCTTTCGCCAGTAGTTTCGTTGGGGTGCTGTTAATCCGCTGAAGCAACCAGAGAGCAATTAGGTGTAGGCGTGGGATTAGTGTTGGACTTCGCCTGTTCGAAAAGCTTCTCAATTTCAGGCGGGGATATCCCAACAGCTTTCAATGTGGTACGGACCTCGGCTTCGGCACCGAACTTAGTATTCTGAACCTTAATGGGATCCTTCGGGACAAGCATAACTTGTTGGGGCTTGGCGCTAAAAATCTTACGTAAAACAAGAACTTGTATTACGGTGTCTCCTGCAAGGAATACCGGCGGTGGACTTACGAAGTGCTTCACCACTGAGAGCGGCAGCAAGAAATATAGGGGCTCGACATCACAGTTCTCTTAATTTCGCTGCCACTTCCTGCGCTTCTTGTACAGGCTTATTTCTGCGCCGCCGCAGGCTTTTTCAAATGGCAGGATGGTTTCGTAAACCATTCCTTCTATTGGGAAGGGGCTGACGATATCGTCAGCCCCTTTGATGCATACTTCGTCTTCGATCTAGTCTCTTCAGCGAGCCCCTGCTGCGGCCGCTATGGCCGGCGTTCCCACATTCACCTTGATCTGCTTCGGCTTTGCTTCCTCGCGCTTCGGGATGCTCAGCGTTAGCACGCCATTTTGATAGTCGGCTTTGATTGCGTCCGATTTCACGGAGTTCGCCAGCGAGAAGCTTCGGCTAAACGAGCCATACGCGCGTTCGACGCGCAGATAGTTTTCCTCGTTCACATTATTGTCAAACTTGCGTTCTCCGCGGATTGTGAGGATGTTGTTCTCGACACGGATGTCCAGGTCCTGAGGATTCACCTCTGGCAAGTCCGCTTTAACGACCAGCTCATGCTCGGTCTCGTAGATGTCGACGGCAGGAGCCCAAGGGGTCAAGTTCGACTCCTCGCTCGTCCGCCCCACCATATCGCCAAAAACGCGATTGATCTGCTCTTGCAGAGTCGTAGCCCCGCGTAAAGGTTGTTCCCAACGATTCATTGTTCTCATTTTAACCACCTCTTAAATGTTCAAGCATCTGTCTTAGCCAAGGGCAATTTCAGATAACTCCTGTCAGCTCAGATTGCCGTCTGGTTTTATTGGTACAAAACGAGCGTGAGCTACTTAACTGTTGGTGTCAAGCTAAATCCAGGTGCATTCGCCGTACTTAACCATGGCAGTTAACTCGGGCGATGACATGATTGGCGTAGATCTCGATCGGTCGGATTATCGGACATCTGAAATCGGAACTTGATTGCGCGTTAATCCGCACTTTGCTCAACTGCCAACCATTGCAAAGAACGGTGCGGCGTGCTCTGATGCAGGGGTGAAGTCTTCGGGCACTAGGATGTCTTAAGGGGTTGCCAATGAACATCATCACCAGCACTCGACAAGTCGGTGGCGTCACAATTGTGGATATCAGCGGACGGATTGTTCTTGGCGAAGAGAGCGCCGCACTCCGCGACGAGGTTCTCGACCTGTTAAGCAAGGGACAAAAGCAGATTTTGCTCAATCTCGCCGACGTCGATCATATCGACAGCATGGGCCTGGGTGCCCTGGTCAGTGCCTTCGCGAGCGTGCGCAAGCAGGGTGGAGAACTGAAACTTCTCAACCTCACGAATAAGGCCGCCGACCTGATGCAGGTCACTAAACTCTATACCATCTTCGACATCCTAAATGACGAGGCGGCGGGCGTGAAGTCTTTCGGTCAATCGACAGGGGCGACCGCATAACCGGCAAATTCAACGCGTCTTTCCCATCTGATTAATCAAATTACTAGGCGTCTGCCGTGCCATCACCCCATATGAATTGTGGTGGGAGCTACTGCGCGATGGGGTCGGATCACCGGACATGTCCGGTCATGCCGGTTTAAGCGACAAATTACGCGCCCGTCTTCAAGTTTCTTCACCCACTCTGCGGTCCGCATGTTGATAGTTCCTCAGGTGAGATCAATGTACGGCGCAAGTATACGTAGGAATGACCAACAGGTGATAGACTGCACGCATGGCTACCAAAAAGAAAACCAAGAAGAAGCGGACGGAATCGAAGAGAACTGCGGGCAAGAAAATGTCGCCGATGAAGAAGGCGTTTAAGAAGAAGCTGGCGAAGAACAGGGTAACTCCCAAGAAGAAGTTGGCGAGGAAAAAGGCATCTCCGAAAAAGGCGGAGGTGAAAACGAAGGTCGGCAACGAAAAGACAATCGGCGGGAAATCGGCGCGCGTACTTAAGAAACAGGTTTCGGGGAAAAGCCAAAGCGTTGATGCCGTGGCCTTCGCACTGCAGGGACTGGGAGCGCGGGCGGGCGAGCAATCGGGAGATTTGCAGGGATTGTCGAACGTCCCAGGTGCGGATTCGGAGAGTGTGGACGAGTTGCTCGAGCAGGGGAACACGTTCGAGGCCGAGGCGGTGAAAGGCGTGGAAGACGCCGGGGACGCTGACGAGGGAGAAGTTCGCACACACGAGGTGCCGCAGGATGATGTTCCCGGCGAGTATCTGGATAAGAAGTAGTGGGTGAACGGGTCATGCCGTCGCGGCACGTTTCCGATAGGTGTGGATCACAAAGTGAAGACCAGGCGGAGAAACGGTGACGTCCGCAGTTACTGTAAACTGGAATGTCGAGTAAACAATAAGATGAACCCGGCTGGATTGCTTATATCAGTATCAGGAAATCGTCCTCCGCGCCTTTATCCGGCAGCAACGTTCTGACGGCGCGATCCATGGTGACGAGTTTTCCCTGCTTATGCATCGCAAGCCTTAACAAATAGGCGTCGGTCACTTGTTGATGGCCCGTCAGCTTAGGGACGAAGGGTTCGAGCGCCTCCACGAAGCTGACGTCATCAGCCCAGAACCGGTGCGCGGGATGACGAAGGTTGGCTTCGAGCAGCCCAAGAGCATCCCCGGGAGTAAGTGCATTGGGAGAGAATGCGGGATTAGAGAGTATGCGCACGAAGGCAAGCTGGGTCAGGGGGCATGTTGCCCATCCTTCGCGCGCATGACGTGCGAGCCATCCCTGGACCTTTTCGTGCACACGATGGGTGGGCCAGGCCATCGCGATCAGGACATTGGCGTCCAATAAGAAACCGGCTTTCACTCCAATTCGTCCTGAAGTTTCTTGACATCCCCAGTGCTTACGGAGGGCGAACCAGGTGGCAACTCGACGACATGAAAGCCGTTGACCACGCGGGTCTGCAAGGGTGCGCGCAACCCCCGGCGCACGAGTTCCGATACCGCTTTGCCAATAGCGACGTCGCGGCTTTCCGCGTACGCCTTTACTTCCCGAAAAACATCATCGTCAAGCGAAAGAGTGGTTCTCATTGGATCTATGATGCCGTATGGCCATATGTGATGTCAAGCGATGGCAATATCGCATCATCTTGATGCGGTGATGCGATATCGGAGACCGATGGCACCGCTTCCGGATGAGGCAGTTGGTACTCCACCACAAGTTGCTTCGATTCGGGAATAAAGGCAACGCGGCGCTGCTCGGGAAAATCATCGGGGTAGTTCGCACGGTCGAGGACCATTCCATAGTATTCGGCGATGGCGCGAGCATCGCCTTTGCGGTACTCGCCTTCGAGACTGTCGATTTCCTTCCGCAGGGCATCGACTTGCGCCTGATGCGCCTTCTTCACCTCTTCGATTTTCAATTTGCGCGCTGATTCGGCTTGCTGGTGCTGTTCGAGGGCTTGGTGAAACGCGCCATCGGCCTGCTGAAGGACCAATTGGTGTTGGGTCTTGCGACCTGGTAGAAGGCCTTGCCAGAAGGTAAGATCCGGAAATGGAAATTTAGCACGAAGCGGAGATGGGCTTGCTATGGTCAGATGTTTGGGAATGTTTGGGGATATCGAGCGTTGGCAGTTCCTTGCGAAGGGTATCGAACAAGGGCGGGAAAGCGTGAAGTCCATCCGGCAGGAGCGTTTCAAGAGCATGTTGCCGTGCGACGAGGTCGGCATTGAGAGAAGCGGTTTCCGCTATGCGTGCTTCTTCGTGGGCCTTCTTTGCCTCCTTCGTGCTGCGAATGGCTTCTCGGGTCGCGCGCGCGGTCGCTCTCATCCGGTCTCTCTCGTTCCGCAACCGGGCACTTTCAGCTTCTGAAGCGGCGCGCGCTTGAGCTTTGACCTGGCGATTATGTTCGGCGACTAAGATGCCGATGAGTCCGCGGCGTGACATGGGAGGATCTCCGACCTTTTATGAGATTAACCGCAACGCCGACGGGAAAGATGACTCGAATTCCATTTATAGCTAGAGGGTTAATAAACAACGCGAATACATAGCTCCAATATGACTCTGCCATCGCAATTCTAGAGGCATATTCTGATTTCCTACAAGCAGGGCACCGTGAAACTTGGAAGCCATGGTCTCCGCCTCGCGGCGACCGACCTAAGCAATCATTTGGCGTGCGGTCATCTGACGACTCTCGATCTCCGTGTTGCACGAGGAGAAGCCTCCGCCCCAGAGTTTCGCTCGCCCGATTTGCAGGTTCTTCGCGAGCTTGGGCTGCGTCATGAAGCGGAATATCTCGACTCTCTCCGAAAGCAAGGTCTGAAAGTCGTTGACTTGCGCGATCTCCGGGATGATGAACAAGCGATCGCCGAGACCGTCGCGTATCTCAAGCAAGGCGTGGATGTGATCGCGCAAGCGCCACTCGGATCCGGGCTCTGGTTTGGCCGGCCCGACGTGTTGCGGAAGGTAGCGAAACCAAGTGGCCTGGGTGCGTGGTCGTATGAGGTGTACGACTGCAAATTGACCCGAGAGACTAAAGCGGCCACGATCCTGCAGCTCGCGCTCTATTCCGAACTATTGCGCGAAATCCAAGAACAAGAACCTGAGTTCATGTACGTCGTTCCGGCGGGCAGCCGGTCTGTGTCGGAAGCTCACCGCTATGCCGACTACGCAGCGTACTACCGCTATGTGAAGGCGAGACTCGAAGCCGTCTCGCAAAACGCTCCGGCGCCGGCGACGTACCCAGAGCCGTGCGCGCACTGCGACATCTGTCCGTGGTTTCGTGAGTGTGATGCTGCTCGACGAAGCGACGATCATCTGTCACTCGTTGCTCGAATCACTCGGCTCCAGCGGAAGCAACTCGTCTCCTGGCAGACCGAGACGGTCGCGAAACTCGCGGCCCTGCCAATTCCTCTCGAAAGGAGTCCCGACCACGGTTCGAAAGAGGGTTACGAGAGGGTCCGAGAGCAAGCGCGTGTTCAGGTGAAGGCAAGAACCGAGCAGAGGACTTATTACGAACTGCTGCCTGTTGTGGAGGGAAGCGGTTTCTGGAAGCTACCTGCAGCCTCGCGGGGGGACCTCTTTGTGGACCTTGAGGGAGATCCTTTCGCCGGTGAGGTAGGCCGTCAGTACTTGTTTGGATTTGCGGCGGTGAATCAAGACGGAACCCTCACCTATGAACGGAGATGGGCCCTGACGGCCAAAGAAGAGAAGCAAGCGTTTGAGTGGCTCGTGGACAGGGTGATCGGGCGGTGGACGGAAGAGCCGACCATGCATGTCTACCATTTTGGAGCTTACGAACCGTCTGCGTTTAAACGGCTGATGGGGATCTACGCGACGCGGGAAGAGGAGATCGATCGTATGTTACGGGCGGGGTTGATGGTCGATCTCCATACGATCTTTAAACAGGCAGTTCGTGCCGGTGTGGAAGAGTATTCGCTGAAGGCCGCAGAAGCATTTCACCAATTTAAGAGAGTGACTCCGCTTGCCGAGTCGCGAGAGGCCATGCGGTTTGTGGAGCATCGCCTCGAGCTTGGTTGGTCAGGAGAACTACCGGCGGAACTGTGCAAGGCGCTCGAGGGTTATAACGAGGATGACTGCCGTTCCACCGCGTCCCTGCAGTATTGGCTCGAGAGCGAGCGGAAGAAGCTTGTGGATTCGGGAGTGGTAATTGGGAGGCCAGAAGGCGGGGATGGTGCACCTTCGGAAGAATTGGATGAACGCCAGAAGAGGGTTCGGGCGCTCGTCATGGATCTGACTGCAGATGTGCCGACCGAGACCAGCGCCCGCTCTTCTGAGCAACAAGCTCGGTGGATGCTGGCGCAGCTTCTCGACTGGCATCGTCGGGAAAACAAGGCCAGTTGGTGGGAAGGCTATCGATTGCAGGCCTTGGACGAGGAAGACCTAGCGGACGAGCGCGCGTCACTCATCGGATTACAGTTTGTGAAGCGAGTGCGTGTAGACCGGAAGATTCCCGTCGACCGCTACACGTTTAAAAGACAAGAGACGGATGTACGGAACGAAAAGGACGTGTATTACCGGGGCGAAAAGATCGGTCATGTAGTGACCATGGATTTTGGCGGGCGCACGATCGATATCAAGAAAACCAGAAAGACAGCGGAGATGCATCCGAGAGCAGTTTATGCCTGGGACCGGCCATTCGAGGTAAACGAGCATGCCGAAGCCCTATTTCGAATCGGGAATTGGGTGAAAGACAAGGGTATCGACAGCGCAGGACGCTATCGTGCGGCACGAGATTTATTACTGCGGAGCGCTCCTCGTTTGTTAAATGGCCAAACGCTCGCCCGAGCGCAAAACGAAGAATCGAAAGCCACCGCGATACGCATCGCAGGAGCGCTCGACAGCTCCGTTTTCGCCATTCAAGGACCGCCGGGATCAGGGAAGACCTATACCGGCGCGCGGATGATTTGTGAGTTAGCGCGTAAGGGGAAGAAGATCGGAATCACGGCGCTCAGTCATAAGGTAATTCGAAATCTGCTCGAAGAGGTGGTCAAAGCTGCGCGGGACGGTGGTATGAGGACCGTGCACTGCTTGCAGAGATCGGACGAAGAGGAGGGAACTCCCGCCATTCGTGTCGCGGCGAACAACGCCGAGGCATTGGCGGCCCTTGTAGCAAATACCGCCAACGTCGTCGGGGGCACTTCCTGGCTGTGGACACCAGCAGACTCGTTCGAGGCCGTAGATGTGTTGTTTATCGATGAAGCTGGGCAGATGGCGCTTGCCGACGTGTTGGCGGTGGCACAGAGCGCAAGGAATATCGTGCTGATTGGGGACCCTCAGCAGCTGGAGAGGCCACTCAAGGGGAGTCATCCTCCAGGAGCCGAAAAATCTGCCCTCGAGCATTTGCTCGGCGAACGCAAAACTATTTCTGAGGACGTAGGCCTGCTCCTTCCAGAGACCTGGCGGTTGCATCCCAGGATTTGCGATTTCACTTCGGAGCTGTTTTACGATGGCCGCTTGGCGCCTCAGGCCCTGACGGAGCACCGGGTCATCGAAGGACACCGTTGGTTCGCCGGAGCTGGCTTGTGGTTCGTTCCCGTGCGCCACGCCGGCAACCGAAACTCCTCCGCGGAAGAAGTCGAGGCTGTAGCAAGGATCGTGCAGTCACTGGTATCGACGGGCGTGCGTTGGCAGGAGGATCTTGGCAATCTTCGCCCGATTGGTCTAGACGACATTTTGGTGGTCGCTCCATATAACGCGCAAGTTGCCGACCTCTCGATGCGTCTTCCGGGCGCCCGGATCGGGACGGTCGATAAATTCCAGGGTCAACAGGCGCCCGTGGTCATCTATTCGCTGACAACATCGTCGGCCGAAGATGCGCCGCGAGGAATGGAGTTTCTCTATAGCCTGAATCGTTTGAACGTCGCTACGTCACGAGCGATGTCCACGGTGATTGTGGTCGGTAGCCCAAATCTTCTCGAACCGGACTGTCAAAGCCCTCGTCAGATGCGCTTGGCAAATGCCCTATGTCGGTATCGAGAAATGGCGAAAGTCGCCGATATCCGCGAACCATAGGGCAGATTCTGGACCGCTCCAACTACGGTGAGTTAGTCTAGAAAACGATGAACCGAGAGCTGGTTGATCGCGACAGTGAGCAAGCGGGTGTCAGATTCGATTATTCGCAACTCCTTCTAAAGAACGCTTCAGGTCCACTGGCTAAGACTGACGGTGCCCCAATGGAAGCTAAGAGGAAGAATCGGTCGGAGGAAGCAAAACACTGGAACCTGCTAACAAGCTGGCGTCCGGAACATCTCTCCTATGCCCTCTAAGTCTCAACACGAGGTACCTTCCCCCCGGGGCGATTTCCTCGATGAGCTGGATAATGCGCTATCCGAGCCCGTCGAACTCCATTGCATTGGTGGTTTTGTGATCAGTTTGTTGTACGGGCTTCCCCGGCCTACAGGGGATATTGACTACCTTACGGTGATCCCTCGTTACCGCATTGAAGAACTGGAAAAGCTTGCGCGCCGCGAATCAGCGCTTGCGTCCAAGTACAAGGTTTATCTCCAGCATTTCGCCGTGGCCGCGATTTCGGAAAACTAGGAAACTCGGCTGAACGAGATGTTCCCGGGCCGGTTCGAAAAGGCGGAGGATAGTCCTGAGAGTCCTAGAAACCATAGGCCCCTTTTTGGAAGTTCAGCGGTGTCTGTTCTGGGTCGGTTTAGGATTGACAGCGGGGCACTCGGTGGATCAGAATGCCGGTCGGTTTGCTTCGGTTTTGCGTGGAGACTGAGAAGCCTTTTCGTTTGGGTTGCTCAGTTCAAGCAGCCCACCCGCTTAATTGAGAAAAAGATTGCATATGCCGATTGTGGATGGGTTTTCAACAGAGAGTAAGATCACTGGTTACATAGGTTTGCGAGCCCCATGGTGGAAGTCAATTGGTGATGGAATTGCACATTCCACACCGACGGACGTGGTTTGTTTAGAGAGGAACGGGGGTAGGTCGTGAAAATCACTCGGTTATTGGTCGTGGTCGCCTTTTTGGGGATCTCGTGCACGGCGGCGCTGGCCGACGGCACGGATCCGGTGATGAAGCTTGGCGGTGGCGGTCATTCGGAAGTGCTGACGGGCAATACCTTCAGCTTCAGCTTCACACAGACGAATCCTCCGAGTTCGTCGTTTTTCATCGATTTTATCAACGACACTCACCAGAGGATGACGGCGCTGGACCTCCTGATTACGGGCTCGGCGGGCCTGGTTTTCAGCTGCGACAATACGATCGACCCGTACTTCACCGGCTGCAACACTACCCACGAGGACAATGGAAAGTATTTGATTGCGTTCTCCGGACTGGATGCCACGCATATGGGCATACCGTTCGCAACCTTCGTTACGTGCGGAGACGGTACCGAGGAGCTCGAAGATGCAGGGAGCACCAGTTGCATCGCCAAACCCCTGCTTTCTGACTTCGGGATCACCGTTGGCGTAACTGACATGGCCCCCGGCCAGAACTTTAGCGTAGCGGGCACCCTGATTGCTCCAGAGCCCTCTTCGCTGATGCTGGTGCTTGCCGGCGGGATGCTGTTCCTCCTGTATAAGCGCGCTGGTTTCGCCGTTTAGTCGTTACCAAATTGCACTTTTTTGTCGCCTGCCTTTATTCAAGGCAGGCGATTTTTTTGGGTTGAACAGTTCGGGCTAAGTCCAATCGAGCTACCAAGGACACCTGCCTCCGCGCTCAGCTTACAGTTTTTCTGATTCGGCGTATCCCTCCAGCAGTTGGCTTGACAAGCCTGCTACGGCGGCCCCAGGAGAGGATTCGGGCTGGCGGCGGGTGAAACGGAGGCGATGCAGCCCGGCGGCCAACCTGGCTCGCGCTAAGCTTCCTATGGCCCTTTTGCGCTGTGGTGTAAGAGTTGGAGTGACCTGCGGTGCGGACCCGCGTTACTTAGCCTTGCTCTCGTACTTCTTCATCAGCGCCTGATAGTCGGGGTGGGAGAGCAGGGGAGCAAATTCTGGCTCGACGCTGGCATCTTTAACGGAGAAGCCCTTCTGGAGAGCCAGACCGAGATCCTTGACTGCATCGGCCGGTTCGTTGGCAATCGTTTTGACGATCGCCGAAACGTAAATCAAATAGGCGTCGGAGCCATCAATGGCGCGCGCCCGCTTTACGAAGTCCTTGCCTTGCTGGACATCACCCTTTTTTGCGTAGTACAGAGCCATTCTTCCGGTAACGCTGGCGTCGCGGGGATTGACACGGAGTTCCTTGTAAGCCAGGGTAATCGCCTTATCGTAGGTGGCCTGGGCTTTTGCCGTGTTGCCGGCGAGGCGATAGCCATCGGCCAGATTGCCCGTGTTGGTTTCGTCGTCCGGGCTCATCTCTACGGCTTTTTCGAACATGGAAATGGCTTCGGGATAGCGCTTTTGATAGAAGAATTCCGTGCCCAGGTTGGAGTAAGTGTCGGCCGTGGGCTTGATCTGTAGCGATTTCTGGAAGGCCGCGATACTTTCGTCGTATTTCCCCATCGTGAAATACGCTGCGCCTAGGTTGCTGAATCCAACGGGATTGTCCGGCTCGAGTTGCACGAC
>Ga0210399_10000987_pt1 | contig 22332 bp, 14 predicted proteins | sample IncBWC14MmetaG_FD_150865 | JGI IMG/M metagenome (GOLD analysis project Ga0210399, IMG submission 150865) | Forest soil microbial communities from Barre Woods Harvard Forest LTER site, Petersham, Massachusetts, United States - Inc-BW-C-14-M | ecosystem: Environmental > Terrestrial > Soil >... | reverse complement strand
ATTAATTTTGCCCCAGTATTAGCATGGGGTTTGAGCTTCCGGCTGGATGCGCGCCATAGGAGAGGTTGCATGAAAATAGCGGAAGTGGCGCCCTTGTATGAAAGCGTTCCCCCGAAGACCTATGGAGGAACGGAGCGCATAGTTTCGTATCTCACCGAAAAACTTGTCGCAATGGGTCACGAAGTGACGCTATTCGCAAGTGGTGATTCTGAGACTAAGGCGCGGCTAATCCCCGGTTGTTTTCGTTCTTTACGTTTGGACGAGCAATGCAGCGACAAATTGGCCTATCACATCGGTATGCTGGATGATGTTATGCGGAAAGCGGCAGAATTCGATATCATGCATTTTCACATCGATTATCTTCATTTCCCCCTTTCCAGGTACTGCGGCCTTCCAAGTGTTACCACGCTTCACGGGCGCCTCGATCTTCCTGATCTCATTCCGCTATACCGACGGTTCAGAGGCATTCCCCTAATCTCCATCTCCTTTGCACAAAGAAGTCCTCTACCTTGGGTTAATTGGATTGGTAATGTTTATCATGGATTGCCAGCAGATCTTCACCCCTTTCACCCAGAGCAAGGTAATTACCTAGCGTTCTTGGGTCGAATATCCCCCGAAAAGCGGGTAGACCGAGCAATCGAGATCGCGTTGCGATCTGGGATGCACCTGAAAATTGCTGCCAAGATCGATCCTGTCGACCGGGAATATTACGAATCGGAAATTAAGCCATTGTTGCGTCAACCGCATGTCGAATTCGTGGGGGAAATCACCGAAAAACAAAAAGCCGATTTTCTGGGTAATGCATATGCCTATTTATTCCCCATTGATTGGCCAGAACCGTTTGGTCTCACGATGATTGAAGCGATGGCTTGCGGAACTCCGACCATAGCTTTCAATTGTGGCTCTGTCCCTGAAGTTATGGTGGACGGTGTGACAGGTTTCATTGTCAACGATATTGAAGGAGCGGTAAAGGCTGTAGAAGAGACGGTTTCTCTTGACCGTGCTGCCTGTAGAAGCTCGTACGAGCAGAGATTCACTGATTCCCGGATGGCAGAGCAGTACCTGGAGCTATACGAAACAGTGGCTGAAACATGCCCCGGGCACCTCACGACGGCTGACGAAAATCCAAAAACCATAGGATGATGCTTGGATGGCAGACATAGTCCGCGTAAGAAACCAATATTATGTGCGCGCAACTTCCGCGCTCGCGGATGACCGCACGCGCGTCTTGAAGTACGGTGACACATTTGCTGTCTTCAACCGGTACGGGGATATCGAACCATTGGGGTTCGGCCAATTCGGCCTGTTCCACGCCGAAGCACGGCATCTATCACGCATGACACTTCAGTTGAACCAACAACAACCTATGCTACTCAGCTCAACTATACAGGACGACAATGCTTTCCTCTCCGTCGACATGACGAACCTCGACCCTCCGACGAAGAATGATATAAACCCCCCGAGAGGAACCATCCATCTGTTCCGTTCCAAATTTCTCGACAGTGGCGCATGTTATGAACAAATACGGCTTCTCAATTTTGGGCTTCAGTCGGTTCACATATCTCTTGTTTTCCAATTCAACGCGGACTTTTCCGATATTTTCGAAGTGCGTGGTACGAAACGCTTGCTAAAGGGAGAACGGTTGGACGATTTAGTCCACGGGGACTGTGCCATTCTCGCGTACAGAGGGCTAGATGGAGTGGTCCGAAAGACACATCTCGAATTCTCACCGAGACCTCGAGGACTTACTCCGCGGCAAGCTCGTTATGAGATTTCTCTCAAACCCAAAGAGGAATCATCCATTTTCACCACGGTTTCTTGCGAACGGGATTCCATAGCAATACAAAAGCTTTCATACAAGGCTGCGTTCGAACAACTTCACATTCGCAATAGTCACGAACGGTTAAACGACTGTCGAATTGTGACTTCAAGTAAGAGTTTCAATGATTGGCTGAAGCGCTCGGAAGCGGATCTTCGAACCTTGACCGAAGGAAACCCTGAAGGACCCTACCCTTATGCGGGCGTTCCGTGGTTCAGCACCGTTTTTGGCCGCGACGGCATCATCACTGCTCTGGAATGCCTGTGGTGCGCACCCAAGATATCCGAGACCGTCCTTCAGTACTTGGCAGAGACTCAGGCCACGGAAGAAATCCCGGAACAGGACGCAGAGCCGGGAAAAATCCTTCACGAAATGCGACGCGGCGAAATGGCCACACTACGAGAGGTTCCTTTCGGCCGCTATTATGGGAGTGTGGACGCAACCCCTCTTTTCGTCATTCTTGCCGCGGAATATTTTTTTCGTACTCTCAACCGACCGTTCCTGGCGAAAATCTGGCCCAACATTCAGTCCGCCCTTCTATGGATCGATAAATACGGTGACGTGGATGGCGACGGTTTCGTCGAGTATACCCGGCGTTCTGCGCAAGGCCTTATCCAGCAAGGTTGGAAGGACTCTAGCGATTCCGTCTTTCATGCGAATGGCCAGCTTGCGGAACCTCCCATTGCCCTGTGTGAGGTTCAAGCCTATGTGTATGCTGCCAAACGATCGGCTGCATTGCTTGCAAGGGAATTCGGCGACATCGGACAAGCGGAAAGGCTTCGCCTCGCGGCGGACTCCTTGCGACAGAAATTCGAAAACGCCTTTTGGTGCGAGGCGTTGGGCATGTATGCCCTCGCCCTGGATGGCAACAAACAGCAATGTAAAGTTCGTTCTTCGAATGCCGGACATGCACTTTTTTGCAAGATTGCCAACAAAGAGCATGCTCAAGCCCTGTCCAAGTCGCTCATGACCGACCAGCTTTTCTCCGGCTGGGGCATACGGACTATTGGGGCGTCGGAATCCCGCTACAACCCGATGTCGTACCATAACGGTTCTATTTGGCCCCATGATAATGCCCTCATCGGCTGGGGGCTTTCGTTGTATGGGTATCAAGAGGCGGTCTCGTCGATCCTGGATGGATTCCATGACGCCAGTGTGCATATGGATTTGCATCGATTACCAGAACTATTCTGTGGTTTCCACAAACGTCCAGACTCTAGTGGTCCCACTCTCTACCCGATGGCATGTGCACCCCAGGCCTGGGCTGCGGGGAGTGTGTACCTCTTGATGAGTGCCTGCCTAGGCCTGAACATACGGGCCCAAGAGCGCCAAATTCACTTTGAGAATCCCTCTCTTCCACCGGGCCTGGATGAGATTAAGATCGAAAACTTGAGAATCGGAGATGCTAGCTCTGATCTCAATATCCGGCGCCACAAAGGGGGGACAGTTGTGGATGTTCTTCGCAAGGAAGGTAAAGTCGAAGTAATCGAGTCGGTTTAATTTGGCCTGGACCTTTCAAGTGGTCCGTTTTCAGCAAAAACTCTTATATTTCCAATCCCCTAACTCCCCACAAATGTAAGTGCCCGCCGTAGCTTTCGCCGAAGAAGTCGGCCTTTGAGACTCCAAGATATTTCAACAGGCCTACCACGTCTTTGGCGTATTGCTCGATGGAAAGCGGACGCTCCGGGATATCCGCGGTGCGACCATTTCCTTGGAGATCGACCGTAATGACCGAATGGTTTTTAACCAGCACTGCAAATGACTGCAATCCTGCGGCCCCGAAAGCAGGGGGAATGAAAACGAGCGGATCGCCGGTTTCCTTGATTTCATAATACATCTTCAGACCGTTGACAGACGCGTATCCGCTGACTTCCTTCGCTTTGCCGTTATGTAAGTTCACGGACTTACTTTCTGATTGGTCATAGTCTTTGCTTCTGGATGTAGCTCATTTTTTCTTTGCCTCTTCCGGATGGGCGTCTTCCCAGCGGTATTCCTTGCGTGAGCCGTTTCCAAATTGCTCACTGAAAATTCCGAAAAAGTAGTTCCAACCTCTCTCATGCCCTCTTGCTTCGTCAGTATCCGGCAGTTCCGAATGAACAAGGGTCATCAGGGTGCCTTCTCCCTGCCTCTTAAAGGTAATGGTTACTTTCGATTCTCTTCCCAAGGTGTTGGGTGATACCCAGGTATGCTGCATCCGACTCGGCCGCTCGATTTCCGTGAATCGGCCGTAATGGGACGTCCCCTTGAGGGCCCAGTAAAAGAGACCGTCTACTTTCGGATCCAAAATAAACTTTTCGGCTGCATTCCAGGGATTGCCGGGGACCTTTGGATTCAACCACCCATCGAACACCTCGCCGAGGGGCGCACGGATCGCTCGTTCAACCGTAATTTCAATGGTCTTCGTAGGTTTCTTCATTACTTCTTCTCCTTGTTCTTTTTGTCCATAAAATACTGTTGAAACGTGTCGAGGCGTTCGTTCCAGAACAGTTCGTACTTATGAACCCATCCTGCCACTTCGCGGAGTGGTTCCCCTCGAAACGAAATCAAGACTTCGCGACCTCGCTTCTCCCGCTCAATCAGCCCAGCTCTTTCGAGGAGCTTCAGGTGCTTCGTTACTGCATTCAGAGCAGTGTCGAATGGTTTTGCAACATCCAGAAATCGCGCCGGTCCATTCGCGAGCTGCGCAATGATTGCTCGCCGGGTTGGGTGAGAAATCGCCGTCAAAACATCTGTCAGGTGATCCACAAATACATTACACCATAAGGTGTAACGAATTGCGAGAGTTTTGTTGGCCTCTATTGGACCTGCTCTCATTGCGAGAACACGAGACTTATTAAGATCGAGAGTGGTGGGTTTTCGGGCGTGGGTGGAAGAAAAACCGACCACGGGCTCATCGCGGCGAGGCGCATAATGGCGAGCCCTAAGTTGTGCGATGCAAGGTATCCCGCATATATATGAACGGCCGCATTGATCTCGTCGTGAGGAGACACCAGCAGCGCCGGATGCAAAAGCGCCAAGAGCGCCAAGAGCGCCCCTGTGATCATAAGAAGTGTGCCTAGAAAGACCATCGTTCTCAGCCACCAGGGAAGCGCTACGCTCCCGCTCCATGACGGACGACTACTTGATGGAATGCCGTTATCACCGCTCTCAGATTCAGACATGCCAATGTTCCATTTCAGCAGCACGCTCGTTTGCCGGGTGCCGGTTTGATCATAGTTACGCGACCTGGGGCCACTAAGTTACCTTTGGCGATGCGATTTCCTGGCTAACTGAGAAGTCCGATCGAGGTATCTGGAAGTTATTCCGGGCCAGAAGTCCGGCTAGGGGAAAATACAAGTTTCACGACGCCAGTGACACTGTGATTTCGTCGAACCCCGTTTCTGGATGACTTCCGGGTTGCCGACAACCCGGCCAGAATGGCGCCGATCGAATTCAATCCGGGTTTTTTTGCGGGTACGCTCGGAGGCGGAGTGTCCCGAACCGATCGCACGCCAGGAGACAAACAGTCTAACGTGACATTAGAGATTGAACTTCCTGTTCGATTTCCGAGATAGCGATTGGAGCGAGATTTGCTTCTGCCAATTTCTGATTAAGCCGGGGGAGTTTAGTTGTTTTAAACTCGTTCCATTGTTCGATCGCTGCTTTTACGCGCTGGTCGGACTCATCGTAAACAGCAATCGCCTGTGAAGGGACGGTACGATCACCACTTTCGACCACGCGAAGCGCCGACGCCATATCGGCGAAGGCGTCCTGCAGACCTGTAGTCTGTCCGGGACCGGCCCCCGGGTTGGTTTCAATCTTTGAAATTTCAGTTTGACCATCCACCAGTACTGTTTTAATAGCCGAATCTTTCTCGCCAACCTTCTGCTCAAGATCGCCAAGTTGTTTCCGCAGTGAAGCGATTTCCGCGAGCGCGCGGCGCGCTTCCAGGGTTTCGGCAAATATCTGCTGACCGAGTTGCAATTGCAGCTGAAGTATCTCGGGAGTGGCGGCGGAGCGGGGATCCATGACGACTTTTAGACCCTGAGTCTGAGGCTTTCCGTCAACGGTGAGCCTAACCGTGTAGATCCCCGGCACAACTTTAGGACCCCTGGGATTGCGGTATTCGGATTCTTCATCCACACCCGCTCCTCCGGAGCTCCCCCAAGTAAGATCCCAGGCAAAGCGGTGCATTCCAGGATTCGTTTCGAGCGCCTGTGATTTGGGGAACCAGCGCTCGGCAATGGGAAGTGGTGGATGCTTTTCCGGATGCCGGTCTTCCGAGGAGAATCTGCGGACGAGTTTCTGGTGCGTATCGATGATCTCCAGCTTCACGCTGCCTGCGGAAGACTTGAGGACATAGTCGATGACGGCTCCGGCGGGCGGGTTCTCGCCCGTTGGTTCCTCCGGTGGAAGTGGGGTGCCCGCGAAGGAGTCGTTATCGATGCGATACGCGGGCGCGGGACGGTAAAGCCAAAATGCATTGTCCTTTTCGGCATCGAACGCCTGCCGAAGCGGCGTGACGTTGTCCAGTATCCAGAAAGAGCGGCCATGCGTAGCGACTACCAGATCCTGGCCGTGAACCGCGAGATCGCGGATGGAAACTACCGGCAGATTGAGTTGCAAGGACTGCCAATCGCGGCCGTCATCGAATGATACGTAAACGCCGAGTTCAGTCCCGGCAAACAGCAATCCCTTTCTCTCCGTGTCTTCGCGAATGCCGCGCAGAAAAGCGTTGGCCGCAATGCCGTTGGTGATCAGTTGCCAGGTAGCTCCATAGTCGCCGGTTCGATACAGATAGGGTGTCTGGTCGTCTAGCCGGCTGCGATCTACAGCTGCGTAAGCAACCGCAGGATCAAAGTGCGAAGCTTCGATAAATGAGATCTTGCTCCAGGCTGTCAGGCCGCGGGGCGTCACATCTTTCCAGGTTTTCCCACCATCGCGGGTGAGATGAATTAGTCCTGTATCGCTCCCTGCCCAGATGGTGTCGCGGTTCAAAGCTGACGGCGCAATGGTGAACACTACGCCGTAGCCTTGTTGCTTCGCGTTCTCGATCGTCGTTGGTCCTTCAGTTTTGTTTCCTGGCTGTCGTATCGATCCGGTGAGATCGGAGCTGATGGTCTGCCAGTGCAGACCGCCGTCGACGGTCTGCATCACATATTGCGTCCCGAGGTAAAGCGTTGTGAAGTCAGCAGGGGAAAAAACGAGAACTGGAGTCCACGGGTCCCTATATTTACGCTGATTGATCTCAGATCCGAATGTTGGCACCGGCCAGGGAGTCACATCCTGGCTGAATCCAGTCCGTTTGTTGTAGCGGGCGACGGTGCCGTAGGTTCCACTCAAATAGATGATGTTCGGATCCTTGGGATCGGGCGCTATGTACCCGCTCTCACTTCCGCCCGCGGGAAACCAATCTCGTGGGGTGATCTGCCCGTGATCGGTGCGGCTGGGGACGGCAGCGCTTCCGCTATCCTGCTGCGCGCCGTACACGACGTAGGGAAACTGGTCGTCCGTGATGACATGATAGAGCTGTGCGGTGGGCTGGTTGTACCAGGTGCTCCAAGTCTGGCCGCGGTCAAGACTGACTGTTGCGCCCTGATCCGTTCCGAGAACCATAGTGTCGGAATTCTTGGGATCGATCCAAATCTGGTGGTAATCGTCACCGCCAGGCGCGCCGCGGACAATCGAAACTGTTTTTCCTCCGTCTGCCGATCCATAAAGAGCGACGTTTGGGATGTAAATCACGTCGGGATTCTGCGGATCGACGGTGATGCTGTTGAAGTACCAGGCACGACTGACGAGACGAGAATCCGTGTTCTCCAAAGTCCAGCTATCGCCACCATCGTCGGAGCGATACAAACCTGCTTTCTTTGCCTGTATGAGGGCGTAAACGTGTTTGCCATCCGGCGCAACGTCCAATCCGACGCGTCCCCAGTCACCTTCGGGTAGACCATTGCCGAGGCGTGACCATGTTTTGCCGGCATCTTGAGAGCGGTAAAGGCCGCCACCGGGTCCGTCAATAGGAGCGTAGGTACTCCAGGGAGGACGATGCGTATTCCATGCGCCGGCAAACAAGAGCTGCGGATTGCCGCGACAGATCGCCAGGTCAGAAATGCCAATCTCAGATCCTTGATCGAGGACCTTGGCCCAATGGGCTCCGCCATCGACGGATTTATAAACTCCACGTTGCTCGTTTGGTCCATAAGCGTGACCAAGAGCGCCCACATAGACAATCTTCGGATCTCGCGGATCAATCACGATTCGGCTGATTTGGCGCGTATCCTCCAAGCCTACGCGCGTCCACGTGGAGCCGCCGTCGCTGGATTTGTAAACACCGTTGCCGGAAGACAAGTCGGATCGAATATCCGACTCACCAGTACCGGCGTAGATCGTCTTGGGGTCCGCTGGTGCCACTGCGATTGTTCCGATCGAGCCCACAGGTTGGTCGTCGAAGATGGGCCGCCAGACGGTCCCGGCGTCCGTGGTTTTCCAGATGCCGCCATTGACCGCTCCAAAATAAAAAGTTCTCGAGTCACCCGGAACTCCTGCGACGGCAACTACTCGACCTCCCCGGAATGGGCCAATGAGTCGCCATTTGAGGCCATTCATCAGTTGCGGAGGAACGGACTGGGCAACTGCGGAGGCCGCAACTAGAAGTAGGAAGAGCGCGCTGAAACTCTGGTGGAAACACGACCTATGTTTGTGCAAGTGGCGATCCCTCACTGGGTAGCCAGTTTACTGGAAAACCCAAAGGTATTGGCTGGGCATAAATGCATCGGATTACCGCAAATCCTGCGCGGAGTGCCGACCGAGATTGATGCATACGTTCACGCCCCTTAGAATAGAAGGACAGATTTTGAGGCGATACGGATGAGACAAGAAGAATATGCGAATCACAATTGCACATAACCGCTCCAAAGCAGAGATAATTGATTCTATTGACCGCTCATTCAACGAAGTATTTCAAGGGGTCCCGGGAATTCCCGTGAAGCTGGTTGTGCAGCAGAAAAGTTGGCAAGGATCGGTACTTAGCTTCTCGGTGAGCGCAAGGTTGGGCTTACTGAGCACGCCGGTAAAGGGGACTGTCGAAGTCACCGAGCGCGACCTAACTCTGGACATTGATCTCGGTCTGCTGAATCGCCTAGTTCCCGAGCAGACCGCGCGTGAAGTAATCGGCACTCGAATTAGAGGGTTGTTGAAGTAATCGTCAATCATCTGATCTCGTTGGCTAGGTCCTGGTAAGTCGGATTAAGCTGTTTTTGACCCCCAAAGTATCGGACATCATTCTGAAGGGATTCCTCACGATCGGAAATCAATCAGACCCAACGGAGCATTCACCGGCCCGGCCAAATCCTCGCGAGGTTGAAATAATTCGACTTCTGGCGGAAGGGAAAGCGAATAAGGAGATTGCCGCCAAATTGGGAATTACCATTAGGACGGTCGAGACCCACCGGGCCGAAGTAATCATTGCCATTTGCGTTGCCCGGCAGAGTGCTAGTTTCTGCGTCGCGCTCTTTGCCTTCAAACTTGTAATTGTTTTGCGTGCAGGTATCGGTAACCGCTCGCTCGCCACCGAAGGGATAAAAGTCCGCGTCGTAGCAAACAACACCCAGATCGAAGACCCGAGTGAGTCTTCCACGTAATACTGTGGCGTGCTGCCCGCGGGGAGAAGCCCAATCCGTTTGCCACCAAAGAAGATGTATTCATTCTGCGTGTTGCCCGCTGCGTCCGTTTCCGCCAGGATTTCGCTTCCGGAGCCGTACCAATAGAGCTTGCTGCCGACTTTGGCGACTCGGCGGCCATCGGCGTCGCAAGTGTAGTTAACCCCCCCGCGGATTTCAGCTGGCTCTCCGCGTCCCAGGTGTAGGTGAAGCCGGTCTCACCTGTGGCGTTCCCTGCAGCGTCATAAGAAAACGCCGAAATGTGATTGTTCCCGTCGGCGGTTACGGCAGCCATCACCGTTTGGGCACAGCCGGTGTAGTTGGGAGTCCAGCCTGCTTGCGATGTTAGATTTCCCCACGCGCCGTCGTACGTGTATTGATAACCCCAGCAGTAGGCGCCCGTGGTGGCGCCTGTGTGCCAGCGGAGGTGATGCGGTTTACCTGGTCGTAGGTGAAGGATTGGGTGCGAGCGGAATTGAGATTGTTGGCGATGGAGAAGACGTGCCCGGCATTTTTGTTCGTGTGCAGCGGATCCGCATAGCTGTAGGTGATGTCGATTGCGTTGCCGCCTGCGGATGAGGCTTTAAAAGAGAAGTTTGAGTGCCAGCACAATCTGACGATTGTCCTTAAAGCTTGCGATTACGCCGGGCACCTGGGTACCCAAAGATGGAGTAAAGGTTAAGGAGCTGACATCAGGCGTTCCGGATTTGACGTATAGATTTGAGTGGTTGAACAGGTTGTAAAACTCAGCGCGAAATTGGAGTTGTATTCCTTCTTTAGGCAAAGGGAAATTCTTGATGATGGCGGTGTCCTGAAAATAGAGTCCGGGCTGGCGAAAGGTGTTGCGCGGGAGAGTGCCGTCAAAAGGGCCGTTCACGGAGATTTCGCAGGCGAACGGCGACGTATCCGCCATGCATTTTCCACTCAAGGGATCGTAGACCTGTTTGATCGGAAGGTAGAGGAAGCTGTTGGGCGATGACGCATCGGGAATCAGAGGGCCCACGCGCGGAAGAACTCCGGTAAGTCGTGGCCGGGTTCTTTCTCCCCTGTAGTCAGGCACGCCAAAGTCGCCAATCGTGAAGGGCTGTCCGGATTGATAGCTCAGCAGTCCACTGATCTCCCAGCCGCCGACAAGAAAGCGCTCCATCCAGGTTTGCGAGCTCTGCCCCAAAGGGATCTCCCAGATGAAGTGAGCGGAAACGCGGTGCCGCACATCGAAGTCAGAGGATCCGCGGTCAAGACCCGGTTGAAAAGTGTCGAGGAAAGCGCCACCCGTTTCCGCGACCGAATCACTGAGGGCGCTTACGCTTCGGTTGTCGATCGAGTGGCTCCAGGTATAATTCACGCCGAACTCAAGTCCCGACCGAGGGAGACGCCGGCTGTCCAACCTGAGTTGAAGGGCTGCAAAACTTGAATGACTCCCATTCGAGCGCATTCGTAAATCGGAAAGCTTGGGGTTGAGGCCCGGACAGTTTGTGTAATCGGGGCCAAGGGGCGTGATGCCGTCGGATGCAAAACGAGTGGTGACACAACTTGGATCAAGCAATCCGCCGCTGCCCCAACGGTCGAGTCGATGAGTGGAGTAAAGACGGCTGCCGCTCGAACCAAGGTATGAAGCGCCGACAACAAAACTGCCCGCCAGTTCGTGTTCGAGTGTTGCGTTCCACGACGACGTATAAGCACTGCGCATGTTTGGGTCAATGGAATTAGTGTCATTCTGGTTCAGCTGGATCGAAGTGTTGGGGAAGGCTGCATACTGGTTTGCGAGAAGACTGGGAGTGACGCGCACATCTGTCAACGCCATTAAGCTATAACTCGGTGGGTTCAAAAATACGCGGAAGAGTTCCCAGCCAACGTGCCGGTCATAGAAGATGCCTGCGCCTGCGCGGAGGACGGTTTTTCCGTCGCCAAATAAGTCATAGGCAATACCTAATCGAGGGGCGAAATTCTTGTAGTCCGGCCGGTAAAATCGGCCCTGGAGATTGCCCGGTAGATCGACAGTGCGCAAGAGCTGGCCGCTGGCAATCTGTTGTAAGGCGGCGCTTCCAGGACCTGGATAGAAATTCGAATCAAGTGAGTGTTCTGCGCCTGGGCTATGAAGGACACCGAAATATTCCCAGCGCAAGCCGGGCGTTAAGGTGAGCCTGAAGGTGACTTTCCAGGAGTCGGTAACGAACAATGCCGGTTCATTGTAGTGGTAATGGCGAGTAAAGCTGGGCGGCCCGAACGGTGGGTCGACGAACTCGCCCGGAAAGTGCCCTTTGGGATTCAGAGCGATGGTATAGAAGTCCACGTTGCCGTCAACAAATGACTGGACATTCAGGAAATTTGCGTCGGCGATTTCGCCATCACTGTATCCGAAGGTGAGGTTTTCGCGCAGGTGAACGAACTGGCCGCCAAATTTCAGGGTGTGGTGACCATGAGTCCAGGTCACGGTCTGAAAGAATTGGTAGAAGTTCTCCGGTCCCTCGGAGAATGGCGAGCCGAACGGAAGCACGACGTCCGATTCCTCCTGGATGTAAAAGTTGGGAATGGTGGGCTGCGGAGCCGCCGGGCTGCTATCACAGAATCGGCTAAAGGCGAAGCGAGTTTCCGTTGCCAATCGAGGAGACCAAGTGCGAATAAAATTCAGGGCGATATTCTGTCCTCGTGAAGAATAAGGCGAATCCAAATTTCTTGAATAGGGCTGAGATACCGCTGCAAATTCGTCGTGATCTTCAATGGCGTAGCGTGCAAAAGCTATTGTTTTTGTATTAATGACCCAATCCAGGCGACCCGTGGCTAAGATGGAGTTCTGGGGAGGGCCAGCGCCGGCGTCCTGGGGGCCGATGCGTGAAGTAAATGCAAAAGCGGGTAAGGTCACAAAGCCTGCCCCGGTGATAGGGTCACACGTTGCACCGAAGGGGCAGACCGGCCGGGTGTAGACGTTCGTTGAGGACAAGTCCGTGGGCAGCGGAAAACGCTGAAAGATCGCCTGAGTTCCAGGTGAACTGACTGCCAGCAGCTGTGGAGTGGGCACAAAAAAGTGATTCGGCCCGCTGCTGCGCACCAAAATCGGCTCGACGGCTGTGAAGAAAAATAGTTTGCTTCTGCGGAGAGGGCCACCAAGCGTGCCTCCGAACTGATTCCGATTGAATACCGGGCGAGGCAACTGGTGCGCATTGTTGTCAAAGGTGTTTGCAGCGAAAGCGGAATTGCGAGAGTAACCGTAGAGAGAGCCATGAAAGTCGTTGGTGCCGGATTTGGTAATGATGTTGGCGGTGAACGAAGAGTTGCGGCCGTACTCAGCACTCGCGTGATTGGTCTGTACATTGAACTCGTCGATGGAGTCGAGCGGAACGGCCTGGGCGGGGGCGGACATGACGGTTTCGTTGTTTTCGGCGCCGTCGAGAAGATAGTTCGCACTTTGGGTGCGCCCGCCGTTGACGGCAAACCCCACGCCAATGTCGTCCTTCGAGAGAACTGCGCCCGGCATGAGGGCCATAAAGTCGTAGGGACTCCGCGTTAGAGAGGGAAGCTCGGACATTTCATGCGGGCTGATGGTGCGGCCGAGGCTGGCATTTTCGGTTTGTACGGAAACGCCACTTTCTCCCAGGACTTTCACTTCCTGGGATAAAGACTGCACGCGCAAGATGAGGTCGGCACGAACTGGAGTGGCTACGACAACTTCGACGTTTACCATCGTGGGAGCAAAGCCACTGACTTCGGCGCGAAGTGTGAATTTCCCTGGAGGAACAAGCATGAAGCTATACTCGCCCTGTGCGTTTGTCGTCGAATAGCGTTCGAACCCCCGCTCCATGCTTCGAAGTGTGATGGATGCATTGGGTATAGCTGCCTGCTGGAAATCCATGACGTGGCCGACAACACTGCCGGTGAAGGTCTGCGCGTGAGCAGCACGAATCGAGCAGACCATTGCCAGGCAAAATCCGGCTACTCGCAGTCCCACACGAAGGTTCATGAGGCACACTGTGTTTCACAGGCAAACGAGATCCAGATTTGTCGAAGCCGCCGTAGATCCGTCATTTGGGTTTCCGTAGAGTCTTTCTCGTTACGCGCCTCATCTAAGCCGCCCACACCGTGCAGTAAGTATCTAGAACGTGCACTCTGGGTCACGCTTTAGCCGAGCTTCGATCGCCACAAATCGGGGGTCGGCACGAAGATTGTCAAAGTCGGGGTCGGAGCGCGAAGGGAAATCGTCCCTATGGGCTTTGTCGAGCCATGCAATGGCTTGATCCTTCTCTCCCAACAACGCATAAAGGCTAGCAATAAGGCTGGGGGAAACATAATGCCGTTTCGACAACTCTTTTAATTCCGCGATAACCGCACGTGCTTCGTCGGTCTTTCCAGCCTGTACGTATATCGACCCAAGAAGGCGACGCCGTACAGGTTTGTCATCGATCGCAAGGGCTTTCTCAATTAGTGCGACAGCCCGGTCGTATTGGTGCTTTGCCGCGTAACTGCGACCCAAACGAGAGAGAGTCACAGCGTCGTTAGGGTCAAGCTCGAGGGTGTTCTGAAACTGCTGAATGGCTTCGTCGATTCGGCCAAGTTCAAGAAGATATAACCCGTATTCCGAATTTGTTCCGACGGAAACCGGGTCAGATTCGAGGACCCTTCTCTTCTCCGCCAAAGCTTCTTCGCGACGTCCCACCTTCAGAAGGAAATAAGAATGGTAGTCGAGCGATCCCACGTCATTGGGACCCAGCTTAAGCGCTAGATCCAACTCTCGCTCAGCTTCGACTCGATCGCAGCGACGAAGTAGCCGATTCATGCCAATCAGGGCATGGGCCAGGGAGGAGTCGGGGTCGAGCTCTAACGTTTTTGCAAGGTACCGCTCTGACTTATCCCATGCCTCCTCTGGAGGCATGTCTCCTTGTCCGACGTAGGCCATCATGGCGTACGTCTCGCCAAGTCCAAGGTTGGCTGGAGCGTAATTTGGGTCGAGGTCGACCGATTTCTTGTAGTATTTAATGGCTTTCCCAAGCATCTGTTCGGGTCCTCCATAGAAATAAGCGCCCTTGAGGTAGGCGTCATACGCCTCCGGATTGACCGGTTTTGCAGAGGCGTGCGTCGATCCCTGATTGGAACCCAACGTAGCTTCAATTTCGTTCGCTATGGAGCCAACGACGTCGGCCTGCAACATCAGAACGTCACTGATCTGCCGCTCATAGTTTTTTCCCCAGAGGCGGGAATCGTTGTCGCCTCGAATCAATTGGACGTCAATTCGCACGCGATTTGCCGAGCGAGCGACGGAGCCCTCAACCACGGCATCGACATTCAACTCTTTTGCAATTACGGGAAGCGTTTTCTTGCTTCCTTTATATTGCATAGCTGATGTTCGTGAGATGACGCGAAGGGAGGCGATTTGCGCCAGGTTCGTGATCAAGGCATCTGTCATGCCATCAACAAAGTATTCCTGATGCGGATCTCCCGATAGATTCTCAAGTGGCAGGACGGCCAGTGATCTGATTTCCCGTACAGCGCTGGACGGCGACTTTTCCAGAATCCAATCGCGAACACGCGGTGAAGGCAGGAAGGCTGCTGCACCGAGCGCAAGTAGCACCAAGGCCGATACTGCCACCAACACTGCCTTTCGCCACTTTCCCCTTGTTTCCAGACGAGCCTGCAGCGCCAATAGATCTGCCTGCATTCCAGTGGCGCTCTCGTAGCGCAGTGAGGGTTCCTTTTGCAATGCCCTTTCGATGATTCTAGACAACCCAAGTGGAGCTTTGGGGTTTAGCGTTGTGATTGGGCTAGGGGCTTCGCTCTGAATTTTCTCTATGACATCGGCGGCGGACTTCCCCGCAAACGGTAATTGCCCGCTCGTGATTTCATACAGGACTGCACCCAAAGAGAAAATGTCCGATCGTGGATCAACCAGTTGCCCGGTGGCTTGCTCCGGAGACATGTAAGCCACCGTCCCCAGCCGAGATCCAGGAATGGTCAGGCTGAGATCAAAATGAGTGGCCGACGAAGACAAAATGCTCGGACCCCGTTTCTCCAGTTCTGGCCCGACGCGCTTGGCGACTCCGAAATCGAGCACCTTGGCCGTGCCGTTCTGCGTTACGAAAATGTTGGCGGGCTTGATATCCCTGTGAATGATACCGGCGGAGTGAGCTGCTTCGAGGGCCTGACACACGTCGCTGGCTATAGAGAGAATCTGATTGATCTCTATCGGCCCGCTACTGATTCGCTCTTTCAGGGTCTCACCCTGGAGAAGTTCGATGGAAATGAAGTGTAAACCATCGGCTTCATCGATTTCGTACACGGTGCAGATGTTCGGGTGATTCAGAGCGGAGGCAGCCCGTGCTTCGCGTTCGAAGCGCTGAAGTACCTGCGGCTCGCTGGCGAGATAGGCCGGCAGCAGTTTGAGAGCGACCATGCGTCCGAGTTTCAGGTCTTCCGCTTTACAAACCACTCCCATACCACCGCGGCCGATGGTTTCCAGGATGCGGTAGTGAGAGACAGTCCTTCCCTCTAGAAACGATGCACTGGATTGAAATTCATCAGCAGCGATGGCCTTGGCCACTACGGCGACAGCAGGTGAATCCAAGACGCATTGTGGCGTGTCCCCATGCCTGAGCAGGGATTCAACTTCTCGAAAGAGGCTGTCATCCTCAGCGCAGGCTTCATGCAAGAAGGAATCCCGCTGCCCGACGGGCAGATCGGAAACGGAGTGGTAGAGCTTCTCGATTGTCTGCCACCGTTCAGGTTTCATGGGGGCTCTCGTGGCTGAGTTCGCGCAGGAGCCAGGCCTTAGCCAGTTTCCAGTCCCGCATCACAGTCTCCGGAGACACTTGCAGCGCCGCCGCGATTTCATCGACGGTAAGACCACCGAAGAACCGAAGTTCGACGACTTCACTTTTGCGGGAGTCAACGACGGCTAGTTGCTTCAGCGCTTCGTCCACGGCCAGCAGTTCAGAGCTCACGGCGGCAGAAACGGTCGCTGCCTCCTCTAACTGTATATGCGCGAAAGCGGCTCCCCGTTTTTGATAATTTCGCGTCCTGGCGAAATCAATGAGGATACGACGCATGAGGCGTGCACAAATTGCATAGAAATGAGCGCGATTCTGCCAATCGATGGAGTTTGCGTCTACCAGCCGGAGATAGACCTCATGCACCAGGGCAGTAGTTTGAAGGGGATGGCCCGCCTGTTCGGCCGCCATATACCGGCGGGCGAGGCGATGAAGCTCATCGTAGACGAGGGGCATAAGCTGCTCAAGAGCGCTCTCGTCCCCGGTTCTCCACGCCTGTAACAGCCGGGTGACCTCATGCGGAGAGACTGATTGACCTCCGTCTGGTTCCCCAATCATAACGGTTGCTCCAATGGCAAGATGATACGCCGAATTCTCTGTCAGGCGACCCCCAGTTCGAACCTTGCAGGTTTTACTCGTGATTCCCGCATATCTGAATAGGAAAAGAAATGTGACAGGTCGTTCCCGGGAGCTAAACCAAGCGGCGGATACAACAGCTGCAAGTCTTTTCTGAGATCCGAAGGAGGCAAAGATGCGGGTTACCAGTGGATTTAGTCAGAAAAGAAGCATAAGAGCTTTAACAACGGTGGTCCTGGCGGTCTTGTGTTTCCTCAACCCAAGCGCGTTAGCCCAAGGCCCCTCGGCGACGGGAAGCGGGAATAATGGCAAGCCGAAATATGACTTCGAAACGATCAACTATCCAGGAGCCCTGGGCACTCGTGCGCTTGGGATAGGCGCTCAAGGAACGATCGTAGGATCGTTCGACGACAACAGCGGCACCCACGGATTTTCACTGCAAGAAGGCCGATTTTCACAACTGGACGTTCCGGGCGCGATTGAGACGGATGCGAAATCTGTCAATGCTCGCGGGGAGATCGTCGGGTATTACTTCGACTCCAACTTCAACCTGCACGGATTCTACTTTTATCGAGGACCCTTCAAAACCATTGACATCCCCTTTTCGACCGAGACGCGCGCCGAGGGTATCAACGATGCAGGGGTAATCTCCGGCGAATATGTGGACCAGGCCGGCAATGAGCACGGGTATTTGCTAGGAGAAGGCAAATTCGAAACTTTCGATGTCCCAAACTCCTTTTCCACCGACATCTGGACTATTGCGAATGACGGGTGGTTTGCGGGCGATTTCAGCAGCGAAACGACCGTGCTTGCTTATGTGAGGACCAGGAGGGGAGATTACCTCACCCTGGCCTATCCCGGAGCCGTCGCCGACGCGGCTCGCTCGATCAACGATCGCCATGAAGTGGTAGGCCGGTGGGACGACAACAGTATTCCACTCGATTTTGCCTGTACAACTCAGTGCCATGGATTTCATTGGTCAGATGGCAAGTTCCAATCGATCGATGTACCGGGCGCTACTTTCACCGTGGCGCTAGGCATTAACAATCGAAGCCAGATCGTCGGCAGGTTTGTCGATTCTTCAGGAAATGAACACGGTTTTCTGACCAATCCATGGGCCCGAAACACCCTTCCAAGTAATCAGAACGGGCTTGCCCCACTCGACCTGAGTGACAACGAGTGATGAAACGTACTCAAGGCCGGTGTCGCGCGTCAGCCATTACGTCTTCAGAGTCAGGAAAAAAAGGAGGGCTTATGATGCGGATCGCTGTAGCTCTGGTGCTGTCGGCCGCGTTACTTGGAGCCACAGGCTGCGGGAGTGGGGTGGCTTCGACTCCTCCACCCCAACCACAGCCACAACCTTCGCCTCAACCTTCCGGCGGAATTTCAATTACCTCGATCATGCCAGCGAGCGCGGTCGCCGGAAGCCTGGATCTCACGGTAACGATAGCGGGATCAAACCTCGATCTTCTCCACGCAGGCTCTCATCAAACCAACACGGTTGTGGTCTGGTCTGCGAATGGCACCGACACGATGCTGCCCGCGACTGTTAAAAGTAGCGCCCAGCTCACTGCAGTGGTTCCGGCCGCTCTCTTGGCCAAGGCTGTCGCTGCCCGACTTTTTGTTCAGAAGTGGTACTTCGCGGACGACACTCCCTTTGCGACATCGAACACCCTCAGTTTCACTGTCAGCGCCTCCGCTGCGCCTGCCACTTCAGCCGTTTCTCCCACCTTGGCTACACTCGGGCCAAAGGGGACGCAGCAATTCGTGGCCTCATTCAATGGGAACCAAGCCGAGGCAACCTGGGATATCGAAGAGGGCGCGGCTGGCGGAAGCATCTCGGAAACGGGGCTGTACACAGTTCCCGCACACGTTGGGACCTTTCACGTAATCGCCACATTTACGGCGGATACTTCGCAAAAGGCAGGGGCCACTGTTACTGTGGTCGCTTCTGGTTTCACCGAAATCGGGCGTATGAGCAAACCACGGAGCGGACATGCCGCGATCTTGCTTGCAGACGGGAAAGTGTTGGTTGTTGGTGGTGATGATGGAAGCGCGGAGGTATTCGATCCCGCCACCGGCACATTTTCTCTAACAGGGAGCATGACAACGCCGCGCTACGGCGCCGCTTATGCCTTGCTGAGTAATGGGAAAGTTCTCATGACCGGGGGATTTGGTCCCGGGAGCAGCGGTCCGCTGCCAAGATTGGCCACGGCCGAGTTGTACGACCCAAAGTCGGGGAGTTTCACCGCCACAGGAAATATGAATGAAGGGCGTGTTGCTCATACGGCCACCTTGTTGAAGGATGGCAGGGTGCTGATTGCCGGAGGAACGTATGAGAGCGGCGGGGGTGGTGCGGCCACGGCCGGCGCGGAGTTATACGATCCTGCGAAGGGCACATTCTCACTTACTGGCGGCATGAACACAGATCGCGCAAATCACACGGCGACACTGTTGAAGAGTGGAGAAGTATTGATCACGGGAGGTTGGAACGGACACGCGGCTGATGCGGCGGACGATCCGCCTTGGGACCCACTGTTTTGCGAATTATTCGATCCGTCCACAGGAGCATTTAAGTCCACAGGAAGCATGAGCACAACGCGCAATGGGCATACCGCCACGCGGCTAGCCGATGGCAGAGTGCTGCTGCTAGGAGGCATACCGTCACTTCAGAACATCCACAGTCAGCCATCGAATCCGCGATACGCCGAGATCTACGATCCAGCTACGCGAATTTTTTCAGGCCTCGACAATCTCACGATGTCGCGTCAAAGCTACACAGTCACTTTGCTGAACAGCGGAGAGGTTCTATTAGCGGGAGGCAAGGTGTTGGACTTTGTCGTACCGACGGCAGAACTACTAGACCTGACGACGGGTGCGTTGAGCCTCACAGGGAGACTCGCGACGGAGCGCGTGGGAAATACCGCAACGCTACTAAACGACGGACGGGTGCTGATTACTGGTGGTACGGACGCAAATGGCAATGCTCTTGCCTCCGCCGAGTTATATGAATAACTGTTGCACGAAGGAAAGCTTTCCCGTCTAAACTGACCGGGTCTTGTTAGCCGATGGTACCTGACTAAACCGGCAAGTTCGTACCGGGACCAACCCGGCTGCTACCGGGACGAAAACAAGTCAATGTTAAATGTTAAGGGTTAGTATTGAAAAATCTAGGCGTGCGAGGGTACCCTATCTTTTCGGAAGCGGATAGTGAACTCAAAACCAAAAGTTCGCAATTCGTACAGCCCGGGGAGCCAAATTCTTTGCACTCAGGTGTTTCTGAAACACGATTCTCACATTTTGCTTCCAGAAAATCATAGTGTCATGTAAGAGTGTGGAAAAGTGCGAAGTCTCCTTCTCCCCAACAGCCTGGCCCTCGTGAAATGCTGACCTGGTGCGAGGCAGCGAACATTGTGTATTTCCCAGCGGGAAAAGTCTTCCCGGAGACGGCAAACTCAAAGGGGACCTTGGCTTGGACTCCACCGCGTTGTGCGCAGACAGGGCCCGCGGCGCAGGTACCCAGCCGCGCTACCTAGAGTTGGAGAGTCCGCGCAGGTGATCCTACTAGGCATTGCTGATTGCTTCAAAAGTTCTTCAACATCCACGCTGCCATTCCTGATCGAGCGGCGGAATTCCAAGAGGCGTCCATCGGGAAGACGGATGCCAGCGTTCCTTCGCGAACTCGGAGCAAGCACCAATCTCGATCCAATCAAGAACCCTAGGGTGCCGGGAATGGAGTAGTATTACGGCTACGTTCGCAGGTCGTGAAGCCCGTGGGGAAATTTGCATGGGATCGTGTGTGCCCTTCGACGAGATGGAAGCTCCCGATCCAGCTCCTGCTAATCTTTTTCTTGGTCCTCTGTTCGATCCAAGATTCACGCGCCCAAACAGCGACTTCTGGTGGACTGACCGGTGTGGTGAGCGATCCGAGCCATGCAGTAGTGCCCGATGCAAATGTCGAGATCAGGGACAACACCAAGGGCGCGATCCAAACTGCCAAAACCGACAGTGACGGTGTGTACCGATTCTTTTTCCTGGCGACGGGAAGATACACGCTAACCGTGTCTCATGCTGGCTTTCGAGAGGAAAGCCACGATGTCAATGTGCTGCTCGGGCCGTCGGAGACGCTGAATCTCTCGCTTGAAATTGCAAAAGAGAGCACCACCGTGAAGGTGACCGGAGAGGCTCCGCTCATCCGGGCGGAAAATGGCGACGTCTCCACGACCATGAGCCCATTGCAGGTCTCCCAATTACCTAACCCGGGCAACGACCTAACGTACATCGCCCAAACAGCTCCCGGCACAATCATGAATACGGATGCGGTAGGCGTCTATTCTCTTGGAAATTTTTCCATTTTGGGAATGCCGGGCACTTCCAATTTGTTCACATTTAATGGAATGAACAACAATAATATTCAAGTGAATACCAATAATAGCGGAACGATGAACATGCTCCTGGGCCAGAACGAAGTTCTAGAGGCGACAATCGTGAGCAATGGATATTCCGGTCAATTCGGTGGCGCCGCGGGCGCGAGCGTCAACTACGTGACGAAATCCGGCGGCAATGATTTTCATGGGAACGCGGCGTACTACTGGAATGGAACGGCGTTTAATGCCAACGACTGGATCGACAATGCGACTCAAGTCTCGCGCCCCTTCGATATCGCCCACCAGTGGGCGGGCTCGATGGGTGGCCCACTTAAGAAGGACAAGCTGTTCTTCTTCTTTGACACCGAGGGCATGCGCGCCTTGCTTCCGTCCAGTTTCCAAGTAGTTCTGCCCAGCGCGCGATTTGAATCCGCAACCATGGCCAATATTGATTCCATATTCGGACCGATGTCGGCATCTCACAGGTTTTACGAGCGGATATTCAATCTGTACAACAGTACGCCAGGGGCAAATGCAGCTGCTCCCGGTAACTTCAATCCTCAAGATCTCACAGGCTGTAACGGTTGGAAGGGGCCACAGGGTCTGGGCGCAACCGAAGCCTGTGCGGTTCATTTTCAGAAAAACGTTGGTAAGCCATCCAGCGAATCGATCGTTTCGGGCCGCGTGGATTGGAACATTGGGGCCAGCGACCGTTTATTTTTCCTTGTGCAGTATGACCACGGGCAACGTACCTTCTACGTCGATCCGATTAGTCCACTCTTCAATGCCTACACCAATCAGCCGTGGTGGCAAGGCCAGCTCAGCGAGACGCACACCATTGGCCCCAGAGCGGCGAACCAGTTTCTTTTTGCGGGCAGTTACATTAACCAAGTTTTGGGTGTCGCGAATTCATCGCAATCCCTAGCTGCTTTTCCGACAACCCTGAACTGGTTTAATGCAGGCTTTCCGTTCGCCAGCCTAGGAGGCTTGGACGAGGCCTTTGCACTGCCTGGCGGTTCAAAAACCAGGCAGTACCAGATCACCGACGACTTGGTGAAGACTCGAGGCAAGCATAAGTTTGGGTTTGGAGTGAACTTCCTTCGAAGCTATCGGACAGGGGGTGGCTACAATCAGAACGGCACGGGACAATTACTTCCGCAATCTATCAGCGCATT
>Ga0210399_10000985_pt1 | contig 22341 bp, 18 predicted proteins | sample IncBWC14MmetaG_FD_150865 | JGI IMG/M metagenome (GOLD analysis project Ga0210399, IMG submission 150865) | Forest soil microbial communities from Barre Woods Harvard Forest LTER site, Petersham, Massachusetts, United States - Inc-BW-C-14-M | ecosystem: Environmental > Terrestrial > Soil >... | reverse complement strand
TTATTAGACCTTTTACATCTTCAGCGCAAACGTGTTCTTCCGGATGAGCGTGGCCATCTGGTCGTCGCTGATTGCCATCCGTATCGTTAGTCGATCTCCTGCTGGTGTCACGCGCGCCTGGTCGATCAGCGCCGCCAGATCGGGATTGTCCTTTTGTGCTTGATACCGTTTGTAGAGGAACCCCGCCTGCACCAACTGTCCCAGCGTGTTCGCGTCGTCGGTCGATCCGCACACCGCCTGGAACTTTCCGTCGATGCCGCTGCTCGCTTCCACGTTGATGATCATGTTTTGCATCCGCGCCACGAGTTTTGCGGCTTCGGGGAACTGTTGCACTTCCGGCGCCAGTTGCTGCATCGCCAAACGGGTATACGCAGGATTTAGCACCGCCCAGACCACGCCGCTGCCGTTCGCTTCGTTGATCAGCGGGAAGAGTTTTTCGTTGCTCATCAAACCTTCCTCACCGCCGAATCGCACTTCGATCATCTTTTCAAGAACCGCGCGATGGCCAAAGGCCGCGGTACTCGAATCCAGGAAAAAGAAAAACAGGTCGTTAGCACCCGAGCCCGTTCCGAAAGCATAAAGCGTGTATCCGCGCGCTTTGAAGGTAGGAAGTTTTTGCTGTTTAAAGAATGCTTCCGTCGAGCCAGGATTGTAGGTCCCGAGCGCCACGCCGACAATCTCTTCTCCCGTCGGAACGGCCGTCGAGCCGGTTCCTTCGGTCTTTGTCGTCAATCCCTCGGCGACCAGTCCCCAGGCCAGTTCATCGACTTGCGAATTCGGATCTACTCCTGCAGAGGCCAGGAATTTTTCGAATTGCCGGAAGCGGTCAGGGAGCATCTGCTCCTGCAATTGGGAAAACCATTTCAGCGTCCGCGCTTTTTTCAGGTCCGCGTAGGCAAATTCTCCAATCTCTTTGGGGAAGAGGGCGATGATGTCCGCGCCCAGGCGGCCCGCCTTGGCGGGCTTGGGTGTTGCCATGCACATCGCCGCCAAAATGCCGGTGGCCAGGAGTCTACGGATCGTCAACTCCGTCCGGCTCCGCGCCACACCTGAATTCGTTCTCAGCTTCACGTCGTGCTCCTTTCAAATGGGGCAGGGGGAACTCTTAGTCTACGCTGTTCTCGCGCGCGACGCATTGCCCAAGCGCGTATGCAGGGCCGCGATTTTCGTGCGCGTGGACGCTACATACGCCCCGTCCGTCAGGCCGTCCAGATTGATCTCCACGTTTGCCAGTGCTCCACGCGCGCCCGCTTCGGCCATCAGTCGTGCGACTTGAAGGTCTGACCGCATGGATGCGGCGACGATGGTATCCAGTTGTCCGAGCCGTTCGTAAAGCTCAACACTACGGTCGGCCACCTCTAACGGCACTTCCGCTGCGCCTTTCGTCGCTTTCTGTATGGCTTGCTCGCGCTCCTGAGTTTCCCGCGCGTCCCCCTGCGGTAACTTGAACGCGGCCATCACCGCGTCATAGGAAGCCGCGTCCCGGTCAATCGCTTCCCTAAGCTCGTCCGCGACTCGCCGCATTTCGTCGAGCGCTGCCGAGAGCTGGTCAACAAATCCCGCTTGCGATTTCTTTTTTCGGGAAAGCCCGGCGACCATCTGCCCCAGGGAAGCCGCCAGCGCTCCTGCGTACGCGGAGACGCTTCCCCCTCCCGGCGTGGCTGAGGGCGTCGCCACAGCATCCAGAAATGGTCGCGTCAGTCCCGCCAGTTTCCCTTCCTTTCTCACATCGCTGGGGGCCCCGCTCAGCGCCGCCGCCAGCTTATTTTCAAACACTTGCGCGGGAGAGAAGTTCTCTAGCTGCAGGAAAAAGTCCGCCGCCATTTCAATCGCTTTTTTCGGCACCAGTCCGACAATTTCACTGCCTACCGGCATCACGCCATATCGTTCCGCTTCGCGCTTCACCATTTCATAAACGCGGTGCATCGGCGTCTGCTCAAAGTCCGTTAGATTGATGGACACCTGGGCCAGGTTGCGCGCTTTCAGCTCCACGCCCATCGATTTCACATAGCGAAGTCCGCCCGACGAAAACCGGATTGCTTTCGCGATTTTGTTCGCGATGCCGATATCGGAGGTATTCAGATTCACGTTGTAAGCCACCAGAAACTTCCGCGCGCCCACCACTGTCACCCCGGCCGTGGGGTGCAGCTTTGGCTCTCCAACATCCGGCTGCCGGTCGAGATTCTTCTTCAGTTCTTCGCGCAGCCCTTCGAACTGCCCACGCCGCACGTTTTCCAGATTGACGCGGTCCGGCCGCGTCGCGGCCGCTTCATAAAAAAACACCGGGATCCGGTAGCGCTTCCAAATCTCGTCGCCCACCCGTCGGGCCAGCGCCACGCAATCCTCGATCGTCACGCCATCGATGGGAATAAACGGCAGCACGTCCGTGGCCCCAACGCGAGGATGCGCTCCGCTGTGTTTCGTCAAGTCGATCAATTCCATGGCTTTGCCGGTTCCCAGGATGGCGGCCTCCCCTACCGCATCCGGATCGCCCGCCAGCGTGATCACCGAACGGTGATGGTCTGCGTCCATCTCGCGATCCAGCACGTACACCCCCGGCACGCTGCTCATTGCCGCCACAATGGCATCCACCTTCGCCGGGTCGCGTCCTTCCGAAAAATTGGGCACGCACTCAATCAGTCGTTTCATTTTTTCGGTTTCTTATTCTGTTGTCCCTCCCAGTTGGCAGGGAACTTCGGCTTCCGGTTCGGCAATGTCGGTCTCTCATATACGAACGCTGGCTTATTCGGATTGCTGGGTGCCTCCGGGACTTTGCCAGTCGGTCCTGCCGTTCGCTCAGGCTTCATTAACTCTTGCGATGGCCTCGCGGACCGTTGTCCAGGTCTTGCCGCACCCCCGAGAGGTTTCACTGGCCATTGCGGCCCGATCATCGGCTTGAAATTCGCCGACAACGGCTTGGTCATCACTTGCGGCGGCGTTTGCGCTGATTGCTTGGACTTCTCCATCCTGCCAGGACTCGTTTTCTCTTTCCGGTAGCGCCTGAAAACCCAGGCAAACCACGTGAATCCTCCCACCCACAGCCCCATGACGATCGCGTCGTAACCGCTAAGGCCCCCCGCTTTTCCTAGAATCGTGACGGCCAGGCAAATGGCCACCAAGAAACCATAGAAATATTCTTCGAACAGGCTCTGGCTCTTCCGCGGCCCGATTTTGAGAAGTCGTATTCTCTTTATCGGCTTCTTCGAATAGTTAGATTGCGGTTTGTTCGGCGGCATGGATTACGCGACCACGCTTCACGGTCATCCAGCAACGGCTTACACCAAAATAATAGGGAATTTCCCGGTAGTCGGCCACCTCGAATACCGCGATGTCCGCTTGTTTGCCAACCTCCAGCGATCCAATCATTTTTTCCCGCCGCAGCGCATACGCCGCGTTGATGGTCGCCGCGGCAATCGCTTCCGCTGGCGTCATGCGCAATTGCGTGCACGCCAGCGAGAGAATCATCGGCATGCTCAGCGTCGGACTCGTTCCCGGATTGTAGTCCGTTGCCAGCGCGACAATCGCTCCCGCCTCGATCAGCGCCCGCGCCGGCGCATATTCCTTAAGCCCCAGATGAAAATCGCAACCCGGCAAGAGTGTCGCCACGGTTTCCGATTTTCCCAGCGCCTGGACATCACCTTTGTTCACCTGCTCCAGATGATCGCAGCTGGCCGCCCGCATGATGATCGCCAGCCGCGCCGCGCCCGTCCGGGAAAGTTGCTCCGCGTGCAGCCGAGGTTCAAGCCCCCACTGCCGGCCCGCCTGCAGCACGCGCTTCGACTGCTCCACGGTAAACGCACCGCGATCGCAAAACACATCGCAAAATTCTGCCAGGCGTTTCTCACCGATCTCCGGCAACAAATTTTCCTCCATCAGCTTGATGTACCGCTCCGCTCCGCCCGCTTTTCCCCGGTACTCCGCCGGAACGACGTGCGCCCCAAGAAAAGTGGACACGATCTCCAGCGGCTGCTCGGCCGCCAGCTCTTTATGCAATCGCAGAATCTTCAATTCATTCGCAACGTCCAGCCCGTATCCGCTCTTCGCCTCGACCGTCGTTGTCCCGTACGCAGCGAACAGCTTTAGCGCGTCAAGCGCGCGCTTCTTTAAAGACTCTTTCGTCGCCGCGCGCAGCTTCTTCACCGAATTAAGAATCCCGCCGCCCTTCCGCGCAATCTCTTCATAGCTCGCCCCGGCAATCTTCAATTCATACTCTTCTGCCCGGCTCGCCGCATGAACCAGGTGGGTATGCGAATCGACAAACCCCGGCAGCGCCACGCGCCCGCCCCAATCGATCTTCTCCGCCGCTCGCGCTTCTGGCAGCGCTTCTACCTCAGCCCGCGTCCCCACTCCTAGAATCAATCCATCGCGTACCAGCACCGCGCCATCTTTGATCACGCTTAGGCTCGCAAGGGAATCGCCCCGTCGCGCACCACTCCCGCGCAGCGTCAGCAGTTGCGATGCACCGGCGAAGAGCAGAGATGGGCTCAAGGTTTTCGTATTATGCCGGAATTTGACTCAGGGAGCAGCACTCCTCAAAATCGATAAGCCTGGCTGTGTTGCGTAGTATAGTCTTTCACTCCACGAAGTGCTGCCGATGCCTAAGGAGAAACGGATGAGTGCAAGGCAAATCTTCTCATTCATGGTTATTTGTATTATGTTGAGCTGGATAGGCCAGGGAAAGGCGCAAGTGCAACAGCAAAAGGTGCCAGCGCGCCTATACAACACTGCCAAGCAGAAGCTGAAAGACGGCAAGCCGCTTGTCGGGGCTACCATCTTCTCTCCCGACCCGAACATTTATTGCGCCACGGCCAATGCGGGCTACGATTTCCTTTGGATCGAGATGCAACACAGTCCGCTCACCTATGAGGACGTGGCCAAAATGATCTGGGCCTGCCGGGGAGCCTCCGCGATGCCCTTTATTCGCGTGCCGGATGCGACCGAGAGCGACATCCAAAAGGCCACCGATATCGGCGCTTTGGGAATCATCGTCCCCACCGTAGACACCGTGGAGAAGGCTCAAGCGGCGGTAAAGTGGTCCAAGTATCCGCCGGAGGGCCGGCGTAGCCAGGGCAACGGCCAATATGGGGCTCTGTGGGGAAGCGATTATCGCCAAACTGCCAATGACAACATGGTTGTGGTGATTATGATTGAGACCCCCATCGGCGTGGAGAACGCCGAGAAAATCGCTTCTGTTCCCGGGATTGATGTGATCTTCGCCGCCAGCACCGACCTTGGCAATTTTTCCGGGCATCGCCAAGGCGACAAAGAGTATGAAGCCCTGGTCACCAGGATCCATGACGTGACCTTGCAACATGGCCTCAGGCTGGGAGGACCCCAGGCCTGGAAGGATCGACCAGGGTTCACCTTTTTCCAGGGTCCCGGCGAAACCCAGCTGATCCGCGCCGGGGCCCAGGTAAACCTTGCAACCAATCCCCCGCAAGCTGGCACTGCGCCAGGCGTGGCCCCCATCGAGGGCGCTAAGCCCAAGTAGTCGTGATTTCCGTCCGCTCCAAACGATTTTAGGCCATCGGAATTTTCACGCCGGTCTTTCTCGCGAAAGCCATCGCCTCCGGATACCCCGCATCCGCGTGCCGCGCGACGCCCATCCCTGGATCATTTGTTAGCACGCGCTCGATACGCTTCGCCATTTCCTTCGTTCCGTCGGCCACGGTCACTTGTCCCGAATGTTGCGAATAACCGATCCCTACGCCGCCGCCGTTGTGAATCGACACCCACGACGCCCCGCTCGCCGTATTGACTAGCGCGTTCAGCAGCGGCCAATCCGCAATGGCATCCGATCCGTCCAGCATCGATTCCGTCTCGCGATACGGGGACGCCACTGACCCGCAATCCAGATGATCACGCCCCATCACGACTGGCGCTTTGATTTCACCTTTAGCCACCAACTCGTTCAGCGCCAACCCAAACTTGTCCCGCTCTCCATACCCCAGCCAGCAAATGCGCGACGGCAGCCCCTGAAACTTCACGCGCTTCTGCGCCAGCTTAATCCACCGATTCAAATGCTCGTCTTGCGGAAACATTTCCAGCACCAGCTGATCGGTCCGCGCAATATCGGAAGCTTCGCCGGAAAGCGCCGCCCACCGGAACGGCCCTTTGCCCTCGCAAAATAGCGGCCGGATGTATGCCGGCACAAAACCCGGAAAGTCGTAAGCGTTCTTCACGCCCTGCTGGAACGCAAACGTCCGTATGTTGTTCCCGTAATCGAACGTCACCGCACCTAGCTTCTGCAAATCCAGCATCCCCTGGACGTGCGCCGCCATCGCCGCCATCGAATGCTTCTTGTACTCCTCGGGACTCTTCTTCCGCAGGTCCAGCGCCGCTTCCAGCGTCATGCCATTCGGCACGTACCCGCCGATGGGATCGTGGGCGCTCGTCTGGTCCGTCAATAAATCCGGCACTACACCGCGCTTCGCCAGCTCCGGAATCAAATCCGCGCAATTGCCAACCAGTCCAACAGAAGTCGCCTCGCCCTTGCGCACCGCATTCTTCAAAATCCGCAGCGCCTCATCCAGCGCTGTCACCATCACGTCGCAATAACCTGTCTTCACGCGCCGCTTGATCCGCTCTGGGTCCACGTCAATCCCCAGAAATGCTGCGCCATTCATCGTTGCGGCCATTGGCTGGGCTCCGCCCATGCCGCCCATCCCGCCGGTCACCACCAGCTTGCCCGCTAAACTCCCGCCAAAATGTTTCTTCGCCGCGGCTGCAAACGTTTCGTACGTCCCCTGCAGAATCCCTTGCGTCCCAATGTAAATCCAGCTTCCCGCGGTCATCTGCCCGTACATCATCAAGCCCGCGCGATCCAGCTCATGAAAGCGGTCCCAATTATTCCAGTGCCCCACCAGATTCGAATTGCAAATCAACACCCGCGGCGCATATTCATGGGTGCGAAAAACCCCTACGGGCTTTCCCGATTGCACCAGCAGCGTCTCATCCGCTTCCAGCGCCTTCAGCGAACGCACTATCGCGTGAAAACATTCCCAATTACGCGCCGCCTTCCCCGTCCCCCCGTATACCACCAACTCTTCCGGTTTCTCCGCCACCTCCGGATCAAGGTTGTTCAAGAGCATCCGCAGCGCCGCCTCCTGCTGCCAGCCTTTGCAAGAAATGGCCGTCCCCCGAGCCGCGCGATACGGTCCCTTCCCCAATTCCGCCCCTTCCGCCACCGTTCCCGGCACCGTCACACTCATGAATTTCCCTCTCCGCCGCTCATACTAACGCACGCCACTCCCTTTTGCACTCGCCCGATACCCCCCAACCAGCAAATTGGCAAAATTGTCGTAACCGTGTAGTAATTTTCTGTGACCGATGGCTCTTAATTGAGTAACCCCAAAATGCTTCCCGCGGATGTATACTGCGCCCAGGCAGCGGGCACAGCAGCAATGGCCGCTGGTTGTGAGGAAAACAATGGTTACACGACGTGAATTTCTCGATGCACTTGCAGTAAGCGCCGCGGGGTTGGCCGTGGGAACGACAGCAAAGAGCTATGGACAGATCCTCGGCTCCAATAATCGCCTCAACTTTGCTGTTATCGGTCTCAATGGGCGCGGCTATGCTCATCTTTCGTCGCTCCACGCCAACAAGAGCGCTGCTCGCATCTCCCATGTCTGCGATGTGGACGGCAATATTCTCAGGAAGTTCGCTGACACTACAGAAAAGGACATGGGCGAGGCTCCGGCAACGGAAAAAGACTTTCGCAAGATTCTCGAGCGGAAGGATGTCGACGCCATCACCATTGCCACTCCGGACCATTGGCATACACCGATCGCCATCGCCGGCTTGCAAGCGGGCAAGCACGTCTATGTGGAGAAGCCGTGCAGCCACAATCCTGCCGAGGGAGAGATGCTGGTCGAAGCGCAGCAGAAGTATGGAAAGCTCGTGCAAATGGGCACACAGCAGCGCTCTTCACCACACACCATAGAGATCGTCCAAAAAATTCATGAAGGCGCGATAGGCAAACCCTACCTCGCCAAAGCCTGGTACAGCAATGTGAGAAAATCGATTGGCACCGGCAAAGAAATTCCCGTGCCCGCGCAGCTGGATTGGGACCTGTGGCAGGGCCCCGCGCCGCGCCGCCCCTATACGGACAACGTGCATCCCTACAACTGGCACTGGTTCAGAAACTATGGCACCGGCGAAACGCTCAATAACGGCACCCACGAAGTCGATGTCTGCCGTTGGGCCCTTGGCGCCGAGTATCCGAAGCGGGTCACTTCCTCAGGCGGCAGGTATCATTTCAAGGACGACTGGCAGTTTTATGACACCCTAGTGACCAGCTTCGAGTACGAAGGCTGCATGCTGTCATGGGAGGGCAAGAGTTGCCAGGGAATGAAGTATTACGGCCGTGATCGCGGTTCGGCCATCATGGGAACCACGGGCACGGTGGTTGTCGATCGCGATGGCTACGAGATTTACGACCTTAAGGGCAAGAAGACCGGCGAATTCAAGGTCGGCAGTGCGACTTCGTCTGCTGACCTCCAGGGCCGCGATTCCATGACCGACCGTCACTTCGCCAATTTCATCGCGGGAATCCGTAATGGCGAGAAGCTCAACGCGCCTATCTCTGTCGGCAACGTCGCCGTTACCATGCTGCAGCTTTCCAACATCGCGTGGGAAGTCAATCGCGAGCTGCATCTCGACACCAAAGACGGGCGGATTCAGGACGATCCGGACGCCATGAAGATGTGGGCGCGCGAGTACGAGAAGGGCTGGGCGCTCCATGTCTGAGCTCGCCAGCTCCGACCCCAGTGAATGGCCGGTGGTGAAAAACACGTTGTCCCGCCGCAATTTCGTTCGCTCCGGTGCGCTCGTTACAGCGGCGTTCGCTGCTGCGAGCGACGTCTTCGCCTTAACGCTGGGAGGCCCATCGACTGACGACGCATCGCCGATTCGCTTAGGCCTGGCCAGCTACACGTTCCGCAACTTCACTCGCGCGCAGATGACCGCGTTCCTGAAGCAGCTCAATGTCTCCGAACTGAACGCGAAGGATGTAAAAGATCATCTTCCTGCGGACGCCCAGCAGGAGGCAGTCGGGCTCGCGGATTACGCCGCCGCGAGCATCAAGCTCCACGCTGCCGGAACCATCTATTTCCCGAAAGATGAAGATGCGGACATCCGCGCTAAGTTCGAGTACTGCAAGCGTGCAGGGATCGGCGTCATCGTCGCCGGCGACCCCGCAGCGGAAACTCTGCCAAGAATTGAAAAGTTCGTAAAGGAATACGACATCCGCTTCGCGATCCACAATCACGGCCCGGAAGATAAGTTGTGGCATTCCCCGCTGGATGTCTTGAAAGCCGTAAAAGGTATGGATCAGCGCATCGGCTGCTGCATCGATGTCGGTCATACCGTCCGTGCCGGCACGGACGTAGTTCTGGCCATCCACGAAGCAGGCCCCCGGCTGCACAACGTTCACATGAAGGATCTCGCGAACCTCCAGGACAAAGAAAGCCAGGTCGCCGTGGGAGACGGCCTCATGCCCGTCCGCAAGATATTTGAAGCCCTAATCGCCGAGAAGTATAAAGGCTTCGTCGATCTCGAATACGAAATTCATCCCGACGACCCCATGCCAGGCGTGATTGCCAGTTTCGCCTACATGCGCGGCGTCCTCGCAGGCATCCGGGCTTGAAACGGCGGGTAACTGCTAGGGTTCGAAATATGCCCGCAAAGTGGAAACGATCCTAAACATCGGGAGCTAGGGAAGTCTATTTTTCCTAAGGCTTGGTTTTCTGCTGCTTCTCGGCGGCTTCGATGATCTTGCGGAACTCCGCGACGGCGGGCACGTCTGGCGAACGTAGCGCGTTCTTGTCCGTGTAGCGCCATACGGGCGATCCACCGGAGCGAAGATCGACGCCGCCCTCATAAACAACAAACATGTCGTCGGGCGGTCCTGCTTCCATTTGGGGGTGAGGTTTCCTATCCGGCGGACCGCTTTGCGTGGCGTCTGGGGGGCGCCCCTGCTGCGCGCCTATTCGAACGCCGCTGTCGGTTTGCTGAACAATCACGGGGCGATCGTTGGTGGGCTCACCGCCAATCGTGGGCTGAACGATTTTCCCCGAGCCCTTGCGAACGGTGATCACCAAATCGGCAGCCATCCCCGGTAGGACCGGCGCTAGCCGGCCCCATTTCATCAGCGCCTTCTCTACATCGTCTTGCGCTGTCTTGTTTGCCTGGGGAGCGGTCATCGAAGTCCCCGCGTCCGGGTCGATGAGTACCAAAACTGTGCGGGCTTTAAGAACATAGGTTGGCAGCAAATCTTTTTTCTTGCCTGCAGCGACCGCTAGAGACGCGAGGGAGACGATCATCAAGATCAGGACACGCGCACGAACGAGCATCACAGCCTCCCTCCAGGCGGCGAACATGACCGAATATTCTAGTCTGCGGCCATCGAGATGAATAGGTCATTTTTCATCCGGTGTCATTTTTCATCCGGGCCTCCCGTACTTGGGATAAGCCCGTGTCGTCCGCTATTCGCGGCTAGCCGTCTAGCTTTCGCTTCCCTTTGGTGTAGACTTTCCGGTGCCCAGTCCGCGATGCGTGCGAAATTGGCAGGCAGCACGACGAGCAGCCTGCTGAAGACGATGGCGTTGTGCGCGAGGAGTTTCCATGAAACGACGCGAATTGATCCGTGCCGGTGTTTTTGCGGGTGCAGTGGCTGCGCTGCGGCCTCCGCTTGGGATGGCGCAGAGCGCCGTACAGTCCTCGGAGCTGACGCCGGCGCAAAGTGGTGTGGATGCTTCGAAAGATCTCGCGGCACCGGGATGGAAGCCGCTTTTTCTGGACGAGCACCAGAATGAAACGCTCATTGTGCTCAGCGACCTGATGATCCCCGCGACGGACACTCCCGGCGCCAAGGAAGCGCTGGTGAATCGCTACATCGACCTTGTGCTGGCTGCCGAGACGCGCGAGACGCAGCGAGCGTTCTTGAATTCTCTAGCATATCTGGATGGTGAAAGCATGCGGCGTTTCAAAGCGGCGTTTCGCTACCTGTCACGGGAAGAACAAGATGATTTGTTGCATGGGCTGGCGTATCCCCGCACGGGGAGCGGATGGGCTGGCGATACAAGTGCCATGCCCGATCCGGGGCACACTCATTTTGAAGCGCTCAAAGGGCGCATCATGACTGCCTACTACAGCTCACAGATTGGCGAGAAGGAACTCGGATGGGACGGCGCCTTCGCACACGGCAACTATGAAGGTTGTGAACACAAGGAAGGGAATCACAAGTGAACATGAAACGCGCAGCGGAAGACGCTCCACAACAAACCTACGATGCCGTGGTGGTGGGATCGGGCGCCACGGGCGGGTGGGCTGCGAAACAGCTGGCCGAGGCCGGACTGAAAGTCGCCTTGCTCGAAGCCGGGCGCGCGGTCACCCCCAAAGAATTTACCGAACACATGCCGGCCTACAAGCTCAAATACCGGGATCACTCGCCCGAGGTAGTGCGCACGCGGCCCATCCAGAAGCAGTGCTACGCTTGCATGGAATATAACTACGAGTGGTTCGTCAACGATCTTGAAAATCCTTACAGCACGCCCCCGGGCAAACCCTTTACTTGGCAACGCTTACGCGTGCTTGGGGGGCGATCGCTGGTCTGGGGCCGTCAGAGTTACCGTATGAGCGACAACGACTTTAAGGCCGCGAGCCGCGACGGGTATGGCGACGACTGGCCGATTGCCTATGCCGATCTTGCTCCGTACTACGACCTCGTGGAGCGGTACGTAGGGATCAGCGGAGCCGCCGAGGGGAATGAAATGCTGCCCGACGGGCAATTTCTGCCGCCGATGAAAATGAGCTGCGGAGAAGTTCGGCTAAGAGAACGCGTCAAAGCCAAGCTCGGATACACCGTCACGATCGGGCGAGCGGCGGTACTGACGCAAAATCACAATGGACGTCCCGCTTGCCACTATTGTGGGCCTTGCGAACGCGGGTGCAGCACGTTTTCCTACTTCAGCAGCCCATTTACGACCGTCAAGGATGCGCTGGCTTCCGGGAACTGCACGCTGATTACCAACGCGGTGGTGAGCCAGGTGAACATGGACAGTCAGGCAAACAAAGCTAGCGGAGTAACCTACGTGGATCGCATGACTCGGCAAGTGAAGGAGGTGCGCGGAAAAGCGGTAATCCTTTGCGCCCAGGCCTTGGAATCCACTCGCATCTTGCTGAACTCCTCCACGCGTGAATATCCCAACGGACTCGCAAATTCGAGCGGCGCGTTAGGCCGCTATTTGATGGATCATGTCGTCGGGGCGGGAGCCTCGGGCCGTCTGCCAGATTTCAAAGCTCTTCCCAATGCCAATGAGCCTCAACGGCCCAACGGGATTTACATCCCTCGCTTCCGGAACACTCCTTCGAGTAACAGGCATTCGCGGTTCATACGTGGCTATGGTTTCCAGGGCGGGGCCGGAGCTGAATTCAACTTCAGCGCGGAAGGGTACGGAGCAACGCTTAAGAACGCTGTGAAAGAAGGCGTTCATGGGATTTCTCTGGGAGCTTTCGGTGAATCGCTGGCGCGCTGGGACAATTACTGTGAAATCGACCGCGATCTCAAAGATGCTTGGGGCATACCTGCACTGCGCATTTCGATGACGCATGGAGACAACGAAGCCGCGCTCATGGACGATGCCGGCGCCACGGCGGCAGAAATGCTAGAAGCGGCAGGAGCGAAAGATATCAAAGTGCAAGCAAAGGTCGAAATGCCGGGCATGGCGATCCACGAACTGGGGACGGCACGTATGGGGAGCGATCCGAAGAAGTCCGTGCTCAACGCCTTCAACCAGGCACACGACGTGAAAAACGTGTTCGTCATGGACGGGGCGAGCTTTGTGTCGTCGGCGTGCCAGAACCCGACGCTTACCATGATGGCCGTCACCGTTCGCGCCTGCGCCAACCTGATTGACCGTTTCCGCAAAAGTGAAATCTAAACGGCCGGCGAACGACTATCGTCGCCGCGTTGCGCCCTGGAATTCGGTAGGGTAAAGTGACCTTTAGGCCATGAACTACGGAACGCTTCCCTCACGCTTCCTGAACGCCGTCGACAACCTTCCGAATCCGCGCGCGCAGATGGTCCGCTGCCACGGCCACTGGGAAGCCATCACCTCCCAGGAATTTCTCCGTCGCGTCGCGGGCCTTTCCACGGCGTTCGTGGAACTCGGCGTGAAGCCGGGTGATCGCGTGGGGCTCTTTTCAGCCAACCGGCCTGAGTGGCATACGGCTGACTTTGCCATCAACGGCGCCGGAGCTGTCAGCGTACCAGTGTACTTCAATGAATCGCCCGACCGCCTGACGTACATTCTGAAACATTGCGGCGCTAAGGTCGTTTTCGTGGTCGGCGCGGCACAATTGCGAAAACTTCTCAACGTTCGCAAGGAGCTTCCCGAACTCGAGCAAATCCTCGTCGCGGACGCGGGGCCGGACGTTCCTATAGAATGCCTCCGCTACGAAACCCTCATCGTCGGCGCCAGCGCAGCGGATGTCTCTTCTTATCGTCTGCGCGCTTCACGCGTTCTCCCTGGCCAGCTCGCCTCTCTGATCTATACCTCCGGCACTACCGGTGAACCCAAGGGCGTAATGCTCACGCACAATAATTTTTGCTCCAATGTCCACGGCGTCGGTCACGACTTCCAGCTCAATCCTGCTGAAGACGTGGCGCTCTCTTTCCTTCCGCTCGCCCATGTCTACGGCCGCACCCTCGATTACATTTACATCTTTGGAGGTGCCGCGCTGGCCTACGTTGAAACTGTCGAAGCCGTTGCCCAAGCTTTAGTTGAAGTCCGCCCCACGATTACCGCCGCGGTCCCTCGGTTCTTCGAAAAAATCTATGCGCGGCTCGTCGAGCAAGGCTCGAAAAACACCGGTGCAAAGAGAATGATTTTTGACTGGGCGATGAAAGTGGCCGAACGAGCGACTCCCTGGCGGGCGACGGGCGGCCATGCGAACCTTTTCTTGAAGGCCCAGTGGAAACTTGCCGATAAACTCGTTTACAAGAGAATTCGCATGGGGATGGGCGGCCACTTGCGCATTGTCTCTTCCGGCGGGGCGCCTCTATCCCAGGCGCTCGCGGAATTTTTCTGGACCGTGGGTATCCCCATCTATCAAGGCTACGGTTTGACGGAAACCTCTCCCATCGTCTCCAGCAACTACCCCGCGAATCGCATGGGCAGTTCCGGCAAGCCCATTGCCGACGTTCAGGTCCGTGCCGCCGAGGATGGAGAAATTCTCGTCAAGGGCCCCTGTGTCATGCAGGGTTACTACAAAAATCCCGAAGCCACTCGCGAAGTTCTCAGCGAAGAAGGATGGTTCAGCACCGGCGATATCGGCTATGTGGACAAGGACAACTATCTTTTCATTACCGACCGCAAAAAGGACTTGATCAAGACAGCGGCGGGAAAATTTGTTGCACCGCAGCCAATCGAAAACGCGCTCAAGACCAGCCCCTATATTCTGAACGCCATGGTCGTGGGCGACCGACGCAAATTCATCGTGGCGCTCCTGGTCCCCAATGCCACCACCGTTGCGGCCCAAGCGGCCGACCAGGGAATCAAGTTTGCCTCCAACGCCGAGCTGGCGGGTCACCGGTGGGTACGCGCGTTGATCGATTCCGAAGTCAAGCGCCTCACCATGCATCTCGCGCAGTACGAAACTATAAAACGTTTTGCTCTGCTCCCTGAGGATTTTACGTTCGACAACGGCAGCCTCACCTTCACCCTCAAGCTCAAGCGCCGGGTTGTCGAGCAACAGTACGCCGCCGCGATCGAATCCCTCTACGCCGATGTCGCCGAGCCCCGCCCTATTTTGCAGGAATAGCCCCGCGTTGCTGCTTGGTAGGAAGAACCTCGGCCTGTTCGTCCGTACAGTTCACCAAAAGAAACAGATTCTGTGGTCCCGCTGACCCCGAGCAACGTCCGCGCGTAGACTGGAATCGAACTGAACAACGCCCTCCCTCAGTCTTTAACCACATTCCCGGCAGGCATTTTGGCGCTGGATGAAGCATCCGACATACGGTGCCAGAAGTTAAAAGAATACCCGGAGGGAAACAGTGAGCTTTGGCGCATTCTTAAATAAGAAAAACTTCGCTTCAAGCAGCGGCTGTCTGATCCGCACAACCGTGTTCGTAGCGATCGTCCTTCTCGCGCGTTGTCCCGCGTCCTCGGGACAAACCCCGATCCCCGCGGCAACCGGGGCGGTAAAAGATAGTCCTGGAGGGTTCACTCCCGGATGGACGTTGGGAACAAAGTTCGAGGGAAGCTACAGCGCCGACGGCGCGGTCTACGACGTTGGATCGGCGCTCGGCTACAACTTTTCCCGCCATTTTGGAATTGACGCGGGCGTGCCACTCTACTTTGTCACCACGCCAACCACCATCAAGAAGAATAATCCAGGAGCGGTTTCCGGCATTGGCGTCGGCACTTTCTTCACAGATCTGCGGTGGAACTACCCTAACCAGACGCTGAACTTCAGTTCGGCGGCGCATCTTACGGCTCCAACCGGCGAAACGAAGAAAGGTCTAAGCACCGGTCATGCAACCTGGAATTTGGCGAATCATATTGACCACGCCTTCGGAGATTTTTCTCCGTTCCTCGACTTCGGTGCCGGCAACACCGTCATGGATACTCGATTTTTCCACCGCCCCTTCATCACCTTCGGTTACAACGCTCAATTTAACAGCGGCGTTGAATACGATCCCGGCAAATTCAGTTTCTCTGCTTCAGCCTACGACATTGCCCCCTGGGGGAATCAGACCGTGATTAGCCGCGTTTTCCGCTGCGGTCCTGCAGCGAAGTGTTCGTCTGGTGGCAAGACCACAAACCGCAAGAGCTTTACCACCGCCAGCGTTTCCACCGGCGCCGCGGATCTCGTACGGGACAATGGCTTCAATGCTGGGATCGACTACAAACCGCTCGGCTACCTCGATCTCGAATTTGACTTCAGCCGCAGCGTTCCGCTGCAACTCAACAGCTATTCCTTCGGCATCGGCGTGGATTTGAGTTGGCTGCTGCGCTCGCACGCCCATTGATTGCTCCACCGCCTGTTTGGGACGGGCTGGTGTCGATTGGGTAACCAGCCTTGCTCCGCTAACCGCATCAGCGTGCGATTTGTCCGTGGGCCTCTGAAGGTCTAAAATCCTTTGGAGGTCACTCATGTCGGACAATCTCGTTATTGCGGGCAGAGCTTTCTACTCGCGCCTCATTGTTGGAACAGGGAAGTACAGAAGTTTTCAGGAAATGGCGCGTGCGCACGCAGCCAGTGGCGCGGACATGGTGACCGTCGCCGTCCGCCGCGTCAATCTCACGGACAAATCGAAGGAATCGCTGCTGGACTACATCGACCGTGAAAAAATCTTCATCCTGCCGAACACGGCCGCGTGCTACACGGCCGAGGAAGCCATTCGAACGGCGCGGCTGGGTCGCGAAGTGGGCCTTTCAAATTGGGTGAAGCTTGAAGTCATCGGCGACCAGCAAACACTTTTTCCCGACACGGAGCAGCTCATCGAAGCCACTCGCGTCCTCGTCAAAGAAGGTTTCGTTGTCCTGCCTTACACGAATGACGATTTGATCGCCGCGCGCAAGCTCATCGATGCCGGCGCCGCCGCCGTCATGCCTCTCGCCGCGCCCATCGGCTCCGGCCTCGGAGTGCAGAATCCAGCAAATCTCCGAATTCTTCGCGAGCGCATCACTGAAGTTCCCATGATCGTGGATGCCGGTGTGGGCACCGCTTCCGATGCCGCGGTCGCCATGGAACTTGGCGCCGACGGCGTGCTCATGAACACCGCCATCGCCGAAGCCCAGGACACCGTGCTCATGGCCGAAGCCATGCGCGACGCGGTCATCGCCGGGCGCAAGTCCTACCTCGCCGGGCGCATGCCTAAGCGGCTCTACGCCTCCGCTTCCTCGCCACTCGCCGGCGTCGTCCGATAAGTGTTGTCAGGTAGGGCCCGGAAGACCGCGTTTCGTTCTGCCAGATAGTTTCTCGAGTGTTTGTTAATTCGGTGAGGCTTGGGATTTCGCGGGCGGTTTGACGCCGGATTCTTTCTTCATTTGCGCAACTTGTTCTTGCATGCGCTCGGTCATTAAGTCGATCTGCTTCCGCATGAGCGGGATCATGGACTGCGTGGCTTCTGCCGTGATTGCAGGCAGTTCTTGGAGCAGCTTCTGGCCGGTCGGGGAAGAATAGAACGCCACCAGTCCATCGATGTCGCCCTTGGTCAAGTGCTTCTGATAGGCCGGGATCATCGCCTGGAGCATCTCTTCAATGGGCAAATTCTTCATGTAGTCGTCCATGATTTTATTCATGCGCGCTTCAAAATCGGCCGGCAGCTTATCTTTGTCCTTCAAGTATTGCTCGTGCATCATCTGATGCATCGGCTTGGACATCGCGTCCATCATTTTCGTCATCATCTCGCGCGAATGCATTACCTCGAGATATTTCTGGACGTCCTCTTTAGTAGCCGGGGCGTCGGCGGGAGACTGCTGGGCAGCTCCGGACAGGGCGAAAGCCAAACATGCGGTTAATGCGAGGAGCATGCGTTTCATAACGGCCTCCAGTAAACTAATGCGAGAGTAACCGATGAAAAGCGCGATGTCACTCAGTTCTTCTTGCGGGTTGATGAATAACTGACTAAAGCGGGCGGCAGCGGACTAGCCGCTGCCGGCCCACAAGACGTATCGGGAAGAGGAAAATAAGCGGAAGAGGGGTTTAGCCAGCAGCTTTCTTAGCCTGCGCACTGTCGTAGCTCTCGCCGTAGATGGCAGGCACTTTTGAGTCCATGCATCGGAGATAGGAAGAGAGCTGGCCGCGATGATGGATGGTGTGGTGAAGACCGAACATCAGGAACTTCACCGCAGGCCATTGGAACATGCCGCGAAAATCCACAATTTTCACCAATAGCTCGGCCGGCACTTTTCCGAGGGCTTCGAAATTTTTCGCGTAACGCTGCTCGTACCACGCTGCAACTTCAGTGGGGGTCTTGACGTTTTCCGGGATCATCGCGGGGTTGGCGTCAAACACGCCGTTGATTACTGTTTCGACGAAGCGGTTGTCCGCCGCGGCAATGTGGCGCGCCAACTCGATGGCACTTCTTGCGGCAGGATCCGGACGGTAGGCCACTTTATCCGCCGGAACGGCTTCGAGAATTTTCTTGGTCGTACGGCTCTCGTTCTTCAGCGTTCCCATATAGACGTCATGAAGCAGGAATTTGGCTTGCTCCGCCGTCATCGTTTCGGCCATTGGTCTCCTCCTCGGATATATTTCGGCTCTTCTGAACGCCCGGGGCTGAGATGCGCTGGCCCCAAGCGCGGATGCCAGGTTGGATGCAAGCCGCTGGATTTCGTTTCCTTGAACACGGTGGCCAAAATGGATTTCTAACGACCTAGAGAAAGGCAAAGGAGGACAGAACGAATGACGGAGTACTGGGCATAGGATGTGCATGGAAGAAAAGTGGCGGCCAGCCGCCGCACTCCAAACTGGCTAGACCGTTCGAAAGAGAAAGTGCCAAGTGATGTCCACGGCGGCGTGCACCAGGGCGGAGGCAAAAATCGAGCCGGTCTTGCGCCAAGTCCAGCCATAGAAAAAGCCGGCAATGGAGGCCAGCAGCACGTAGCGCCAGTTGGGAAAGCCCATGTTGGTGATGTGGGAGAAGCCAAAGAGAATCGAAGCCGTCCACCAGCCGGCGAGGTCGCTATTCGAAGCGCGGGAGAGCATGTTTTGGAGCAGGCCGCGGAAGAGCAGCTCCTCGGGCCACGCAGTGAAAAAGAGAATGCCGAGAGCCACAAACGGGAGCGACTTCAATTGCGACCACTGGGGAGCAAATTCGATGAAGTACATGCCCTGGCCCAATGGAATGGCAATGCAGCCGAAGGCGATGAAACTCGCGAGGATGAAGAAGCTCCAGTGGCGGCCCCAGCCGATGGTGTAGCCGACGCCGCTGACGCGGCGGAGAAGCAGGAAGGCTGCCAGCGCGACGTTTACGCAGAGGAGCACGGTAAAAACATAGGAAAGACGACCTCCCGGATACGGCCAGAGCCAATGCGACAAGGACCAGCCCCAGCGATTCGGCAGCGGCTTGACAGCCAGCCATACGAATAGGATGGTTGCAAAATCCTGCCACGTGCCGGGGGGCTTGCGCCCGGCGGAGGCGGCCAGCGCCAGTGGAATGAAAACGAGGCAGGCGAAGGCTGCAACACGCGTGAACGCGAAAGTATTTGTACCCAGGGCGTAAATCAGGTAGACGAGGAACAGTGCGGCGCCGAGCAGGTAACCGCTGCCAACGCCGAAGCGAGAGGCGAGGCGATCCTCCACGCCGCGGGCGGCAAACAGCAGCATTACCAGGAAGAAAAACGCGAAAGCCGTGAGCGTGGCCGCAAAGGCGCGGCCGCCGTAACCCAGCCAGACAGAGTACAACGTTCCGGTTAGAGCCAATACCGCCCAGAGACCGAGCATCGGAAGCGGGCCGAGTTGGCGAGTGGCGGGCAAGCGAGAATTGTAACTGAAAGAAATGGCAGACCAAATTCAAGCACTCCGCGCCGGCTGCGGGCGATGCTGCGAAATTGCCGATGCTCGCTGGAGGCGCTACTCGTACCGCAGTGTCTTTATTGGATCCACCCGGGTCGCCCGCCGTGCAGGTAAATAGCAGGCTGCCACCGCTACTACCAACAGCAAAACGGTGACGCCTAGAAACGTCGGAAGGTCCGTCGCGGTCACGCCAAAGAGCAGGCTGGCCATCAATCGCGTCAGGGCGAGCGCCGTCACCAGCCCCGCAACAATTCCGATCGTTACCATGACGGCCCCTTGTTTCATCACCAGCCCGAGGACGTCCCCGCCTTGCGCGCCAAGCACCATACGCAGACCAAATTCCTTCGTCCGCCGCGCCACCGAATAGGACACCACGCCATAGAGTCCTACCGTAGCGATGGCCAGCGCAACGATCGAGAACAACGACAGCAGCAGCGTCAGGAATCGCGGCCGCGCCTGTGCGCGCGTAAGCACATCCTCCATCAGCCGCACATCCGCCAATGGCAACGACGGATCGCTCTCGTTCAACTGCTCGCGAACTACGCTCGCCAGCGAGTGCGGGTCACCGGCCTGCGCCCGCAAGACTACATACATGTCCGAATTGCCTGCGCCCGCCGGCTGGCGGTAGGGGAGATACAATTCGGTTCCTGCCGGCCGGTCGAGTCCGGCATTCTTCACGTCGTCCACGACCCCAACGATGATGCTCCAGTCTTTATTCCCGCCTTGCCGAATACGCCTGCCGATAGGATTCTGATGGGGCCAGAAGGTCATCGACATCGTCCTGTTAACAATGACGACCTCGGGCGCGCCTTCGACGTCGCGTCCGTCAAACGACCGCCCGTCTACCAGCCGAATGCCCATGGTCGCGAAATAGTCTTTGCTCACGGTCTGGTAAAAATCCACGTTCTGAATAGGGCCGTCCGGGGTCTGGACAAATCCCTCGATATCCGTGTCGTTCATGTTTGGCGGGCGCACCGGGGCTAATCCGGAAACCAGCGCAGCGGATTCGACGCCCGGGAGGTTCGTCAACCGTTCATCGAGTCTGGTCCAGAAACCGGTGATCTTGGCATTGTCCGTGTACGTTCCGCTCGGCAGCGAGACGCGCATGGTGATGACGTTTTCAGCGTGGAGGCCGGTGTGCACTTCCTGTAGTTTCCAGAAAGCGCGCAGCATCAACCCGCAGCCAATCAGCAGGACCAGAGCCATCGCCAGCTCGCCGGCTACCAGGATGCGCCGGAAAATTTGGGCTCCGGCCGAGGCCGTAGTGCTCCCCGCCGTGTCTTTCAGCGATTCGGAGATGCCGCTCACTAGCAGTGGCACGAGTGGCGCTAGTCCAAAAAGCACTCCCGTAATCAAGCTCGTCCCCAGGGTGAAGAGCAGTACGCGCCAGTCCATAGAGATTTCATCCGCGCGCGGAATGCCGCCTGCGTTGGTGAGCTGTACCAGGCGCACGCCGCCAAAGGCAAGCGCCACGCCCAGAACGGCGCCGCAGAACGCCAGCAGAATTCCTTCGGTTATGAATTGCCGCGCGAGGCGTACCAGGCCAGCACCGAGCGCGCCGCGAATCGCAATTTCCCGCCGGCGGGCCTCGGCGCGCGCCAGCAGCAGGCTTGCTACATTCACGCTGGCGATGAGCAGGACGAAAGCCACGGCGCCGAGCAGCGTCAAAAGCGCGGGCCGAACGCTCGAAACGACTTCCGCCTGGAGAGGAAAGCTGACGATGTTGTGATTCTTGGGGTCGAAACTATGCGTCTTCGGCGCTCGTTTCTCGCCGTAGCTTTGGACCAGCGAGGCCAGTTCCCCTTGAGCTTGCCCGGCAGTGACGTTCGGTTTCAGCCGGCCCAACAAGTAGTAGTTGTGGCCGCCACGGCTACCCGGGTTTGCCGGATCCAATCGCAAAGCGGTCCAGATCTGCGCGGGGTCCTGCTCGCCCGGCGGAAACTGGAAGCCCTTGGGCATGACGCCGATGATGGTGCATTTCAAGCCATCGAGGTGCGTCTCGCGCCCGACGACGTTGGGATCAGCCGCAAAAACGCTTTGCCAGGTGCCATAGGAGATGTCCGCAACCAGTGGCACTCCGGGTACGTCGTCCGATGGTGATATGACACGCCCGGCGACCGGGGCCACGGCCAGAGTCTCCAGCAAACCTCCGCTAACATAAGCCGCCGTGACGCGCACCGGTTGCGTCTTGCCGGCGAGATTCGCGCCTCCGGTAATCCACGCGTCCAGTGACGCCCAGGAATGCGTGTCCCGGCGCAAATCCAGGAATTCAGGCCCGGAAGTCCAGAATCGGTGCAGACCTCCATTCGGAAATGTGGGAAATTCCGTGTACGCGCGGATGAGCTGTTCGGGATGCGAGTAGGGCAACGGCTGAAGGAGTACGGCATTGACTACCGTGAATATTCCAGTGGTGGCTCCGATCCCCAGCATCAGGCACAACACCGCCGCAGCGGTAAAGCCCAGATTCTTGCGCATCATGCGGACCGCAAATTGGAAGTCTTGCCACAGCGTTCCCATTAGATACCTCCGCTCGGCAAAGATACGTTCGAAACCCGCAGCATGTTCCCGGCTGCTGATGATAGTAGACGTTCCAAACGCGCTTTAGTACTGCGATTGGCACCTCGGGCAGCTCCTGGAAAAATCGCGGCCGCCTAGCCGCCGGCAGCTACCGGGAACGCGAACGTCGACCCCGAGAAAGCAGGAGGTTGGAATTGTCCACCAACATGCCTGCGATTCCAATGTCACCTTTCTCCTTTGCGAAAATCTCGCCACCGTCTATGATTCGCAATCATGCTTGGCCGCGCGCCCGCGATA
>Ga0210399_10000984_pt1 | contig 22344 bp, 16 predicted proteins | sample IncBWC14MmetaG_FD_150865 | JGI IMG/M metagenome (GOLD analysis project Ga0210399, IMG submission 150865) | Forest soil microbial communities from Barre Woods Harvard Forest LTER site, Petersham, Massachusetts, United States - Inc-BW-C-14-M | ecosystem: Environmental > Terrestrial > Soil >... | reverse complement strand
CCTGAGACCGATATATCGCCCCACTCCGGCCAACCTCAACAAGGCCATCCAAGACGTTCTCGACGAACTGACGGATTCAGCTCTAGACGGCCGCCACTTCCTTCCACCGCCATTTGCAAGTCCGTATGGCTACGCCGTTGATGCCGCTGCATACAAGGCTTACTTGGAAGCAAGGAACTCGAAGGTTTTGCTTTTTTCTGTGCTCGTCAAACAAGGTATCGTTCGAGCCGAAGCGGAGGATAACGGAAGTTTGACGGCTGCACAACGGGAGCTTGTGCAGACCGCCATCAAGAAGATTGATGCGATTAGTAACCAGGTGCCTCAACCCAACCCGGATCAGGCTTTTCAATCGATGCAGACGATCCTTGTGGGTCTTCACAGCACGTTGTTTCCCGCTCCCGCTGGAGAGCCTCTCGCAGTTGTTGCCCCGACGATTGGACCTACAAACGAATTCGAAACGCTTCGTCTCCAGGTGGAAAGCATCAGCAAAGGCGTTTGGCTCGTTTACGGCGTGCTTACGGCGTTGTCGGGTTTCGCTGTGCTTGTCCTAAATAATTCTGGATTCGGGACCCCAGTCGATTTCATTTTTGCTTTTTTTTGGGGTTTCGGTCTGCCGACTACTATCGGCGCTCTAGCGCCGGGATCTGGAGGCAGTGCCCTCAACATTTCTGTTGCGAAAGGGTGAGACTTGTTTTCAGTTAGCTTGAGAGTGCGGACCGAGATGCAGGCTTTGAAACTTGGCCCGTTGGTTCGTTATAGCTGAGGTGATTCATGGCAGTGGTTTCGAAAATAATGCGGGCAGGCGCAGCAAAGCCTAACCCTCTTACAATTTGCATTGTTGCAAATCCCGTCATCGAGGCTCCTTGGAATGCGGGCACCGTCGCAAAGGATCCTTTGATCGGGCAGTTGGCAGCGTTTCAGGCCGCCGCTACGTATATTGATTCTGCTTTGTTCGGCCTGCTGCCGGGTCAGCAAGAGAATCTGCTTGCAGATCCTGCGCTGATGCCTTTTATCCGCGTGGTATCTCTCTACGATGATGCAGTGCCCATCACATTGCAGAACGCTCTAGTGGCACAGGATGGAGGTAGCAACATTCTTGTCGCAAGGCGGACAGCGTTCTCGCCATTTTTAGCACAATATGCAATTAATGCAGATGTGGCTTATGCGGTTTCAGCTTCCGTGACGCACACTCGCGCGAGTGCATGGTTCACGACAGACGACGACACCCAGGGGGGCGTCCCGTTCACTCTTGATGGAAACCAGTTTTTCCATCGTTTTTACAACACAATTCCTGGAACCGTGGCGATCCACGTGACAGCTAATTCGCTTACGGCGTTGCACGAATTTGGGCATGCCATTTCAAGTTATTCGAACGGCAAGATCCTCGACCTTTACGTTGACAGTCCGGCAGCATTAAACAACAACGTCGGGCGCCCGATTCCTGCATCATTTTGCAGTTACCAGGGAACAGTGTTTAGCACCGATCCTGTCAGGAACGGACTGGGGTACCCAGGTTCGTGGCTGTCTTATCACTGCGAGTTGATCGATCCGGCTTGCCCAGCCGTAATGGACAATTATTGGCTTTGCGGCAAGGGGCCCGTTGCCTGCTTGCATGATGCTGTTACTAAAGCCTTTATCAGAGATCGTGTGGTTGCCAAGATCAATCGTCCTTAGACACAAAACTTCCCGTTGCATCTAATTTGTCAAAGGGGGAAAATAAGAAACATGCAGCCGATGAAGCCAGAACAGAAGCGCTCGGTCTTGGAAAATAGCCCACAAGCGCAGCCTTCAGACCTTGAAGAATACGAACGGCTGCTTTCACTGCGTTTTACGGAGGATCCTGATCAGCCACCCGCCGCCTCCCCAGAAGAGCAGAGTGAAGCTGACGTGCAACTGAAGCGCGAGGACCGAATAAAACAATTGTATCGCAAGTTGTTCAGTTCCGTCGCGGCTCCTGCTCAGCAATCTCGCCGTTAGTTCGGTAGACTCCGTAGCAGGACGCTCACGCTCAAAGGGCGGTCAGCTCCTCTTTATCGTTTCCCTTCCTTCACACCCAAAATCTGCTTCATTTCGCCTGGGTCGTAGAGGAATCGGTTGTAATTACGGTCGGAAACTTTTTCCGGGTTGGCCTGGTCTGTCACCATGTCCCCTCCCATGAGGGCCGCTCTTCGTTGCATTTCCGCCATGTAATCCTTGTTCAAGAAAATCTCGGCTGGCCTCGGTTCCTTGAGCAACAAATCTCGGGGACCAAGATAGAGATAAGCATCCACCATCCTTGAGAATTCTTTAGTCACTTCTACCGGGTTTATCGGGGACTCAGGCTTCTTGACGCCTTTCCCGGTACCGACTCTGACAACTACGTCCCCGGAAGAGTAGGTCTTATCCAATAAATCCGCCAGCCAAGTGCCCCTCAGTTTTTGTACGAGCGCTGGAACTGACCAGGATGCCATCCGCGACTCGAATTCGTCATTGTATTTCGCGAAGGGCGACCAATTGCCAAAACCCATGTGATCCGCAATTACCAGGGTTACACCTGGATAGTCTTTTTCATAGAGTCCCACTGCTGTGAGTCCCATTCCTGTGTCGCCGTGATAAAGGTGAGCCGTTCCAAAAAGCATGAGTGCCTTGCGGTGTTTCGAAAGCACCTCCCTTTCCATCACTGCGGCAATATTGGCGTCCCGATCCATGAAGTGCCAGAAGTCCTCACGGCTCTTCGCTTTGCTCCAATCGATTGGAGGGTCAGATGCCAATACACGAAGTCTCTTTTCCGGCGGAAGCTTCTGATTGATTTTGCGAACCAGCGGGAAAAGTTCCTCGTAGAAGGCCGACACGCCACACATCGGCTGCGTCGTGTTGCGCCAAACTCGGCGCACTTCGTCTAGTGGCACATCGTCGCCAGCGATGTACCGATCGAGGATTGGCTGGTATAGCGAATTGCCGCATTCGACGGCGACATCGTTTATCTTGCTGGAGAAGGCGAGATTACGAATAAGGTCTAGAATAAAATCGTCGAGGTTCTTATTGCGATGTGCCGCGAGCAAGCGAACGCAGCAAGAGTTCGAGAGGTCTCCCCGTGAACATTGAAATAAAGCAGGTTGAACCGGATAAATGGGTCGCGTTGGCTGAATCAGACCCTAGAGTTGCCAACTTGCCGTTGGTCACCGGAAAGACGCTAGATGAATGCAAACAGAACTTAGCGCAGTGGGAGCGGGATAGAGTCGCTCAGGGGTTGACGCCCAGCAACCCTGTGGATGGACGAATCAAAACAATGATTCACCTAGAAGATGTTGTCGAAGAGGTCGCAACAAAACGCAGGGGTAGAGTGGACAACACGGGCGGCTCTCTTGTGAATGGTCAAGAAGTGACAAATCAATGGCGTGTCCACTTCTCAGACGGGATAGACCCGTTGATGAAAATCTTCTTGAATGAAGAGGAGCTTCGGTTGGTCACCTGTCCCCATGAAATCAGTGAGCCGGGATTCTATCCGTCCCGGTAAATCATGGAGTGAGAGGGCGAGGCAATGGGGTATGGAAACTAGCGACATTCTTAAGCGAATTGACGAACTATTGACTCAAGTCAAAGCCATAGAACTTGTGCCCGGCACCACGAGCCTTTTGGCACTAGTTTACGGAGACGGAAGCCCTCAGCTTACTTCATTTACTAAACAGGTCGAGCGGAGCAGCAACAGAAGGGCAGTTGAGTTGGACCATGTAGTCGACCAAGAAATCTCCGCTTGGTCCCTTGGTACGCTTAGGAATCTAAAGAGGGAAATCGAGGGCGGTCTCACAGGTAATTTACGTCAGCAAATCACAGGCGAAGTCTTGACCGACCTGATTCAACTTTCTCGAACCGTTCTCAGCGAGCAGGGCGACAAAGCAAAGAACGTGGCGGCGGTACTAGCGGCCGCTGCCTTTGAGGATACCATTCGTCGTATGGGTAAGACTCTTGCGGGCGTGCCGGGGCAGAATGACCTTTCCGACGTGCTCAACAAACTCAAGGAGACAGGCGTAATGCAGGGTCCGCAAGTCGGAATCGCTCAGTCTTATCTGAGTTTCCGCAATCATGCTCTACACGCGAATTGGGACAAGATTGAAAAGGAATCAATCCAGTCTGTGCTCGGCTTTGTGGAGCAGCTCTTGCTCAAGCACTTCAGTTGACAGGCGGCGCGTAGAATGACGAGATGAAGCTTCGGACAAGAAATGGAATACAGGAAAAGCTGTGTTCCGCTTGCAAGACTTGGAAGCCGTTGAGCGATTTCTCTCCGGGCGGGAAAAGTCATCAAGGGTCTGAGGGCGGAGTACATTGCGAATGTAAGCCGTGCAATGCTAAACGGCACCGGGACCGGAGGTAGAGAAAATGTCCACAGCAATTCGGCGGCATCAGAACGACACAAAAGCCTTTGAGGAACTCACCGCTAAGGAACAGGCGCTTGCTATCAACGCGCACACCGTTTGGTATTTGAAAGCCGCTCGCGCTCATGGGCGGAGAATCGGTGTACACAAGGCGACGGAGAAAATCGCTAATCAACTTGACCGGATGGCGGCGCAAGTTCGGAATCTCTAATGTTTCCGGGTTTAAGCGTGTCCCTCTTGCTCGGCGAGGACGGGAGAGCGTGGTCTCTATACAATGCTGACGTTCAATGCGATTCTTGCCACGGAACATATCGACCCAAAGACAGTAAGACTCGTCAGACACAAAGACAACCGTGCCTCTGGCATGTCTACTCCATACAATCTCTGGTTGGCTGCGGACGGTCGTCTTGAAGATTACCAGCGGCTACAATCGCGTAAAGTGTTTCAAGTCGGCGGTCTTCTCGCAAGTTTCGTAGTCACGCCTGCTAAGCATACTTTATTCGTCGGACTCTACCGCGTAAAAGCCCTCGGCACCGCGCCAACCGGAACTATTGACCCAGTGCTGCAAACCGACCGGACGGGTCTCAACATGTACGACATTGACCGCGAAGACAAACTCAGCACCTACGCTGGTCACTTGTTCGTGGACTGGGGAAGCGGACACAGAGCGTGGGTACAACTTGCTCATCGTAAAGACAAGCCGGTGCTTGAGATTAGGAAGCATCTGGCGGAAGACCCCTTTCCCGGCTTCCGACCGTTTTGTTGGGATATTGATGAGATAGCCGCCGTACCTCTTACTTGGCAGTCGGTGCTCAAGGGCGTGAAAGGCGTCTATTTGCTGGTCTGCAAAGAAACGGGCAAACAGTATGTTGGGTCGGCAAAGGGTGAGGAGAACTTATGGTCACGCTTTCTGGATTACAAGAGAACTGGACACGGCGGCAATATCGAACTCAAGGCGCGAGGTCGTAAGCCTTACCAAGTGACCGTCTTGGAAATCATAAACTCCGATGAAGGGATTGAGAAAGCCGAGAGTGCTTGGAAAACCAAACTAATGAGCAGGAAGTTCGGACTCAATCGCAACTGAGACGGGAGCGGCAAATGGGCGTCTGTAGGTACTGCCACCAAAAGGCTGGATGGTTTACTGACACGCACGACGCCTGTGTACAGAAGGCAAACGCAGGAATCGAATCCGTGAAGAAGTGGATGACCGACGCAGTAATTGAGGGCAAGCACTACAGCGATGTGTCAGCAACGATAGATAGGCTCACAGCCGATGCTGCTATTTCACCGGACCAAGTACACTCCGCGCTTAAAGAGGGCTGGAGCCAAGGGGCAGAGCAGCGAAGCAAAGCACAGCCAGTCAGTGATGAGGAACGTCTGGCTATAAACGGAATCTACCTAGCCGCAGGCTTAACCGACGAGGAAATGGTTTGCAAGACATCAGGTACACATACGCTGCTCTACAGCAATCTGACATGGCACGTTCTGCACGACCGAATAATGCCGTATGAAATTTCGAGCGAGCCGCCTCCGGGTTTTCTTCCGAATGAAGCAGTGCCCGGAGTGATTGGAATGTTAAACCCGACTAGCTTCAATCTTCAGGCTGGAGAAGTGCGGGTTTGGGGATTAGCAAATGTTCTCCTTAAGCAAGCAGTCACAACCACGGCCTACGTCGGCGGCTATAGCGGAGCGAGTGTGCGCGTCGCAAGTGGGCTTTGGTACCGTTTCGGGGGGCTACGCGGGCACAGAGAGCAAAGCACGTCTGTGCGAGATTTGGATTGCGGCGAACTATTAATCACAACTCGCGCCATCTACTACAGTGGAAGGGCGACGGGCGGAAATGGCCTCAACTTCAGGTTGCCGTTCAATCAAATTATCCAGTTCAAACCATATTCGGATGCAGTCGGCATCTGCAAGAACGGAGCGAGAGAACAGATTCTTGCGCCGCGACATGTGGTATGGAGCGACGGAGTCATTTCTGGCCCGACAGATATTGGATACTACCTGTTCAATCTTCTTCAGGCACTCGCAGCCAAGGATTCTGTGGCATCACGTTGAGGAAAATGATTTGTTTTTCGGTGCTGCTCCCTTGCATTGTTGCGTGCTGCACAGACGCACGCGAAGCTGCACAAACCAACTTTTACGGGGCGGTTGAGATTATGTAGGCGCACGCCGCCATGACGCCGCGAGCGGTCCCGTATTGCTTCTTTAGAGCGTGCAAGAGGCGGACGGAGCGAGGGTCTAGCTTGTAGGTCATTCCCACAAGATTACCGGAAACGAGGCTCTCCGGGACCTTGATAGGCGCGGTGAGCCGGGAGAGGACCTCAGCGGCAGCGAGCAACGCTTGAGCCTGAGAACCGTACACACCCGCCCCGGCGCGTATGGCAATAACGCTCGCGTCCGTGAGCTTGAAACGCTTCGCAATATGAGAGGACGGCGGCAAACTTTGATAGAATGCGAGCCGGACTTTATCGGTTGCGCGTTTCGCCATGAGAACAAGCCAAGGCTATCACAGCAGGACCTAGCTTTTTCTCGTTGGAGGCTTATGGCGAATCACAGGCCAAGGGAGGTTCTATGGCAAAGAAGAACTGGACACTGATAAGACCCAGTGGCAAGAAGTACACAGGGTTCCAGCAGTGGAAGCGGTTCTATGGCAAGGATGAGAGATTCATTCTCTTCAAGGTAGTTCCCTTCACTAGAAGGAAGAAGAAGAAGCATTGAATCCCATGCACATTTCCGACTCTATCGGTGTTCTCCGAGTCCTGTCCGTGTCCTGTCTCGGTGCGAGTCATGCGTTTCTCGCGTCTCTTGCGCTATCGAAAATCAATAACTTGCGTGTAATCAATGAGCCGGAGTGGTTCAAATCCACCCCCCGCAACCAAATCGTTCAGCATTTAAATTGCAGTTCTGGTTCTCCATCTACATTGATGGTGTCGAAAATTGTAGACGGTGCCTGCGTACAAGGTCTCCAAGATGACTTCCATCAGAAAGGCAAGCTAAATTCTGATCGGAGGTTCTACACATCTCGCTGTCGAGTCGATTGGCAGAAAACGAAAGTGAAAATCACAAACGCCGAAGAGCAACCTTCACACGCCTTCGTCTAACGCACTTGCGCGTTTCTGTGGCTGCGACTGCTCGAGATGATGTCTGAGGATGGCAAGAGACCGATAAAGTGAATGAACCAGTTTTCCGTACGGCACTGTGATAAAAAGGGCGGCGACCAGACCGAGGTGAAGAGTCAGGATGATTCCCATCGCAGACGATTCGCGGAAAAGCAAAGTAAACATGCCACTCAGCGCGGTCAAACCCAAGATGATCAGAAAAAGATAATCCAGCCCAAGGCTAGGAGAATACGCCGGCTCTCGGTCGCTCGTTGCTTTGAGAACTACTAGTCCAGCGACGCCAACGATTATGGCCACGCCTCCAATACTTCCAAACAACACGGGAGCGCTGGTTAATCGGTAAGGTGGCAGCTTGTGCAAGATATCTTGGTATATCGCGGCTAGGGTTGTGGAAACTGTGGCAGACAGGAAACCGTAGTACACGAGTGAATGATAAAGACGGCGAACCTGCGCCGCGTGTGCTTTTGGATAGTAACAGCCCCGACCACCACCCTGAAGCCACTTCAAGTTGAGAATCTCAAACGCCGTTCGGGCCAGAACACGAAAGCCCATTGGGCACGGCAACTCGCCTTCGGTATCCTTCCAAAAGCGTACACCCCCCATCATCCAAACGGCGCATCCGTACAATGTCAAACCTAGGGCAGGAAGCAACATCACCAAGAAAGGTACGACCGCGTAGAAACCGCCCGGGCCACGATGAACCGCAAGCAGTTTTGCTGGTACAACGAGGGTCAACGCCAGGGCAACAATTAAACCCGTCGATAAACCTGCGAGCATAGCGCCCTTGCGAACGTCCCGGAAGGAGCCAGCCAGGAGAGACGGCCAGCTCCAGGCTTTGTAACTTTCCAGTCGCACCTCTGACATGATCTGCGGAAGGTTAACGGCAAACTTATGTGGTGGAGAATACATGCATGCGTAGTAGCAGGCACGGCAGTCGTGGCAAAGGTTGGCGAGGAAGAAAACATCGCCTTTACCGAATTCCCGCCTTACTTCAATAGCGGGAAAGACCGGACAGTACCCCTCGCAATAACGACACGCGTTGCAGATTGTCAATTGTCGGCTGGCTTCTTCGACAAGATCATCACCCTGCATGGCTGGCTGCTTCCTTTCCCGCTAACCGTCCGAAAACGGAGCCGATGGTGAGTCCGAAACCAGCAAGGTACCCCTTGGTGAGGATGTTTCCAGACATGATCTCGCCAGCAGCATATACGTTGGAAAATGGACGACCGGTGCGCTGAACGACCCTTGCGTTACTGTCCACTTCAACTCCCATATATGTAAAGGTAATTCCTGGCCGTAGTGGAAGCCCGTAAAATGGCGCCCGATCAATGGGGATCGCCCAATTGCTCTTTGGTGGCTTGAGGCCTCGCGTCTTGACACCATCCAAACGCGCGGGTGTAAATTCGCTGTTTCCCGCGGTTGCCCGATTAAAGCTCTGAATGGTATCCACGAACGTCGCAGCCTCAAGCTTGAGGAGTCCTGCCAGATCTTCCAGCGAGTTTGCTTGATAGGGTTTGTATACAGGCGGAAGAAAGCTTCGAATCGTCTTGGCATCGACAATGCTATAGGCGATTTGTCCGGGTTGCTCGGCGATGAGCCGCCCCCAAATAGCATAGCGCTTGGGCCAGATGTCTTCTCCCTCGTCGTAGAAGCGCTGGCCGAATCGATTGACAACGACACCGAATGGAATCGAGTCGAGACGGGTGACAATCCCTCCATCAAACTTTGGGGCTCTGCCATCAACTGCGATGGCGTGGAAAGCTTTGGGATCGCCGATCTGCCTGGCATCTTTCGCGATGAGCCTGGCGAGCATTGTGCCGTCGTTGAAGGGTGTGCCACGCACAAGGAAGTTGTCCGCCGCGTCCCCCCAATAACGCTTGAGCCATTCGATGTTTGCCTCAAAGCCACCGGCCGCAACCACCACGGCTCGGCCTCGGATCATCTCTTGGGCATCTCCATTCATGAGCGTAACCGCATGGAATTCGCCGTCTTCGATAAGAAGGTCGACCACATCGGCACCATAGCGGACTTGTATGCCCATGCGGGAGAGTGCATCATAATAGGCGTTGACCAACGCCTTTCCTCCCCCCAGAAACCAGCGATTCGTTCGTCCGAGGTGGAGCGTGCCCGCCAGCGCCGGTTGCCACAGGATGCCGTGCTCGGACATCCAATGAGGCAGATTCCGCGATTGCTGAATGGCAAATTTTGCCAACTCCAGATTGGCGGGCCCGCCAGTGACACCGATGAGGTCCTCCAAAAATTCCTCGACGTTGTATTCTTCGGAGCCATCGCCGTTACGCGCACTGGCACACCGAATGTTTCTGGTGTGCCGTGTGTTACCGCCCCGCATGTGTTGGGGAGCACGCTCCAGCAACAAAACGCTCGGCGTTAGCCTCCGCGCGGCAAGGGCTGCGCATAGTGCCGCGTTTCCACCACCCACCACGATAACGTCAAATTGTGCGACGGTATTAGCCATAAGCTTGAGCGAAGAGCCCTAGCTATAGAATGCGCCTCCCCATCCATCGCAGGTTACCCAGCGCAATCAGAACAGGACCTTCAGAGCAAACTGGATTTGTCTGTTTGAAGTTGCCGTCTGATTGATCGCGCCCGCGTTGCCCGTGACCGATCCGTCTTGAGCGTACAACTGGCTGTTGGAGAGCGGAGGTAGAAAGTTGGCGTGATTAAAGAAATTGAAAAGCTCTGCGCGGAATTGAACGGCCAATCTCTCCGTGACTCTAGTATCTTTGATCACAGAAAAATCGAAGTTATTTAGACGAGGCCCCGACATTAGATTGCGGCTAGCGTTACCCAGGGCGTTTGAGCATGTTCCCGGTGCGATTACGCCGTTTGGAGCGAAGGGTACGCACTCTGCCGCAATAGCAGGGGTGGCGGCGGGAAGAGTGAAGCAGTTCAGTTTAATGTAATTCTGTACGCTGCCAGAATTGACGAGCGAGCTGCAGCCTGGCCCGAAGACTCGGTCCGGATAGGCATAGGAGTGACTGCTGTAGGCACCCGTAGGATTGCCACCGATGAGCGGAGTAAATGGCAGACCGCTCCTGATCTGATAAATGCCCGCGAGCTGCCATCCCCGAGCCACCCATGCTGCAGGGCCCCGGGTTGCTCTTGGGCCAGGAATCTGCCACATGTAGTTGACGGTCAGGTTTTGAGGAATGTTGTAGTCCGCTGGACCGCGCCGCGTGGTCGGCAGAAAATAGAAAGGGTTTGAAATCGCATTATTATACTGATCGCTATAGCCGGTACCCGATCCGTGGTCGATTGCTCTTTCCCACGTGTAACTGCTTCCAATCAGAAAGCCATGGCTCAGCCTTTTATCTATGTGCGCTTCGAGGGCGTTGAAGGATGAATTGTTAACCCATGCCAAGCCGTCGATGCGACCCAGGAGGGGGCTTACCGGTGCCCCACTGCCCGGCGCCGGCCAAACGTAGGGCGGCCCAGCAGATTGCAATGGAAGCACATCATTCATGTCGTCAGCACGGAATGGCTCATGTACTCCGCGTGAGCCCACGTAAGCGACCATTGCCGTGAGGTTCGATATAAGCTGACGTTGCAAGCTCAAATTCCACTGCATCACATAATCACGTTTTGGATGCGGGTCAATATAGGCGACTCGCACGCCCACCGAACCGTTGATTTGCGAGGCGAGAATGCTATACGCCTCATTTGGGAATGAACCGAACGGCAAATTGTTAACCGTCCCGCTTGACGAGAATGGATAGGCGCTGGTTTCGACCTGCCCCAGATAGAAGGGCAGAGGAAGGACATCAAACATACCGAAACCCGCGCGAACCGAGGTCTTACCGTCCCGGAAAGGGTCCCAGGCAAAGCCCACACGCGGCTCGAAGTTTCGGCGCGTTGGATTTTGAAAAATACCGTTGCCAAGGTGAGCTGTCTGAAAACTCTGGTTAAGTACGCTTGGTATGGTAATTAATAGGCCGTGGACCTCCGAGGGCACAGTTGACATTTCGTAGCGCACTCCCACGTTAGCCATCAGGTTAGACCGCAAACGTATGTCATCCTGAACATAGCCGGCGAAGATGCTGGATCGAAGTCCCTGATTTGTATATACGCAGCATGGGAGAGCTTGGCCAAGGTTAGTCGGCTGGTTGATTAGTAAATCGTTCAGGGAGCCGAACCCGTAATCCCCAGCAGGGGCATTCATAATGATGTTGTATTGAAGTCGCTCCACCGAAAAGCCAAATTTCAAAGCGTGAATCCCCTTGGTGAGAAAGACATCGTCATAGCCTTGAAACGAATTCTGCACAGCGTTAAACGCGGGCTGCCCAAATTGGTTCAGGCCTGGCTGTGCACTCGCAAATCCCGGCACGTCGATTTGTGGATTGTCACTTCCGGAGTATCCACTGTTCAACGCAGGGTTGTTCGCAGCCGGGTTGATTGCGCTTAGACCGGTGTTGTTGGCGACCGACCGATTGAACCCAAATCGAGCGGAATTGATCAGTTGTGGGTTGAAGATGTGCGTCTCTTCAAGCGCGATGTACGTTCTGCCCGTCTTGTTTCCCAGGAGCACATCATTATTCGGATCGGGCTGACTAGAAGTCGCTCTGTCATATTGGAAACTGCCAAAAATACTATCGTTTACCGAAACCTTATGATCAATTCGCACAGTCGCGAAGTTCTCGGAATTGATAACAGGGGCGCTAAACCGGTAAATTCCGGCGTCGCCGTTACCCACGAGTCCTTCGTTCGGCAGAGACCATAGCGCGAGATAAGGCAGAATTGTTTTATCTATCCCGGTCACCGGGTCTGGATTGAACGCGCCCGTCACCTGATGCGTCGAGCAAACACCAGGTTGTGGGATCGAGCACAGCGTTCCGTTGCGGGCCGCCTGCGAAATGGTTGTGTTTACGACACTAAGGGCGTTAAACTCACGAAGTCCCTCGTAGTCTCCGAAGAAAAACGTATGGTTCTTCCGAATCGGCCCTCCAAGGGATCCGCCAAATTGGTTCCGGCGGAATGCCGGGATCGCCGGAGGATCAAAGTAGTTTCGAGCGTCGAGTGCGCTGTTACGCAGGAACTCATAGGCATCGCCGTGGAAAGAATCCGTTCCTGATTTCGTAGTGGCGTTGATGACTCCGCCCGAGGTTCGCCCATATTCGGTGGAATAGTTGCTGGTCATGACGGAAAACTCTTGAACGGCATCCGCCCCCAAGGTAGATCCTTCCACACTACCCGGGCCACCGTTTGAATAGTCATTCACGCTGATACCGTCGATGCGGTAATTGTTCTCTTGTGGGCGAGAACCCGAGATGGTCAGTTCCGTGCCAAAGCCGCGGAAAGCTCTGTGTGTAGTACCTGCGCTAGCTTGTAATGAATTGACCGAATCTACTCCGGGTTCGAGAGTCGCAAGCAAGGTCCAATCCCGACCGTTGAGGGGGAGCCCGACTACTTGTTCCGTGTCTACGACTCCACTGATGACCGAATCGTTCAATTGGACATCTGGAGCCTGCCCAGTCACTTGGATTTTCTCCAATACAGACCCCACCTGTAGCGTAACGTTGAGAATTTGTTGTGCCCCTACCGTCAACGTGATGCCCTTTTGCACGAGGGTGGCAAAACTTCCCGCGGACACGGTAGCTTCGTAAGTTCCTGGCAAAAGGTTGGGAGCGGTGTAGAGGCCGTCGCTGTTAGTTGTAACTACTCGCGTGACTCCGGTAGAGACATTTTGGATTGAAATGCGAGCATTTGGAATTGTCGCTCCCCCCTTGTCCATGACCGTTCCGGTGAGCGTCCCTCCGCTAACCTGCGAATACGATAAGAGAGCAGTGAGGATAAGGCACACGAACAAGAATATCTGCAGCACCGTTCCTTGGTTCCGAGCCACTGGAAGCCTCCTCATTTCGTCATCTGATATCGTTCATGCCCGGCGGAACACTAACATCGAGTCTGAAGGAAAGAATTAATCTATGATTAATTTCTTTTTAGATTCGCTTGTCATTGGCTGGCTCTGGTCATTCCTTGCCGGAGCGGAAAGAGTGTCGTGTTCGGCAAAACTAAGCTGCTTCTTTCGATGGAAGACCGTCTCCTAAAAGAAAACAGAGTTGAGACTCTATCGCTCAAGCGGTACGAAGCGCTGGAGAACGGGCCAATGTGCGGAAGTTCAAGCCGCCCCCAGCAGAGAAAGTTCGTCTAAACCGGCTAGTGCCATGGTGGATTGAAAAGCTTAACAGAAATTGACCGCCAATTAAGACATTAAAATGGTGCGGCGTGCTAGTGTCCGATGCCGTACTCATAAACGATGACAAGGGCAGGTCCGGGGACACGACTCCGAGTAAGGAAAAGGGATGGAACAACGATGCGACCAATCCTATTAATTTCTTTATTGGCGATTACGGTGGTGTGCTCGAGCCCAAGGAACTGGCAAGAGCCAAACGAATCCAGAAATTGAAGAAGAGGTCCTCCAGGTCGAACACGAAAAAGACCAGGCTATGCAAAAAGGCGACGTATCCACCTTGATCGTATTTACGGAGACAAGCTCATTTTTGTGAATCCACGAGGGCAAGTTCTTTCCAAAGCGCAGCGATTGGCTGACGTCCGGCCTGGGAACCTTGACTACTGCGAACTGTGCCGGCGGCACGGTATCACGCGCGGGAGCCTGTATCGCTGAAAGGCGAAGTACGGCGGGTTGGAAGTCCGCTAGGCGCGGCGGTTGCGGGCGTTGGAGGAGGAGAACCGGCAGCTGAGCACATCGTGGTCGAGTAAGGAAGGTGCGAGTTTTCCAGGCATCCCATTCCGCAACCAGCCAGTTGTAGTGGATTCCCACGTCTGCAAGTACGATGCCTTCCGCAGGCACAACTTTTCGTAAGTCCGCGACCGCTCGCTCCGGCCGAATCGGGACATCCAATAACATACTGGAAGTCAAGATCTGTTCCGTGAAGGCATGTCGACGCTGGCGGCTTAAGAAAGGTTAATAGAAATTAACCGCCAATTAAGACTTTTTAGTGATGCAGCGTGCTACTGTGCGACGCGACGTATTCATGGACAAGTTACTCATTGTTGCGTTAGGGAGGTGGGGAGTGAAAAAGTGGGCTATTCTCGTAGTCGTGATAGTTCTTTCTTCTGAGAGCGCCCTTTGGGCCCAAACCACAAATGCTTCGGTAACCGGTCGCGTCAACGACCCTAGCAAGGCAGCGATAACCGGTGCTAGTGTAACCCTCTCAAACCAGGCAACCAACCTTCAATATGTAGGGAAAACAAACGAATCCGGGAGTTACTACTTATCGGACATACCGCCCGGTACGTACGGAATGAAAATTGACAAAGCAGGTTTCAAGACTGTTACAAAGCCGGAAATTGTCATTCATGTGCAGGACGTCCTCGAAATCAATCTTGAAATGCCAGTTGGTTCGTCTACCGAGACCGTAACTGTAGAGAGCGGGGCGCCGGAAATTCAACTCGAGACCTCAAATATCAGCGCCGTGGTTGATTCCCGTACGGTGCGGGATTTGCCGCTGAACGGGCGTGATTGGACCCAACTCGCGGCTCTCCAACCCGGCGTCGAAGCGGTCACGACTCAACGGCCCGCTAATGCAGGAACTCCCCGAGGAAACCGCGGATTCGGACAACAGCTGACCGTATCCGGTACGCGGCCGCAACTGAATAACTATCTGGTCGATGGGATCAGCATCGTGGACTATGCAGGCGGTTCGCCTGGCGGCGTGACGGGCCTTGCTGTGGGGGTGGATGCCATTGGGGAGTTTTCCGTCGTGACCGCCAATGCCTCGGCCGAATACGGGCGGACCTCCGGGGGGGTGATCAACGCAATTACCCGGTCGGGGACGAACCAACTCCATGGAGCCGTCTACGAATTTCTGCGCAACAGCGCACTCGACGCGAGGAACTACTTCGATGGTGCAACGATTCCGCCATTCAAACGCAACCAGTTTGGCGCGGCGGTGGGAGGGCCCATCAAGAAGAATAAGATGTTCTTCTTTGGTGATTACGAAGGGTTCCGCCAGTCTCTCGGCACTACCAATATTAGTTTCGTGCCCTCGGCCGACGCGCGCAATGGCATCATCCATAATGCCTCTGGCATGCCCTGCACGATTGGCGTCACGAGCCCCGGATGCACATACATGAACTCGGCTGGGACTGTCGGCGTCGACCCTTTGGTGGTGCCCTTTTTTACTTTCTATCCTTTACCCAACGCGGGGCTACTGGCCCCCGGGGACACAGGAATATTCCGTTTTGCCAGCAACGAGGTCGCTCGTGACAATTTCTATACTGCCAAGATAGGCCTGAAACTGTCAGAAAAGGACAGCGTCGCCGGGAGTTGGTTCTACGATAGGTCTTTGAACAGAGCGCCGGATCCGCTTAACGATGCGCTTATTGGCAACAACAGTAACCGGACCATGATCTCCCTGCAGGAGACTCACATCTTTAATCCCTCCCTGATCAATTCTTTCCGGGGTGGCTTCAGCCGCGTGGCCGCAGTGGTCGCGGGAAGCTTACAGGCGATCAATCCAGCGATCACGGACACGGCCTTCGGCTCTCTTCCCGGGCTGCCCGCACCGCAACTTCGTGTGCAAGGACTTCAGGATTTCATTGGCGGGGGTTTAGGGTCGCTTACGGCTAATGGATATGTTTGGAACTCATTCCAGGCTTACGATGATGCGTCCATGACAAAAAAGGCCCACTCGATCAAGCTGGGCTTTGACTTTGAGCGGATGCAAAGCAACCTGGTATTCCCCGGAAGTCCGGGTGGAGTCTTTAACTTTAACTCGCTGGCCGACTTTCTAACCAATAGCCCCGCTAGATTCCTGGTGAACGTTCCAAATACGTTCAGCCCGCGCTACATACGACAAAACCTCTTTGGCGCTTATTTCCAGGACGATTGGCGGGTGCGCCATAACCTGGTTTTGAATCTGGGCATGCGCTACGAAATGGTCACAGTGCCGACAGAGCTTCACAACAAGCTGAGCTCCCTGCCGACATTTACATCGGCCCCGCCGGGTCATTTAGGTTCCCCTTATTTCAGCAATCCAAGTCTGCGAAACTTCGAACCTCGATTTGGGTTCGCGTGGGATCCCTTCAGCCACGGCAAGACCGCAGTCCGTGGGGCAGTCGGGGTTTTCGATGCCCTCCCTTTGAATTATGAATTCAGCGATGTAGAGACCAAGGCAGCTCCATTCACTGAGCTGTTCACTGTAACGGGCCTGGCACAAGGTACGTTCCCGAAGGGGGCAGCCTCAAGCATCGGTGGGAATATTCCCGCGACGCAACTGTCGTGGCTTTCCATACAGCAAAAACCCCGTCGCAATTACGTCCTGATTTGGAATCTGAACGTGCAGCAACAACTCACTCCGAGTATCGCAGTCATGCTTGGCTATGTGGGGAATCGCGGTGTCCACAATCTCGACCGCAACGGCGATGTCAACACAGTTCTTCCGGCGCAGAATACACCACAGGGGTTATTGTGGCCAATTCCTGGAACTGGGACGGTCCTGAATCCCGCCGTTGGCGCAATCAACGGACTGTATTGGAATGGCGACTCGCGGTATAACGCTCTCCTGGTTCAGGTGACCAAAAGTTTCACCCACGGCTTCCAGGCGCAGGGTTCTTATACCTGGGGGAAGAACACTGACACCGGCTCGGCCGGTCCCATCGAGGACCCATTTTCGAATTCCAACGGTAATTTGTTCTTTTTTTGCACACCCTGCAGGCGCGGTTTGTCAGATTACAACATCGTCCATAAAGTCGTGGCTAACTTCATCTGGGATGCGCCGACACCCAAGGATTGGGGCACCCTTGGCTCGCTCTTCCTCGGGGGGTGGATGGTCGGAGGGATCTTCACTGCCGAGAGTGGGGTACCGATTACGCCCTTTATTGCCGGCGATCCGCTTGGCCTTGGAAACTCCGGCCCCGTTGCTTACCCGGACCGGTTCACCGGGCCTGGGTGCGGTTCCCCTGTCAATCCCGGGAACCCCACTAACTACATCAAACTCAACTGCTTCGGCGTCCCGATGGCAACCCCAGCCATCGCGGCGCAGTGCCTTGCCTTCCCTGCGGTACCGGGCAGCTGCCAGAACCTTCTTGGCAATGCCGCCCGCAATTCGATAGTGGGACCTGGGCTGATCGACTTCGATTTCTCACTAACAAAGAACAACCATATCCGCGAGAACCTGAACCTCCAATTTCGGGCGGAGTTCTTCAATATCTTTAACCGCGCCAACTTTTTAACACCTTTCGCCAATAGTACGCTGTTCGACCAGACTGGGAGCCCGATCGCTGGCGCGGGTTCGATCACTGGCACGTCGACAACGGCGCGGGAGATCCAGTTTGGACTGAAGCTGATTTGGTAGGGCACGGCTAGAAGGTATTCAAAATCCTCCGCAAGACGATCATGTAGCAGGGGATATGAGCGATTACCTCGTGCGGCCCCGGGTTGGCAAAACTGCTCATTGCGGTTGCATTGGCGTTCGACGGTTCTTCCGCGATGCTCAATATCACGGGAAACGTTCCCACCGGGCAGTGGAATCGTGGTCCATTCCAAGAGCAGAGTCTCTTCGATTCGGGGAATTCATATTAATGAAACATCGAGCTCGATAAGTGGACGGGGTGCCATACGGCGGCCTAAATGCGAGCGGGTATGGTTTTGAGGGACCCAAATATGCGGTCCGCGAGATGATTCAAGAACGGCTGGTGACCAACGCCTCAGATTCGTAGTCAGCTATGAAGGTACTGAAGGCAAGCATGCAAACATTGCGTCTATAAAACGATAAACAATAATAGGGGAGATGTTTCCGTGAAGAAACAGAAAGAAGATCCAAATAGCCAGTCATCCAAAAATATCAGCCGGCGCGCTCTGATGAAGGGTGGTGCGGCATTGGCGGCTGGCACGGCGGCATCGGCGCTGGTTCCCTCCACGCTCGTCTCGACTTTGGAAGCCCAAGCTCCGTCCGCTCCGTATGTTCCCCATGCGGTCACCGTTATCGCTTCACCGAGCAAGAACGTCGTGGAAACCGACAGCGGAAAAGTTTTTGGCTATTTGCAGGAAGGTGTCATCACGTTCAAAGGCATTCCCTATGGCGCTTCCACGACAGGAAAGAATCGCTTCATGCCGCCCGTCAAGCCTACGCCGTGGGCAGGAGTGCGCAGCGCGTTGTATTGGGGCCCGGTGGCCCCGCAGCCGTTTACCTACCTTGCGGGCGGGAAGCACGATGATGCATCCTTCATGTTTCAATGGGACGACGGACACGCCTCGGAAGATTGTCTCCGCATTAATGTATGGACGCCTTCGATCAACGACAACGCCAGGCGGCCGGTAATGATGTGGATTCACGGGGGCGGTTTCTTCGCCCTCTCGGCCCAGTCATCACCAGCGTGGCGGGGCGACAACCTGGTGCGTCGCGGCGACGTGGTCGTGGTCAGCATTAATCATCGGCTCGGCGTATTGGGTTTCGCCAACCTGATGGACTACGGCGAACAGTACGCCAGCTCGCCCAACGTGGGCATGCTGGACCTGGTAGCGGCGCTGGAATGGGTGAAGACGAACATATCCAACTTCGGCGGGGATCCGAACAAGGTTCTGATCTTCGGGCAATCCGGCGGCGGCAGCAAGGTTACCACGCTGATGGCGATGCCCTCGGCAAAGGGTCTGTTCCATCGTGCGGTGGTGGAAAGCGGAACGGCCCACCTGCGGGTGGCAAATGCGGACGATGCGGCCCACATGGCCGCAGCCGTGATCGGCGGGCTCGACCTCACCAAGAGCACCATCGGCAAGATACACGAATTGCCGGTCGACCAGATCATCGAGGCCGGCGTGCACTCGCAGCGGGCCGCGACGGAGTCCGGCATGAATTTCGGTTACCGCGACGCTGCAGGCTTTTTGGACTTAGCCTGGGTCCCCGTGGTCGATGGAAAAGTTCTCCCGCGCCAGCCCTGGGGTCCGACCGCCCCGCCCGATTCGGCGGACGTTCCCCTGCTGGTCGGAACCACGCTGAACGAAACGTACAACAGTATTCAAATGGGGGATGCAACCCTCGAAGCGATGACCATGGCCGAGGTGAGGAAGCGGTTTTCGGGTCGGCTAAACAACTATCGAAACGCGGCGCTCGGCCAAGGGGCCGACCACGTGATCGAACTGTTTCAGAAAGCCTATCCCGACGCTACGCCCTTCACAATCTTCTCCATCATCTCGGCCATGGCGACGGGTCGCCTGACTGCGCTCACCATGGCGGAGCGAAAGACCGCTCAGGGCGCCGCGCCGGCATACAATTACTGGTTCCAATGGCAGACACCGATCCTCGACGGCCGTCCGCGCGCGTTCCACAGCTCCGAGCTTCCATTCGTTTTCTACAACACGGAGCAGTGCGCTTCCATGACGGGCGGAGGACCGGACGCTCTCGATCTTGGCGGCCGCATGGCCGATGCCTGGATCAATTTCGCGCGCAACGGGGATCCGAACCATTCCGGGCTGCCGCATTGGCCGGCCTATGACGCTGCGAAAATGCCCACGATGATTTTCGATACGAAGTGCGTGATGAAGAATGACCCCGATGGGGAGGTACGGAAGGCGATCGTCGAGGCGATCGCCCAAATAACGAATAACTTGAATGACTAATCATGTCGGCGAGACGAAGTGCGGCAGGCGATCGTCGAGGCGATCGCCCAAACCTAAGCCCTTGGTCGAGGCGGGCCGCGCTGAAGGTGCACTTCTGGGCGATGGTCTCCTTGGTGCGCATAGATGACTTTGCTTGATACAAGCTTATCAAGCAGGGCGGGCAGTGGCGATATTTGGCTCATCAGGGAGCAGTGAGTCGAATCTTTTTGAGCGCGAGAGGAAGAAGCCTCGAAAGAAAAATGAGTGAAGCGATGCTGCGACAAAGTTTCTTACTTCCTTTGTTGATGATTGCCTTGGCCGGGCTTGCCAGACCGCAAGGAACCCCCAAGAGCCAAGCGGACACAAAAATTGAAAAAGAGGTTCTCGAAGTCGAAGAGGATCGGGACCAAGCCATGATTAAAGGCGACATAGCGACGCTCGACCGGATCTTTGCCGACGATTATTTCTGGGTGAGTGTGAACGGAACGATTCACGCCAAAGCCGAGCGTTTGGCTGACCTCCGGTCCGGGGTCGTTAAGTACGAATCCTTCAAGCAGGACAATTATCGCCTCCACATTTACCCAGATACGGTTGTCATGCTTGGACGTGCCCTCTCGCCCGTGCAATACCACGAAAGAGTCAACCGCAACCCTAGACAGTTTACAAACGTTTATATCAAAGAGGATGGGAGATGGCGGCTTGTGGTTCATCAGTCAACCCCTATCGTGGAGCAATCAGAAACATCTGCTCCCACCTCGGTTGCCCCGGTGGGGTCTGCTACGACGCGTGGTAGTAGTGACGAAGCCGCAAGGAGAGAGCAGTACAACAACGGTTCGAAAAATCCTCTGGCCCTGTCTGGCGAAGGAACCGCCGCGAGCGAAGCGGATGCAGCAGTTGAAAAAGAGATCCTCAAAGTCGAACATGAGAAGGACCAGGCTATGCAGAACCGCGACATGGTTGTTCTCGACCGGATCTATGCCGGCGATCTCACGTTTGTAAATGCACGAGGACAGGTTCTCACCAAAGCCCAGCGCATGGAGGAGATCCGATCTGGAAGCGTCAAGTACTTGTCCTTCGACAAGAGCGATTACCATTTGCAAATCTACGGAGGCACGGTTGTTCTAGCGGCTCGTGAAAACTCGGTCGTGGAATACCACGGAAAGGTGATCAGCTCTCCCAGGCAATTTATCACCGTTTATGTCAAGTTGGACGGGCAGTGGAAGTATGTGGCTCATCAGGCGACTCCAATAGCGGAGCACTATTTCGAATCTCTTCCCTTCCGACCCGGATCGAAGGAATGATGAGGTCTCCAGAAAAACCTATCGTAATAATAGCGCTGGCCACGTTGGGTATGATAAAACGGCGAAGGGAATGAGCGCGCATCTAATGCACTGGAAGCTCACAATAACTTGTGACAGCGCGTGACTCAAGTCAGATCGAATTCAGTGTCTAATTCACAGAGAACGATCATCAATCTCGTCGCTATCTAGTCGACTTCAAGTAAGGAAAGGGATCGTGAAGATGGGAATCTCAAAGATCTCGCGTACTGCTCTCATTATAAGCGTGGCATTCGTCTTTGGGCTGGTGAATATGTCCAGCGCCTTAGCGCAGAAGCGTACGCTCGCAGAGCTCAAAGTTGAGGTGCAGACACGCGCCGACCATAACACCTATCCATTGGCTGGGCTAAGCCCAGACGAGGTTCGCGAGGCGCTCGAGCGCCTCACCACCCTCGACCCCAACGAATGGGCGGCTTCCTGGTCCTTCCTCGGCGACCGCTATATGGCCAAGGCACAAGGCGAGCTGCCGTCGTCGGCTGCGCAAGCAGACAAGGACTTCATTCGGGCGTGGCGCTATTACACGATCGGTCGGTATCCGGTGCCGGACTCACCGGGCAAGGAGAAGGCTTATGAGAAGGCGCTTGAGGCATTTCTCGCCCATGGTCGGCTCCTGGATCCGCCCCTAGAGGTCGTGCATATTCCCTTCGAGAGCAAGGAGGTCATCGGATACGTGCAGATGCCCAAGGGGGCGAAGTTGGCGCCGATGATCGTCGCAATTGGGGGTCTCGATAGTCGCAAGGAGGACATGGCAGAGATGTTCCGGTCAGTTCTCGCCTCCGGTGTAGGCTATCTGGCGCTCGATCCACCAGGCGCCGGGCAGGCGCCGATCAAGGCTTCCCCTGGGGCCGAACGTATGCTCATTCGTGCGGTCGATTATGCATTCCAGCGGCCGGATGTCGACAAGGGCCGCGTCGCTATCTATGGCAGTAGCTTAGGCGGCTACTGGGTGACGATTC
>Ga0210399_10000983_pt1 | contig 22346 bp, 19 predicted proteins | sample IncBWC14MmetaG_FD_150865 | JGI IMG/M metagenome (GOLD analysis project Ga0210399, IMG submission 150865) | Forest soil microbial communities from Barre Woods Harvard Forest LTER site, Petersham, Massachusetts, United States - Inc-BW-C-14-M | ecosystem: Environmental > Terrestrial > Soil >... | reverse complement strand
CTGCGTGATCAACCTTTCGGCTGACAAAAACAAAGTCATGCGCGAGGCCTTTCGCGTGCTGAAGCCGGGTGGGCGGTTCGCGGTGTCCGACGTCGTGACTCGCGGCGAGATTCTGCCCGAGATTCGCGAGAGTGTGCTGGCGTGGGTGGGCTGCATTGCCGGTGCGCTGAAAGAGGACGACTACCGCAGCAAACTGGCGGCGGCCGGCTTTGAGCAGATTGAGGTCGAGCCTACACGCATCTATCGCGCCGAGGATGCCCGCGAATTTCTCGCGGGGCAGGGAATCGACGTGGACGCGCTGGCTCCGCAGGTCGACGGGAAATTTCTGAGCGCGTTCTTGCGCGCGGTGAAACCAAGCAGTTCAAAGAAGCAGTGCTGTGGTCCAACCTGCTGCAGCTAGGCTACCTCAGCGGCTGAACAGCATGCTGAAAAACTCAGTTGGTCGAAGAAGAGCGGCGACGGGGGCTGAAGCCCAGATTAATTCTTAATGCCTTACGCGGCCCCTAAAGGGCCGCTCTTCCACGGTAGCACCGACAAATCCGAGTTTTTCAGCAAACTGTGAAGCCGACATTCTTTAGCGAGGCTTATGGCACGGCCGAAATCCGTGCCCTTCCCAAATCGAGGGATGAGACAGCGTCTGGAATCGACATGGCAAAACACTACAACGTTTTGTTTCTCTGCACTGGGAACTCGGCGCGATCCATCCTGGCCGAGGCGATTCTGAATCAGAAGGGCCGGCCGCACTTCACTGCCTTCAGCGCGGGCAGCCACCCGACGGGGGCTGTGCGTCCTGAGGCGCTGCGGCAACTGGAGGCGGCGCACCTGCCCACGACAGGCCTGCGCAGCAAGAGTTGGGACGAGTTTTCCAAGCCGGACGCTCCGCGGCTCGATTTTGTTTTCACGGTGTGTGACAACGCCGCGAACGAAGTCTGCCCGGTGTGGCCGGGGCAACCGATGACCGCTCATTGGGGAATTCCTGATCCGGCCGCCGTGCGGGGAACACAGGAGCAGATCGAGAAGGCTTTTCGCGACGCATTCTTTTTGCTGGACCGAAGGATCAGCCTGTTCCTGAGTCTCCCGCTGGCGACTCTCGACCGTTTCTCGCTGAAGAAGGAAGTCGACAACATCGGGCGGCAATAAAAGTCATAGCGATGACATTCAATCTACGCAGTCGCGCAGCCGCTGAATTCCTGGGGACGGCATTTCTGCTCATGGCAGTAGTGGGCTCGGGCATCATGGGTGAGCGATTGGCTGGAGGAAACGTCGCACTGGCGCTGCTCGCCAACTCGGTGGCCACGGGAGCGGCGTTGGTGGCGCTGATTCTGGCGCTGGGACCGATCTCAGGCGCGCACTTCAATCCCGCGGTCACGCTCGCCGACGCCATGCAGGGCGGCATCGGCTGGCGCGATGTGCCGGTCTACGTGGCCGTGCAAATTCTTGGAGCGTTCAGTGGCGTGGCGGCGGCTCATTGGATGTTCGGCTTGCCGATATTCTTCGCATCCCATCATGCGAGAAGTGGACGCGCTCTGCTGTGGAGCGAATTCCTAGCCACTTTCGGTCTGCTGGCGGTGATCTGGGGATGTGCCCGCGTTCGCTCGTCCGCAGTTTCGTTTGCAGTGGGCGCTTACATTACCGCAGCGTACTGGTTCACCGCGTCTACCTCGTTTGCCAACCCGGCTGTGACGTTGGCGCGGGCAGCCAGCGACACCTTCGCGGGCATTCGTCCGGTGGACGCTCCTGCGTTCATCGTCGCACAACTCGCAGGTGTGGTGGCCGCCGTGGTGTGCTTCCGATGGCTGGCTCGGGGCGAAGTCAGTCCAGCGACGAATTTGGACCGCAGCAGATCGTAAGACGGTGGTCGCATGGTCGGACCGCCCGACCCTCAACAACAGAAAATTTTCCCTGCTTTTCACCCTCGGTTTCCATTTACAATCCATCAGGTTCCGGGCAGGTTTCGTGGATCGTAATCGGCTGCCAGGAATCTAACGACATTAGGGGACCCAGGAACCGGATGGCCACGACGAAGACCGACCCCAAGCTTGCTTTAGCCGCTAACGGCGGGAAGAAGAGCAAGCTTTATGAGGGACTTACGCGGGAGCAGCTGATCCAGGCTTACCGCGTTATCTATACCTCCCGGCGCATTGACGACCGTGAAATCCTGCTCAAACGCCAGCAGAAAATCTATTTTCAGATGTCCGGAGCGGGGCATGAGGGCATTGGTGTTGCCGCCGGCCTGGCGCTGAAGCCGGGCTACGACTGGTTCTACCCTTATTATCGCGATCGCGCGTTGTGCCTGGCGCTTGGGGTCAAGCCTTACGACATGTTTCTGCAGGGCGTCGGTGCGGCCAACGATCCCAGTTCCGGCGGGCGGCAGATGCCGTCGCACTGGAGCTATCCCGATCTGCACATCGTGACCCAGTCGTCGCCGACGGGCTCGCAGATCTTGCAGGCTATCGGCTGCGCCGAGGGCGGGCGCTATTTCGCGAGGCATCCGAAAGCAGCGGAAGTTCCAGCCTCTTCCGCGGACTACCGCCAGTTCAAAAACGTCAGATTCCAGGGCGATGAAGTCACCTACGTTTCGCTGGGTGATGGCACTTCCAGTGAAGGCGAATTCTGGGAGGCGATGAACGCCGCTGCATTAGAGAAGCTTGCTGTTATTTTCTGCGTGGAGGACAACGGCTACGCCATCTCCGTGCCGGTCGAGGTGCAGACCGCGGGTGGAAGCATCTCACGGCTGGTCTCCGGATTTCCCAACTTTCATTTCGAGGAAGTCGATGGCACCGACCCGGTGGCGAGTTATGCCGCGTTCAGCCGCGCGACCCGCTATTGCCGCGAGGGACACGGGCCGGCATTTGTTCATGCGCATGTGATTCGTCCGTATTCGCACTCCTTGTCGGATGACGAACGGCTGTATCGTCCCGATGCCGAGCGCGAACGCGACGCGCAGCGCGATCCGGTCACGCGCACGCAGATGTTCCTGCTGCGCGAAGGCATTCTCGACGAGAAGGGCATTAACCAGCTGGAGAAGGAAGTTGAAGCCGAGTTGCAGGCCGCGGTCGACCTGGCGCTGGAAGCGCTGCCGCCCGCGCCTGAGAGCATCATGAAGTTTGTGTATTCGCCCGATATCGATCCTACTTCTGCGGCGTTCGACACACAGGCGGTGGTTCCGGAAGTTCCGGCTGACGGCAAGAAGCCGGCCGGCAAGACGATGGCCGACCTGATCACAACGACGCTGCGCGACGAAATGCGGCGCGACGATCGCATCGTGATCTTCGGCGAGGACGTGGCCGACTGCAGCCGCGAGGAGTACTTGAAGCGCAAGCTGGTCAAAGGCAAGGGCGGAGTCTTCAAACTCACGTTCGGCCTGCAGAACGAGTTCGGCAACGACCGCGTGTTCAACGCTCCGCTGGCCGAGGCTGCAATCGTGGGACGCGCCACCGGCATGGCTACGCGCGGCCTGAAGCCGGTCGTGGAGATTCAGTTCTTCGACTACATCTGGCCGGCGATGATGCAGATTCGCGACGAGCTGAGCGTGATCCGCTGGCGCTCGAACAATGGATTCTCGTGCCCGATCGTGATTCGCGTGGCGATTGGCGGATACCTGACTGGTGGCGCCATTTATCACTCGCAGTGTGGCGAAAGCGTCTTCACGCACATACCAGGGCTGCGCGTGGTATTTCCGTCGAACTCGCAGGATGCCGCGGGACTGTTGCGCACCGCGATCCGCTGCGATGACCCGGTGCTCTTCTTGGAACACAAGCGGTTGTATCGCGAGTCTTTCGGCCGCGCCGCTTATCCGGGCCCGGATTACATGATCCCGTTCGGCAAGGCCAAGATCGTCCATCCCGGCACAGATTTGACGGTGATCACTTACGGCGCCGTCGTGCCCCGCGCTCTGCAAGCCGCGCAGAAACTGGAACGCGAGCAGGGAGTGAAAGTGGAACTGATCGACTTGCGCTGTCTGAATCCGTTTGACTGGGACGCGATCGCCGCGTCGGTTTCGAAAACGAACCGCGCGCTGGTCGCGTATGAAGACACGCTGAGCTGGGGCTATGGCGCGGAGATCGCGGCCCGCATCGCCGACCTGCTCTTCGACAAGCTCGACGCGCCCGTCCGCCGCGTGGCCGCGAAAGACGTGTTCGTCGCCTACCAACCTATCCTCGAAGACGCGATCCTGCCGCAGCCGAATGATTTGTTCCTCGCCATGAAGGAACTCGCGGAGTACTAAGAAATTAGCCGCGGATCTCCGCGGATTTTCACGGATAAACCTTGAAATGCTTCTGGGATATCCGTGTTGATCTGCCTAAATCCGTGGCCTTTTTTTTTATTCCCCGAACAGCATGCTGTAGATGCCTCCCCCGAGAGCGCCGCCGATCAGGGGGGCGACCCAGAACATCCAGAGTTGTTGCAGAGCCCAGCCGCCGGCGAAGATGGCTGGTCCGGTGCTGCGGGCTGGGTTCACCGACGTATTGGTGACGGGGATGCAGACCAGGTGAATCAGGGTGAGGCAGAGGCCGATCGCGATCGGGGCGAAGCCCTTAGGTGCGCGGTTGTCGGTCGAGCCCATGATCACGATCAGGAAGAATGCGGTCAGAACGACTTCGGCGACGAAGCCGGCCAGCAGGGAATAGCCTCCGGGAGAATGTTCGGCGTATCCGTTCAGGGCGAATCCAGCATGCACGTCGAAGCTGGGCACTCCGCTGGCAATCACGTAAAGCACGCCCGCGCCGGCAATCGCGCCCACGACTTGGGCGATGACATAGGGCAGCAACTCGGAGGCAGGGAAGCGCTTGCCCACGACCAAGCCGACACTCACCGCCGGATTCAAATGGCAGCCGGAGATGTGTCCGATGGCAAATGCCATGGTCAGAACGGTGAGTCCGAAGGCGAGGGCGACGCCGGCGAATCCGATGCCGACGGTGGGAAAGCCGGCGGCAAGCACGGCGGCGCCGCATCCGCCAAATACGAGCCAGAACGTTCCAAAGAATTCCGCTGCTGCACGTTTACCGATGGGCATGGGGATCTCCTTGCGCTTCAAGCATGGAAAGCATGTCAGGGGCCCGGGTGCTGCGAGGCCAGAAGAGTAGCACAAGGAAATGGGAATCAGAAGGGCCAGTTGCGCGGCGGCGCCAATGGGGGTTCTGCTGGCGGCGCGCCACGGCGAGATTGGCCCCTGGTGTGTAGAATTCCGAGGGGACTCAGCTGTCCAGAGATAAATCGTGCCCGATCCGCGCCCACCGTTGCCCGCTAAACAGACGCTTCTGCTGATTCTGCTGCCGATGCTGGCCACCGTGTTCAGCCTGCGGCTTTATCTTCATCTGGTGCATGTGCGGCATATTTACCCTGGGGGATACCTGGTACATCATCTTTTTGTCGGAGTGCTGATCATGGTTCCGGCAGCGTTGCTGCTGGCGTTCGGAACGCGGCATCGGGTGCTGGCGCGGGTGGGAGTCGGCGTGAGTACGGGGCTGATTCTCGATGAGGTGGTCTACCTGGTGGCTACTAAGGGCTCTGACGCGGATTACGTTTCACGTACGTCTCTCATCGGTTCGCTCATGCTTGTTTCTCTGGCAGTTGTTTTTCTCGTCATTCTGTACGCGCTGCATCGCAAGGAAAGGTAAGAAGGGTATTCTCTTTCGCCCTTCCGGGGCTTAGCTCGCAATTGACTGCTTGCGACCCACAGCTTGCGCTGTGGGCTGCGCTCTTGCGCCGCTTCGCGGCTGAGTTTTGCGGTGGTTCGCGGCTGCCGCTGCGACGTTACGAACGCTTTCGCTGCAAGGCGATCTTGATTGTCCGTTCCTTCGGGGAATGCTAGGCTCGGAGGAAGTGGGTTCCGCATACGCCAATCCGTTGAAATCGAATCCTTCGGCCTCCAGCCCGTCTTGGTCGGGACGTCTGGCGCAATGGCTGCAGTCGGGCCCGGCAGAGGTCTGGGTCAAGTTCCTGCTGGCACTGGTGGGCCTGGGACTGGCATTTGCCACGGCGCTGTTTTCTACCGTGTCGCGCGATGCCGGCAACGTTTGGGCCACAGTGATTCTGGCCTCGACTTCGCTGCTGCTTGCGACGTTAGTGGGACTGGTGACCGTGCCGTATCTGGCGCGGCGCGTGGCCGTCGAGCGGCTGCGCGAGTCCTTCGATTACGACGTGACCCGGGCGGGCATTGTGTACGTCGTGGTGACGCTGGTGATCGGCATCGCGGCGCTGAATACGGGCAACAATCTTCTCTACATCGTGGTCGCGGCCATGCTGGCGGCGATCCTGGTTTCGGGAGTCGTTTCGGCTTGGGTGCTGCGCTGGCTGGAGCTCGATGTCCGGCTGCCGGAGCACGTGTTCGCCGGTCGAGCGGTGGCGGGACGCATCGTGGTGCACAACTCGCGGCGAATTCTGCCGTCGTTCTCCATCCGCGTGATTTCCACGCGCAAGAAGAGAAAGACGCCAGCCAAACAGTGGCAGTGGGAAGCGACCACGTTTGCCTTTCCGTTCAATCGTCCGGCGGAGCAGCAGTGGTTGCGCCTGCCTGATCGGCGCCTGCGCCGGGTTCTGGTCGTCCCACCGCCTCCGGGGATCTTTCAGGGGATGGCTTACTTTCCGTTTCTTCCAGCGCAGGCTGAAGTGTCCGCCGACCTGGAATTGCGGTTCGATCAGCGCGGCCGCTATCGCGAATCCAGCTTTGGTCTGGCCACGCGCTTTCCGTTTGCCTTCCTCACCAAGACGCGGCATGTGACGCTGCCCAGGGAAGTGCTGGTCTACCCGCGTATCGAGCCGAACGAGGAAGTCTTTGAAATCCTTCCGCTGGTGCGGGGCGAGTGGGAGAGCTTTGTGCGCGGCCGCGGCTCCGACCTGTACCGCATTCGCGAGTACATGCCGGAAGACTCGGCCCGCCACGTTGACTGGAAGGCGACGGCTAAGTCGGGCTCGCTGAAGGTGCGCGAGTTCGCCCGCGAAGACGAACGAAAATTGTGCATTGCCTTCGACAATCCCGAGCCGGGGCTGATTTCCGAGCGGGCCTACGAACGGGCGGTCGACTTGACGGCATCGCTGGCCTGGCACTTTTCGACCCAGGAGGCGCAGGTTTCTTATGTCGTCCCGGGACGCCCGCGCACGCGCGATCTGCACGAATTTCTGGCGTGGCTGGCGGTGATTGAGCCTGGTGTGAGGCGTGCGGAGGGCGGGAAAGATGCGCTGGTGGACGATGGGTTGCGCGAGATGAACCTGGGTGGGTCCGACGACTACAACATTGTGATTACCGCCCGTCCGCGCGGAAGCCTGCCGACGGCGTTGTGGAACTCGTCGTACTTTGTGTTTGCTCGCGAGGATGCGTCCGAGAACGGCAGTCCGCGCTAGCTGCCTATTCCGGCTTCTCACCGCGCTCAGTTCACTTTTTTGGCATTGGCGCAGGCTGGCTCGATCAGCCCGATTCGGGCTAGATTTCTTCTTTGCCCGACCTTTTTTACTTTCCTTCCTTCTCCTTTTCGGCATATACTCGCGCCCCGATAGATGCTTTTGGACAGCTCGGAACTCTGTACGCCGGGAGGTGTCAAATGCGTATCTGCGACCTGATTAAAGATCAGGACACGTATCAGGCGGACCTGGGGCACACCGTGCTCGAAACCGTGCAAGTCATGGTCGAGCACAACATCGGCGCCGTCCCCGTAACGCACAACGGCAAACTGGTTGGGATCTTTTCCGAACGGGACCTCATGAAGCGCGTGGTGGCGGAAGGCCGCGATCCGCGAAGCACCTGCCTGGCGGAGGTCATGACCGACGATCCGCTCACTATCAGCATGAACGAAGACCTGGAAAACTGCATGGCCCTGATGCGGCGCCACGGTTTTCGGCACCTGCCTGTATGCCACGAGGGACAACTGATCGGAATAGTGTCGCTGCGCGACATCCTGCTGCACGATCTGGACGAAAAGGATGATGAGGTGCGCATGATGCGCGCCTACATCCACTCCATGCCCGACGCGTAACTGCTTGGCGCGCGCTCACCTGGTCCGCTGACCGCGCGGTCTTACTGGTGCAGTTCTCCGGTGCAGTTCTGGGGGTATGTTTCCGAATTCTTCACAGGCCGGAAATCGATATAAACCCTTTGTTTTGAGCCGAAAACTCCATTCTTCCGGTCGCCCGCTTCCCAAAATCTGACGATAGCACGAAGGTAACTTGCCTCTGGGTTGCCCGTAACGGTAACGTTACCAACGATTACTTGAGTCCATTGAACGCCTGATTGGGAAAGGCTAACGTTAGAGGTTACCGGGCCGAAGCATGGTTTCGAAGCGAGCAACATCCCTGGCGATTTGCGAACGGCCTTCGCGCACTGTGCCAGGCTAGCCCTGTTGGTTATGCGAGCAACATGAGCGAGAAAGTTAGAATCCTCTATTACGCGCTCTGGATTGCACATCCCGTCCTGGAGATGGGAATCGCTGCGATCATGCTGCAGCGTGGGTTGCATCGCAAGTTCAAGTTCTTCTTTGCCTACATCCTGACTCAGCTCGTGACCTTTGCCACGGTGTTCCCGGCGATGTGGCACAGTTCTTACTTCTTGTTCTACCTTTACTGGGGCTGCGATGCGTTCAGCGTCGCCTTCGGTTTTGCCGTGATTCATGAAGTCTTTGTGGACGTTTTCCGCGCGTTCCACACCTTGCGCGACCTGGGCACGGTGCTGTTCAAGTGGGCGGGCCTGGTGATGCTGCTGGTGGCCGGAGTGGTCTCGGTTTCAACAAATTCGTCGACCATGCCGCCCGTACTTCAGGCCATTCTGACCGGGCAACGATGTGTGCGGTTCATCCAGGTGGGGATGGTGCTGTTCCTGCTTTTCTTCGCGCACTACGTAGGCATCAGCCGTCGCCAGCATAGCTTCGGGATCGCTCTGGGCTTTGGTATGTTCGCCGTGATCGAACTGGCGTTAATCTCCTCCGCGGTAGGACATCATCTGGGCGGCCCGTGGATGCACATCGTCAACATGACGGCCTACAACAGCAGCCTGCTGGTGTGGCTGGGCTATGTCGCGGTTAAGAGTCCGGCTCGCGATGTGTCCGTGTCGCTGTTACAGCCGCAGCGCTGGGAGCAGAGCCTGTCCGACATACACCATCCCCTGCCGTCCGACTCGCTGATCCCTATGTTCGAAGGCATGGTAGATCGGGCTCTGTCGCGCGTGCAGCCGGACGTCCCTGCAGCGCAGGAAAGTCGAAGTGCCGATACCGCTGCCCGCGCCGCCGCAGCCGGCGGCTTCAGCGGGCCCACCGTGCCTGCCAGCTCTAAGCCATAGGCTTGCCACACGCTCTGAACTTCCGTCGTTAGCTCCGCTGGAGGGCGGCTTCTAGCGCGCGCCGCAATTCTGCCGCATCGGTAACGGGCGGTTGGCAGGAAGATCCCGAACACAGCACCGCGAACGATTTTCCCGAGCCCAGTGCGGGAAGGTTGGGGATCGTCGCAGCCAACTCCGGGGGAAGGTTTTCGGCCACGGCCTGATTGGCGGCCAGGCGCAGCGTGGATTTATTGAATGCAAAAGGCCGGACTGCTTCGGCGTGCAGCTTTTCGGCGGTGTCTAAGTCTCCGTCTTCGGCAATCACGACCACCTGCACTGGACTCTCCAACAGATGCACGACCGCAATCCCGTAGGACGCGGCGAAGATCCCAAACTGTTCCGCCACGCCGGCAAACGTTTCCAGCGTTTCTTCTTCTTTGGCTTTGTAATCGGCATTTCCGGTGTAGTGATGCATACGCGCCAGCGCAATCGCTGCCATTGGATTTCCCGCCGGCGTGGGCGAGTCCTGCAGGGGCTTGCGCCGCGTTGCCAGAACGCCCAGGCTTTGGCCGTCGGCGGCGGGCTCGCTGTCGAAAAATCCCCCGGAAGTCGGGTCGTAGAAGCGGGCGATCATCGCGTCGGTGATGGCATGGGCGAACTTGAAGTAGCAGAGACTGCCCGTGGCTTCATAAGCGTCGAGGCAAGCTAGCGCGGTGAAGGCGTAGTCATCGAGCAGCCCGGGAACCTCGCGGTGCGCAGCCGCGGGATCGGAGTAAGAGACCACGTGCAACAGTACCCCGGCATGTGTAGCCGCGGGCGACTCGCCCGCGCTTTCATTTCTGGTCGCGTGCTGTTTCCAGGCCTCAGCCAGTACGCGATCCAGCGACCGCAGCGCGAACCGCCGCGCACCTTCGAGATGAAGTACCTTCGCGGCTTCCAGGTAGGCCGACACGCACAGGCTGTTCCACCCCACATACACCGTCTTGTCGACATAAGGAGTCGGGCGCTGGAGCCGCGCCGCATACATCTTTTTCCTGGCCGACGCCAGCAATTCTTGCACGCGTTCAGCGGCCAGGCTCGTCCGCCGCGCAATCTCCGCCACCGGGGCCCGCACGTGCAGAACATTTTTCGCCGGATTGTGATGCATCTCGCCGATTTCGTTGATGTCATAGTGCAGCGCGGCGACCTCGCCCTCTTGCTCGGTCAGCACGGCGCGGGCTTCGTCGAGCGTCCAGGTAAAGTAGTCGCCATCGTCGTCCATGTTGATGTCGGCGTCCTGCGATGCATAGAACCCGCCGCGTTCGCGATCGCTCAGCCACTCGTCCATCCAGCGAACAATGTCGCGGGCAACGTCTGCGAAAAACTCCGCGCCCGTGGCCTGATAGCCGTGGACGTAATTTTTCAGCAGCTCGGAATTGTCATAGCACATCTTTTCGAAGTGGGGGACGACCCAGCGTTCGTCGACCGAATAGCGGTGAAAGCCGCCCGCCAGTTGATCGTAAACGCCGCCGTTGGCCATGTGCTCGAGGGTGGAGACGATGAGGTCTCGCAGATTGTCGTCACTGGTGCGTGCATAGCGCTCAATCAGCAGATCCAGCGCCGACGGATGGGGAAACTTCGGCGCCTGCCCAAACCCTCCATGCTGCGGATCGAACATCCGGAACGCCGAAGTCTGAATCGCGGCAATCACCGCGGCCGTGACTCGGCCGTCTTTGCCAGCAAAGGATTCCGACTGCGCAATCGCGCTCTCCACCATCTTGGCTTGCTCGATCACGTCGCCATGCTTCTCCGCATAAGCGCTGGCAATGCTCAGCAGCACGCGCCGAAAGCTGGGACGGCCGTATCCATCGCTCGGCGGGAAATAAGTTCCGCCATAAAACGGCTTGCCGGCGGGCGTAAGAAATGCTGTCAGCGGCCATCCGCCTTGCCCGCTGACCGCCTGAATGGCCGCCTGATACCGGCTGTCGATGTCGGGACGCTCGTCGCGGTCGACCTTTACGGCGATGAAGTGCTGATTCACAATCGCGGCAATCTCGGGATCGTCATACGACTCGCGATCCATCACATGGCACCAGTGGCACCACACCGCGCCGATGTCGAGCAGCATGGGCTTGTTCTCGCGCTGCGCCGCGGCAAAGGCGTCCGCGCCCCACTCGTGCCACTGAATGGGCTGATGCATGGCGGAGCGCAGGTAGGCGGAGGAGGCGCGGGCGAGGGAGTTGAGGGCGGTGGTGGTCATGGTCATTCCAGTCTAAATCGTTTCGGAGAACGCGGGATGTCCCGTCACTAGCCTCTACGTTCGTTGCTGAGATAGGGTCCGCCGCCAATTCGAATCGCAAGACATCCCCCGCCTTGGCAGACGCATCTTTGGAACATACACTATTCTGCGGTCTCGATCTGCCAGGGGAAAGCCTTCCAATGAATCCGAAAGCGGCGCAGTTTGTCCTTGGGCTTGTGTTGATTTTTGTACTCACCGCACATTCACTCCACGCGCAGGACCCGCAGGCAACGTTGTCCGGGACGGTCATGGACTCTTCCGGGAAAGTTCTGGCGAACGCCAAGGTCTCCGTCAACAATTTGTCCACGGGGCAGTCGACCGAGGCGCAGACCGATTCTGCAGGCCTGTACGCGGTGCCGAACCTTGCCGCGGGAGATTACGAAGTGTCCGTGGCAGTGGAGGGAGTTGGCGCCGGCGCCGCCCGGGTGACGTTAACGGCCGGAGGACAGCAAACCCTGAGCCTCAGTCTGACGCCCGCGGCGGCCCCGCAGGAGCCTGCTCCTCCGGCGGCAACGCCGTCCGAAAATCTGCCGAACGCTCCGTCCAGCGCGCAGGCCGAGCAGGCGACTGAGCAGAAGACCGAACCGAAGTCCGAGCCTTCCCTCGAAGATCTGGGATTTTCGAAAACCGAGACGCAGAGTAACGCCGTGCAACAAGCGTTGCTCGACAAGCGTACCCACATGCTCAAGATTCACCAGCGCATGGGACTCATCACAACGATCCCTTTAGTGGCGACCGTGATTCTTGGGCCCGGTGCTGGCGGCAAAAGTGAAGGCACGGCGACTCGCGACTTGCACGTCGCGCTCGGCGCGCTGACCGGCGATCTGTACGGGATTACCGCCTGGTACGCCATCCGCGCCCCTCGGATCGCGGGCACCGAGACACGCGGGCCCATTCGCGTGCATAAGATCTTGGCCTGGGTGCACGGACCGGGAATGATTCTGACTCCGATTCTGGGCGCGATGGCTTTCAGCCAGAAAAATAACGGAGAAAAAGTTCACGGCCTCGCTGCCGCCCATGGCGCGGTCGCCATCGTTACCGCTGGCGCTTTTGGAGCCGCGCTGTTGTCGGTGTCGCTGAAGTTCTAAGCTGATCTTATGAACACGAAAATTCTGGCCCTGTTTTTGCTGCTGGTCCCGTCCAATGTGTTCGCGGCGGACCACCTCTGGGTGCTGAAGCAGAGCACCCTGACTTATCACGTGTCTCACCCGCTGCATCAGACCGATGGCGTGAGCCACGCGGCGCGCGGCAAGGGTGTTTGCCACGAGGGACAGTGCGATTTTCTGATTGCGGTCCCGGTCAGGACGTTCGATTCCGGCGACAGCAACCGCGACCTGCACATGATCCAGGTCACGCGCGGCGCCGAATTTCCCATGGTCACGGTCCGCACGCGGTTGCCGGAGGCTGCCTCTACATCGACGACCGTCAAAGCCGACTTGGAAGTCCAGTTTGCCGGTCAGAGCGCCCGCTACGCGCAGGTTGTTTTCGAACTGGTGAAAGAGGGAAACGAAACGCGGATCTCGGGAACCATTCCCTGCACCCTGACCGATTTCAAGATTGACCCGCCATCGCTGCTGACCATGCCCGTGAAAAACGAAATTCCGGTGCGGATCGAGATGACCTGGAGCCCGCAGTAACGGGCTTCACAGTATGCTGAAAAACTCAGTTAGCCGGAGAAAAACGACGACGAGGGCTGAAGCCCAGATTAATTTTCCACGGCTTACGCGGCCCTAAGGGGCCGCTCTTCCAGGGTAGCACCGACAAGTCCGAGTTTTTTCAGCAAACTGTTCAGCCCAGAAGATGCCTGGCAATCTTGCAATACAAATCAATCGACTCGGCCAGTTGCTGCTTCTCGATGTACTCGCCGTCGGTGTGCGCGACATGAATGGATCCAGGACCGAGCAGCAGCGGTTCGCCCCAGTTGGTCAGCTTAGGAATGTCGGTGGTAAACGCGGCGATCATGGTGGGCAATCCTGTGACGGTGCGCAGACGAAGGAAGGGAAGTTCCAGGGGAAACGTCACCTGCACCTGAACGCCGGCGGTGGCAACGATCTGTCGCCGCAAATCATCAGACGGCCCGATCAGCCGGTAGAGCAGATCGGCGTGCGCGTAATCGGGAATCACGTTGGGCGCTCGTCCTCCCTCGATCAGTCCGATGTTCAGCGTGCACGGACCTACTTCTGGATCGGTAGGCAGGGGCATCGCGCGCAAGCGCGTGAGCGCGGGAATCAGCTTGTCGATGGCGGACTCGCCCAGTTCCGGATACGCCGAGTGCGCCATGCGTCCGGTCGCGGTGACCTCGACGCGCAGAGTTCCCTTCGAGGCGAGCGCCAAGCGATTCTCCGTGGGCTCGCCGTTCACCAGAAATCGGCATCCGGAGGCCTGCCCGCCGGCCGCATATTCATTGGCGACTTGCGCGCCCAGGCTGTCGCGCTCTTCGCCGGCCACGAAGAGCAGCCCTACATGAATGTTCTGCTGGCGCAATCGATCCGCGGCGGCGATTTGGGCTGCGATGATGCCCTTGGCGTCGCAGGATCCGCGCCCGTAAATGCGTCCGGCGTCTTCCGAAGAGGGAATGAAGGGAGGGACTGTATCCAGGTGTGTAGAAAACACCATCGCGGGATGGGGATGGTCGGGTGACGTGGCATAGACGTTGAAGCGGTCGTTCTCGACGGGCATTTTCCTGGTCTGATAGCCGAGACGGCAGAGTTCTCCGTAGAGATGGCTTCCCACGGCAGCTTCATTGCCGGTGATGGACTCGATGTCTACGAGTTGCCGGGTTAGCGTTACAGCATCCATGGAGGAGAGAATAGCAGAGGAAAAGGCAGACCTCGGATTTCGGACCTCGGACCTCGGACCTCTGACCTTGGACCTCGGACTTCGGACCTCATTTCCTTTGACGCTTCTTCCTCCGGGCAGCTTTGTGTAATCTGGAAACGTGATTTCTTCGGGTTCATCCATCCGATCGCTGTTTCTCGACGGTCCTGCTGGCCGCCTGGAGGCGCTGCTTAACGCTGGCACCGACAACGCAACACACGCTGCCCTGGTTTGTCATCCGCATCCGCTGTTTGGCGGGACGCTGCACAACAAGGTCGTTTTCCACACTATGAAGGCGCTGAACAGTTTTGGTTTTCCCGTGTTGCGCTTCAATTTTCGCGGAGCGGGATTGAGCCAGGGCGCACACGATCAGGGCAACGGGGAAGTGGACGACGTTCGTACTGCTCTTGATTGGCTTGATGCGGAATACCATCTGCCGCTGCTGTTTGCCGGATTCTCGTTCGGTGCGGCCGTCGGATTGCGCGCCGCTTGTTCCGATGCGCGGGTTCGCGCCGCGATCGGAGTGGGAACGCCAGTCGTTCCGGTCGCCGAGGCCACGGAAGAGCCGCGAGTGTATGCTCTCGATTTTTTGAAGGATTGCGCCAAGCCCAAGTTGTTTGTGAGTGGAGGGCGCGACCAGTTCGGTCCGCGAGCCAAGCTGGAAGCGCTGGTGGCGTCTCTGGCGGAACCGAAGGAGCTGGTGTTGATCGAAGGCGCAGATCACTTTTTCGAAGGCCGATTGCGCGAGTTGCGGGAGGCGGTCGAAACGTGGGTGAGGGAGCAGGTCACTTCGTGAAGGCCGTTCATTCCTGTCTTCTCAGCGATCTCCGCGCCTCTCTGCGTGCTCGGCGGTCAAAAGCTTTTACCGCCGAGGTCGCAGAGGACTCGCTGAGATCGCAGAGAAGGCTTACTGAGGCGGTTCTTATAATTCTCCCTATGTCCGACAGCGATCGCGAGTCCCAGTTCCGCGCCATGCGCCGGGCTGCGCGCGATATCTTCCAGCATGCTCTGGCTGAGGCATCGATTGACAAGGGCTTTGCGCGGCACGTGCATTGCGAACGGGGATTGTTGCGGGTGTGCGAGGATCTTTACGACCTGCACTCTTATTCGCGAGTGCAGGTCGTGTCGCTGGGCAAGGCCGGACACACGATGGTCGAGGCGCTGTCCGCGCAGGTCGGAGCATCGCTGGAAGGGATCGTCGCCAGTTCGGTCGAGCCGACGGCGCAGGTGCATGGGTTCCGGTACTTTCACGGCGGGCATCCGACGCCGAATGCAGAATCCATTCAGGCGGCGAGTGCGATGCTGCGGATGCTGGAAGCGCAACCGGCTTCGGCGCTGATAATTTTCCTGCTGAGCGGCGGAGGGTCGTCGATCGTGGAGAAGCCTATCGACGACGAGATCTCTCTTGAAGACCTCATCACGACCTATCGAGCGCTGGTCCATTCCGGCGCGCCCATCGCCGAGATCAATGCGGTGCGCAAACATCTTTCGGCGGTCAAGGGCGGACGGCTGGCGCAGGCTGCGTTTCCGGCGCAGCAGGTTTCGATGCTGGTGTCCGATGTGCCGGACAGCACGCCGGACGCGCTGGCTTCCGGGCCAACGATGCCCGATTCAACGACCGTCGAGGATTGTTGCCGCGTCGCGGAGAAATATGAGCTGCTGAAACAGTTTCCGCAAGCGACGCGGGAACTGTTTGAGCGCCATGCTCTGGAGGAGACGCCGAAATCGGACGACCTGGCGTTTCAGCGGGCGCGCTGGTGGCCGGTGCTCTCGAACCGGACGGCGATTGAAGAGGCGAGTGTGGCGGCGGAACGCGCGGGCTTCCTCGTGCATGTGGACAATTCTTGTGACGATTGGGACTACGAGCGCGCTGCGGAGTATTTGTTGCAAAAAGTGCGCGAGTTAAGAAAACAATTTTCGCCGGTGTGTCTGATTTCCGGCGGGGAAGTTACGGTGAAGGTCGAGAACGGCGGAGTGGGTGGGCGCAACCAGCAGTTCGCGCTGGCCTGCGCGGAGAAGATTGCGGGGGAGGACATCACGGTGCTCAGCGCCGGGACCGATGGAGTGGATGGGAACAGTCCAGCGGCGGGAGCGGTTGTCGATGGCTCGACTCTGGAACGGGCGCGTAGTCGCGGACTGGTTGCGCGCGCCGCGCTTGAGAAATTTGATGCCTATCCATTGCTTACCGCGCTGGGAGATGCGATCGAGATCGGGGCGACGGGAAACAATCTGCGGGACTTGAGAATTCTGCTGGCTTACTAGGCTGTGCGCACTAGCCTCTGCTCATGGCCGACGGAGCTTCGCCCCATTCCACTCGCTGCGCTCGCTCAGGGCGGGCTCAGGCGGGACAGCCGCAGCGGCCGTCCCTTCATGAGCATATTTGGCGCGGGTGGTGCTTAGGCGGTTTTCTGCATTTTCTTCGACTTCTCCAGGGCTTCGTCCATGCCGCGTTTCATTTCATCCATCGACAGGTCTTTGGTATGAGTGGCGATGGACCATTTGTGACCGAAGGGATCGGTCAGCTTGCCGTAGCGGTCGCCCCAGAACTGGTCCATGACCGGCATGTCGACCCTCGCGCCGGCTTTCACAGCGCGATCGAAAGCGGCGTCGACGCCGTCGATGTAGATGTGCAGTCCCATGCCTGTGCCGCCAGTGGATAGCGGAGACAAAGATCCGAACTCCGGATATTCGTCACTCAGCATGATGATGGAGTCGCCGATTTTTAACTCGGCGTGCATTATTTTGCCGTCCGGGCCTTTCGCGACGCCGCGTTCCACAGCGCCGAATGCCTGCTTGTAGAATTCGATGGCGCTGACCGCGTCGCGCACGGTGAGAAACGGTGTGAGAGTGTGATATCCCTCGGGAATGGGTTTTACGGACATGAGAACCTCCTGAACGGGAAATTTCAGGAGGGCAGTTTACAACAAAAAGGGATAAGGAGTGTTAAAGGAGTATTACGGCGCCGAGTGGGTGAACATTTTGAGCACTCGCGCGTCCAAGGAAGCACGGGAGGGCCGATGAGGCGAATATTCTTGTGGCTGGCAATGGCGAGCGTGAGTCTCGCGGTTGGACAACAGTCGACCGTTACGCGACTGGACGGCAGCACAATCTCAGCGGCGGAAATCGATGCGACGATGGCGCGCCTGATAAAGGCGGGCGAAGTAACCGGCGCGGGAGTTGCGATTCTCAACCACGGGAAGGTCGCTTTCGTGAAGGCTTATGGATTTCGCGACAAAGAAAAAAATCTGCCGCTGACGGTGGATTCGGTGATGTCGGCGGCTTCGATTTCCAAGGTGGCGTTCGCGTACCTGGCGATGGAACTGGTGGACGATGGAGTGCTGGATCTGGATAAGCCGGTGTATCAATATCTGCCGAAGCCTCTGCCGGAATATCCCAAGTACGCAGACCTAGTGAATGACCCGCGCTACAAGCGCATTACGGCGCGCATGCTGCTGAGCCATACCAGCGGTTTTGCGAATTGGCGGTGGATGGAGGACGACCGCAAGCTGAAGATCCATTTTGACCCGGGATCGCGGTACGCGTATTCGGGCGAAGGCATCGATCTGCTGCAACTTGTGGTGGAGACGATTGCGAACAAGCCGCTAGATGTACTGATGCAGGAGCGCGTGTTTCAGCCGCTGGGAATGACGCGAACCAGCATGGTCTGGCAAGAGCGCTTCGAAAGCGACTTTGCGAATGGCTATGACGAATATGGGAGGTCGGTGGGCGCGCATCGATGGAAGAACGCGGACGCCGCGGGTTCGATGCAGACGACGATCAGCGATCAAGCGCGCTTTTTGCAGGCGGTGATGGAAGGCAGACTGTTGAAGAGCAAGACGCGCGAGCAGATCGTCAGCCCGCAGGTTCAGATTGTGTCGAAACACCAATTCCCGACGCTCAGCGACCAGACCACCGAGGAGAACAAGAGCATCCGCCTGAGCTACGGGCTGGCGTGGGGGCTTTACTGGACGCCTTACGGTGAGGTGTTTTTCAAAGAAGGGCATGACGATGGCTGGAGAAACTATGCGGTCGGCTTCGACAAGCAGAAATCCGGCCTGGTCATCCTGACCAACAGCGGCAACGGCGAGGGCATTTTCAAGGATGTGCTGGAGACGTTGCTGAAGGACACGTTCACGCCGATCGAGTGGGAAGGTTATACGCCGTATGACAAGCTGGCGCCGCGTCCGCCGTTGAAACAGCACAAGCAAGTTGCCGTGGACGGCAAGGTCTTAGACCGGTATGTCGGCCGCTACGGGCTGCCGCCGGACCTGATTCTGACAGTCCGCCGCGAGGGTGATCATCTTTCCGTGCAGGAAAATGACGAGCCGAAGCAGGATCTGATGCCGGAGAGCGAGACGGATTTTTTCTCGACTGCGTCGGATGATGTGATGACTTTCGAATCCGATCATCAAGGGAAGGTGACCGCGATGGTTCTGCACGCGGAGGGGAAGGACATTTCCATCAAGCGGATCGAGTAATGCGGGATGTGTGCTGCTCGTCCGACTAGAAAAATCTGGTTACGCCTTCTTCCATCACCATGACGCGGTCTTTGACGCCGGCGGCTCGGGCTTCCAGGTCGAGCAGTTGCAAGGGCTCATCCACGGGTTCGTGCGAGAGGCGGAAGGTGCCGTAGTGCATGGGGACCATCCAACGGGATTTCAGGTCGAGGAAGGCGCGCATGGCGTCGGCCGGGCTGGCGTGGACATTGCGGAATTGCGGCGGATTGTAGGCGCCGATGGGGAGCAGAGCGAGTTCGGGAGCGAGGCGGCGTCCAATCTCGCTGAAGCCGGCGAAGTAAGCGGTGTCGCCGGCGTGATAGACAGAGTGCTTGCCGGCCTTCAGCACGAAACCGCCGTAACCGCGGTGCGAATCTTTCAAAATGCGGGCGCCCCAATGGCGCGAAGGCACGTGCGTCACCGACAAGGTGCCGCGGCGCGAAGTCTTCCACCAATCCAGTTCGATGATCTCGGAGAAGCCAAGGTCCGAAACCAGATCGGAAACATGGGTGGGAATGATGATGGATGGCGCGACGCCACGAGTGCGCAGGTTGTTTTGTACGAGCGCGCGCAGCGACGGGCGGTGCAGGTGATCGAAGTGGGCGTGCGATACCAAAACCAGATCGATGGCCGGAAGATCGGCAATGCGCAGGCCGGGACGACGCAGGCGCTTCAGTACGAACAGCCAGCGGGCGAAGTTGGGGTCGATAACCACGCTCTGCCCGCCAATTTGCACAAAAAAGCTGGAGTGTCCAATGAAGGTGACGCCGAGTTCTCCGTTGGTGGCCAGGCGCGGTCTGTGAGTCTCACCGCAGCGCGGGGTTACCGCAGAGTGACGCACCAGGCGACTGAACTGGCTGGCGCGTTTACGAAGGGCCGGATTGCGAAGCGTTTGCTTGATCATCCTGCTACAGAGCCCGGGGGGTTGGACCGGAAGCAGCCTCAGCCCCTCATACTAGTCCTGATCGCCGCAAAAAGCAGAGTTACAAGAGCGATGCGACGAAAATATTTACCAGACTTTTATTTAAATTTACCAAGCTCTAATCTTAGATGAAGGGTCGGGCTTGCGGGCTGTTTTTTAGTTTCTGTGCCGGTGACGGCGGTAATGTAACGGATTAAGTTCGCTGATCCTGCGCCACTATCTGTGCGCGTCCTTGCTTGACCTTGATCGCGCTGGTCATATCTAATCCGAACGCGTTCGTTTTACGTTTTTCCTCGAGACGAAGGAGAAATCTTCATGCGAGTTGCATTTCTGGGGTTGGGAATCATGGGTGAGTCGATGGCCACGAACCTGGTCAAAGCAGGCCACGAAGTGACGGTTTGGAACCGCACGCCGGGCAAGTTGGTGGAAGGGGCAGGGGTGGCTCCGACTCCAGGGGCGGCGGCGCAGGGCGCGGAAGTGGTGTGGATGTGCGTTGCCGATACGGACGCGGTCGAGAGCGTGATGTTCGGCGCGGACGGCGTGGAGGGGTCGCTCACGGAGGGCATGATCGTCGCGGACTCGAGCACGATTTCTCCGTCGGCAACTGGGAAGTTCGCGGAGCGTGTCGCGGCCAAGGGCGTGACTTGGGTCGATGCGCCGATGACGGGGTCGAAGATTGGGGCGCGAGACGGGACGCTGGTGTTCATTGTCGGAGGAAGTGAAGCTCCGGTGGAGCGGCTCAAGCCGCTGTTTGCGGCGATGGGGAAGAAGATTTTCCGCATGGGTGAAACTGGCAAGGGACAAGCGGCGAAGCTGGCCATGAATCTGCAGATTGCGCTGATCTTCGAAGGATTTGCCGAAGCGCTGACCTTGGCGACCAAACTCGGCGTGGATCCGCAACAACTGCTGTCTTTGATTGATGCCACCATGGTGCGGTCGGGAGTGGTGGACTACAAAGGTCCATTTGTTATGCAGCGTGACTTCACGCCAAACTTTCCGCTGCGGCTGATGCACAAGGATATCCGGCTGACGCTGGAAGCAGCGAAGGAAGCGCGGGTGAAACTGCCGGCGCTGGAAACCGTAGAAGAAATTTACGAGATGGCGTCGGAGGAAGGAAATCGGGATCTCGACTACGCCGCGACGCTGATGCTGCTGGAAAAGTGGGCGGGCGTGCAGGTGAAGGGGAAGGCCGCGTAAGAACTTACTTAGGAACAACGCACGCGTCGGACTCGAAAACCGAACCCGGAGAGTACCAATTCGTTACCACCGTAACCCCCAAAAAATCGTTATTACACAAGTATTACAGTCAACCGATTCGTCCCTTGGTAGGTTAGATGTGAGGTTGATCGAACTCACAACGACCACGAAACGGGGACCTTCCTTGGATATGGAACTGCAAGATCTGGAAAAACCACAAGCGGCAAAAGATGAAGTGAACTGGGTAACGGCAGGTTTCATGGCGGCGTTTCATGTGGGTGCGGTGGCCGCGCTTTTCTTTTTTACCTGGAAGGCATTGTTTGTCGCGATGTTTCTGTGGTGGGTTTCGGGCAGTCTGGGGATTGGGATGAGCTATCACCGCCTGTTGACGCACCGCGGATATAAGACTCCGAAGTGGGTGGAATATTTCCTGACCGTGTGTGCCACGCTGGCTCTGGAAGGCGGGCCGATTTTCTGGGTGGCGACGCACCGCATTCATCATCAGTTTTCCGATCTCGAAGGCGATCCGCATTCGCCCATCGACGGCAAGTGGTGGTCGCACATGGGATGGATTCTCATGGGCAAGTCGATGCACCACGACACGACCACGCTGGCGCGCTACGTCCCCGATCTGGCCAAAGATAAATTTCACGTCTGGATCACCAAATATCATTACGTTCCCATGATTGTGCTGGGAGGAATTCTGCTGGCTATTGGAGGATTGCCCTTTCTGATGTGGGGCATCTTCATGCGCACCGTGGTGGGACTCCACGCGACCTGGCTGGTGAATTCGGCAACGCACTCCTGGGGCACACGGCGTTTTGCGACTCGCGATCTTTCGACCAACAGCTGGTGGGTGGCCGTGCTGACGTTCGGTGAGGGCTGGCACAATAATCATCATGCGCATCCGACGGCCGCGCAGCATGGGTTCAAGTGGTACGAGATCGACATGAACTGGTATGGCATCTGGGCGCTTCGGACTCTGGGGCTAGCCTGGGATATTAAGCGCGTGAAGCTGGCGGAAGTGGAACGCGGGTTGGTGCCGACTCCGAATGGGCGGCTGATTACTGCGGCGATGCCGGAAGTTTCGGTCGCTGGGGACTGAGCGGCTTTCAGTTTCCGTTAGAAGAATTAGCCCTGGCCTTTTGGCTGGGGCTTTTTATTGATCTACAGCGCCTGAAGGCGCGATTCATAGGGTTGACGTTGGCGATATGCCTGAAGGCATACCCTGATACGAATCCCGATTTCATATTCGGATGATCACACTGGGATGATCACACTCGGATGATCACACTCTGATGATCATGACTTCAGTGGCTTTGATCAGGGCGGCGGCGGTCTGGCCCTTCTTCAGTTGCATTTCGCGGGCAGAGCTGGCGGTGATGATCG
>Ga0210399_10000978_pt1 | contig 22362 bp, 17 predicted proteins | sample IncBWC14MmetaG_FD_150865 | JGI IMG/M metagenome (GOLD analysis project Ga0210399, IMG submission 150865) | Forest soil microbial communities from Barre Woods Harvard Forest LTER site, Petersham, Massachusetts, United States - Inc-BW-C-14-M | ecosystem: Environmental > Terrestrial > Soil >... | reverse complement strand
GGACTCAACTACTCGTCGCACTCCATCTACGACTCTCGCCATCTTCTCGAAATTGACGCGGTCAGCGGTATCAAAAGGGGTGTGATAGTACGGATACCTAAACAAATGCAGTGTCAGTGACCATGATGGCTGGATACTGTTCGCGCCAGAAAGACCAATGGTCTGACCAGCCCACGCCCGGCCAGTCACCGGTACACAGCCCCGTGCAGAATGCGTGCCAGCTCAAGAACTGCGGCAACACCGCTGGCGTTGTCATTTGCACCTGGCGACCCTGCGACGCTGTCGTAGTGTGCACCTACGACGATAGTTTCTCCACCAGCGTCGGCTCCGGGCAGCCTCACCTCAAGGTTGTGTACCTGCCGTCCCTGAACGAGATAGGTCTGTTCTGTGACTGAGCACCCTGCCTGCCTGAGTTGGCTCTGGAAATAGTCTGCGGCTGCCTCTAGGGTTCCTGCCCTCGACAGATTTCTTTCGCCGATTGTTTCAGACAAATACTTAACGTCTCGTGAGAGACGATTGGCTATCTCCAGCTGTTCGCTCGTGAGCGGGGGAAGCGTCGCGGTGTAAGACCTGAGCGGCATTCGAGTCATCCGCAAGACCCAAATCAAACTTGCGAGCAGTGCAACGGCTAGAACCGCGAGGACTATCCACATCTTCCAGTTTCGACTCGCTGAGGCGCTGGCCTGTTCAAACATTTGTGCGCATGTATCAACTCAACTTTGTCGGAAGCGGTTATTCCCGTTGAGGGTATCACGACCAATGAACCAGTGAGGAAACACCTCTCTCCGGCCTTGATGCTATGTCACAATCGGCCGAAACAATGCCCCTAAAGTACAGGTGTTTCTTTTCTGTAATGAGAAACGACGGACAATAGAATCAGTACTCCCTGCTTGACGAAAGTCGTCCCTGGACCAACGGAAAGTGCCGCTAATTCGTGCTCGGCTGCTTCGACGGGATCGTCACTGCTGCAGTCGCAACGAACGGCCACGTGCCGTTCGGCTTGGTTAGCAAGCCGAAGCAATCGAGAAAGACCGCGAGGAAGTCTAAGAAAAATCCTTCCATCGGTCGCCAACGGTCTCCTCTGATCTAGAACAGCAATTCAAGAATCAGCGCTATTGGGGATCAAGTCTATAACACCCATCCCCGGGCCTCTAAAGCGAGGCCCGAGTTTAGGTGTGAAGATGTTGAAGAGAGAACTACCGAATAAGTTTCCGGCGCCCGAATCCCACCAAACCTAGAAGGCCACTGCTCAGGAAGAGGATGCTGCTCGGTTCGGGAGTAGCTGTGATCGCGGAGACATTCGTGAAGACGAAGGAGTCATCGTTATAGTTGAAGTCGGCGTACTGGTAACCCGGCGGCAAATCTTCCATGCCCACATACGTCCCGGCGGGGATACTGGCCCCATTAAGTGTCCCCCCGCCCCAAGTGGTGCTGTAGGCGTGATTCAGGCCATCAGCGCTCAATAGCGGGTTCGAGGAAAGCACCTTAGCGATGGTGGTATTGTCCAGAAAAAAGACAAGGGTGTCACCGGCGTTTACATTCCCAAAATTCGCCGACGTGCCAGCCGTTGTCGTTTGGTTGTTGAACAGGTATCCGCTGAACGTAGCGGTCGTCACGTCCTCCATCCCCACAAAATCTAGGTCGCCCGCGCCGCCGCCCGAGGCAGCCCCGCCTTGCACAAAATACCCTGTGATATTACCTGTTGAACTGGCTGTGAAGGTATTAGTCGGCGCGATCGTTCCTACAGTTGGATAAGGGATATCGCTGGCCTTGGCACTTATCGAGCACAAACCGAGCCCTGCCGCTACAATGAGCGTTTTAAACTTCATTCTCTCCGCCTCCATTTGGATGGTAAAGCAAACACACGTATGAGAGAGTTCAGCGCATTTCTTTAACCTTTCCAAATGTCTTTGTTTTCAATGAGCTAAATTCACCAAACGGGAACTAACGGGCAGACTGCTGCTTATATGCGGAATTAGTTTGCCCCCCGGCATCGACTCGCTAGAGGGGCAGTAGCTCCTGCTAAACGTTAGGTCTATCGGAGGCGCGTTTTCACGAAAAGCGTGAAGTCGGGCGAGGTGCTCTGCGCGCGTTCGATAGAGCCGTTTGAAGGTGGCCGCTGGCGATTGCGGGTGGATGCGGGCTAATGGCTGGAACCAGTCTAACGGCTATGGGAATTGAATCTTTTTTCGTCTGCAGCCTATTGATTTGGCTTGGCTTAGGAAAATCAAAGAAAAGCGAAAATCGCGGTAAAAAACGCTACCTTGCGGCATGGCGTGAGGAGCATAGCTCGCGAAGCATCCGCCGCACGAGCGGCTACGTTCAAACGCCGTAATCGGTAAAGGGTTCGAGGACTTCCTGATGGTGGCTTCATGATTTTACGAACTGAAGAGTTTTGTCTTCGATAGCCTTGCGAATCCAGCGCATCAGGGTGATAGCCTTGAACTCGGCGAACAACGTCGTACCTTTCGCATCCTCGATTGGGATTGGAAAGCTGTACGTCTGGTCCTGTACCTTGACCGCGTAAAAGAAATTGCCGTCTCGGTAGTGAGAAAAGTTCGCCTTGTTCCCGTCACTGACAATCGTTTTCAAGTTGTGGCTCATCAACTTCTCTCCACAAGTCAGTCTCTGAATGCTCTGTTTCGAACTGGTAGGAATCGGCTAACGAGGAGCCAAGAGGTCAATGCGCCGAGCGCCAAGTTCTAGAAGAATCTGTGTTCTCCGAAAGGATGCGCCCACAGCAACAACCAATGAGCCGTAAGAAAGACAAGCAAGAAAGCGGTAGCTCTTAGCAGAGTTTTCTCTGGCGTCCGCTTAATCCCGGTCTCGTCCACCAAAATCCTATCTGTTTTCAGCATCTTAATTTCCCGACATTTCTGGCCACACAAGAATTGTGACGCAACTGCGCCGTGCCTCGCAAACGAAGCCCTCGATTCCTGGGCTCCGTCACTGACAGAAGCGCTGCGATTCCCCAGGACTTTCAATACTTCCAGCTGTTCAGGTCGGCACCAGAGGGAGCGGTTTCTTCAATGTGTTTCACCATTCGCCAGATAAGCATTGGCAACTCGTTCAATCGCTCAATGCGCGGGGCGTCAAGCCGGACTCCGCGATAGCAGTGTGGTTGCAGCGGACCATACTCGAATGTCGCGTTCGCCGGAGGATATAGCTTCGGGTCAGTAAGAACGGCCTCTGTCAGGTGCACCGCGTTGTTCAAATACCAGGTGTCCATATCGCCGACCGCAAAGCGAAGTTTGCCAGTGAGCTTTGGTCCGAGAGTGGCCCAGTCGCGTTTCATGATGTAGCTCAGATCTGCGTGCTCGCGCCAATAGTCGGCCACAGACTTGTCGATTTGTCCGGTTCGTTTGTCCCAGATCGGCTTCGGATAGCCATCATCTCCCATCGGGCTGAAGACAGCCTGCCAGATGTCCCATTGCTCGCCGGAACGGCTATGCGTCCCCAACACAAGCTCGTAGCGGGATTCCTGCTCCATGGTGGAATCGAGGATGCCGTTGGTTTTGCGTTTCTCGGGTAGCGGCACCTTCATAAACGGTCCTTCCCGGAAGAAGGCGTTTTTATCTTCATAAATATTGACGGTGCCATACGCGCGGAAGTCGATCGGATCGGGACATGCAACCCAGGCGCCGTTGATTTCGTCTGGATAAAATACCTGCACGCCGAGTGCTTCCCACCCTCCCGTCGACCCGCCAAAAACGGCGCGCGCCCAGCCCTGCCCCAGACCGTGGTATTTCTTTTCAATCATGGGCAGCAACTCGTGCATGATCGCGTCACCGTACGGCCCAAGGTTCGCCGAGTTTACACTGTAGGAATCGTCAAAGTACGGATTCGCATGCTGTGGCATAACGATTAGCACACGGGGCAATCGGCCGCTGATCCAATCCTGAAACAATTTCCAACCGGAATCTTGCAGGTCTCTCTCCGAGTCCCGCCCGCGCATCCAATCCTGAACTGACCTCTCGCCGGAATCTTTCAGCTTTTTTTCACGATCATACAAATGTGGATCTGGCGGTGTGGTTCGAAAAGCGGGGAAAAAGTGCCGATGATAGTGGTCCTGTGAGATTAGGACTGGGTAGCGTGCGTCAGGGTGCTCATCCCAACCATCCGGCAACAGCACGACCGCGCCAATTTCCGTGGGGCGGCCCCAGAATTTGCTCAGCAGCTCACTGCGCATGTGGACATGTTTTACCCACTTGCTGTCTTCTACGCTTTCAGGTTGCGTGATCCGGCGCCAGTCGAGGATCGATTCAACATCGGAAAGTTCTTGCTCGAGCGGCGGCACTTTCGCGTCGAAAGTAATGGAAATAACCCCTGACGTCGTGGGGTCGAGGTGCACCATCTGCGGTTTGCTCAGGAAATTCCCGGGTTTGGTTTGCCAATGTTGTCCCTCACCTTTGTCCGGCGGAAGTTTTACGAGCTTGCCGTTGCCGAGATGATAGGTCTCGTAAACGTTGAGCACTGCCTCCACGTGATAGTCCCCGGACGGAATATCGCGCAGGCTCTCGAGCGGATAACCGAGCGTGGAACTATCTATGCGGGTGATCGCGCCCGGCTGCCACGTTTGCACGTCAACACCGAAGGCTTGCTGCGACTCGATACCTTCTCCAAGTCCGGAGTCCGCTAAGCGGGGGTCTTGCTTTCCGTCCTTGGAGATGAGCAGCAGAACGTGACCGTCCACCGGTGACGCGGACAGTTCTTTCGGAAATGAAATCTCGAACACCAATGGCTTTGGCGGGCCAGCCAACGTTGGCAAAACTGCGAGCAGCAATAAGACCACGGCGGACAGGCGCAGGTAACGTATCATCCGTTTCTCCATATAAGACCTATTGGTGCGTGGGACGATTCTTTGCTCAGACGATTGAGATCTGGCCGCTCAAGTCGCTGTTTCGGCGGGAAAGCCGACTAGCGTAGCTTCAGGCGAACATCCGCCGCGCGAGCTTTCTCAAGACAGGGATGGTAGAAGTGCCGTCGGCAAGAGTCAAGACTTTGCCTCTCGGACTTTGCCTCCCGGAATCAGGTTGGGATTGATTAGCTGACGGGCGCGTGGTCCAGGTAAGAACTCACTCTGCTTGAACCAGGTCTCACCAATCGTGTAAGTAAACTTTCCTCCCCGTATTCACAAATCAAAATGACGCGGAGGGGGTCTTGCGTTCCGGTGTTTAGAACCTGGGCCTTGGGGTTGACGATTCTTTTCATGCCCGCGCAAGGTGTCAATTCGGTCGGCCCAGCCATGAATACTGCCACGCCACGGAAACCGTCTGGAAATCTCCGCCAAACCTGACGTACGCGCCATTGTTGTAGCTGAACTTCAAACTCTGGCGCTTGGTCACCGGAACCGAAGCGGTCACTCCCACGCGCGAGTTTTTCTGCAGGCTCACTGTGTTCTCCACGCCGCTCACGCTTGTGCGGCCTCCATACCAGAAATTGCCGTCCAGCGAAATCCAAAACCGGGGCCTCACATCGTAACTGAAGTGTCCTTCAAACGAGCTGACCGGCGCTTGCGATTGCGACCGGCTCCCGGCAAAAAACGCGTTGTGCGAAAAAAACTCCGGGTTTGTCGTAAAGAACCACGCCCCCGCGTATCCATCCAGCACCCAATGCCCCCAACGCCGCGAATAGCCGAACTCAGGCTTAAAGGCCCAGCGGTTGGCGCCCAGATTGATCAGCTTCGTCGGATCGTACTGCCCCGTTGGAGCCACCATCCGCAAACTCACGCCCAGAATGGTCTTCTGACGCCACGATTGGTACTCCCTCGGCGTCATGGCCGGGCCACCCATCAGGTTCACGGAAAAACGATACGAGGAATCCATCAGCCCAGAGCGGTACACTCGTGTCTCGTTGTCCATAAATGTCCCTTTTAAGTGCCCCGACGAATAGGGCAAAGACGCGGAAATGTTAGCCGACCGCCCGAAGAAGTTCATAGTATGAAAATAAGTCAAGACCTCAGTGTTCAGCCGCGCCGTCCCGTCCGTAATCGGCACCGATCCGTTTAACAGAACGTCGCCGTCGGAAAACGAATACGTCACCGTAACCGCATTCCAATGAATGGGAGTGATCACGTACGCGCGAGGAGAAAGGTCCTGCGAACGGACAGCATTCGCGGAACACGCTGCCAGTAACCCCGTTAACGCAAATTTGAATATCGTCCGCATCCGTCCTTCAAACCGCTTGGTCACCGCCGTGCCCGGACGTCCTCACACAAGGCATAGCCGTCGCGCAACCAGATATCCTCCCGTCAATTCATATCGTCGTCTTTGCCAGTTCTGTACCCCTTCCGCACTTTGGCGATTCCCTCGCAGGCCCATAAACACACCACTGCATTCTCCGGTGATGCTGCACTTTTCACCCTCCCGATGGAATTGGCAGAAGTGACAGTAGCCAGCCTTGTGATTGCAGTCACAATGAACATTCTGGTGCGTTGTTATCCCGAGGAGCCGAGACTCGGCGCGTGACGGTTAGCACGGCTAAGAGTGCATGCAAACCGCACGATGTTGTACCCGCCCTTGTCGTCTCACGGCGCGCCTGGTTGTTCTCGTTAAGTCAGAAGGGACCCAAGTGCTCCGAACGGCGCTATCTCGATTTTTAGCTGTAATTCTCGCGGTTGGAGTCACTACTTCCGGCTTCGCCCAGTCCGGACAGTGGATGGACATTGGCAGCGCACGCTCGAATGGCCAGGTGGACCATGACACCATTCAGGCCCGCGATAAAGGCACCTTTCGTGCGATACAGATCCGAGTGAGAGGAAGTTCGGTCCACTTCAACCGGATTATCGCGCGTTACGGAAATGACCAAATACCATAGCTTACTTTTCGCGACGTAATTAAACGCCGGCAGCACCAGCCGGGCGATTGAGCTGCCGGGCGCGCGGCGAGTTATCGACAGAATTGATTTGTTCTACGGGAAGGCGAGTTGGGGGATTCCACCAACAGTCACAGTCGCTGGCTTCCGATAAAAAACAGCCTACACTAGCGCACTACCCAGTCAGTCCCCGCGTTTCTCCCGGCGTCATGCAGGTTTTGCGGCAATCCGCCGCCGCAAAGCCCATCAACACCTCGGACGTCCCCGACCCAGACAACAGTTACATAGCCATTTTTCCGGTAGGCGGCATCAGGTCCCACGCGCGCCAGAACGCCTGCATCTCCGCCGGAGTTCCGAGCGACACTCGGATATATTTGTCCAGCACGGGATACTTCGGTCCAATCAGGATGTGATTCTTCTTCAAGTGCTCGATCACTTCGTCCGGCGGCCGCACTGGATTCACCATCACAAAATTCGCCTGGGAATCAATCGCGCGCAGCATCCGCGCGTTCACCTGGTTCATGAACTCTTGCCGGTCATCAGTATTCCGTTTGATTCCCAGCTGAACATACTCCGCGTCTTCCAGCGCAGCCGAAGCGGCGCGAGCCGATGCCACGCTCACGCTCCAAGTCGGGAACCCTGACGGCAGACGCTTCGCGATCTCCGGCGCGGCCACCGCATACCCAATTCGCATTCCTGCCAGCCCGTAAATTTTCGAAAACGTGCGCGACACAATGACCCGCGGATCGTCAAAATGTCGGTCCAGAAATGATTCATACGCCGTATTCGGTGTAACAAAGTGGTGATACGCCTCATCAATCAAAACTGTCACATCGGCAGGCAACTTGCCAAGAAACGCTTCGATATCTTTCCGCGGCGTGATGCTCCCCGTCGGATTATTTGGATTCACGATGTAAACCAGGCCTGTGGAAGTCCACGCTGCATCCAGCATCACCGGCAGATCGTGCTCATACCGTTTATTCAACGGAACGCTCGCGACTTCCACTCCCGCCGCTTGTGCAAGTTTCCCCAGCGAAGGAAATGTCGGCGCCGCCTGCACAAGCTTCTTCCCCGGCTTCAGAAACGCTAGCGCCGCCATACCCAAAATCTCGCCGCTGCCGCAGCCAAGCACAATCTGCTCCGGCTTCACCTTGTGCTGAGTCGCCAGCTTCTGAATAAGCGTTTCATATTCCGTCCGCGGATAACGGTTGCTGCCCGCCACCGATTCCCGCAACACCGCCAGAACTTTCTCCGAGGCCCCATAAGGATTCTCATTGCGATAAAGCAAAACCGGATCCCCCGCCGTCGGCACTCTGACCGGCTCATCCGCACCAACAAAGCTCTCCCGTGACGCCTCGCTCTCACCACTCAACGAAAACCCGCGCAGCACGGGAGCCGCAGCTCCCACAACCGCCCCCATACCGATCTGTCGAAGAAGTTTCCTGCGTGATACAGACATAGTGCCCCCCTCGGTTCAATCGCAACTCGCCACCCGCGGATTGCATGCAACCCCGGCGTTGTCCGGCATTTTACAGTTTTGCGCTACCGAATGGTTAGCGTTATCGATTGGCTGTGCTTCAACACGCCACTCGTTCCGGTGATGGTCAGCGTAAACGTTCCCGTTGACGCCCTGTGAGCGGGACTCACGGTTAGCCTGGATGAGCCCGATCCAGTGAGCGATGAGGGACTGAAGCTCGCGCTGGTGCGACGCGGCAGCCCGCTGAGGCTCAGGCCAACCGTGCCCGTAAATCCGGCGCTGGCGGTGACCGAAACCGTGTAGCTGCCGTTCGATCCCCGCGACACGGTAAGACTCGCAGGCGTAACGGTGACAGAGAAGTCGCCGCTCACCACCAGCGTGAGATTCGCCGTATGAGTCAACGCTCCGCTCGTCGCGGTAATTGTCAACGGATAACTTCCGGTTGGGGTAGACGTACTGGTAGAAACGCACAGCGTGCTGCTGCCGGACGTAGCAATCGACACCGGATTAAACGAACCCGTCGCGCCCGAAGGCAACCCGCTGACACCAAGCCCCACGGTCCCGGAGAACCCGTTTGCCCCTGTCACAGTCGCCGTGAACGAAGTTCCTCCACCTTGCACAACGCTTCGCGAAGCAGGCGTTGCCGACAGCGAAAAGTCCGGCGGCACAGGCTGAACCGTGATCGTGCGCGTCGGCGGTTTCGGATCGGTCAGCCCCGCATTGTCGGAAACAGTAAACGTAGTGACGTAGCTGCCCGCATTGGCATACGTAACGCTTCCCGGATTAGCAAGATTGCTAGAACTAGGATTCCCGCCCGGGAATGACCACGAATATGCGCTGATCGTCCCGTCCGGATCGCTGCCCGTCCCGGAATAAACAACCGACTGTCCAGCCGTGATAGTCACGTCCGACGCCGGGCTGGTAATCGTGCCGGTCGGAGGCGTATCGTTCGCCGCCAGCGAAACCTGCACAATCGTGGCAACCGATGGCACGCCCGCGCTGTTCAGAATGAACAGCATGTAATACCCCGGCGGCGCGATGTTCCCATTCGGCGGCCCCGTCACATTCAAAACCCCCGCGCCCGCCGTAAACGAGAGCCCAACATACCGCTGATCCATGTCAAACGCGTGAGTCACCGCTCCATTCCGCATCAGCACCACGTTTGCGATCGAAGCCGCATCCGGAGTCTGCACCTGAAATCCACCACCATACCCAATGACCGTTGATGAAGTGCCGGCAATCGTCGGCCGCATCGCCGGTGTCCCGTCGGCGTTCAAAAGATACTGCGGCGTATAAATCTCCATGTGCGACTCGTAGGTCCCGCGCGCCGGGTTTCCGCCGGCCACCCACACCGTGGCGTCGGGCAGCAACAAACTCACCGAGTGATACAGCCGCGCATAAACCAGCGCTCCAGCCGAACTGAACGTGTTGCTGGCAGGATCGTACAAGTCAGCGTTCAAACTCGCCGTCGCCGTGTCCTCGTCATTCAACGACCCGCCCAACGCCAAAATCCTGCCGCTCGGCAAAATCGTCGCGTTCATCTCAATCCGCGGTTGCGACATATTCGGCCCGGTCACCCACTTCGGCGTTACTGCCGACAGGTCAATAATCTCCGTCGTGCTGGTCGACGGGCTGCCCCCGCCCATGATGATCACCTTCGGCGTGTAATTATTCGCCGGCGTCAGCGGCAACAACAGCGACGAACCATATGTCCGCGTCCCGCTGTAATTCGTAAACGCAATGTTCGTGGTCCAGGTGTGAGTCGATGGATTGAACAGACTCGAGCCGGTCGTCGACCCCGAGTAAAACACATTGCCGTTCGGCAGAACATGCATGCGCGGATAGAGCGGCGGCGTCCACGGCGCGGCAAACGCCGCGCTCCACCCGGAACCCGCGCTGTAAAACTCCACCGAAGTATTCGTCCCGCCCGTCTCGTTCAACCCTGAAAAAATCATGGTGCGCCCATCGCCCAGAACCGTGCCCGTCGGATACCACCGCCCGTGCGACATCGATTGCTGGTTGGTGAACGTATTCGTGGCAGGGTCGTAAGTCGCGGTGCTCAGCTCGCCGTGAAACGGATCGTACTGCAACGTGCCGCCCATCACGAACGGCCTTCCATCAGGCAGTACCACCATCCCGTTGCAGAACATGTCCCAGGCAACCGGTTGCGTCGTAATCGTACCAGCCTGGGGGTCCCAAAGAGCCGCTTGGAAATTCGTGTTGCCCGCTACGTTGCCGGATCCCGAAACAATCAGCACCTTCCCGGTGTAAAGCAGAGATGCGTGCACAGGATTGATCGGCATCGTGTACGGCAAGGTTTGCCACTGGCCAGTCTGCGCGAAGGCGCCCTGCGCGCACCAAGCCAGTCCTATCAGGAACAGACACACACACACAAAGAGACGGCAATGAACTTTGTTCATCTCAGTTCCTTCCACGAGAGCGCTTACCGGGACAAAACGGGCCTGCCGTGCACCGATGCAATCCAACTTCCAGGCAATGCCACGCATGTGCCGGCATCTTATAGATACAATGCTACTTACAGCGTATCTCCACGGCATGGTGGTCAATTTTTCGTCAGAAAATGAAAGCGAATGGTAAAGAGAGGAAGTTTCCTGCTAAGCGCCTTCTCGATCGTCTATTGCTGCCAGCCGCCGCCTAACGCCCTATAAAGCTGCACCAGGCTCTGATACTCCGTCCCCCGCGCCTGCGCCAGCACCAGCTCCGCCGAAAACAGCGACCGCTGTCCGTCCAGCACCTCAAGATATGTCGTGGTGCCTCCCCGGTAGCGCATGATGGACAACCGCACCGACTCCTGCAAATCGGCTACACTCTCCTCCTGCCGCACTCGCACCTGGTGGAATTTCTCGTAAGCGATCAGCGCGTCAGACACGTCCCCGAACGCATGTTGAATCGCCTGGCGGTAGGCAATCAGCGCCTGCTGATGCTGCGATTCCGCCAGCTTTAAATTCCCACGCAGCGCACCGCCCGTAAAAATCGGCTGGCTCACTTGTGCCCCATAAGACCAGATTCCCAGTTGCGAACTCATCAGCCCGGAAAACGCGCTGCTTCTTCCAAAAGCGCCCCCGCCGGAACCCGTCAGCGAAATCTGTGGGAAAAATTCCGCCTTGGCCACTCCGATTTGCGCGTTCGCCGCCACCAGAATCTGCTCCGCCTCCCGGATATCCGGCCGCCGCTCCAGAAGCGACGAAGGCAATCCCGGCGGCACGTCCGGCGGAAGCACCTGCGCCACCAGCGCCTGCCCGCGCGGCACAGCTTGCGGATAATTGCCCAGCAGAATGCTGATCGCGTTTTCTTCCTGCGCGATCTGCCGCTCCAGGTCCGGTATAGTGGCATTCGCCGAATCCAGCACCTGCTGCGCCTGCAAGACATCCAGCTTCGTGGCCACGCCATGCTCCACGCGAAAATTGGTCAGCTTCACAGATTCTTGCTGCGTCTTCACTGTGTCGCGTGTGATTTGGAGTTGCAAGTCAAGCTGCAGCAGCGCAAAATAATCGCTCGCCACATCGCTCACCAGCGTGAGGATCACCGTCTGCCGCGCATCCTCCGTCGCCAGCAGTTCCGCCCGCGAAGCCTCCGTCGCCCGCCGCAGCTTGCCGAAGAAATCCAACTGGAACGCGGCATCGCCCGTAAGTGTTAAGAAATTGAATTTAGTCTGGAAATTGTGTTCTTTTCCGCCGCTGAAATCCGCGTTACCCGCCACCTGCGGAAACAGGTTCGACCGCGCGATCTGGACCTGTGCTCGCCCCGCGTTGATCCGCTCCGTAGCCAGTTGCAAATCGTAATTCTGCTTCAACGCCGTCCGAATCAACTCTTGCAGCGTCGGGTCCTGGAACACCTGCCACCACGGCAAATCCGCGTAAGACGCCACTTGCGGTTGAACCTGTGCCTGCGGCCCATCCTTCAACTCGCGATATTCCGTAGGAGTCTGCACCGCCGGCCGCTTGTAATTCGGGCCGACCTTGCAGCCCACGCCAAATCCGGAGATCACGATCGCAATCATCACTGGTGCCGGCTTCTTCATAATCTTCTCCCAGGATCCTCCCGCGCTGTGTCTGGCCAAGTCCATCTCAATCTCCCGGCGCCGGAGCAGGCTGTGCGGGCAAACTCCCCGAGGCTCTCTCCTTGTCCGCGCCCGACCATTTTTCAACCAGGTAGAAAATTGCCGGAATAAAAAAAATCCCCAGCCCGCTGGCCGCGACCATTCCGCCGATCACCGTCGTGCCCATAATCTGCCGCGCCACGGAACCTGCGCCCGTCGCCGTCCACAGCGGCACGCAACCCAAAATAAAGGCGAACGACGTCATCAGAATCGGCCGCAACCTCAGCCTCGCGCCCTCTAGTGCCGCATCCGCCAATGGCTTCCCTTTCTCAAACTGGTCCTTCGCAAACTCCACAATCAGAATCGCGTTCTTCGCTGCCAGCCCGATCAGCATCACCAGCCCGATCTGCGAGTAAACGTCGCTCTCCATCTGTACGAGGTACGGCGGGAAAAATACGCCCTGCAAGAAACGTCGCAAAAATAAAACTGCGAATGCGCCGAAAATCGCCACGGGCGTACTCATCAGCACGCTGAAGGGCAACGTCCAGCTTTCATACAGCGCCGCCAGAATCAGAAATACGAACAGCAACGACAATCCAAAGATCACCGCTGGAGGCACTCCCTCCCTCGCTTTTTGTTCCTGGAACGACATGCCCGAATAATCAAAACCCATCTCACGCGGCATGGTCTGCTTGAAAACATCCTCGAGGGCGGCCGTCGCCTGGTTCGCGCTGTAGCCGGGCGCGGCGCTTCCGTTCAGCTGGGCGGAACGGTATTCGTTAAACCGCAGCATGAATTCCGGTCCGAGGCGCGGGGTGATGGTAACAAGGGTGGAGAGAGGGACGTTCTCTCCCTTGTTGTTCCGAACATAGAATTGTCCTACGTTCTCCGGCCTTGCGCGGTCTTCGCCTTCGGCTTCGATATACACCTGCCATTGGCGGCCAAAGCGATTGAAATAGTTAATGAAAAAGCCTCCCATGAAGGCTTGGACAGTGCGGTAGACATCATTGAGGGCCACGCTCTGTTTCAGCACCTTGTCACGATCCACCTTGACAAATTGTTGCGGGACGCTGGCCAGGAAAGTAGTGCTGAGGCTGCCGATTTCCGGCCGCTTGCGGGCAGCTTCCATAAAAGCGGCCAGGTTTTTCGAGAGGAACTGAATATCGCTGCCCGAACGGTCTTCAAGCATGAACGTAAAACCGCCCGCCGTGCCAACGCCTGGAATGGCAGGCGGGGAAAAACCGAACGCGACTGCGGCGGGCAACTTGCTCAACTTCTGGTTCAGGTGGGCTTTCAGTGATTGAAACTGCTGGTCTCTTGTGGTGCGCTCACCCCAAGGCTTGAAGGTCACAAAAAAGGTCGTATTGTAAGTGGTGCGCACAAAGCTTAGCAAGCTGAAGCCTATAAAGCCCGTAACATGCTGGACCCCGGGCGTATCCATCAGGATCTTTTCCACGTCCTTCGAGACCGCCGTCGTCCGCTCCAGCGACGATCCGTTTGGAAGTTGCACGTTCACATACGCATATCCTTGATCCTCGTCGGGCAGAAAGCTCGACGGCACCCGATTCGCAAAAAATCCCGCCGCCACGCAAAACACCAGCAACAACACAACCACCACGCCAGTCTTTTTCACCAGCACCGCGCTCCAACCTACATACCCCTCTGTGGCTCTATCGAAGACGCGGTTAAACCAATCGAAAAATCGCCTCAGTAGTCCGTGGCTCTCTTCTTTCGGCTTCAGCAGCAGAGCCGCAAGCGCGGGACTCAACGTCAGCGCATTGAACGCAGAAAGCAGCACGGAAAGCGCAATGGTGACCGCGAATTGCTGGTACAGCTTGCCGGTGATTCCAGGAATGAACGCCGTCGGCACGAATACGGCCGAGAGCACCAGCGCGATGCCAACCACGGGCCCGGAAAGCTCTTCCATCGCCTTTAACGCCGCGTTCTTCGGTGTCATCCCCTCTTCGATGTGGCGTTCCACGCCCTCAACCACCACGATGGCATCGTCCACCACCAGGCCGATCGCCAGCACCAATCCGAAAAGCGAAAGCGTATTGATCGAAAAACCAAACACCGGAAAAAGTATGAACGTACCCACCAGCGAAACGGGCACGGCAAGTAGCGGAATCAGCGTGGCGCGCCAGCCTTGCAGAAATATGTAGACCACCACGATTACCAGTCCAATTGCGATCACCAGCGTCAGGACGATTTCCTTCATGCCTTCGGTCACCGAGCGCGTCGTATCCAGTGCCACAACGTAGTCCAGGTCTTCCGGGAAGCGCTGTCTCATCTGCGCCATCAACTTATTGGCCGCGACAGCGGCATCCACCGCATTCGAACCAGGCAATTGATACGTGGCAATCACGGCGCTCGGCTTCCCGTTATACCGGCCAGCAATACTGTAGTCTTGCGAACCCAGCTCGATTCGAGCGACGTCTCGCACGCGCACAATCCCGCCATCGGGCGTCTCGCGCACCACGATCTGTCCGAACTCTTCCGGAGAGACCAGGCGGCCCTGTGCTAGAACCGAATAGGTAAACTCCTGGCCTTTGGGTGCAGGCTCCCCACCCGCCTTTCCCGCCGGATTCACAGTGTTCTGCGCTTGAATCGCGCTGATAATTTCCGGAACCGTGATGCCCAGCTTCGCCAGCGTGTCTGGCTTCACCCACAGCCGCATCGCGTATTGGCCCGCGCCGAATACCTGAACGTTGCCGATCCCCGGCGAACGCAGGAGGGGATCGACCAGATTGATGTACGCGTAGTTGGCCAAAAAAGTGGCGTCGTAGGTTCCGTGGGGAGAGTAAATTGCGATCAGCGTCAGCGGCGCGGTCACCGACTTCCGCACGGTAACACCGTAATTCGTCACGTCAATCGGCAACTGCGAAGCCGCCAGCGTTTCACGGCTTTGCGCCAGGATGTAGTCGGTGTTCGGATCGGTCTTCGCGTCGAAGTCCACAATCAGGCTCGTCGTCGAATTTCCCGTCGCATTCAGCGAATACATGTAATTCATGTTGTCAACGCCGCTCATCTGCTGTTCGATGGGGGTGGCAACCGCCTGCTCCAGGGTCTCCGCGTCCGCGCCAACGTAGGTCGCCAAAATCTGAATTTCCGGCGGAGCGATGCTGGGAAACTGTGCCACGGGCAGCGCCAGGATAGTCAGCGCTCCCACCAGCACCATGACAATCGAAATCACGATCGCGACAATGGGGCGGTTAATGAAAAACTTGGACATGGCCTATTTCCCCTTTGCTTCCTGCGCTCCAAAGGGCTTTGGATTCACGAGCGCGCCGGGCCGCACCTTTTGAATCCCTTCCGCAATCACTCGGTCGCCGGGCTTCAGCCCATCGGAAATCACCCACTCGCTCCCCACTCGATCGCCCACCGTCACCGTCTTGATACTCACCTTGTTGTCCTGCCCCAGGATGGCCACCTGGTACCCGCCTTGCAGTTCCGACACCGCGCGTTGCGGCACCACCAGCGCACCCGGCTGCATGCGGATTACCGCGCGAACCTTTCCATACCCACCGGGCCGTAGAATATTTCCGGGGTTGGCGAACAATCCCGCGATCCGGATCGCCCCCGTGCCAACATTCACCTGCCGATCCGCAAAATAAAACGTTCCCTGTTGCGGATATACCGACCCGTCCGCCAGAATCAATTCCAACCGCAAATTCTTGTCCGCTTCCAACCGGCTGCTCTCGGTTGGAAACCGCTTCCGCCAACCCAGATACTGCGGCTCGCTCACCGTGAAATAAACTTTGATCGGGTCAACGGTGGATACCGAAGTCACCGGTCCGCTGCTCAGATTCACCAGCGCTCCCACTTGCAGCTGCGCCTGTCCCGCGATCCCGTCAATCGGTGCTGTCAGCCGCGTGAAATCCAGATTGATCCTCGCCGTCTCTACCGTCGCCTCAGCCGACTTGATCTGCGCCTCCTCGGTCTGCACGGTCGCTTTCGCCGCCAAATTATTCTGCACCGCATTGTCCAGATCCTGTTGGCTTGCCGCCTGTTCCTTCGCCAGAGGGCCATACCGCTCCACATCCAGCTCAGTTCTGCGCTGTACCGCCTGCGCATTCGCCAGCAACGCTCTCGCCTGCGCCAGTTGCCCCTCGGCTTGGTCCAGCGCCGCCTGAAAAGGCCGCGGATCAATCTCAAACAGCAACTGCCCCTTCTTCACGAACGCGCCTTCCTGATAGGCCTGCTTCATGATGTAGCCGGTCACTTGCGCGCGCACATCCGCGTTCGTCAGCCCGTCCAGCGTCCCAATCCACTCCCCGTAAATCGGAACATCCCTCTGCTCCACCTGGACCACTTCCACATCCGGCGGAGCCCCCGAAGGCGCTCCAGAGACGCCCCGTGGCCGCACCGCTCCAATCACCAGCCCGACAACCACCAGGCCAATCGCCCCGCCAATCCAGAATTTGTATTTGGAAAGCGTATTCATTTCTCCCCCAGCAACACGCCCAACGTATTCACCAACTTCACCGGCTTCGCAAACACTTCGCCGCAGAATGCCGGTGCCTCAAGAAAGCCTCCCTACTCCAAACCCTCTCTTTAGCGGCAATTCCAAGGGAGATTATACTAATCCGGGCCACCGCTCAGGACAAGCACCCTGTCTTCTATGGCTGTATTGGATGCCGGGGACGCACTCGATGGCCATAATTTATCTTCCGCAAACATTCATGGGCTGCTGGATCATTTGTCCTCGGCCTCCCATCCCTCGAATTCCACAGCCCGTTGGTAAGTTCGCGCCATCGCTCCTTTCCTTTGGGTTCCTATCTGGGTAAGATTGCTGGCAGGAGAACGAGCCGTATCGTAACGCCCCACAGTCTGAAGGCGAAATTAACCTGGTTGAAATCTTGACGAAACTTGGGCCAGGTGAAACTGACAGCAGCCAGAGGTCAACTGTGAAAACGGTAACGAGCGATCCCCTCTTAGCCGAAACTTCCCTGTTCAGAGTCAGTCTCGCGCAAACGACTGACCATCTCTTCGCTTGCCAGCGCCTGCGTTACTCCGTTTTCAATGAAGAGCTCGGGGAAGGCCTCTCCACCTCCGACCGCGAACGCCTCGATATCGACCCCTTCGATAATTTTTGCGATCACCTGATGGTCACCGACCTCGAGTCCGGCAAGCTCGTCGGCACCTATCGCCTGCAAACCGGCGAAGTCGCCCGCAGAAACCTCGGCTACTACGGCAATCAAGTCTTCGATTTTTCAGTCTACGATCCGTATCGCAGGGAAATGCTCGAACTTGGCCGCGCCTGCACCCACATCGATTTTCGCAACATCATGGTCCTGCATGCCCTCTGGAAGGGCATCGCCGTCTACGCCACCCGCCACGAATCCCGCTACCTGATCGGTTGCAGCTCCATCACCTCGCAGGACGAAAACTACGGCATGGCCATGTATGCCGCGCTGAAGGGGAAATATCTAATCGCCCCACCGTTGCGCACCAACCCGCAACCCGGCCAGGCTTGCCAAGCCACCGGCGCTCCCGTCGAGTCCACGCGCCCACCGCGCCTCTTCCGCGCCTATCTCGAAATCTCCGGCCGCATCTGCGGCCCACCCGCCATCGACCGGGAATTCAAAACCATCGACTTCCTCACCATCGTCGATCTGGCCAAATTGCCCGACCGCGTCCGCAGCCGCTTCTTCTAGCGCGCACCGTTCGATTCAAAACCATTCCACTTCGTGTACTAGGAGAGCATGTCCCCCCGAATTCGATCCGCTCGATTGGCAGCTCCTCTATCGGCCCAGAGCGAATGCACAAGAAATCCAGCTGGACCGCGCACGTCCCCTTCGCCATGTCGCTCACCGAAATGCTGCGACCCCGTATCCTGGTCGAACTCGGCCCCAGGCCTTGCCAAACCTGCCCGACGCCTCCATCGACCTCTTGTACATTGACGACCTGCACACCCATGACGCCGTCAAAACCGACTTCGAGACCGGGCGCCGCAAACTCAGTGCTCGCGCCGTTGTCCTTTTTCACGATACGGTCGAAACGCCGCGCGACTTCGGCGTTTACCGCCTCTGGGCCGGACTATCCCCAAATTTTCCCAGCTTCAATTTCGAACACGGCCTCGGCATCCTCGCCGTGGGGCCGCAACAGCCGCCCGCATTCCTCGAATTCCTCCACACCGCAAACGCCAAACCCGCCGCAACCCACGCCCTGTTCGCCGCGTAGGGGCGCCGCGTCCTCCTCGAAACCGAAAAGCGCTGGCTCAACCAGAAATCGCCAGTCCAGCTCGCCCTGACGGTGCTCAAATCAAAGTCGTTGTTAGGTTGACTGGTGTTGCGTTAGGTTTAATTGAGGTTGCGTCGATCACGCCGCGACAATGCTCTTCGCAAGTTCCAACGCAGCCGCCGAGGAACCTGCCTCCGCCAGTTTCGCCCGCACAAAATCCTTGCTCCCGCCGCCCTTCCCGGGATGCACCGCCAACACGCTCTTCAACACAGCACCAAGATCTTTCCCGGCGGTGGGATGCTGTGCAAACACCAACTGCCCCGACTCCTCCAAAATCAGCAGCGCGATCGTCCGCTCGCTCTTCGCAATTTCCGTAGCCAGCGGCAGCAGCAGCTCCGGATGCGCCCCGCGCAAGAGCAACGATGCTACTCGCACACCGTTCGCCCCTGCAGGAGCGGTCGAAGCCAACTGCCCGCCCCACAAACCCGCCAATTGCTGCAGCGCGCCGCGCAAACTCTTGAAATTCGCATCCCGCTCCGCCGTCAGCCTTTCCACCGCCGCAGGCAACTCGTCCAACGCACAACCCAGCACACCCATCAACCCTCGCTCGCGTTCGAAATCCTCCGTACCCGCCTGTTCGGCCCGCCGCCCGCAAACAAACTCCACCCGCCAGTCCTGCCGCACCTTGCTGCAACCCCGCACCAGGATCATCCCGATCTGTCCCGTAGACTTCACATGCGTTCCGCCGCAAGGCTGCAAATCCGCATCCTCGATCTCAATTGCCCGCAGCAATCCCTCGCGCTCCACTTCTTTCCGCACCCCAAGCCGCGCCAGTTGCTCCCGCGTCCCATACCGCACCGTAACGCCACGATCCTCAAAAATCACTTTGTTTGCCGCCCGCTGCGCTCCAATCAGCAGGTCCCGCGAAGGCTCGCCGCCATGCAAATCAATCGTGCAAGTCTCCACGCCCAGATGGAACGACACCGTCGGCAATCCAAATCGCCCCTGAAACATCGCCGAAAGCAGATGCTGACCCGTGTGCTGCTGCATGTGATCAAACCGCCGCGGCCAGTTCACGCAGCCCTTCACCCCATTCTTCTCCAACTCCCGATCCACAATGTGCGCAATTCCCTCTTCCCCATCGCGCACATCCAGCAACACCGCCTCCCCCAACAATCCCAGGTCGTTCGGTTGCCCTCCCGACGTCGGATAAAACGCCGTCTGGTCCAGCAGCACTTCCCAGGCGGGTTGCATGCCCAAAGCTCCCTGCACCGGCTCCGCAGGCGAACAAGCCAGCACCCGCGCGTCAAAATTCTGCAAATAAGCGTCGTCGTAATACAGCCGGCGGGTAGTCACGCAAAAAAGTCTAACACACGAGTTTTCGCCGGCACCCCCACGCGAATCGGCTAAAATAGAAGTATGTCCGTGCAACTCATCGCGCTCGATATTGACGGCACGCTCCTCAGCAGCCGCTTCACTGTCTCCGCACGCAACCGCGCCGCCATTGCCGAAGCCACCCGCCGCGGCATTGAAGTCGCCCTCGTCACCGGCCGCCGCTACGACTTCGCCATGCCCGTTGCCCAGCAGATCGAATCCCCGCTTACCATGATCGTCAACAACGGCGCGCTCGTCCGTACCAAACAAGGCGAAACCCTTGTCCGCCATCTCCTGCCCCGCGCCACCGCCCTCCGCGTCCTCCAGGCCACCAAACCCTGGCGCGAAGCCACCTCCGTTGTCTTCGACCGTCCCCTGGCCAATCAAGTTATGATGGAAACGATCGACCTCGAAGACGGCATCCGCGGTGCCTACTACAAGTGGAACAAGCCTTTCCTGGGCGAAGCAAATCCCCTCGAAACCTGCCTGACCGAGGACCCCATCCAGATCATGCTTTCCGGCCCCGTCCAACCCATGCGAGCAGCCGAGCAGGCCCTTCGCGGCGTCCAATTCATAGACGAATTCGCCCTGGCGGTCACCGCCTATGAGAGCAAGGATTTTTCAATGATCGACGTGCTTAACCCGCGAGTGTCGAAGGGAGTGGCCTTGGCCGAATGGGCCGCCCTACGCGGCATTTCCAGAGAGGAAATCCTGGCCATCGGCGACAATCACAACGATGAGGAGATGCTATCCTTCGCGGGAATACCGGTGGTGATGGAGAACGCAGTGCCCGAACTGAAAACACGCGGCTGGCACGTCACCCACACGAATGACAACGACGGCGTAGCCGCCGCCATCGAACGCTTCGCTCTGCCGGAGTTGCCTGAGTGCGCCTGAGCTTTGCAAAATTCGCAGCCCTCGCCGGCCTGCTGTTTCTTGCCACGTGCCCTCCGGCGCGCGCGGACTACGTCGTCCTCCGCAGCGGCGCCCGCCTCAACGTCACCGGCTACGAAATTCTAGGCGACCGCTACCGGCTCCACGTGCAAGGCGGCGTGGCGGAAGTTCCCGTTGAAGACATAGTCGCTATCGAGCCGGAAGAAATTTTCGAGCCCAGCACCGAACCCCTGACCGATAAAACTCCATTTCAAAAACTCATCCGGGACGCCGCTGCCCGCTACAATCTCGACCCCACCCTCATCCACTCCGTAATTTCCATCGAGTCCAACTTCAACCCCAAAGCCGTCTCCCGCAAAAACGCCCGCGGCCTGATGCAGTTGATGCCGCGCACTGCCGAACTCATGGGCGTCAAGGACTCCTTCGACCCCGGCCAGAATATTGACGGCGGTTCGCACTATCTCAGCGATCTGATGAAGAAATACCGAAACGATATCACGCTGGCCTTAGCCGCCTACAACGCCGGCCCGGACAGCGTCGATAAATACGGCCGCCGCGTTCCGCCCTATCTCGAAACCATGAAATACGTCCAGCGCATCGCAAAAACTTACGCCAAACTGAAAGCCGACGCCGCCGGCCCGACGGGCGCCCTGTCTCTCCCCAATAATTAGCGAAGGATTGTTTTAAACGCGCAGGTAGAAGCGCGTCTATTGCGGTGGATTCTGCCCCGGCATTTGACCCGGAGGTGGATTGTTCCCGGTTCCCGGATTCGGATTACCCGTAATCCCACCAGGAGGCTGCTGCCCAAATCCACTGTTCCCACCCTGGTTCCCCAAAATTCCGTTCTGCCCACCCTGCGTGCCCGCCGGGGGCACGCCGATCACGCCCGCCGCGGCCCCGCCGTTAATCGGCTCCTTCGACGGATCCCAGATGAACTCAAACTGCCGGTAATTCCTCGCCTTGTCGTACCAGATAATCGAAGCCTTGTTGACCTTGCTCCCCACTCCGATAATATTCCCGCCGACCACATCCGTGGTGCCATCTGAATTGGCAATCGCTTGCGGCGTGGACGTCGTATCGGAAGACAGGTTTCCCGCCGCTCCCAGCCCCGCGGCCTGCCCTTGCGGATTCGCCGGATTCGAATTTCCGCCGTTGTTGAACGATGAACTTCCAAACGAAGAACTCCCAAACGACGAGCTCCCGAACGAGGAACTCCCAAACGACGAGTTACTCCCACTCTGCGACTGCGAACTACCAACCACCGATCCAAACCCGCCGCCTCCGGAAGCACTCGAACCCTGCCCGTCCGGCAACAATGGCCGGCTCTTCAAACTGCCAATCAATTGCCCGTTCGGCCCCACATAAATCATCCGCCACGAACCATCCACCGGGTTCACCGGATCCTTGTATGCCTGCCGCATGAACCGGATCCCTACCTTGTTCTTGGTCAGGTCCTCCATTGAAGTCGGAAACCGCGTGGTCCCCCCGTGCGTTTGGTAGTACCGCACATACAGCCGGATTCCCCGCACGTACTGTTTCCCGCGCCAGATCATCTCTTCTT
>Ga0210399_10000977_pt1 | contig 22367 bp, 25 predicted proteins | sample IncBWC14MmetaG_FD_150865 | JGI IMG/M metagenome (GOLD analysis project Ga0210399, IMG submission 150865) | Forest soil microbial communities from Barre Woods Harvard Forest LTER site, Petersham, Massachusetts, United States - Inc-BW-C-14-M | ecosystem: Environmental > Terrestrial > Soil >... | reverse complement strand
CCGGACCTATGGGCTGGTGTTGAACGGGATGAATGGCTGGGACGGTACCAAGTGGGTGGGGAACTTCCTGAGAACCCAATATTCCGGCTTCGAGACCCAAATAGACCCGGGCCTCCTGACGTTCCTCAACGTCCTGGTTATTCTTTGCCTCGCGGCCGCTGACGCACTCGCTGTAGCTGAACATGAACTTGGTGCACGTCAAGGCGCCGGTTGGACACTCCGCCAATTAATCTAGACAGGCCAGGGCCCGGCGAAGTTGCGCAATGATCATCGAGAACTGAACAACTTCGCTGGGCAATCTTAACCCACCGCACGGCCCAGAGCACATTGATCAGTGCCGCGCCATCATGCCTCGTGCGCCGCAACCCTCCGGGAACCACTAGCGCCCGGTGGGCGGTTAAGGCCTGATATCCGCACTGGTGCAACCTTTGGTATTTGCAGCAGTCCCGGACCTTGACACAGCCCGACTAGGCTCCCCTCTCATTCACAGCGGGCCGGCGCTGGTCCCAAGACGTTTGGCCGGCAGGGCGGCAGATATTTTTCTTTCGACTACGCGCTCGAGCAGCTTCGAACCTGGCACCCGACACGGCCATCCCGTGCGCCCTTTAATTGTCCGGAATCGGCACCACTGCGACACGCCTCGCCGGATACAAAGATGCCAGCTTTCGGCCTTGAACCGGAAGCACCAGCGGCACTGTCACTCTCCGTTTATGAGTTAACGCTCCAAAACCGAATGCCTCGACCTCGGGGATGCACTTCGTCGGCTCGACGCAGGCTAACCCTTACGCCTGCACCGCAGCGGCGATCGCCGCTCTGTGGGGGCCGCTGCACGGTGACGCCGCGTCTACAAGAGCTACGACCCGCGCGCCAAGGTGTTGCGCCGCCGTTGCTACGAGATGCTCGATGCCTTGGGGCAGCGCGATGATCCGCTCCTCGATCTGGCGATGGAATTGGAGCGCGTCGTCCTCGCCGACGACTACTTCATCGAGCGCAAGCTCTATCCCAATGTCGATTTCTACTCCGGCATCAGCGCTTCTTCCGCGCCCTGGGGCTGCCACCGGCGATGTTCACCCCGGTTTTCGCCGTCGCCCGCACGGTCGGCGGGTTGCCCGTTGGAACGAGATGATCGCGGACCCCGAAACCCGCCTCTGTCGCCCGCGCGGGTTTTATACCCGTCCCGCCGAGCGCGCCGTCGTGCCGATTGCCGCACGCGCGACCCACGCGGCTCTCGTCGGCTAAAGTCTGCCCAGACGATGCCCGCCCCCTTGCGCACGCCGGACCAGCGTCTATATAAGCGATCAGTACCATATTGTCAATTATCAAGTTGCCGTTACATGCGATTTAATCACCCTCTGGGCCCGGCGTCAAATTCCGCTGCCAATTCCGCTGCCGGGCCCAATTCGGCGCCTCGAATTCCGCTGCCGGCGGACTCGCCAAATTGCCGTCAACAATATGATTTATCGATGATTATAACTTTGAGAGGACGCTTTTCGGGACGCTCGGAAGCGTTTGTCCCTGCCATCAGGGAGAGCGCTTGCCCTTCGAGAGGAGCTGATAGGTGAGCAAACGGATCGATATAGCCACCCTTCCCGCCATGGTCGGCACGCTCTACCCGCCGCCGTTCGATATGCCCTGTCGCGCCCGTGAGCGCACCAAGCTCGGCGATCCCGCCGGGCTGACGCAATTCGGGGTCAATTTGTGTCGCTTGCCGCCGGGTGCCTGGTCGAGCCAGCGTCATTGGCACAGCCACGAAGACGAATTCGTCTATGTCCTCTCGGGCGAGGTGGTGCTCGTCACCGACGATGGTGAGGAAACATTGCGCGCCGGCGACGCCGCAGGGTTTGCCGCCGGGGACACCAACGGCCATTGTTTCCAGAACCGCTCGGACCACGACGCGCAGATCCTCGAGGTCGGGACCCGCGTTCCAAGCGATGCGGGCTTTTACTCGGATATCGACATGGTCGCGCCGTCGGGCGGCCAGCCCGCGATCTACACGCGCCGAGACGGCACACCCTACGAGGACATCAGGCGCCGCGGACCTTGATCCGGTCGGGTTCGGGATCCGATCGGGTTCGGTCGGAGGTGATCGCGTGATAGACTGGGTCCTGGCGACAATGTGGACAGGAGCGCGTCGTGCCTGACCTTCACCCGCAGATCCAGCAAGTCTTGAAGGCAATGGCCGAGATGAACCTCCAGCCGATCGAGGCGATGACCCCGGCCGAGGCGCGCGCGCAAATGGAGGCGACCGCACAGTCGCGCAAGGCCGAGCCGCTGCCGGTCGATCGGGTCGAGGAGCGGATGATCCCGGGTCCGGCGGGCGACATCCGCTTGCGCCTTTATTGGCCGAATAGGACCGTTCCGGTTCCGGCGATCGTCTATTTCCATGGCGGCGGCCACGTCATCGGCAGTCTCGACACGCATGATCTGATCGCCCGCAATCTGTGCGCCGGGGCCGAGGCATTGGTTGCCTCGGTCGATTACCGGATGGGGCCGGAGCACCGGTTTCCGGCGGCGGTCGATGATTCCTTTGCGGCACTTGAGTGGGTTCAGACGAATGCCGAAAGCCTCGGCGCCGACCCGGACCGGGTCGGGGTGCACGGCGACAGCGCCGGAGCCAACCTCGCGGCTGTCGCGGCGCTGCTCGCCCGCGATGCCGGAGGCCCGAGGTTGCGGCTCCAATCCTTGGTCTACCCGGTCGCCGACTACAACCAGGCCGGCGACAGCTATGAAAAATACGCGCGCGGTTGCGGCCTGCTGACCAAGGCGGCGATGGTCTGGTTCCGTGATCACTACTTGCGGGGACCAGCGGATGCGGATGACTGGCGCGCCTCGCCGATCAAAGCCGCGAGCTTTGCCGGCGTCGCCCCGGCGATCGTCGTCACCGCGGAATGCGACGTCTTGCACGATGAGGGCCAGCGCTACGCCGAAGCCTTGCATCGCGCCGGCATACCGGTCGAGTACAAAGAGTATCCGGGGATGATCCACGGTTTTTTTGGGATGGTGCCGGCGGTCGACGACGCGATGACAGCGCAGCGCGCCGTTTGGGCTGCGTTCAAGCGCGCCTTCGCCTGACCCGTCCGGTCGAGCTTCTCACCGACCGGCCTGCGGCCTCACAAAGTGGTCGAGAAAAGGAGGATGCCACCGACGACGGCCGCTCCGCCGACCGTGATTCCCAGGTAGATTATCGCTTCGGGCGCAAAATGTCCGGCTGTCACGCGCATCAGCGCAGTGCCGCCCCATAGCAGGATTCCCAAAAGGACAAGGATCGCTCCGAGGGCTCGCCTGCGAACCCGCTTACGTTGGCGCGACGCCCTGCTCGTGCCGCGGACTGCCATCGGTAACGGCGCCTCCTGTCGGCGGCTCGTGTCCGCCTCGCCGCCGGGGGCGAGATTACGCGCGTTGGAGGCCCCCGAAAAGTAGGTTAACTCTGCTCAGCCGGTTCGCGCCGCCGCCGAGGCTACCCCGCGGTGGTCTTGCCGAGAAAGCCGAACGGGCGCATGCTGAGCACAGGTCCAGCTAGCCTAGACAGGAGGAACCCATGCCCAGAATCAAGCACATCGCACTGACGACAAAAGATCCCGGCAAGACGGCCGATTTCTACAAAGAGGCGTTCGGGTTGCAGGAGATCCGGCGCGCCCCGAACGGCGCCGTGTTTCTGACCGATGGCTACATCAATCTGGCGATCTTGAACTGGAAGACCGAGAAATCCGCCGATGTCGGCGCCAACGGCCCCAACTACAGCGGCATCCATCACTTCGGGTTTGAAGTCGAGGACCTCGACGAGGCCGCGGGCAATATCGAGCGCGCGCGGGGCGAGCGGCTCGAAGAAAAGGCCGGGCTCGATATGGAAATGGCGGCTGGCGGCCATCGCAATTTCGAGATGAAATGGGCCGGGCCTGACGGTGTGGTGATCGACATCTCCCACACTGGCTGGGAGACGACGCAACGTCGCCGGGGAGGATAAGAGGGAGGATAAGGCCATGGCCGACAACTTCACGATCTGCGTCGGGACGGTTGGGACCGGCGCCTGGGTAAGCCCGGACGGCGGCGAAAGCTGGCGCCAGGTGCGGACGGGTCTGTGGTCCGAGAGCCGGATCTTTGGCTTTGCCGTCCATCCCAGCCAGCCGCGGACAATCCTCGCCGGCGCCGATGACGGGGTTTACCGCAGCGAGGATGGCGGCGAGCATTTCGAGCGTCTCGACTCGCCGATGAACACGCTTCACGTCTGGAAGGTAGCCTACGATCCCAGCGATCCGAGCACGATCTTCGCGGGCACCCGGCCAGCTGCGCTTTTCCGGTCGACCGATGGCGGGCGGCATTGGGAGAAGCTTCGGGCCGATATGGTCGAAGAATGCCCGAACGTCCGCGTTCCGCGGGTGACGGCGTTGACCGTCGACCCGTCGGACCACCGTATTGTGTGGGCTGGCGTCGAGGTCGACGGGGTGCGGCGCAGCCGCGATGGCGGGGAGAGCTGGACGCGCATTGCCGGCGGGCTCGACGATCCCGACATCCACGATACGGCGGTCATCGCCAATGGCGGCACCACCGTTCTTACCAGCACGCCGCGCGAAATCTTCGCCAGCACTGATGGCGGCGAGAGCTGGCGCGGGCTGGGTGTCGGCAAGCAGTTTCGCTTGCCCTACTGCCGCAGTCTGGCGCTGAAAGCCGACGACCCCAAGGTGCTGTTCGTCGCCACCGGGGACGGGGCGATCGGCAGCACCGGAGCGATCCAGCGCTCCAAGGATGGCGGGCGGAGCTGGCAGGCGGCGGCATTGCCGGTCGAGCCAAATTCACCGATCTGGGCGTTCGCGACCCATCCGGCGCAACCGGAGCGGATCCTCGCCTGCAGCCACTATGGCGAGTTGTTTGCCAGCCATGACGCCGGCGATTCCTGGGTGAAACTCCGCAAGGAATTCGCCGAAACCCGCGCCTTGGCCTGGACCCCGAATTAGCCACGACGCGCCGCCCCATCGCGGGTGTGATGGGCCCATCCCTCTCCCCGCCAAGCGGGGCGAGGGACGGGAGAGGGTCAGCGTGAGGGGCATTTGACATTGACGGCGTCCCAAAGAAAGCTGACAGTTCTTCAAATGATCCTGTTGCCAGGTAAGGCCCGTAAGTGACCTTTCTCCCGTCGCCGAGAGACCAAGGATCACGCGACGTGCGGCGGGGATCGATGACGACCAGGAGGGAATAATATGCCTAACGACTTAACGCCCGGGGCTACCGATCAGACCAGCACCGTGCAGCGCGGTGCCTTGCATGGTGTACGGGTGGTGGACCTGACCCAATTCGAGGCCGGGACGTCCTGCACCCTGACCTTGGGATGGCTCGGCGCCGAGGTGATCAAGGTCGAGGAGCCAACCAGGGGCGAGCAGGGCCGCGGCGCGTCGACCGACAAGAAGGGCGTCGATTCCCAATACTTCATGCTGCTCAACGCCAACAAGAAGAGCGTCACCGCCAATCTGAAGACCGACAAGGGGTGCGCCATTCTGCGCGGGCTGATCGAAAAGGCCGATGTCTTTGCCGAGAATTTCGCCCCCGGCGTCATAGAACGGCTCGGCTTTGGCTACGACGTCGTCCGCGAAATCAACCCCCGCATCATCTATGTCTCGGTCAAGGGCTTCGGCGATGACAGCCCCTACAAGAACTACCTCGCCTTTGACATGATTGCGCAAGCGACCGGGGGTGCCATGTCGATCACCGGCGAGCCCGACGGCCGCCCGATCAAGCCAGGTCCGACGATCGGCGACACAGGCACCGGCCTCCACGCTGCGATCGGCGTCCTTGGGGCGCTCTATCAGCGCCAGTTCACCGGCGAGGGCCAGCGGATCCAATGCGCGATGCAGGACTGCGTCATCAATTACAGCCGCATTTCCTATGCTGCCCAGTATCTGTGGGGCCATGCTGCTCCGCGCATGGGCAATCAGAGCATCATGGGCACCAATTCCCCAAGCGAGACCTATCCGTGCAAGGGCGGCGGGCCAAACGACTACTGCTATATCTATACCTCGCGTGCCAACCAACAGCATTGGGAACGAATCTTAAAGATGATGGGGCGCGAGGATTTGATCGGCGATCCGCGTTTCGACAGCCCGGAGGAGCGGTTCAAGAACCGCCATGTGGTCGACGAAATGCTCTCTGAGTGGACCATTCAGTACGACAAGCTCGAGGTCATGCGGCGACTCGGCGAGCAGGGCATTCCCGCCGGCGCGGTGATGGACACGATGGAATTGTCGAACGATCCGGACCTCAATCGGCGCGAAATCTTTGTCATCGTAAAACATCCGGTGCGCGGCGACTTCAAGATGCCGGGCTGGCCGGTCAAGATGAGCGGCTCGAAGGTGCCGATTACCGCCTCGCCGCTGCTCGGCGCCGATACCGACGAGGTTTATGGCAGCCTCTTGGGGCTGAGCAAGGACGAGATCGCCGCGTTGCGCGAAGAGAAGGCCATCTGAGAACAGCCGCCGGGTAGGGAACCCCGGCCAGCGAGGCCGGATCGGCATCGGTGCCCGATCCGGCCCTGCTTTTCGGCTGGGGTGCGGCGGCAGCCGGGAACGCATCATGACTGAGAGCGGAGCGGCATCGAGCCGGTGGGAGCCGGCGCAGAGCTATCCTGATCCCGCCATCGCCACACTCGACCCGCGGTTCGATGACATCAAGCCGCCCTTCAACGCGGCCGTCGAATGCTTGGCGACCGGGTTTCGTTGGGCCGAGGGCCCGGTGTGGTTCGGGGACGGGCGCTATCTGCTATGGAGCGATATTCCCAACAACCGAATTATGAAGTGGGAGGAGGAAACCGGCGCGGTCAGCGTCTTTCGCAAGCCTTCCAATCACGCCAACGGCAATACCCGCGACCGGCAGGGACGGCTCGTCACCTGCGAGCATGAGGGGCGGCGGGTCACGCGTACCGAATATGACGGATCGATCACTGTCATTCTCGATCGGTTCGACGGCAAGCGGCTCAACTCGCCGAACGATGTCGTTGTCAAATCGGACGATTCGATTTGGTTCACCGACCCGCCTTTCGGGATTCTCGGGAATTACGAGGGCGAGAGGGCCACCCCCGAATTACCCACCAACGTCTATCGGGTCGACGGCAGGACCGGTGCCGCCACGGTCGTGACCGGCGACATCAACGGGCCCAACGGGCTCTGCTTCTCGCCGGACGAAGCCAAATTGTACGTCGTCGAATCGCGCGCCAGACCTCGGCTCATCCGTGTTTTCGACGTGATCGAGGACGGCAGCAAACTTGCCAACGGCCGGGTTTTCGTTAACGCGGGGGAGGGGACGCCGGACGGATTTCGCTGCGATGTTCGCGGCAATCTGTGGTGCGGCTGGGGGATGACCGGGGCAGAGAACGGCGTCGTCGTCTTTGCTCCGGACGCGACGATGATCGGGCGGATCGCGCTCCCTGAGCGCTGCGCCAATCTCTGTTTCGGCGGCCGCAAGCGCAACCGGTTGATGATGGCCGCGAGCCGATCGGTCTATTCGATTTACGTTAACACCGAAGGTGTGGCCGGGGGCTGAACCGCCGGCCGGCGACCTCCGCTGACTGCTGCTCGTTCTTTACGCCGCCCTGGTTGCAGGTTGCGTTGCAAAAAAGGGTTCGCTCGGATAGCTGCGGGTAGATTCGGTGAGAAACGCCATCGCCAGGGGGCTTACGATCTCGTCCGCTTGCCTAAATTGCTCGCCCAGCCGGCAGCGTGATCTTGGCTCGCAGACAATCGCCACCTCGTACCGCCCGTCCACCTCTTTGCCCGACCACCCCACGACAATTTCTCGCCCGGAACCGACCAGCAGCTCCTCAAGGCAAGCCCCTCGCCGCCGAAATCCGCCGGTTTTTCAGCAGCCTGCTAGACCGCTTCGTAAGCAAGGCGATGGATTTTTTCGAGATTTTGGCCTTCGATGCGGATCAACCGGGTTGAACCGCTTCGGCTCGGCGAGTGGAGGTCGCCTTCATTGTAGATTTGGGCCATTCCGGGCACGAGGGAATATTTCCTGATCAGTCGCACCTTGCCCGGTTTGTCTTCGGCGGCAGGCTCGACCAATGCCCACTCGCTCATCACGGTCTCGCCCCGCGCCTGGCCGTAAATCGCCCAACTCGGACCGTGATCGTGCGGCTTGCTCTCTCTGGCGCCATGATTGACATGCCCAAGAATGCAGAAGCCGAGTTCCGGATCCTCATAGAGGACCTTCCGCTCGGGTACGTCGTCACCGAGATGAGCAGCGACGAACGCCTCATCCTTTAGGACATCCTCGACGAGCGCACAGACGTTCTTGCGGCCTTGGGCCCCAGGATCGTCCGACAATATGCGGTGACACGCGGCGGAAAACTGTTCGAGACTGTACCCCATCGACCAACCCCTCAGTCGCATGATGCTGAACCGATGCAGCCTATCCTCACGGAAATCTGCATACAAGATTGACAAGGTCCGATCGCTGATCAGGGAGTGCTGGGATCGCCGACGGGACGAAGCTCGATGGACCATAATTTTGATCCGCCCACGCGACCCGGAGAGGCCGAACCCGAGCGGGCCGCCCAGCGCATCGCGCGGCTCGTATTGGCTGCGATGCTGGTCTTGCTCGGGCTGTGGATTTTGCACCGCTACCTTGCCGCGCTCGGCTGGGCCGCGGTATTGGCGATCGCCCTTTGGCCATTGTACCGGCGCCTTGTTCGAGCGCTTGGCCGGTGCGGGCAACGGGTTCTGGCACCGCTCCTCCTCACCCTCGCGACCGGGCTCGTCTTCATCGTCCCGTTCGTCTATGCGGCGGTGGAGGCGGCGCGCGAAACCCACGTCCTCGCTCAATATCTCGTCGATGCGCAGCGCACCGGGATCCCGGTGCCCGGGTGGATATCGGAGCTTCCGGGCATAGGCTACCCGCTCGAGGAGTGGTGGCGTACCAATTTGAGCGACCCCAAGGCCGCCGAGCAGCTGTTGGGCCGCATCTACTCGCGGGTTCCCGCTGAATCAGCTCGGGACGTTGCCGGCCAAATCATCCACCGGCTGATCCTCTTCGGGTTTACCCTACTGACCCTGTTTTTCCTCTTTCGCGAGGGTGCCGCCTTTAGCCGTCAGCTCATCGAGCTGAGCGATCGCGTGCTCGGCGCCCAGGGAGAACGGGTCGGACAACATATGGTTCAAGCAGTGCTCGGAACCGTGAACGGGCTTGTGTTTGTCGGGCTGGGTGAGGGTGTCTTGTTGGGGGTCGCCTATATCCTGGCCGGGCTGCCGCATCCCGTATCTTGGGCGGTATTGACCGGCATACTTGCGGTGATCCCCTTCGGCGCCCCGGTCGTCTTCGGTGCGGCGGCTTTGTATTTAGCGGCGGCGGGCAGCACCGCCGCTGGCATCGCCGTCCTAGGCACCGGGCTCGTGGTCGTCTTCGTCGCGGATCACTTCATCCGGCCGGTTCTGATCGGCGGAGCGATCCGCCTGCCGTTTCTGTGGGTGCTGCTCGGCATCCTCGGCGGATTGGAAACCTTCGGGATTTTAGGGCTGTTTCTCGGCCCCGCGATAATGGCCGCGCTGATCTCGCTATGGCGAGAATGGACCGGTCCCCATCCGGTAGACGACGCGGCGCCCACGCGTCGGCCCGAGGGGGGCCTTTCTTGAACCCACCTTTGGCATGACGCTCGCCAAAAAACCTCACGTTGAGCAACGCACGAGAAGAATTGATGCTATAATGGGCGATGCGGACGGGGACTTGGCCTTGCCGGCAGGTTGTCCTCCGCTGATAATGCAGCGCCTGCCCCTGACGGTTCGCGACCCCGCTCATCGTATGGAATGTTGGAGGATGCATGAAATACGTTTGCGATGCCCCAGGCGGAAACACTTGGTTCCGGATAGAGACCGAAGCCGAAGCTGCCAGTGAATCAGACGTGATGCGCCACGCCGTCGAGAAGTTCTTTCGCAAGGAGCAGGAGAAGGCGACCCAGACCTTCCAACCGTCATCCAAGCTCAATTTTGAGCAGGAGATTGGCCTCAAAGCGCATATTCAGCGCGAGATGCCGCTGTTCCTGACGTTGCGCGACGACGAAGGTAATCCGCTGGTCACCGCGATGCTCCCGCCGGGCGGACACGACGACCGGAGCTTCCGGCCGATCATCGTCGGAATGGCGAACGCCGACCCATACGTCGACTACGCGGACAGTGTCCGGGCGCTCGGCCAACATTTCGGCCTGGCTCTCGAGCGAGGCCGCTGCTACCCGTATCGCCGCGACTAGCCCACAGAGCCTCCCCCTGCCTTCTCTCCGCTAGGAGTGAAGGACGAGTAAGGGCAGCAACGGTACCCGGATCAGGCTGCGTGGAAGATAAGAGTCCTCAGCTCGATGCTCTCGCGCGGCAACAGATCGGCAGGAGCGGTCGGGTCTTCGAACGCCGAGTGCGCGGTAAACCGTGCTCTGCCGTCTTGTGCAGAATCATAACACTTGATCAGGATTGCCTCGTCGGCGCGCATCTCGGGCACATAGAACCAGCGATGCAGCGGGTTGTATCTCACGCGATAGGTTTCGCCGGTTCGATCGCGATAGACCAGGTCGGAAGGCACGAAGTCGGTGAAGGCGACGCTGGTAGCATCGCACACTGCGAGCGGAGCATCGCGCAGCGGTCCGCGGATCGGACGCCAAACATTGACGATCTCGAAGCGATGGCGGAGCAGCTCTTCGGCTTCCTCCCCCATCAGATCGCGCACCCGTTGCGGGCCGGACTTGACCGTATAGTCGTTGTGAACGCTGGTGACCGGCTGGCGCGGCGTCCCGGGCGCCCGGTCGACGCCGCCTGAGACACGACGGCGGATCGTGTGGTCGAACACCAGCACGCGCTCGGCGCCGGTGGCTTCCGCCACGAGCCGTTCGGCCTCGGGATAGTATACTCGGCGTAGCTCCTCCTCGTCATAGAAGTCCTTGACCGCAGTGCGGTGCTCGACGACGGCTAGGCCTTCGCCGTCGAGCGACAGGCGCGCCGCCACCGGGCGAGCATCGTAGATCATCATCCGATGCGGTTCAGGGACACCGGTCGAGCGGGCCGCGCCGGGCGGCGGGTCGTAAGCCAGGTTCATCGGCTTTTCGGACATCGGCGCGAGGTAATTGAGGACGCCTTCAACGTGCGGGAGCCGGTCGATCACGTCACGGGAGAGACTCATGGTTAATTCCTCATCGGGTTGGAGGCTGAAGCAAGCATTTTTCCGAACACGATTTCGTCGAATTCCTCGAACGGCACGGCGTTCTTGTCGACCTTGGCGCGCAGCACCGCTCCTTCCCAGGCGTTGATCAGGAACGCGGCGAGCACGCCGGCATCACAATCGGCGCGAATGTCGCCCTCCTGCTGGGCCTGCCGGATGCAGGTTTCGACCGCCTGGGTCCACTCGGCGAAGACCGCGGCGAGACGCTCGCAGACGAGCTTGCTGTGGTCCGACAGCTCCGCCCCGAGATTGCCGATCAGGCAGCCCCCGGTATAGCCGCGCTTTGCCATATTGGCGGCCATCGCGGCGAAGTGGCGACGCAGCCGCTCGTGCGGCCGGACCTCGGTGTCTTCGAGTATGCGCAGGGTGGCGCCGGCGCGCTGCTGCCAATAGCGGTCGAGCACGGCCGCGCCGAGCGCCTCCTTGCTCGCGAAATGATTGTAGAACGAACCCTTGGGAACGCCCGCGGCCTCGGTGATCTCCTGCACCCCGCAGCCGTTGAAGCCGCAACGGTGGAAGATCTCGACGCCCGCATCGAGGAGCCGCTCGCGCACATTTGGTCTCGCCATCGCGCTGATATGACCAGTCGCCTTAACGTCGTCAAGAGGCGCCGATGCAGGTCCCCGCAGCGGGAGCAACGCGTTTACAGGATGAACCTGGAGAGGTCGGCGTTCTGGGCGAGCGCTCCCACTTTGTCGCGGACATAGCCCCGATCGATCTCGATCAGCGTCCCCTCGGGGCGGTCGGAAGCGGTGAAGCTGATCTCCTCCAAAAGCCGCTCGAGGATCGTGTGCAGCCGCCGTGCCCCGATATTCTCGACCGCTGTGTTGATCTCTTCGGCGAGAAGGGCGAGCTCGTCGATCGAGGCTTCGTCGAAATCGAGGGTGACGCCCTCGGTCGCGAGCAATGCCTTGTACTGCTTGATCAGGCTCGCCTCGGGCTCGGTCAGGATGCGCCGGAAGTCGTCGCGATCGAGCGCCTTCAGTTCGACCCGGATCGGCAGTCGCCCTTGCAACTCGGGCAAGAGATCAGAGGGCTTGGCCTGGTGGAAGGCGCCGGAGGCGATGAACAGAATGTGGTCGGTCTTGACCGCACCGTGCTTGGTCGCAACCGTGGTGCCTTCGATCAGCGGCAAGAGGTCGCGCTGCACCCCTTCTCGGCTGACATCGGGCCCGCCGCCGCCGAGCCGCTCGCCGCGTCCGCAGATCTTGTCGATCTCGTCGATAAAGACAATGCCGTTTTGCTCGACCGTGGTGATCGCTTCGCGCACCACCATCTCCTGATCCAAGAGCTTGTCGCTCTCTTCGGCGACCAGCACTCGATGGCTTTCGGCGACGGTCATCTTCTTCGGCTTCGAGCGCGTGCCAAAGGCCTTGCCGAAGATGTCGCCGAGGTTGAGCATCCCCATCTGCGCGCCGGGCATACCGGGGATCTCGAAAGTCGGCAGGTTGGCCGCAGCACTCTCCTGCACGGCGACTTCGATCTCGCGTTCGTCGAAGGCACCCTCGCGCAGCCTTTTGCGGAACTTCTGGCGGGTGTCGGCGCTGGCGCTCGAGCCGACCAGCGCGTCGAGCACGCGCTCTTCTGCGGCGAGCTCGGCCTTCGATTCGACCTCTTTGCGCAACCGCTCGCGGGTCATCCCGATGGCGATTTCAACGAGATCGCGCACGATCTGCTCGACGTCGCGGCCCACATAGCCGATCTCGGTGAACTTCGTCGCCTCGACCTTGACAAAAGGCGCCTGGGCCAAGCGCGCGAGGCGGCGCGAAATCTCGGTCTTGCCGCACCCTGTCGGTCCAATCATCAGAATGTTCTTCGGCAGCACCTCTTCGCGCAGTTCCGGCGTAAGTTGCTGGCGGCGCCAGCGGTTTCTGAGGGCGATCGCGACGGCGCGCTTGGCGTCGTGCTGGCCGACGATGAAGCGGTCGAGCTCGGAGACGATCTCGCGCGGGCTGAAGGAGGTCATACCGATGTCAAAACTCTAGTTTCTCTAGGGTGATCTTATCGTTGGTATAAATACAGATCCCGGCGGCGATCGCTATCGCGCGGCGCGCCACCTCCTCGGCGTCGATGCCGTCGATGCCAATCAACGCGCGCGCCGCGGCAAGCGCATAGCCGCCGCCGGAGCCCAGACCGATGATCCCGTCGTCGGGCTCGAGCACATCGCCGGTGCCCGACAGGATCAGCGACACGCTCTTGTCGGCGACCGCCATCATCGCCTCGAGCCGGCGCAGATAGCGGTCGGTGCGCCAGTCCTTTGTCAGCTCTACGCAGGCTCGGGTGAGCTGCCCGGAATATTGTTCGAGCTTTCCCTCGAGGCGCTCGAACAGGGCGATCGCGTCGGCGGTGGCGCCGGCAAACCCAGCGATCACCGAACCCCCGCCGAGCCGCCGAAGCTTGCGGGCGTTCGACTTGACCACCGTTTGACCCATCGAGACCTGACCGTCGCCGGCGACGACCACCTGACCTCCTTTGCGCAGGCAGAGGATCGTCGTGCCGTGCCAACCGGTCTTGGCGGAATGACCCATGCTTCTCTTCAAGAGCACCAACAAACTTGAGATGTAGGCCAGCCGGGTCAGGCCGGCAAGCGGAGCGCAGTGCGAGCCCTGGCGCCGACAGTGACAGCCACGTGGCGAAATTGATAAAAGGAGCGCGCCGCATATGCGGCTCTGTAGGAGGTTTACCGTGCGGGTCGCAACGGTCGAGCGCAACACCAAGGAGACGCAAATTACCGGCCGGGTCGGTCTCGACGGCGCCGGCATTGCCGAGATATCGACCGGCATCGGGTTTCTCGATCACATGCTGGAGCAGCTCGCCAAGCACAGCCTGATCGACATCTCGGTGCACGCGGTAGGCGACTTGCACATCGACTTCCACCACACCACCGAAGACACCGGCTACGTCGTCGGCGAAGCGGTCTCCCGGGCGCTTGGCAATCGGGCCGGCATCGCCCGATACGGGCACGCGGTGATCCCGATGGACGAGACCCTCACACGGGTCAGCCTCGACGCCTCGAATCGGCCCTATCTCGTCTGGAAGGTCGCATTTACCCGGCCGAAGCTCGGCGAAATGGACACCGAGCTGTTCAAGGAATGGTTCCAGGCCTTCGCCCAGTCGGCGGGGGTGACCCTCCACGTTGAAAACCTCTACGGCGAAAACAACCACCACATCGTCGAATCCTGCTTCAAGGGTCTCGCCCGAGCCCTCCGACAGGCGGTCGAGATCGATCCGCGGCGGGCCGGCGCAGTCCCATCCACCAAGGGCGTTCTCGGCGGCAGCCTGCCATGAAAGTCGCGATCATCGACTACGGCTCGGGCAATCTGCGCTCGGCGGCGAAAGCCTTCGAGCGCGCGGCAATCGAGATTGGGATCTCCGCACGGGTCGAGGTGACCGACAAGGCGGAAGCGGTGGTCGACGCGGATCGGGTCGTCCTGCCAGGTGTGGGCGCCTTCGCCGATTGTCGCCGCGGTCTCGCCGCAGTTGCCGGTCTCGAGTCGGCGTTACGCGAGGCCGTGATCGTTCGCGCTCGCCCGTTTCTCGGGATCTGCGTCGGCATGCAGCTGATGGCGGATCGGGGCCGCGAGTTCGGGACGGTCGAGGGCCTCGGCTGGATCGCGGGCGAGGTGGTGGCAATCGAGCCGGGGGATCGCGCGCTCAAAATCCCGCATATGGGGTGGAACGAGATCGAGGCGAGCGCGTCTCATCCGCTGCTCGCCGGGTTCGAGGTGGGCGCCCATGCCTATTTTGTACACAGCTATCACTTCCGCCCGGCCGACCCTGCAGACATCCTCGCCATCGCCGATTACGGCGGTCCGCTGACGGCGATGATCGGGCGCGACAATCTCGCGGGGACCCAGTTTCATCCTGAAAAGAGCCAGGCGGCAGGGCTGCGGCTGATCGGTAACTTCTTGCGATGGCGCCCATGACCGACGGGCGAACCTCCGACGCCACGATTTCCGTCGAACGGGTGATGCGGTATGCCGGCACCGATCTCGACGATCTTTGCGAAGCAACGGAGAGTGCGATCACCGAAGGCGGCGGGTTCGGCTGGCTCAAGCCTCCGCCGCGGCAGGTGCTTGAAAATTATTGGAAAGGGGTGTTGCTCGTCCCCGAGCGCCGGCTCGTTGCCGGTCGTCTCGACGGTGTGATCGCCGGCTCGGCGCAGCTCAGCCGGGCGCCGCGCAACAACGAGGCGCAGGCCTTCGCCGGAACCCTGACCAGCGCGTTCGTTGCGCCCTGGGCGCGCCGCCGAGGTATCGGTCGCGGCATCGTGCTGGAGATCGAGAGCCTCGCCCGCGAGATCGGTCTGGCGGTCCTGAACCTCGATCTGCGCGACACGCAGCGCGCGGCGATCCGGCTCTACGAGAGCCTGGGATACGTTCGCTGGGGCACCCATCCCGTCTATGCGCGGGTTGAAGAACGGATCGTGCGCGGGCACTACTACTACAAGGTCCTCGAAGAGGAGCCGGCGGTGCCGTGATCCTATTCCCGGCGATCGATCTCAAGAATGGTGCCTGCGTCCGCCTCGTCCGGGGCGATATGGCCAGCGCCACCGTCTTCAATCGGGATCCTGCCTTGCAGGCCCGCCAGTTTGCCGACGCCGGCTTTACTTGGCTGCACGTCGTCGATCTCGACGGCGCCGTCGCCGGCGGTTCCCGGAACGGCGCCGCGGTGGCGGCAATCCGCAACGCCGTCGATCTCCCAATCCAGCTCGGCGGCGGGATCCGTGACCGCGCGGCGATCGAGCGCTGGCTGGCGCTCGGGATCGACCGTGTCGTGCTGGGGACGGCGGCGTTGCGCGACCCCGAGCTGGTGCGGGATGCCGCCGCCGCTCATCCGGGCAGGATCGTCGTTGGCATCGATGCACGGGACGGGCAGGTCGCGGTCGAAGGCTGGGTCGAGACGACCGAGCTCGGGGTTGTCGACGTCGGTCGCCGCTACGCGGATTGCGGGGTGGCCGCGATCGTCTACACCGACATCGCTCGCGATGGGGCGCTCTGCGGCATCGATGCGCAAGCGGTGGCCGGTATTGCTCGCCAGGTCCGGCTTCCGGTTATTGCCTCGGGAGGGGTCGCCTCACTCGACGACATTGCTGCGCTCAAGGCATGCGAGGCCGACGGCATCGCCGGGGTGATCTGCGGGCGCGCGCTCTACGACGGGCGGATCGACCCCGCCGCGGCATTGCGCTTGCTCGCGGAGGACCCGCCATGCTGAAGATGCGCGTCATCCCTTGCCTCGACGTCAAGGATGGCCGGGTCGTCAAAGGCGTCAATTTCGTCGATCTCGTCGATGCCGGCGACCCGGTGGCGCAGGCGCGGTTCTACGATCGCGAGGGTGCCGACGAGCTGTGCTTCCTCGACATCACCGCCAGTGCGGAAGACCGCGCTACGCTCTACGACGTGGTCCGCCGCACCGCCGAGGAATGCTTCATGCCGCTGACCGTCGGTGGCGGCGTGCGCACGGTTGATGATATCCGCCGACTGCTGCTCGCCGGGGCCGACAAGGTGTCGATCAACACCGCCGCCGTCGCCCGGCCCGAATTTATGCGAGAAGCAGCGCAGAAATTCGGCAGCCAGTGCGTCGTCGCCGCAATCGACGCCAAACGAGCTGGCAGCGATCGGTGGGAGGTTTTCACCCATGGCGGCCGCCGGCCGACCGGCATCGACGCGGTCGAATGGGCCTGCCGGCTCGTCGATTACGGGGCCGGCGAGATCCTGCTGACCTCGATGGACCGCGACGGAACCAAATCGGGTTTCGACATCGCTCTGACGCACGCTGTCGCCGACGCGGTTCGCGTGCCGGTGATCGCATCGGGCGGCGTGGGTACCCTCGACCATCTGGTCGAGGGGATTCGCGACGGGCATGCCACCGCCGTTCTCGCTGCTTCGATTTTTCATTTCGGCGAATACCGCATTGGCGAGGCCAAGGCCCATCTCGCCGTGCGCGGCATTCCGGTGCGGAGCTGAGCCGTGGCTGGCGAACTCGGGCCCGCGCTCGACCGCCTGTGGCAAGTCATCCAGTCACGCCGCGGCGCTGATCCGGAGAGTTCCTATACCGCGAGACTCTTCGCTCGAGGCCGCGCGAAGATCGCCCAAAAGCTCGGCGAGGAGGCGGTCGAAACGGTCATCGAGGGCGTCGGCGAAAACCCCGCCGCACTGGTTGGAGAGAGCGCGGATCTGCTCTATCACCTGCTGGTGTTGTGGGCCGCTGTCGGCGTTTCACCGGCAGACGTCGCGGCCGAGCTGGCGCGTCGCGAGGGCACGTCCGGGATCGCGGAAAAGCGCGCCCGGAGCAACCTCTGAACGGAGGCGCAATGGCTTACGACCGCAACAACGTCTTCGCCCGCATCCTGCGCGGCGAGATCCCGTGCAAAAAGGTCTATGAGGACGAGCACGTCCTCGCCTTCCACGACGTCAGCCCGCAGAGCCCGACGCATGTCCTGGTGATCCCCAAGGGAGAGTACCTCTCCCTTGACGATTTTTCCGCGAATGCCTCGGCTGCTGAGATTAACGCCCTGGTCCGCGCCCTCGGGCACATCGCCCGCGAGCGAGGAGTTGCCGAAACCGGCTATCGCATCCTCTCCAACACCGGGCTCGCCGCCCATCAGGAGGTGCCACACTTTCATGTGCACCTCGTTGGCGGCCGCGACCTCGGCGCAATGTTGCCGCGCCGCTGATCTCGCCCTCGCTGTTTTTGCCGCAATCCCGGCTTACACTCCACCTTCGTGAGGCTATCTGCCGGCGCGGCGGGCGATGCGCGAGCTGGCTATCGCTGCGCAAGAATCCGTCAATTCAACGTAGAGGCGAGAGCTTGCAGGTTTGCTGCACATGGAAGATGGTAGATGACGTGTTCAATTGTTGGTTGGATAGTGGCCGCGCCGGTAATAAGCCAAGCGCGGCACCCATACGGGATCGAGGCGAGCCCACTACGCTTGAAACTTACTATCGATTGCGTGTAATGAGGCCGCGGGAGTAAACGCCAGGGAGACTGGTCATGACGGTATCCGCGCAAACTGTCGGCGGGGGGACGACTCAAGGTGCCCTGAGTTTGCCGTTTATTATCGCGGCCTCCTCGGTCGGCACGTTGATCGAATGGTATGACTTTTACATCTATGGTGTGCTGGCGGTGTTCTTCGCCAAACACTTCTTTCCGCCGGGCAACGACAATTTGGCGCTATTGGCGAGCCTTGCGGTATTCTGGTTTGGGTTCATCCTCCGCCCGTTCGGGGCAATTTTCTTCGGTCATCTGGGCGACCTGATCGGGCGCAAATTCACCTTCATGCTGACCCTCGCGATGATGGGCTTGGCCACCTTTCTCGTCGGCTGCATCCCGAGTTACGCCACCTGGGGACTTGCCGCCCCGATCCTGATCTTGCTGATGCGGGCGATGCAGGGTTTGGCGCTCGGCGGCGAATATGGCGGTGCGGCGACCTACATCGCCGAGCACGCGCCCGATGGCAAACGAGGCCTTTATACGAGCTGGATCCAGACCACCGCGACGTTAGGGATCGTCTTTGCGCTGCTCGCCGTTCTGATTTGCCGGCAGTCGATGAGCGATACCGCGTTTGGCGATTGGGGTTGGCGCATCCCGTTCCTGATCTCGGCCATCTTGGTCCTGCTGTCTGGCTATATCCGGCTCAAACTCGAGGAGTCACCGCTATACGCGCGGCTCAAGGAGGAAGGCAAGGCCTCCACCAACCCGATCAAGGACACCTACACCAGCGGCCGCAACTGGGGCTTGATGGCGATCGCGTTATTCGGCGCAACCGCCCCCGAGGGGGTCGTCTGGTACACCGGTCAGTTCTATGCACTGATCTACATGACCACGGTCTTGAAGCTCAATTATGTCACCGTCTACACGATCATGATGGTGGCGCTGACCGTAGGGTCGCTCGGCTTTATCTTTTTCGGCTGGCTCTCCGACCGTATCGGCCGGCGCGGCATCATGACCTGGGGCTTTGCGCTGGCGGTGATCACCTTTTGGCCGGTCTTCACCTGGTTGGGTACGTTTCGCGACAATCCGGTGATGCTGACCGTCCTGGTGCTGTATCTGGTGATCCTCGTCACGATGGTGTACGGGCCGATTGCGGCGTTTCTCGTCGAACTCTTCCCGGCGCGGATCCGCTACAGTTCGATGTCGATGCCCTACCACATCGGCAATGGCTGGTTTGGCGGCGGCGTGCCGTTTATCGGCACCGCGATCGCGCAAGGCACCGGGATTGCCCTGGGGGCGCTCATCTACCCGATGGTGGTAGCCTCGATCGGTGTCGCCGTGAGCCTCGGCTTCATGCGCGAGCCAACCCATAAAATCAGAATTTGGGATGAAGTCGGCGGTGGCGCACCACCGCTCATCCCGGATCAGCCCTAGTTTAGGCCGAGCACTTCGTCGGCTTGCTCACTTGAAAAGGCCGCGCATCCGATCCGGGATGGGCTCGTCGAGGACATGGTCGTAAAGCGCATGAAGAAGGCTTTCCCCATGCGTTCTGCCGTCCAGGAAATCGGCGATTTGATCCTCCAGGGGAGGCAGCAAGAAGCTCGCTCCGGAGATGGAAATGGGGCGAATCAAAGAACGGGCTGAAGGGTTCATGGCGCTCTGTGTCTTTTCCATTAATGAGAGTAACGGTCCGTAACAGTTGACGTTCCCCCGAAAGCCGCAAGGGCGGCATGCAAAAACCGCATAGGGCGCTGGTGCTCTCTCACATCGCATTTTCGGGCAGGACGGTTAGCCGGCGGTAGCTGAGCGCCTCTGCCACGTGCCGGCGGCCCACCGTTTCGGCTCCCTCGAGATCGGCCAACGTGCGGGCGACACGCAAGACCCGGTGGTAACCGCGTGCCGAGAGCCGCAATCGTTCGGCAGCGCGCACGAGCAGGGCGCGGCCAGCCGGTTCGGGAGTGGCGATTTCGTCCAGCAACGAACCGTCGGCTTCGGCGTTGGTCCGAATGCGCCGCTCGGCGGGCAGCGAGGCGTAGCGCCGAGCCTGGCGGGCGCGGGCGGCGGCGACGCGGTGAGCGATCACCGCGGTGCTCTCGCCGGGTGGAGGCAAGGCGAGATCCCCGGATAGCACAGCGGGAACGTCGATGTGAAGATCGATGCGATCGAGCAGCGGACCTGATATCCGGGCCTGGTAATCCTGGGCACAGCGCGGCGCTCGGGCACACGCCGATATCGCCAGATTGCCGCAACGGCAGGGGTTCATCGCAGCAATCAGCTGGAACCGGGCCGGATAGGTGACGTGTCGTTGGGCGCGGGCAATGGTGACCCGGCCCGTCTCGAGCGGCTGGCGGAGCGCTTCGAGTGCGGCGCGGTTGAACTCCGGAAGCTCATCGAGAAACAGCACTCCCTGATGGGCTAAGGAGATTTCGCCGGGGCGAGCGTGCGACCCGCCGCCGACCAGTGCCGGCAACGAGGCGGAATGATGCGGATCACGGAACGGCCGCTCGCGCGACAGTCCGCCGCCGCGCAGCCCCCCAGCAACCGACTGGATCATGCCGAGCTCCAGCGCTTCGGCTGGTTCGAGCGGCGGCAATATGCCGGGGAGCCGTGCCGCCAGCATCGATTTCCCCGATCCCGGCGGACCAACCATCAAGAGATTGTGCCCGCCTGCCGCGGCGATCTCGAGCGCGCGCTTGGCGCTTTCCTGGCCCTTAACATCCTGCAGGTCGGGTCCCGCCGGGCGTGCGGCGGCAAGACGCGGCTCGGGTGGGGGCAAGAGCTGAGTACCCTTGAAATGGTTGACGATCGACAACAGGCTTGGCGCGGCAATAATTTCGATCTCGCCCGCCCAGGCGGCCTCGCCGCCGCAACCGACGGGACAGATGACGCCGCTGCCCCGACTCGCCGCCGCCAGCGCTGCCAGCAGCACCCCGGCGACGCTGGTTAGCGAGCCGTCGAGCGACAGCTCTCCGAGCACCGTGTAGAGGCCAAGCTCGTCCACCGGCAGAACATCCATCGCGGCCAGCAGGGCCAAGGCGATCGGCAGATCGAAATGGCTGCCTTCTTTGACCACGTCAGCCGGGGCAAGGTTGACCGTGATCCGTCTCGCCGGCAAAGCCAGGCCCAAAGCACCGAGCGCCGCCCGCACCCGTTCGCGCGATTCGGCAACTGCCTTGTCCGGCAGTCCGACTACGGTGAAGGCGGGCAAGCCGGAGGCGATCGTCACCTGCGTCTCGACCTCGATGACCTCGACGCCGTGGAACGCCACCGTCCGAACCCGCGCGACCATTGATTAACCATTCCGCAAGCAATGGTTGAGTTTAGCCGGTCGCGCGCGCCAAAGCCAGCGCAGCAGGCGCACCCCTCTTGGGGTCGCAGGTCACCCACGTCCGGTGCCCCAATCATGAATTGCATTGGCAATCGCGCGCTGCGCCATGTGCAGCGAATCTGCAGCAAAATCTCGCCTATGGGTTGAAGCGCCGGTTCAGCCTGGCGCTGAGATGCCGGCGGCGTGTTCGTCTCGCGCATTATGCGAGAGCCAACCTTTCCCCGACCTGATAATGCAGGTGGGATTCAGGCGCAAGCCCAACCCACAGTTTTCCACCGGTCTGCAACATGGTCCAAACCGGCAGGCGCCAGCCATCGGCAAACTTGTGCAGCATGTCACGCCACCCAATTATTAGTTTCAAGAACGTCCACAGGTGGCGAGAACCCTTCCTCGGCACCGCGCGGAATTCGTACCGCAAAGTACCTTATTGTTGCGATATTGTCAACCATACGGCCAGCCTCACAACCCGCCATTTTCCCGTGGCGTTTTGTTGCTGGACCATCAAAACGCCGCGCTCGCCTGGTGCCCAAGTTATTCCCTTGAACCTAACAGGGACCGCTGATTTTGACCTAGAGAGCTCGCACAACGTTACGCATATTCCGGTATAGAAACACCTCTAGTCGAGGCGGTTCGTCCGGGCGACGTTACAGAAGCAGGAATTGCTGCCCTCGACACCCTGCATCAGGTTTTTGCAGAGGGCCGAAATCCCCTAAAGATGCGCCCATGGAGAGAAGATAGCCGGGTCCTTGCGAGACACCTGTGCGAGACGGCGACTTTGTTTCTTGTTGGGCACGAATATGGGCATGTAGCCTTGGGGCACCAAGCCGATAGGACGAGCACTGAGCAGGCAGAGATTGAGGAGCGCCGACGACAGCAGGAGTTCGAGGCGGATCAATTCAGCTGTGGCGTAGTGGATTTGGTGCTG
>Ga0210399_10000974_pt1 | contig 22446 bp, 17 predicted proteins | sample IncBWC14MmetaG_FD_150865 | JGI IMG/M metagenome (GOLD analysis project Ga0210399, IMG submission 150865) | Forest soil microbial communities from Barre Woods Harvard Forest LTER site, Petersham, Massachusetts, United States - Inc-BW-C-14-M | ecosystem: Environmental > Terrestrial > Soil >... | reverse complement strand
CGGATCGCAAGCCGGGTCTACACGATGGAGATCGTGAGCGCCTTGGCCGAAGAGGCGAAGGAGCGTCTGGCTCGATTGGGCTACGGAAGCGTCACCGTACGGCCCGGTGACGGCTACCTGGGCTGGCCCGAGGTCGCCCCCTTCGACGCCATCATGGTAACGGCTGCCGCCCCCCGGGTGCCCGAGCCCCTCAAAGAGCAACTGAAGGACGGCGGGCACCTGGTGATCCCGCTGGGAGACCAGGACCAAGAGCTGATTGTGATGACGCGGCGCGGCGCCGCCTATGAAGAAAGGCGGGCCATTCCCGTGCGCTTTGTGCCCATGACGGGGAAGGTCCGCAAGTAGCCCTTCCTAGCCGCCCGAGCGCCTCCTGGCTGCGCTTCGGCGGGGATGGTACGATCGGCATCGATGCCGTGCGCCCCGTCCTCCGGTCTGGCCGCCACCGCTCTCGCCCTCGTGTGCGCGGTGGGCGCTGCCTCGGCCGCTCCCGCCGTGATACCCCTGACCCTCCCCTCCGGCAAGGTGCTCCAGGCCGAGGTCATGATCAAGGACGACGACCGCGCGATGGGTCTGATGTTCCGATCGTCCCTCCCCCCGGACCGGGGGATGCTCTTCGTCTTCGACGATCTGGACTTCCACGGCATCTGGATGAAGAACTGCAAGTTCCCGATTGACATCCTCTGGCTCGACGAAGGGGGCCGCGTGGTCCACGAGGCGGAGGCGGTACCTCCCTGCACCGCCGACCCCTGCCCCGTGTATCAACCCCTGCGGCGGGCAGCTTATGTCGTGGAACTGAACGCCGGACAGGCCCGCCGCGAGAAGGCGGTCCTCGGCGCCCGGGTCAGCTTTCGGGTCCCTCGCTGACCCTGTCTTTCTCCTTCACCCGCGCCCGCCCGAAGAGCCAGGCCACCAGCACCCCCAGCAGGTAAAGGCCGATCATGGGAACGGCGAGGGCGGTCTGCGTCACCATGTCGGGGGTGGGGGTGATGAAGGCGGCCGCGATGAAGGAACCGAGCACCGCCCACTTCCAGCCCTTGAGGAGGAAGCGCGGGGTCACGAGGCCGATCCGGGCGAGAACGAAGATGATGACGGGGATCTGGAAGACGAGGCCCAAGCCGAGCAGGAACCAGGAGTAGAAGGAATAATACTCGTTGATCTTGGGCAGGAACCTCATGTCCGTCCCCCCGAACTGGCCTAGGAACTGGAAGGTGAGGGGGAAGAGGAAGAAGTGGCCAAAGGCGGCCCCCAAGATGAAGAAGAGTGACCCCATGCCCACGAAGGGCAGGGCGTAGGCTTTTTCGTGGCGGTAGAGCCCGGGGGCGATGAAGGACCAAATCTCCCAGAGGATGTAGGGGGAGGCCACGAAGATCCCCATGAAAAAGGCCATCTTCATGTAAAGGAGGAGCGCCTCCGCCGGGCTCGTGTAGATGAACTGCTCCTTGAACCCTCCCGCCCGGAGGGGTGCGGTCATGAGGTGGAAGATCTCCTCCCGCCAGTTCCAGCAGATTCCGAAGCCCACGCAGAGGGCCACGATGATGCGCACGAGTCGCGTGCGCAGCTCATCCAAGTGCTCCAGGAACGACATCTTGTCCGGATGGGGGCGAGCCATGCGCTAGGGACCGCTCCGAGTGCCCAGGGCGGGCTTTACTTCGGCTCGACGGGTGGCAGCGCGGCCTCGCGGCTCACGGCCGGGGAGGGGACAGGGTGCGCTTCGACGGGGGGCGCGCCCGCATCCGCGGGGTGGGTGCTCGGGCTGGGGGTCACGGGCTCCGTCCCGGACTCCTTTTTTGCCGTCTCGCGCAGCTTGTCGGCCTCCACCTCGCTCTCGATCGTCTGCCGGAACTCGTTGGAGGCTTTCTTGAACTCCATCATCATCCGGCCCAGGCTCTTCCCGATCTCGGGGAGCTTCCGAGGTCCAAACACGATGAGGGCGATGACCAGGATGAGAAAGAGCTCAGGACCGCCTAGCGTTCCGAACATGCTATCCTTTCCGCGAAAGATACGTGTTCCTGCCCAGACCCAAATCTTATCACCGAATCCGGCGGCCCCGTTGCCATTTTGAAGGGCGCGCGCCCTCCGGCGACCTCCCCGGGGCCCTGGTAGCTTAGCGGGAATGGGCGGCTCATGACAACGAGGCGCCGCACTCTCGTCGCTCTGGCCCTCGCACTGCTCAGCCTCCTGGCCTTCGCGGGCGTCCTCAAGTGCGGTTTCATCGGCTTTGATGACCCTCTTTACGTCTCCGCCAACCCCCACATCCGCGACGGCTTGAGCGGGCAGGGTATGCGCTGGGGGCTCGGCGCCGGCCTCCTGTTCGATTCTCCGAACGCGGACTACTGGGCCCCCCTGACCGTCTTCTCGCGGATGGTCGACATAGAGCTCTTCGGGCTCAACCCCGCCGGGCACCATCTTACCAACCTGCTCCTCCACGCGCTGAACGCGGCCCTCCTGTTCCTGGTCTTGGAGGGAATGACCGGTGCGGGATGGCGCAGTGCCTTTGTGGCCGCCCTCTTCGCCGTGCATCCCTTGCGCGTGGAATCCGTGGCCTGGATCACCGAGCGCAAGGACGTGCTCTCGGGGCTGTTTGGGATCCTGACCTTGGGCGCCTACGCACGGTATGCGCGGTCGCCGGACCGCGTTCGCTACGCGATGGTGGTCCTCATGCTGGGTCTGGGGTTGATGGCCAAGCCCATGCTCCTCACCATCCCCTTCGTTCTTCTCCTGCTCGACCACTGGCCGCTCGGCCGCGGCGCGACGCCGCTTCACGTTCGGGTCCTGGAGAAGCTCCCCCTCTTCGGCTTGAGCGGCCTCTCTCTCCTGATCACCTACGTGCCTCTCTGGCGCCGGGGTCAAATCACCGAGCTCGACGCCCTCCCCTTGGACGCCCGGATCACGAACGCGCTCTACAGCTACCTGGTGTACGCGGGGAAGATGTTTTGGCCGCAACCCCTGGCCGTGGTCTATCCGCATCCCGAGGGTCGCCTTTCCCTCTTGAGCGTGGCGGCCGCCGTCGCCTTCCTGCTCGTGGGGACCGGGGAAGCGCTGCGGGAGCGGAGGCGTCACCCCTATGGGATCGTGGGCTGGCTCTGGTACCTAGGAATGCTCCTGCCCGTCCTGGGTCTGGTGCAGTCCGGGGTGCACGCGCGCGCGGACCGTTACACTTATCTTCCCCTTATCGGCTTGTCGCTCATCGTCGCGTGGGGAGCTGCCGAGGCCGTGGGCTCTTGGCGCTATGGCAAGCCGGCGCTTGGGGTGATGGCCGCTCTTTGGCTCGCGGCCCTTGTCGTCGTGACGCGCCGGCAGGTAGACCTCTGGCGGGACACGGTCACCCTCTTCGAACACGCCATTCGGGTCACGGCTGGAAACTATCTGGCGGAGAACAACTTGGCGACGGCATTGGCCTTGCGCGGAGATGCCCTCGGAGCGGAGTCCCACTACCGCGAGGCCATGCGCATCCGCCCCAACTACAGCCAGGCGTATGACAATCTGGGCGTCTTGCTCGCCCGGCAGGGGAGGACCGTGGAGGCCATGGCCCTGCACGAGGACGCTCTCCGCCTCCAGCCCGGAGACGCGGACGCCCATTTCAACCTCGGCCTTCTGAATGCCCGATCGGGCCGGAGCACCGAGGCCGCCCAGCACTACGCAGAGGCCCTGCGCCTCAACCCGCGCCTGGCCAGCGCCCACTACAATTGGGGCAACCTGCTGGCCGGCGAGGGACACTGGAGCCAGGCCGCGGAGCACTTTGCCTCTGCGGTCCGGCTGCAACCCGACAACGCCATGAGCTACAACAACCTGGGTCTGGCCCAGGCTCTCTTGGGAAACTGGCGGGAGGCGATGGCCGACTACGCCCGGGCTCTCGAGATTGACCCCCGACTCGCGAGCGCCCGCACCAACCTGGGCCGGGCCCTCGTCGCCCAGGGGCGGGGCGGCGAAGCCATCGAGCAGTACCTCCTGGTCCTCCGGGACCACCCGCGGGACGCCGACGCGCACTTCTACCTCGGTCTTGCCTTGGCCGCGGACGGGAAGATGTCGTCCGCGAGGGAGCACTTCCAAGAAGCACTCAGCATCGATCCCCGCCACGAAGAGGCGCGGCGGGCCCTGGCCGCCGCGGGGACCGGGAAGAGCCCCTGATGGGGAAGGATCTTGTTGACAGGAACCCATTGATTCTCTTATATTTAGATTGAACATGCCAGCATCCCCGGGGGCGGGCGTGGCCGCGGGTGTCATCCTGCTGGCCGCGTGCGTCCCGGCCCACGCCGACATCCCGGTTGTGGAGCTCACTGGGGTCGTCCACGCCGTCAGCGCCGGTCATGTCGTCCAGGCCATCGAGAGGGCGGATGCCGCAGGCGCGCCCCTCCTCATCCTGCGCCTGGACACGCCCGGTGGGCTCGACACCGCCATGCGCCAGATCGTGGACAAGATGCTGAACTGCCGGACGCCGGTGGCGGTGTGGGTGGGCCCTTCAGGGGCGCGCGCGGCCTCGGCCGGCTTCATCATCACGGTGGTGGCGGACCTGGCGGCCATGGCTCCCGGCACCAACATGGGAGCCGCCCATCCCGTCTCCGGGATGGGGCAGATGGACGAGGTCATGTCGAAGAAGGTGACCTCCGACGCCGCCGCCTACATCCGCGGCAAGGCCGCCCGCCGCGGCCGCAACGTGGAGATGGCGGAGAAGGCGGTTCTGGAGAGCCGGTCCTTCACCGAGAAAGAGGCCCTGGAGTCCAAGCTCATCGACCTGGTGGCTAAGGACGTGCCCGAGCTCCTGGAGAAGCTCGACGGGCAGACCATCAAGCACTTCGATGGCAGCGAGGTGACTCTGAGCCTCAAGGGGCAGAAGACGGTGACGGTGGCCATGGATTGGCGGCAGATGATCCTCTCCGCTATCGCCAGGCCCGAGATGCTGTTCCTGCTCCTGCTGGGGGCCCTGGCCGGGCTGGGCACGGAGATCAGCCATCCCGGCCTGCTCTTTCCCGGCATCGTCGGCCTGGTCTGCCTCATCCTGTTCCTGTTCGCGAGCCAGATCATCCCCGTGAACTGGGCGGGCGTGCTCCTGATCCTGCTCGCCGTCGGACTCTTTGCGGCGGAGGTCAAAGTGGCGTCCTACGGCCTCTTGACCGCCGCGGGGATCACCGCCATGATCCTGGGAGCAATGATGTTGGTGGACTCCCCGATCGCCGAGCTGCGGCCGTCGCCCTGGCGGCTCCTGCCCGCGGTAGGGGCGATGGCGGCGGGGACGATCCTCCTCCTTCGCCTCGTGGTCCAGGCCCAGCGTCAGCTAGCCACGACCGGAGCGGAGGGGATGATAGGCCAGGGGGGGACAGCGGAGACGGCGCTTGAACCGGAGGGCTGGGTGCTCGTGCAGGGGGAGCGCTGGCGGGCCCGGGCTGAGGAGCCTCTTGGTCCCGGGACCAGGGTCAGCGTCGTGGCCGTGGACGGGCTTCGGCTGGGCGTACGGAAGGGGGCGTGATGGAACCGGCAGTGGTCGTGGTAGGGCTCGTCGTCTTCTGGCTGCTCCTCTCCATCAAGGTGCTGAACGAGTACGAGCGCGCGGTCGTCTTCCGCCTGGGCAAGCTCCTTCCCCACCCCAAGGGCCCCGGCCTGGTGCTCGTGGCCTGGCCGATCGACCGCATGGTGCGGGTGAGCCTGCGCACGGTGGTGCTGGACGTGCCCCCCCAGGACGTGATCACCCGGGACAACGTGACCGTCAAGGTGAATGCCGTCGTTTACTTCCGGGTGGTGGATCCGCTCAAGGCGGTGGTGCAGGTCGAGAACTTCCTCTACGCGACGAGCCAGGAGGCCCAGACCAGCCTGCGCAGCATCCTGGGACAGGCCCACCTCGACGAGCTGCTCTCCGAGCGCGAGCGGCTGGGGGTCATGCTCCAGGAGGTGATCGACCAGCACACCGATCCCTGGGGGGTGAAGGTGACCCAGGTCGCGGTCAAGGCCGTGGACCTCCCCCTGGAGATGCAGCGGGCCATGGCCAAGCAGGCGGAGTCGGAGCGGGAGAAGCGGGCCAAGATCATCCACGCCTCCGGCGAGCTGGAGGCCTCCAAGCAGCTCACGCAAGCAGCCGAGACGCTGCAGGCCCAGCCCGTGGCCCTGCATCTGCGCTACCTGCAGACCCTGACCGAGATCGCGGCCGAGAAGAACTCCACCATCATCTTTCCCGTGCCCATCGACTGGATGAAGGCGCTGGGGAGGGAGAAGTGACGGATCGATGAGGGTCCCCGAGGCCGAGCCCGAAGGCAGCAACCTGACCCTGCGGGGCAGGATCGAGGACTCCAGCGTCCCCGAGCTGCTGAGGTCGGTGCTGGGCAGCGGGGAGACGGGGGTGCTCACCTTCCGCGGCGGGCAGGTCACCAAGAGCCTGTACCTCCACATGGGGCGGGTGGTCTACGCCAAGAGCAGCAACCCCGATGAGCGGATGGGGGAGAGCCTGCTCCTGCAGGGCAAGATCACGGTCCGCCAGTACCTGGACGCCAGCCAGATGATCCGGCCCGGCCGGCGGCTGGGGACGGTCCTGGTGGAGATGGGGGCCCTCGAGCCGGAGGACCTGCTCCCCGCGGTGGAGCAGCACGTGAAGGAGATCCTTCTCGACGTCTTCACCTGGACGCGGGGCGAGTACGAGCTGATCATGAGCGAGCCTGGCCTCGACGATGTGGTGACCCTCAACTTCTCGATGGAGAACCTCATCCTGGAGGGCATCCGCCGGACCCGCTCCTGGGGCCTCATCTATCGGGGGATCGGCACCATCGACTCCGCTCCCGTTCCCACGGGCAGCACGGAGGTGCTCCACAAGCTCGAGCTGACCGACGAGGAGCAGGAAGTCCTGACCCATGTCACCGGCCGGGCCTCGGTGGAGCAGATCTGCCAGGTCTCCTACCTCTCGAACCTGGAGACCTGCCGCATCCTCTGGGCTTTCCACGTCCTGGGCGTGATCCGGCGCGGCCAAGCCGAAGAGGCGGTGGCGGCGGGGGCGGGGGTGCTCGCGCGGGAGCGGGAGATGGATCTGGAGGGTGTGGTCGAGAAGTTCAACCAGATGCTGAGCCGGATCTACGCCTTCCTGCGTGGACGGAGCGGGGACGACGTGGACGACTTCGTGGCCACGGCCCTGCAGCGGGTCTCCGGCCGCTACGAGACGCTGTTTTACGGGCTGGACCTGAAGCAGTACGGCCGGGCCGATTACGATCAGATGCTGGCCAACGTGGCCGACCTACCCCCGGACCAGAGGAAGAGCCTCATGCTGGCGGGGCTCAACGAGCTGGTGGGCGCCATCCAGCTCGGGGTGCGGGAGCGGCACGGGGCAGAGGAGGAGGCGGTGGTCTCCGGGATCATCAGGGACGGGTTCCGGAAGCTGGGGGCCTGACCCCCGGCGACACGAGCGGAGAGGAAATGGCTCAAGACGACTACTACTACGAGATCCAGCTCACCAACAAGCAACTGGTCTTCTATTTCATGGCCGGGGCCACGGGGCTCATCCTGAGCTTCCTGGCCGGGGTGATGGTGGGCAAGGGCGTGGACTCCGGGGGGGGCGAGGTGCTGGCCGCGCGTCCCGTGCAGGAGGAGCGCGTGGTGGGGGAGGAGGCGCCGGCCAAGGCGCCTGCGCCCGCCGCCCGGGACCTCACCTACGCCCAGCGGCTGGAGGCGGAAAAGACCGACGACACCCTGGATCGAACCAAGGCAGGGACCGCCGGCTCCGGCCCGTCCGCGGGCCCCAAGCCCTCGGCCGCCAAGGCAGCGCTGAAGAGCGCGCCCGCCCCCGCCCCGGAGGTGGCTCCGCCCGTCGCGGGAGCGTCCCCCCGCGCCGAGCCCAAGCCCCCGCCCGCCAAGGCTGCTCCGGAGGCGGCTTCGGCGGCGAAAGCGGCCCCTGCCGGCAAGGGTCCCGCCTTCACGATCCAGGTCGTGGCCCTGAAGGACAAGGTCACCGCCGAGTCCGTGGTCGCCCATCTCAAGGAGAAGGGCTTCTACGCGTACGTGGTCTCGCCGGAGGGAGACAGCGCGGGGCTCTTCAGCGTGCGGGTAGGCAGCTTCAACACGCGCTCGGATGCGGAGCGGACGGAAGTGAAGTTGCGGGATCAGGAGAAGTTCAAGCCCTTCATCGTCAAGCAGCAGTGAGCGCGCTTGCTCCCCCGGTCCTGCGGCTCCCGCCGTGGGCCCGCAAAGGGAGTCCCCTCCTGCCTGCGGCTCGGGGCCTGCGCCTGCTCCTGCGAGAGCAGGGCCTCACCACCGTCTGCGAAGAGGCCCGCTGCCCGAACCTGGGCGAGTGCTTCTCGCGCGGCACCGCCACCTTCATGCTCCTGGGCGACCGGTGCACCCGCCGCTGCGCCTACTGCTCGGTGGCCACCGCCCGGCCATCCCCCCCCGACCCCGGCGAGCCGGCGCGGGTGGCGGAAGCGGCGGCTCGCTTGCGCCTCCGCTACGTGGTCCTGACCGCGGTGGCCCGTGACGATCTCCGGGATGGAGGGGCCGGCCACTTCGCGGCCGCCATCGGCGCGCTGCGGGGCCGCCTTCCCGGGTCCAAGGTCGAGGTGCTCGTGCCCGACTTCAAGGGCGACGCGGACGCCCTGGCCACGGTCCTGCGGGCCCGCCCCGACGTCTTCAACCACAATATCGAGACCGTCCCCCGCCTCTTCCCCCGCGTGCGGCCCCAGGGGGGCTATGCCCGCAGCCTGCGCCTCCTGGCCGCGGCCAAGGGGCCGGACCAGGTCACCAAGAGCGGCCTCATGGTGGGCTTGGGCGAGACGGACGGCGAGGTGGACTGTGTCCTGCACGACCTGCGGTCGGCGGGAGTGGACATCGTCACCATTGGTCAGTACCTCCGGCCGACCCGGAGCCATGCCCCCGTTCACCGCTACATCGCCCCCGAGGGCTTCCGGCGGTTCGAAGAGAGGGCACGCGGGCTGGGCTTTCCCACCGTCTACTCCGGCGTCTTCGTGCGCTCCTCCTTCAACGCGGAGGAGGTGGCCGGGAGGCACGGATCCCCGGCGGGGACACGGGAGGTCGCAAGGGCGGATTCTTGAGACCGATCCCACGGCAGGAGGGCCTGGCCGTCCTCTCGGGTGTCCTCCTCGCCCTCTCCTTCCCGAAGTTCGGCCACGGCGCGGTTGCCTGGGTCGCCTTGGCCCCCCTCCTGATGGCGCTGCCCGGAGCCTCCGGGGGGCGGGCCTTCCGCCTCGGCTATCTGACGGGTGCGGTCTCCTCCCTGGGGCTCCTTTACTGGACGGCCCTGGTCGTCATCCAGTATGGAGGCCTCGCCTTGCCCGTGGGCATCGCGATCATGGGCCTGCTCTGCGCGGCGGTGGCCCTCTTCCCCTCGCTCTTTGCGCTGGTGGTGTCGCGCTGGCTCCAGGCGCTGGGGCCCAAGGCCCTCCTGCTGTCGCCGCTGGCCTGGGTTAGCACCGAGATCCTGCGCACCCACACCTTCTTCAACTTCCCCTGGTGCCTGCTCGGCTACAGCCAGCACCGGAACCTCCCCTTCATCCAGATCGCGGCCGTGACCGCGGTCTACGGAGTCTCCTTCCTGGTGGCCCTGTCCTCCGCGCTTCTCGCCTACCTGACCGCGGAGAGCCGCCCCCGCCCGCGACGGGCAGCCGCCCTCGCCCTTCCCCTCCTCCTGGTCCTGGTCTGGCTCCAGGGCAGCCTCGTTCTATCCCGGCCTCTCCCGGAGACGGGCCGGATCCGCGTGGGGCTCGTGCAGGCGGCCATCCTCCAGGAGGAGAAGTGGGATCCGGAGAGCGCCCAGCAGAACGTCGCCCGCCACGTCCAGCTCACGGAGGAGGCGGCCGCTCGGGGGGCGCGCCTGGTCGTGTGGTCAGAGTCGGCGGTGCCCTTCTACTACGACCGCACCCCCGAGCTGGCCGCGGATCTCCAGGAGCTGGTTCGGCGCCGGGGGATCTACCTGCTCTTTGGAAACGACGACCGCGACGACCAGCCCGACGGCCGCTACCGCGTCTTTGTGGGGGCCAAGATGCTCACCCCCGAGGGGCGGCTCGCCCTCCGCTACCACAAGATCCACCTCGTGCCCTTCGGGGAGTACGTGCCGCTGCAGCCCCTCCTCACCCTGGGGGGGCGCTTCGCGGCCAAGCTCGTGGAGCAGGTCTCGGACTTCACGCCCGGAAGCGAGCCCGTGGTGACCACCGCCGACGGTTACCGCCTGGGGGCCTTCATCTGCTACGAGGCCATCTTCCCGGGGCTGGTGCGGGGCTTCACGGCCCGGGGGGCGGACCTCCTGGTCAACATCACCAACGATGCCTGGTACGGCCGCACCTCCGCCCCCTACCAGCACCTGGCCATGGCCACCTTCCGGGCGGTGGAGAACGGCAAGTACCTGGTACGGGCCGCCAACACCGGGATCACCGCGGTGGTGGATCCCCGGGGGCGCGTGCTCGAGCCCACCCGGCTCTTCGACCGCACGATTCTCGTGCGGGATGTGCCCATCGTGCCGGGCCGCACCTTCTATTCCCGCTACGGCGACGTGTTCGCCTGGTCCTGCCTGGCCGCGGCCGCGGGCCTGACCGCGCTGCGAAAGCGCACCTGACGGTAGAATTGAGCATCGGGAGGCGTCATTGCGATTGACCCAAGAGATTTCGCAGCGGTTCGATCAGCTGGTCGCGAGGGCCGCGGACATCCGCGGCTATCTTTGAGCAGGACAAGCTGAAGAGCGAGCTCGCCCGCCTCGAGGAGAAGATGGCGGGGCCCGACTTCTGGAAGGACCAGGAGGCCGCCCAGACGGTCCTGCAGCGCCGCAAGCGCATCGAGGGCGACCTCGATCTCCTTAAACGCCTGCAGAGGCAGGAGGACGACACCCGCGTCCTCCTGGAGTGGCTAGAGGCGGGGGAGGACGTCGAAAAGGAACTCCAGGCCTCGCTGGCCGCCTTCGAGTCAACGATCGAGGGGGCGGAGTTCCAGAAGATGCTAGGCGGCGAGCACGACCGCGCCAACGCCATCCTTTCCATTAACTCCGGAGCGGGGGGCACGGAGAGCCAGGACTGGGCGGAGATGCTCCTCCGCATGTACCTGCGCTGGTGCGACGGCAAGGGCTTCAAGCGAGACATCACCGACATCCAGCCCGGGGAAGAGGCGGGCATCAAGAGCGCCACCGTGCTCGTGCAGGGAGAGTATGCCTTCGGCTACCTCTCCACGGAGGTAGGCGTGCACCGGCTGGTGCGGATCAGCCCCTTTGATGCGGGGGCCCGCCGCCACACCTCCTTCGCCTCCGTCTTCGTCTGGCCGGAGATCGACGAGGACATCAAGATCGAGATCCAGGAGAAGGACATCCGCGTCGACACCTACCGCTCGAGCGGGGCGGGGGGCCAGCACGTGAACGTGACCGACTCCGCGGTGCGCATCACCCACCTGCCCTCCGGCATCGTGGTCTCCTGCCAGAACGAGCGCAGCCAGATCCGCAACCGCGACGTGGCCATGAAGGTCTTGAAGTCGCGTCTCTACGATCTGGAGCGGCAGAAGCAGCGGGCGAAGCTGGACGCGGTGGAGGCGGCCAAGAAGGACATCGCCTTCGGCAGCCAGATCCGCTCCTACGTCCTTCACCCTTACCAGATGATCAAGGACCACCGGACGAAATTCGAGGTGGGAGACGTGGCGAGGGTGCTGGACGGGGACCTGGAGGGCTTCATCAAGGCCGCCCTCATCGCGCGGGCCAAGGGCACCCTGGGCCCGGCCGTGGCGGAGGGGGACTGAGCCGGCGCTGGCGGCTCCTGGGGGCCGCCCTCATCCTGGCGCCGGCGGGCTGTCGCGGCGCGGCCGCGGTGGCCCCTCCCACCTCCGCCGGCCCCGGGGCGGGGGAGATCGTGTACGAGCGGACCCAGGGCGGCCGCGCCGGCCTCTACCTTGTTCCCGCGGGGGGGGGCGTGGAGCGTCCCCTTCTCTCGCCCCCCGGGGACGACACCCTGCCGCGCTGGACGCCCGACGGGCGGGCTGTCATCTTCACGTCGGAGCGGTCGAGCCGACCCCAGCTCTGGGAGGTCCCGGCCCAGGGGGGGGAGCCCCGGCAGGTGCGCAGCAACGGCCACACGGAATCCCAGGCCGACGTGTCCCCGGACGGGAAGCGCATCGCCTTCCTCTCCGACGCCGATGGATCCCAGTGCCTGTGGATCCTGGAGCGGGCCACGGGGGAGGCACGGGTCTTGGTGCGCCATGGAAAGGACTCCATCCTGGGCAACCCGCATTGGAGCCCCGACGGCGGGCGGATCGTCTTCTCCTCCAACGTCCACATCGGCCACCAGATCTACATGGTGGTGGCGGCGACGGGCGAAGTAACGCGTCTCTCCGGCCTGACTTCGGGGGGCTGCGAACCGCGGTTCAGCCGCGACGGCGGCAGGGTCGTTTACGTGAGCCGCGGCCACCGGCGCCCCACCAGCCGCCTCGTCGAGCACGACCTTGCCCGCGGGGAGGAGAGGACGCTCGTGGACTGGCCCGCCCTCAACTACGACCCCGTCTACTCCCCGGACGGATCTGAGATCGCCTTCGCCTCCAACATCACCGGGGAGTGGGTCATCTACCGCCAGCGGCTCGGGGACGGAAGATCCTGGCGGGTGACCTTTGGCCCCGGCGCGGCCCGCTCCCCGGACTACCGGCCCGCGCTTCCCTGAGCCGGCCGCCGCTCCTCCGCCCCCGCCAGGAAGCTCTTCGAGGCCAGGTACTCGTCCCGCGGGAAGAGGTCGGTGTTGATGTCGGTGAGGGACGTGCGGTCGGCCTCGGGGCCGATGACGGTGGGGCCCCGCTCCAGGGCGTCGGCCAGGAGCTCCTCCAGGTCAAGCCCCGCCCGACCGTAGTGGGAGCGCACAAAGGGGTCGCGCATGCGGGCCCGCACCGCGTCCAGGTCGAAAACCATCTCTTCGTTGCTGCCGATGAGGGTGTCCTGGAACTTGAGCACGTGGGGGAAGACGCTCACGAAGGTGTCCCGCACGCGGCGCGTGGGCGCCCAGGTCACGCCGAAACCGCCCGGGCGCAGGCGCCGCCGCAGGAGCTCGAAGTACTCGCGGGAGTACAGGTTTCCCGAGTAGGCGGATCCCGCGCGCAAGGCGTCCGCCTCGATGAGGTCGTAGCGCTCCTGGCCGCGCATCAGCTGGGAGCGGCCGTCCGCGAACACGTAGCCCACCCGCCCGTCGCGGAGGAGGAGGTCGAGCCCGGAGTACCGCCGGGGGGGGAGCCGCTCCAGGGTCCGGAGCTGGCAGGCCACGATCTCGATGCAATCGACGCGGGTCGTCTCCGGCCGCCCGGCGGCCCCAAAGAGGGTGTCGCCCGAGCCCAGGCCGATGATGGCGATCCGCTCCGGGCGCGGGTGGAGCATGGCGGGGAGCGCTCCCAGGAGCGTGTGGTAGCCGCCGTAGGGGAGCGAGCTCTGGCCGAGGCCGTTCACGTAGACCACGGTGGTCTCCCGGGTGCCCTCCCGCTCTTCCTTGAGGAGGGCCAGGCCGGACCCGTCCTCGGCGAAGAGCACGCGGTCGGGGGTCGTGCCGTGGAGCCTGGCCCAGAGGACAGCCGGGGAGGGGCTCACGAGCGCGGTCACACCGGTCGCGAGGAGGGCGCCCAGATAGCCGAGCCAGCGCCCCCGGGCGTCCGCGGGCCAGCGCGCCCGTGCAAAGAGGAGCAGAAAGACGGCGCCCAGGGCTAAGAGCAGGCGCAGCGACCAGGCGGTGCCGAGCCGGTGGAGCAGAAAGACGCCGGTGAGGCCGGCTCCGATCATGGAGCCTACGATATTGGCGGTCTGCAGCCAGCCCACCCGGCGTCCGAGGAAGGCGAGGTCGGTCTGGACCGCCCGCTGGAGGTAGGGGAAGCTCATCCCCATGAGGAGGGTGGGGGGGCCGATCAGGGAGAGGGGGACCGCCCCGTAGAGGAGGGCGAACTGCCGGGCCAAGTCGCGGGTGAAGGGGGCCACGCTCCCCGCCCGCAGGGCGAAGCGCTGGAGGGCGCGGACGGCGGCGTCCAGCTCGAGCGTCTCGTACCCGCCCAGGTAGCCCGCGAGGGGGCGCAGGGCCGCGAAGCGAGGAAGCCCATAGATCAGAAGGCCGAGGGAGAGGCCGGCGTAGAGAGGGATCCCCGACTGCAGGAGGAGGAAGGTGAGGGCCGGCCGCCGCGCGCGACGCGCCCAGCGGCTGGCCAGAAGGGCCCCGACTCCGAGCCCGCCCAGGTAGATCCCGAGCAGGGTCGCAAACGTGAAGGAATTCGACTTGAGGAGGGTCCCGAGCAAGCGGAACCACAGGATCTCCAGGGACAGGGCGAGGAAGCCGGAGAGGGAGTAGATGGCGATCCAGGCGGGGAGGCGGAAAGGGGTCCGCTCGAGGGGAGCCGCCCCCGCCGCCGGCGGGGTCTCGGTGACGGCCCCCGCCCGCCCGGCCAGAAGGAGCGCCGCCCCCGCGCAGGCCAGGTTCAAGAGCGCCCCCACCAGGATCGATCCCCCGAAGCCGAGCGCGCGGGCCAGGATCCACACCGTGGTCAAGGCGCCTCCGGCCGCGCCCAGAGTGTTCCAGCCGTAGAGGGCGCCGATCCGCTCCGCGGAGCGCGGCGCATCCTCTGTGAGCACCCGGGCCAGAAGGGGCAGGGACAGGCCCATGAAGAACGTGGGCCAGAGCAGGGTCAGGAAGAGGACGGCGGCGACCGCCGCGGAAGGCAGGGGCCGCTCGCCGAGCCGGAGATAAAGGACCCCGTAGATGAGGGGCACGCTCACGAAGGCGAAGGCCGAGATCGCGGCCTCGCAGAGGGCGAAGGCGAGGAGCCGTCCCCGCGGGTGGAGGCGGTCGGCGAGGTGGCCACCCGCCAAGCTGCCGAACCCCAGCCCGCCCATGAAGGCGGCCACGATGATCGTGACCGAGTAGACATCGGCCCCGCTGAAGAAGGTCAGCAGGCGCTGCCAGACCATCTGGTAGAGCAGGGCCGCGAACCCGCTCGTGAAGAAAAGGGGCAGGAAGAAGAGGTGGAGGGGATAGCCGGGGGCCGGAGGCGCGGGGCGGGGGCTCTCGCTCAGGGCTGCCCCGCTCCTGTGGCCCCGGAGAAGCCCCGGGGCTCGGTTCCGGCCACGAAGGCCTCCATCTGCACGCCGGGGGTGCCCGGCGCCCCCGGCTGACCGAACTCGTCCACGGGCACGAAGACTATGTTGCCGGGGATGGGGTACTCCTCGATGGGCTTGTCCTTCATGACCCTCTCCCAAAACTCCATCCAGATGGGCAGGGCCGCGTGGCCGCCGCTCTCGTCCTTGCCCAGGGAGTCCTTCTTCTCGTCGAAGCCCACCCAGACCCCGGCCGCGAGGGTGGGCTCGAAGCCGATGAACCAGGCGTCGGTGAAATCGTTCGTGGTCCCGGTCTTGCCGGCGATGGGGCGCCGGAGCGATCGGGCCCGCGCCGCCGTGCCCCGCTCCACCACCCCCCGGAGCAGGCTGGTCATGATGTAGGCGGTGTCGGCCCGGATGGCATCTTTGGCCTGGGGCCTCGTCTCTTCGATGATGTTGCCGTCGCGGTCCGTGATCCGCGTGATCAGCGTGGGCTTCATGCGCAGGCCCTGGTTGGCGAAAGTGGCGAAGGCGGCCGTCATCTCGGTGAGGGTGGCCTCGCCCGCCCCCAGGGCAATGGGGAGGTAGGGAGGGAGCTCGCCGCCCAGGCCCAGCTTGCGGGCGTACTCGATCCCCGTCTCCACTCCCAGGGCCTGGAGGGTCTTGACGGCGGGGATGTTCCGGCTCTGCTCGATGGCCTTGCGCACGGGGATGGGTCCCAGGTACCGGCCATCGTAGTTGCGGGGGGCCCAGATCGTCTTGTTCCAGGGATTGGGGAAGGAGATGGGGGCATCCACGATCAGGGTGGCCGGGGTCCAACGCAACCTCTCGAGGGCGGCCGAGTAGATGATCGGCTTGAAGGCCGAACCCACCTGGCGCCAGGCCTGGGTGGCCCGGTTGAACTTGCTCTGCTCGAAGTCGTAGCCACCCACCATGGCCTTGACCGCACCCGTCTTGACCTCCAGGGCCAGGGCCGCCCCTTCCACCTTGGGCTCCTGCTCGAGGAGCACCCGGGCCTCCTTCTTGCCCCCCCCGTCGCTCAGAGACTGGAGGAGAAAGGGGGCGACCGCCCCCCGGGGAAGCACGTCGGAGACGCTCCGCTGCCGCGTCCAGGCGATCTCGGGGAGGCCCACCCGCGCCCGGTAGTCGCCGATCTGGACCAGGGCCAGGGTGCGATCGCAGGCGAGGACCACCCCGCGCACCACGTCACCCTCGGCCATGGGCCAGTCCCACTCGTCCAGGTGGATGGGATCCGGGAAGGCTCCCTCCTTGAGCACGGTGGCGGTGGGGCGGACAAAGCCGCGGGCCCGTCGGTCCAAGAGCCGGAGGCCCCGGCGCAACGCCGTCACGGCCGCCCTCTGCATCTCGGGGTCCAGGGTGGTGTAGACCCGGAGGCCGCCCTGGTAGATCCGCTGGCTCCCGTACTCTCGCTCCAGGTACTTGCGCACCTCCTCCAGGAAGTGGGGCGCCATGGAAGGCGGATCCCGGTGGGGATGGAGGCCGAGGGGCGTGGCCGCGGCGACCTCGGCCTCGGCGGGGGTGAGGTACTTCTCCTCCGCCATGCGCTCGATCACGTGGTTGCGACGGGCGAGAGCCCGCTCGGGGGACTCGAGGGGGGAGAGCCGGGAGGGGTTCTGGGGCAGGCCCGCGATCAGCGCCGCCTCGGGCAGGGTCAGCTCCTTGATGGGCTTTCCAAAGAAGAACTGGCTTGTGGCCTCCACCCCGTAGTTGCCGTGTCCGAAGTACACCTGGTTGCAGTAGAGGGTGAAGATCTCCTCCTTGGTGAAGTTCTTCTCGATCTGGAAGGCCAGGATCACCTCCTTGATCTTCCTTTCGTAGGTCTTCTCGGGGGTGAGGAAGAGCAGACGGGACAGCTGCATGGTGAGGGTAGAGAACCCCTGGCCCTTCCGTCCGCTGCGGTAGTTGGCGAGGGCGGCCCCCGGCACCCGCCAGGGGTTGAGCCCCATGTGCTTCCAGAAGTCGGCATCCTCCACGGCCACGATCGCGTTGCGCAGGACGGGGGGGATGTCCTTGAAGCCGACGATCACGCGCTTCTCGATCGCGAACTCCCCGAGCACGGAGCCGTCGGCGGCGAAGACCTGGGTGATGATGTTGGGCTGGAAGTCCTCGAGGGAGGCGACCTGGGGCAGGTCGCTCTCGTAGGCGAAGAACACGCCGACGAGCGACCCGCTGAGGATCGCGCCCACGAAAAGGATGGTCACGGCCGCGCGGCGCAGACTGAGCGGTCGGGGCGGGGGCAGTCCGGCGAAGGCCGCCATTAAACGAAACTATACCCGCCCGTCGGCGCCCGCAGCAAACGCGGGCCCGGGGAGACGGACTCTCAGCTCTTGTCCTTCTTGGGGCGGGGAGGCTCCGGCCGTGGGGATTGGGGCGCGCGCTGCGGCTCCGACCGCCCCCGGGGCGGGGTGCGCGGCTCGCCGCGGGCGGCTGGACTCTCGGTTCGGGGGTGGGAGGAACCCTCGTCCCGCGTTCGGGACGCGCCCTCGTCCCCATGCCGGGAGCCGCCCTCGTCGCGGGCACGTGCTCCCTCCTCGCCTCCCCGCGGGTGCGGTTCGCTCAGAGGCTGGAACATGGGTCGGAGCACGTCGCGGTCGCGGTCCCCCGGTCGGGTGCTGTCGTTCCGGCGGGTCTCCTCGTCGCGGGCCCGGGCGGCCTCCCCGGGCCGGTCCTTCTGGTCGTACCGGGGCGCGTCCTCCTGGATCACGGGGCGGGGGTGGCCGCGCACCATGGGAGCGGGGATGCTCGTGGTGTTGTCGGTCTTGAGCTCGGGGACGGTGTCGCCGACGGTGGGTCGGGTGCGGATGTTGCGCGGCACGGCTGCCTCGCCCTCGACCAGCCGGAGATCCCGCGTCGGCCGGGTCCGCGGCTGCTCCACCATCCGCACGTCCTTGACCAGGGCCGGGTCCACGCGGCGCCGAGCCAGGTCGCGAAGCCCCATGTCTCCGCGGCGGGCGAAGGTCCAGGCGCCCATCTCGGTGTTGGGCGCGCCCCGGGGAACCGCGTAGCCACGGGAGCTGGTCTCGGCCACGACCACGGGCCGGTCACGGTAGCCGAGCGGGCACCAGCCCACGTAGTCGCCGCCCTGGCCCCAGGAGACCCAGGCCGGACCCCAGACGTTGCCGGGAATCCAGTACCAGCCGAGAGCCAGGGAGTGGCCCCAGCGGCCGTAGTGGGAGGGCGCCCAGCCCCAGGTCTCGTTGGGGACCCAGGTCCAGCCGTAAGCGGTCCAGACCCAGCGCCCGAAGGAGTAGGGGCGCCAGCCCGCCCCCACGTACGGCCGCCACACATAGCCCACCTCGGTCTCGTAGTACCAAGAGCCGTGGGCCTCGAAGTCGCCGGCGTAGGGATCGAGCTCCCGGGGAAGGTAGCGCCGGCTATTGCCGGCCCAGGCCTCCCGGTTCGCGCGATCTCCCTCCCAGCGCGCGAACTCATCGGCCTCCCCGCGGTCGAAGGGGCGGGGGCGCTCCGGGCTGTCGCCGCGGCGCGCGTAGGATCGCTCACCCGCGCCCACCGTGACCCGGCGGCGACCCGTCTCCAGCGTTGCCTCTCCCTCGTGGACGGAGAGCCGCGTCTCCCCGGAGTCGACGTCGACGCGGTACACCCCACGCTCCTGGGTCAGGACCAGGCCGCCCGGGGTCTCGATCCCAAACAGAGGGTTGTCGGTGTTGCGCGAGCGAAGATAAAGGGAGCCAGACCAGAGCCGGAGGATGATCCGCTCCGTGCGGCCTTCCTCGTGGGCGGTGTAGTCCAGCTTGCTGCGGCGGTCCAGCCGGACGAAAGTACCGTCCAGGAACTGGAACTCCGCCCGGCCCGTGTCATCGGTCCACACCCGGTCTCCGGGAAGGACGGGAACGTTGGGGGTCGCTTCTTCCGAGCCGGCTTCGGTGGCTCGCTGCAGGGTCACGCCGGGCTCCAAGTAGCCGATCCGGCCGTGCCGGTATCCGTCCTGGGCGATGACCGACGTGCCCGCCGCCAGGACCATGAGCGACAGGGGCAGGATGCGATTCATGCGTGCTCTCCGGAGCCCGTTTGGTGGGCCACTCCGGCCGCTTTCAAAGCAAGCTCCGTGCCGGGCCTTTGTGCCCTTGAGGGACGTTCTATCAACAACTTACAGCCGAACGGCCGCCCCCCTGTCCTCCCTGAGTGCGGCCTCCGTCCCCCCTGAGTGCCGGTCGCCCCCTCAGTCGACGATGATGAGGGTATTGGTCCGGGCGTCATAGACGACGTCCCCCCGGACGGACAGGAAGCGCTTCAGGAGGGGCGCGATCTCCTGGGCCCGCGCGTAGGAGAGGCGGAAGCGGGCCACGGTGTGGGGGGCGCTCAGCCGCTGCTCCTCCTCCAAACGGCGCCGCGCGGCCGACTCCTCGCCCAGGCGCTCGACGGGCGCGATGCGCAGGATACCGTTCTCTTCTTCGCGCCCGAGGCGGCAGGACCGCAGTGACACATCGAGCGCCGCCTGCCAGCGCACCTCCGTCAGCTTCACCGTGAGCTTGCAGGAGATGCCGGGGTCAAAGACCGCTTGAAAGCCACCCACCTCGGTCAGGAGGTGGACGATGTCAAGGACGGAGGCGTCCTTGACGTCCAGGGAGATGAGGGCCTCGCCCGCCGGCTGGGGGCCGGGGGCGGCCAGAGCCAGGACCAGCGCCATGAGGCTCGTCATAACGTCATGATAGCGCGGGGAAAGGCGGGGTTGCCAGGAGGGCCTGTCCCTGCTAACCTTTGCGTTTGTCCCGTGGGCCGGAGTGGCGGAATTGGCAGACGCGCACGGTTCAGGGCCGTGTTGGCTTCGGCTAGTGTGGGTTCAAGTCCCACCTCCGGCACCATAGGCACTTTCGGGGGGTAGGGAGGCCGGCCCCCCACGCGCTCATCGCTCCCCCTAAAGCCGCTCCGCGCTCGAGTGAAGCAAAGGCTCCACGGGCGGTGGCACCTCGAGGTCCTATTTTGCGCAGCCCCCGCGATCCGCGACCCGCTCCCCGCCCAGAAACGGGCGCTGCGCGAGGGGAAGCATTGCCGCTCAAGGACCGGATCCTGCATGTGCTCACCGTGGACGGCAAGCCGGTCTCGGTGCGAGAGCTGGTGCGCCGGCTCGACCTGCGGGGGGAGGCACGGCGCGGGCTGAAGGACCAGCTCCGGCAGCTCATCGCGGACGGAGAGGTGGTCCAGATCCGTGGCCCCCGAATCGGCTTGCCCTCCCGAATGAACCTGGTCGTGGGGCGCCTCACCTGCAACCCCGCGGGCTACGGCTTCGTGATCCCGGAGCGCTCCGAGGCGAGCCCTCCTCCCCGCCCCTACCGGACGCGCTCCGCGAAGAGCGGAGGCTCCGGGGCCGGGCCGGACCGGGGCAGTGGCCCCGCGGGGGGAGTGCGTCGGATCGAAGCGACGGCAAAGCGCAGGGAGGCCCCGAAGGACCTCTACGTCTCGGCTTTGAACATGAAAGAGGCCCTGCACGGCGACCGCGTGGTGGCGCGGGTGGAGCGGGTGACGGCCAAGGGTGCGGAGGGTCGCATCATCCGGGTGCTCGAGCGGGCTCAGCAGCGTTTGGTCGGACGCTACGAGGAGGACGGGCGCGCGGGCGGGCGGGTCGTCCCTTTCGACCGCCGGATTCTTCACGAGCTGTTCATCCCCCCCGGCGACAACGGGGGGGCCAAGGCGGGGGAGATGGTCTCGGCGGAGATTACCCGTCCACCCACCGCCACCCGTAACCCCTCCGGTCGCGTGCTCCAGGTGCTGGGCCGTCTCCAGGACCCGGGCGTCGACCTGAAGGTAGTGATGGCCAAGTACGGTCTGCCCGACGCCTTCCCCGAGGAGGTCGAAGCGGAGGCGGCCCGGGTGCCCAGCCAGGTGGGGCCCGCAGACGTGGTCGGCCGCACCGACTTCCGGCCCTGGCTCACCGTGACGGTGGACCCCGAGACCGCGCGCGACCATGACGACGCCATCAGCCTGGATCGCCTCCCCCATGGGCACTGGCGGCTGGCCGTGCACATCGCGGACGTGGCCCACTACGTCCGCGAGGGCAGCCTCCTGGATCAAGAGGCCTACCTGCGCGGCACCTCCGTCTACTTTCCCGACCGGGTGGTGCCCATGCTGCCCCACCCCCTCTCCAGCAACATCTGCAGCCTGGTGGAAGGGGCCGACCGCCTCACCCAGTCGGTGGTGATGGAGATCGACGGCAAGGGGCGGGTGAGGAAGGCCGAGTTCCACGACGGCGTCATTCGGAGCGCCGCCCGCATGACCTACCAGCAGGTGCAGAAGATCGTGGACGGGGAGGCCGAGCTCCGGGCGGGCTTCGCGCCCCTGGTCCCCCTGCTGGAGGGCATGGACGAGCTGGCCAAGCTCATGCGCGCCCGTCGATACGAGCGGGGCTCCCTGGACTTCGATATTCCGGAGCCAAAGCTCGTGCTCAACGCGGCGGGAGAGATGACGGGAATCGTGGCCAGCGAGCGGCTGAACAGCATGCGGGTCATCGAGGAATTCATGCTTGCCGCCAACGAGGCGGTGGCGGAGCGCCTGACGGGGGCCGGGGTGGGGGCCCTTTTCCGGATCCACGAGCAGCCCGACCCCCAGCGGGTGGAGGAGTTCTGCGAACTGGTGGCTTCCCTCGGCTACCGCCTCCCCGGCAACCTGGAGGGGGTGCGCCCGGAGGACTTCCAGCTCATCCTGCGCCAGATCGAGGGCAAGCCCGAGGAGAAGCTGGTCTCCTACCTGCTCCTGCGCACCATGAAGCTGGCCCGCTACCACGAGGAGAACCTCGGCCACTTCGGCCTCGCCACCGAGAGCTACGCGCACTTCACGAGCCCCATCCGCCGCTACCCGGATCTGGTCGTGCACCGCTCCCTGCGCGCGCTGCGTCAAGGACGCGACCCCGCACGCGAAGCCCAGCTCCGGGAGGCCCTCCCCGAAATGGGCCTCCATCTCTCGGAGATGGAACGGCGCGCGACGGAGGCGGAACGGGAACTCACGGAGTGGAAGAAGGTCCGCTTCATGGCGGACAAGCTGGGGGAGGTCTTCTCCGGCTACATCACCGGGGTCCAGGCCTTCGGTCTCTTCGTGGAGCTGGATGAGATCTACGTGCAGGGCCTGGTGCACGTCTCCTCCATGATCGATGACTACTATCTCTTCAACGAGAAGGCCCACACTCTGAAAGGCGAGAACACCCGGAAGGTCTACCGCCTGGGCGACAAGGTCGAGGTCCAGCTGGTCCGGGTCGACTTGGAGCGTCGCCAGCTCGATTTTGCGCTCCCGGACGCGCTGGGCGGGCGGCCGCGGTCCGCCGGGGGGCGGCCGACGGCGGTCCGGGTAGGGCGGCCGACGGAGGCCCGGGGGGGGCGGGGGCGCGGACGAGCCCGGCGCTGACAAGGCCGTACGGATGACGCGAGTGTGACACTTGGTTAGAATGGGGCGACGGTTTTGGATCCGTCAAGCGG
>Ga0210399_10000972_pt1 | contig 22459 bp, 17 predicted proteins | sample IncBWC14MmetaG_FD_150865 | JGI IMG/M metagenome (GOLD analysis project Ga0210399, IMG submission 150865) | Forest soil microbial communities from Barre Woods Harvard Forest LTER site, Petersham, Massachusetts, United States - Inc-BW-C-14-M | ecosystem: Environmental > Terrestrial > Soil >... | reverse complement strand
CCAGTAATCAGCGCCACACGATTCACAAGCGGCATTCGTCTCCTCGGCTGCAACTCTGGAAAGCTTGTCAGTATAGCCCACTCGCAAAAGTCGCACTACCGCAGCTCCAGGCTGCGTTCCCTACCTACATCCCCTGCTTGCATAGGCTAGCGCAGCCGCGCGACGACCACCGTCATGTCGTCCGCTTGCTCCGGCGTGCCCGCCCACTCCTCCGCCGCCATCATCAGCGATTGTCCAACAACGCGGGGTGCTGAGCTTTGCACGCGAAGCGCAGCCTCCTGCAACCGGCGGATGCCGAACTCTTCTCCGTATACGTTTTCTGGCTCGACCAATCCGTCGCTGTATTCCACTAGCAGCGCATTGGGAGGGACCAGCACCGAACCCTCTTCATAGACGTAGTCTTCCACCACGCCGAGAACCATTCCACCTTTGTCGAGATGCTTCGACTTTCCATTGGAGATCAGGAATCCCGGCAAATGCCCGGCATTGGTATAGCGCAGCGTGCGCGTCGCGCTGTCGTACACGGCAATAAAAAACGTGGCGAACCGGTCGTCGGCGGTATTTCGCACCATGTGCATGTTCAGCCGCGCAACCAGGTCCGCCGTGCTCATTTTTTCGCTGTTGGGCGACAGAAGCTGGCTGCGCAACGCCGCCTGCAGGCTGGCCATCAAGAGCGCCGCGGAAATTCCTTTTCCCGAAATATCTGCCAGGGCGATGGCGAGGTGAGTGGGGCTAAGCTGAATGAAATCGTAATAGTCGCCGCTGACTGTACGCGCCGCTTTGTTGATCGCTTCGAGCTCGACTCCGTTGAGCGACGGCACTTTTTGCGGGAAGAGTTGGTTCTGCACTTCGCTGGCGATGGAAAGCTCATTTTCAAGCCGCTGCCGTTTTTTGGACTCTTCCAGCAAAGCGCTGATCGAACCGGTCATGTCATTGAACGATTCGCCCAGCACCCCCAGCTGATCCCGGCGTTCGATCCGCACGCGATGCGTCCAATCGCCCGCTTTCACGTATTGCGTAGCCTCATACAGACCGCTCACGGCTTTCGTGATTTGCCGAGTCATCACGAAGCCGGTGATGAACGCCGCGATCTCGATCAGGAGAAAAACAATTAATATGGCGACAAACAGGATTGCGAACGAGCCGGTGAGCTCACCCAGCGAGGCAAAAATGCGCATATTCAATCGCGAGGGCCGCGCATTGAAGGTTACGAGCACCGGCCGTTGCGGATCACGGATTTTTGCGCCCGCGCCTACATAAACCGCATCCAGCCGGGAAAACCCGGTGACCGCCGGGTCAATAATCCAGTGAGACGGTGCGTGAAGAATCCTGTTTTTCGCGAGAATTGGCAGTGTGGTCTCGTATTGTATGTCGCCCGAAGTGTAGAGAATTCCCCGTCGCGCGCCGCCCTCAAATTTGCGCGTCAGGTTCAGCTGAATGGCACCAAGATCTGGCGCAATCAAAGCCAGGAACTCTGGCGTGACCAGCAGACGCAGGGTCACGACGCGTACGCCTTTTGGTTCCGGCATCTCTCTTAGGCTCATCAAATAAAGTTTGTCGCCCTCTTCCACCAAGCCCGCGAACGAGTTCTTCCCTGTGCCGGCCACCAATCCCAGCAACGTGGGGTCGTCGGAGAAACCAATGCCTAAGCCCGGGAGTTCCTGATCGTGGACCAGGTAGGACTGCTCGGCAAGCACGCGTTCCGCTTCGTCCTCGGAAGTTCCTTTTGGCAACGTTCGATGCGCGGCGGCAATGTGCTCTGTGATGTCGGCCATCATGGCGATGCGGCGATGGATGTCGTCATAAAGCAGGTAGGCACCGAGCTGCGAATACAAGATTTGGCCCGCAAGCACCGCGAGCGTCAAGATTAGAAGAATCGGGACGACGGCGATGAACAGATACGCAACGATCAGCCGGTTGCGCAGGCTCCAGAGCAGCCGGGTCCGCCACCAACCGGCAAACCGAAAGACCACATAGACGGTCGCGACAATCGCTAAGAATTTAAGGAGGTTGAAAAGTCCGCCCTTGAAATCCAGCAGAGCGCAAACCGCTCCGGCAAGAATCAGCAGCATGGCAAAGAGGTCGATCCGCGAGAGGCGGCGCCACGCATGTCGGAAGTTCAGAGACAGAGCAGTCATCGGGCGCATAGTGCGAAATACCACTTTACCTGAAGAAGTCTCGCCCGCGCAGGGCAAACGCGCGGCGAGAACCAGGGAAGGAGTTCACGCACGGGGATAGCGGAAGCCTACTTGGCTTCGTTGCGCACGCGGCTATGTTTCACGCTGTAGGTAAAATAGATCACCAAGCCGACGACGAGCCAGACGACTAGGCGTATCCACGTCACCGCCTTCAGCCCGGCCATGAGGCCGAGGGACACCACCATGCCCAAGATCGGCACTAGCGGAACCAGCGGAGTCTTGAATGGGCGCACGAGTTCCGGGCGCCGCACGCGCAATATCCATACGCCGGCGCAAACAATCACGAATGCGAGCAACGTGCCGATACTAACGAGTTGGCCGAGATCACCGATCGGCACGAGCGCTCCCACAAACGCGACGCAAAGTCCAACAATCGCGGTGGACTTCCACGGCGTGCGAAAACGCGGATGAATGTCGCCGGCCCATTTCCAAAGCAAGCCGTCGTTGGCCATCGAATAAAAGACGCGCGACTGCCCGAGCATCATGACCAACATAACCGTGCTCAACCCCGCCAGCGCGCCCGCGTTGACGACGTAGCTGCCCCACTTCACACCGGTTTCGCGCATCGCAAGGGAGACGGGAGCGCCGATGTTCAGCCTCGAGTAGTGCACAGTGGCAGTCAGCAGGCCGGAAACGAGCAGATACAAGATCGTGCAAACGATCAAGGACCCGAGTATGCCGATGGGCATGTCCTTTTGCGGATTTTTTGCTTCTTGCGCCGCGGTGGAAACCGCATCAAATCCAATGTAGGCGAAGAAGACCACGCCCGCGCCCCGCAAGATGCCCGACAAGCCAAACGAGCCAAACGTCCCGGTATTGGGCGGAATGAAGACTTTCCAATTTGCATGCACAATTTCCGGATGCTTCATCACGAACGCGCCGGCGACGGCGATAAAGACCAACACTGCGGTCAGCTTTACGAACACGACTCCGGTATTGAAGTTCGCCGACTCCTTGATGCCGATGATGAGAAGCGTTGTGACCGCAAGCATGGCCAGAAACGCAATTAGATTGAACTTGGCGGTCACCGTAGGCAGTCCCACGACCTGGTCTACGCTCATGGCGAGCGTGTTTAGCGGCGTCCACCGGCCCTCATACAGCACCCATTGGGCTCCCGGAACGTCGCAGATCTGCGGTGGCAAGCTGATGCCATAGTCTTGCAGGAAGGCGACGAGCGTGCTGCTCCACCCGCTGGCCACCGTTGCTGCGCCGAAGGCGTACTCCAAAATCAGGTCCCAACCGATGATCCAGGCGACTATTTCGCCCAGAGTTGCATAGCCGTAGGTGTACGCGGATCCGGCGATCGGGATCATGGATGCGAATTCCGCGTAGCACAGTCCGGCGAAGACGCAGCCGATTCCCGCAAGAACGTATGACAACATGATCGAGGGCCCGGCATAGAGCGATGCCGCGGACCCGGTCATGACAAAGATGCCGGCGCCGATGATGGCTCCGATTCCCAGCGTGACCAGGTTTACGGGGCCGAGAGCGCGCTTGAGGCTGTGCTCTCCGGTGTCTCCGGCTTCCTTCATCAGCGTGGTCATGGACTTCGTCGCGAATAAGGGGTTGCCCATGCAACGGCTCCTTTAGGCGGTCTGCGCCTGGTTTCCTCTGCCAACCGATATCCGACCAAATAGGCTTTGCACATTGTAGGGGCGCAGCATGCCGCCCCCCTACAGAAAACTTACGAGCTTTAGTCGTTCGCCTGCGCGGCCCTTCCTGCGCGTCTCGACCAGAACCAGTAGACCGGCAGACCCAGAAGGACGATGAATAATCCGCCGCCCGCCGTTTGGGTTTGATAGAGGAGAAGGACGATCATGATGGCCGTCGCGGCGACGATATAGAGCAGAGGGACGAATGGATAGCCGAACGCTCGGTACGGCCTCTCCGCTTCCGGACGCTTCCGACGCAATACGAAAATTCCAATGATCGTCAGCACGTAGAAGAGCAGCACGGCGAAAACAACGTAGTTCAGCAAGTCGCTGTACAGGTTGCCGAAGGTGACTGCTCCGGAGGCGTCCACACGGCGGGTCCGCAGCAAAATCAGGACGATGATCCAGATGCCTTGGTACATCAGAGCGCTTTGCGGTACGCCTTTCTTGCTGAGTTTGCCTGTGGAGCGGAAGAATAGGCCGTCGCGCGCCATGGCGTAGGAAACGCGCGCGCCGGCAAGGATCAGCCCGTTGTTGCAGCCAAAGGTTGAAATAATGATGGCTACCGCCATGATCACTGCGCCCGGAGCACCAAATACTGCGTTCAGAGCTGCTGTGGCTACTCGATCGTCGGGCGCCGTCTGGATTTGAACTAGCGGCAAAACAAACAGGTACGCGAGGTTTGCGAGGCAGTAGAGCGTAATGACGATGCACGTCCCGAAGGCCATGGAAAGCGCGACGTCGCGCTTCGGATTCTTTACTTCGGCGGCGGTGAAACCGATGTTGTTCCAAGCGTCCGCGGAAAAAAGAGAGCCGACCTGCGCTACCCCGTAGGCGACAATCAAGCCTAAGACGCCGCTGGCCGCCGTAACGGTCGGTATTACTCCCCGCAGGAAATTCGCACCCGGTTCAATTGGCACCGCACCGCGAATGGACCAGAAATGCGAGAAATTCTCCGTCATCGCGCCGGCGTTTTTGCCCACAAAGATTCCGAGAATGATCAATCCGACCAGAGATAGAGTCTTCGCGCTGGTAAAGATGTTTTGAATCAATTTGCCGAGCCGTACACCCAGGGTGTTCAAAAATGTGATCAATACGATCATCAGAACCCCGACGAGTTGCTGAACTGAGAGGCTTATAGCAAGCTTTGAGCCCAGCGCGATTGGCGCGACAATCCACGTTGTCGGCGAGATGGCGGGAAACAGCACACCCAGGTATCGCGCGAAACCAACTGCGACAGCTGCAATTGTTCCGGTCTGGATAACGAGAAAGAGGGTCCAGCCGTACAGGAATCCCCACAGAGGCGAATACGCTTCGCGCAAATAGATGTACTGGCCCCCGGCGTGAGGAAACATCGCGGCCAGCTCTCCGTACGACAGCGCCGCAGAGACCGTCAGCAATCCGGTGAGCACCCAAGTCATCAGTAGGCCGCCCGGCGAACCGGTTTGCCGAGAAATGTCCGCCGCGACGATGAAGATGCCGGAGCCGATCATGGACCCGACGACGATCATCGTGCCGTCGAACAGGCCGATGGCGCGCACGAATCCGGGGCCGCTTCTTGCTGAGTTCTGTGGAAGAGGATGGATGGTGTCGGCCATTCGGAGGATGCCTCAGAACGTCGCCGCATGCTTCGCGGCTTCCAGTGTCGCAATATATTGCCGAGCGCGCTGGGCGGGATCGGCCGCGCTCAGAATTCCGCCAATTACCGCTACAGAATCGGCTCCGGCCTCAATCGCTGCCGCTGCCCGCTCCAAGGTGATTCCGCCAATGGCCACAATCGGCTTCTCGGTTAGCCCTCGTACCCTTCGAAGGAAAGCCAAGCCCACGACCGGATCTGGATTGGCCTTAGAGGATGTGCCGAATATGGGGCCTACCGCGATGTAGTCAGCCGAACTCGTCGCCGCCCGGTCGAACTGCTCCAAATTGTGGGTCGAGACCCCGACCAGCCGGTCCCGCCCGATCACCCTCCGGGTCTGCTCCACGGCCAAATCTTCCTGTCCGACGTGCACACCGCTGGCCCCGGCGAGAAACGCCACGTCGGGACGGTCATTCACAAAAAACGACACGCCACGCGGGACGAGCGTTTCGGCTAGTTCACGGGAGGATTCGAGATACTGTCGCGCCGAGGCAGATTTATTCCGATACTGGAGGAGACGAACCCCAGCTTCGGCCAAGCTCGCGGCACAATCTCTTTCAGGAGAAGTAATCAACGCTGCGTCTAGTATCACATACAGCCTGGGGAGGACAAGGTGCATAGAAACCTATTTTCCGCTTGTACCTAGCAATCTTTCGATAAAGTGCGTGTCAAAACGGCCAGCGGCAAAGTCCGCATCGGCAAGAATTCGCCGGTGCAGCGGAATGGAAGTCTTAATTCCCTCGATGACGAACATTTCCAGCGCGCGCTTCATTCGCCCGATGGCTTCGGCACGGTCGCGGCCTTTGACGATCAGCTTCGCAATCATGGAATCGTAGTACGGTGGAATCACGGCGTCGGTGTAAGCCGCCGAATCCACGCGAACCCCCGTCCCGCCTGGCGCCTGGAATGTTGTGATGCGTCCCGCCGAGGGCACGAAAGTTTCCGGATCTTCGGCATTGATGCGGCACTCGATGGCGTGGCCGGAGAAGTTCATTTCGCCGACAGCGTCCTCCAGTCCTTCGCCTGCCGCGATGCGAATCTGCGCTTTGATCAGGTCCACGCCCGTCACCAGTTCGGTCACCGGATGCTCGACCTGAATGCGGGCATTCATTTCGATAAAGTAGATCGAACCGTCTTGGTCCATAAGGAACTCGACGGTTCCCGCATTCGTGTACCCGACCTTCTCGAGCGCCCGGACAACCTTGGCGCCCAGATCTTTCCGCCTCTTCGCGTCCATCACCGGTGAGGGCGACTCTTCGAGGAGCTTCTGGTGCCGCCGCTGAATGCTGCACTCGCGTTCGCCCAGATGGATCACTTTGCCATGTTGGTCGCCCAACACTTGAAACTCGATGTGCCGCGGGTGTTCGAGAAATTTTTCCGCGTAGACGTCTGGCGTACCGAACGCCTGTTGGGCTTCGCTGCGCGCGGTTTCGTAAGCGTTCAGAAGCTCTTCCTGCTTGTGAACGACGCGCATGCCGCGGCCGCCGCCGCCCGCGGACGCCTTGATGATCAGTGGAAAGCCAATTCTCCTGGCTTCTTTGGCGAGCTGTTCTTCCCCTTCCACAACGCCTTCGCTTCCAGGAACGGTGGGCACCCCCAGCGCATGCATTTCCCGGCGCGCTCGGTCTTTTTCGCCCATCATTTCGATAACTTCCGGAGTTGGGCCGATAAACGTGATTTCGGAGGCTTCGCAGACCTTGGCAAAGTTGGCGTTTTCGGAGAGGAAACCATATCCGGGATGGATGGCATCCACATTGGTGATTTCTGCTGCGCTGATGACTTGAGGAATGTTCAGGTAACTCTCGCTGCTTCGCGGCGGCCCGATACATACCGCTTCGTCCGCAAACCGCACGTGCAGCGAATTCCGGTCGGCTTCGGAATACACCGCTACCGTGGAAATGCCCAGCTCTTTGCAGGCACAGATGACCCGCAACGCGATTTCCCCGCGATTGGCTACTAGGATTTTCTGGAACATGGCCTCGGTCGCCGGCTACCTCTTCCGGCTGGGACGGATGCCGAACAGCGGCTGGCCATATTCCACGGGCTGCCCGTTTTCGACAAAGATACGAATCAGTTCGCCGCTTTCGTCCGACTCGATTTCATTCATAAGCTTCATGGCTTCCACGATGCATAGGGTTTGCCCGGATTCGACATGCGCGCCGATCTTAACAAAGCCTTCAGCACCAGGGCTCGGAGCCTCATAGTACGTTCCCACAATCGGAGACTTGACTAGGTGCAGATCCTCGGTCGCCCGTGGCTCCGGCGATGCGGCTGCAGCGCTCTGGGAAGCCGACCCCTGCCGTTCTGTCGTGCCAGGAATGATAATCTCAGGCACCCCCATGGAACGCCCGTAGATGGGGACCCCGGCGGACGGCTTCTTTAGGCGGATCCGCAAGTCGCCCCGCGAATATTCGAATTCCTCCAGGTTGTGCTCGCTCATAAAACGCAGGAGTTGCTCGATTTGCTGGACTTCTGGACTAGCGATGGAGGAACTTTCTGCTGCCTTCGAGGGCTGTTTTCGTTTCATGCCTGTGTCAGAGCTCGATGAGATCCCGCGGTATGCGGGTCAGTACTTCGGTATTCCCTGCATGCACGGCCACATCATCTTCGATGCGAATTCCCCCGACGCCCGCCATGTAAACCCCGGGTTCAATAGTGACCACGCATCCCGGTTCCAGGCGTGCTTTTTGTCCGCGTGCCAGCCGCGGATCCTCGTGTACTTCCAGGCCCAATCCGTGCCCCGTGCTATGCGTGAAAAGCCGGTCGAGTTTGTAACCGGCCAGAACTTGCCTCGCCGCAGCATCCACATCCCCGCAGCTGACTCCAGCTCTTACTGCCGCTATCGCCGCAGTCTGTGCTTCTAGGACCGCTCGGTACCATTCTTTCACACGCGCCGGAGCCCTGCCAACGTACACAGTGCGGGTGATGTCGCTGCAATAGTGCGCGAGTATAGCACCCAGGTCTAGTACCACCAACTCATTTTTCCTCAATCGCTTGGCGGTTGGGCGCGCATGCGGCAAGGCAGACCGATCGCCAAAGGCAACGATAGTCTCGAATGCCGGACCAGAGGCACCGCCCCTCCGCATCTGGTATTCAATCTCTGCGGCGACCTCATTTTCCATTACCCCGGGCTTGAGCAGGTTTATCGCGCTGGTTAGAACGTCCCCTGCCAGAATGGCCGCTTGGCGCATGTGCGCCAGCTCAGAGGGCTCTTTCCGCGCCCGGAGGGTTCCCACCAGTCCCGGAGCGGCGATCCATTTGGTAAGCGCCCCAGCTGCTTTTCGGAGCAGTCTCAGCTGCGCCACCGAAGTTTGCGCGGGGTCGAATCCGGCTCGCCGAATGCCTTTCTGCCGCAGAAACCGTCCTGTGGACTCCAGAAGGGAGCCTTTCTGCTCGATCAATCGGACCGAGGAGGTCTCTTTGCGCACTTGCGTAGTGAACCTCCCGTCGGTAACGAGGGCCGCGGCTCCCTGGCTGACAATGAGCACTCCGGCTTCCCCTGTAAAACCCGACAGGTAGTACCAGTTCGCCGGATGAGTGATGACTAAAGCGTCTAGCTTGGCAGCGGAAATCAGGCCGGTAAGCGCTTTTCGCCGGATTTTGAAGGTTGAACTCATAAATAAAACGAGGAGACCGCAGTCTCCTCGTTTCCGAACTAAGTTTAATGTCTTGCGTCCGAATTACCCAGGGATAATCCGGGGTGTTAGGAAGAACAGCAACTCCTGCGATTGGATGGAGATAGTCGTCCGCTTGAAGAGATTTCCAATGAGCGGCAAGCTGCCGACGATGGGAACCTCCTGGACGTTGGTGTTCTGGGTAGAGACGATGATTCCGCCAATGACGACGGTCCCGCCATCCTGGACCAGCACTTTGGTCTGCGCGGACTGTGTGTCCAGGGCCGGAATGCCTTGCACGCGCGGAATACCTTGATCGATCTGGGTGTTTTCCACGAGCACGTCCATGAAGATCGTGCCTTCGCCGGTAATCTGGGGCGTCACTTCCAGTTGCAACACCGCGTCGATGAATTGTACCGAAATGGTGTTGTTGACGGTCGTCTGAATGGGTAACTTGACGCCCTGCTTAATGATTGCCTTTTCGTTGTTCTGCGTCACGATACGCGGCTTGGAAAGGAGCTTGCCGACGCCCTTGGATTCGGCCGCCGTGATAAAGAAGTCCAGAGCGAAGTTGGCCGACCTAAAGGAGTAGCCAAAGCCGCTTGTCGGCCCGGCGGCGCCAAAGTTAGTGGCCAGCGGAATTCCGGTCCCTCCCCCGCCCGTGCCGCTCGTCGGTGCGCTGAAGAGCGGTGGGGGTGGCGTCGTGGTGATGGTGCCAGGGCTTCCGCCGACTTGCGGCGCACCGGAAAAGAGGTTCTGATTGTGTGCGGTAGTGCTCGCACCTGCAAAACCCAGCTGGGTACCGAGGTCGGACGCGAAAGCCCGCGATGCGGAGATCACGCGCGCTTCGATCTCCACTTGCTGGGACTTGCGGTCCAGTTGCCGGATAAGATTGTCGATGACCGGGAAGACTACCGGGATGTCGCGGATGATGAGCTGATTCGAACGGTCATCCGCTATGATATCGCCGCGCGAGCTGAGAAACTTCTTCAGCGTGTTCGCCAAGACCGACGCCTTCGCATAGTTCAATACGCGCGTGGTGGTCGCCGGAGCAATCGCTTCTGTTTGCGCCTTTTCGAGGTCGCGCTGCGTCTCCGCTTCCGTCTTGAGCGTGCTGCGTGTCGCTATGCGCAATACGTTTCCGTTGAGTTGCTTGTCGAGACCGTTGTTCTGCAGAACGATGTCTAGCGCCTGATCCCACGGCACCTCATCGAGTACGATCGTCAGTGTCCCCTTGACTGCGGGGTCCAACACCACGTTCAACCCGCTGATCTCGTGGATCAACCGGAAAAAGTCGCGCAGATCAACGTCCTTGAGGTTCACCGAGATCGGCTCTCCCGTGTACTTTCCGGGTGACACCGGAGCCGACGACGCAGGTGCCTGCTGGGCCTGTGCCGATGATGCCGCCAGTTTGTTGGCGGCAGCATTTGACGCCTGGGCAGCTGTTTGCGCCGCATTTTGCGCCGTTGCCGGGCGCGCTGGCTCATTGGTCCCGCCAAACGATGCAAGGACAACTGAGGGCTGGGTCAGTTCGCCGGGCAAAGCAAAGCGAGGAGCAGGAATCCGCAAAGAACTGAAGGGCCGCGCGGTAGAACGCGGGACCGCGGCGCTGTATTCGAATCCCGCGCGCGTCTTCGTATTCTGCTCTGAAGTCACCGTCTGGGGATTCGAGGGGGCTGCGCCGGGTGCTTCCGGCGGGGCATCAAACAGGACCACCACCGCCGTTCCATCATGCGAAATCTGGTAAGGAGCCACACCACTCAGGTCGACCACCACGCGCGCCACATTCGGCCGGTACTGACCGAGACGCACGTCGCGAACGGGTTCCGCCGAGCCGGGAATCACGGTCTTATCGACCGCCAGACGCGCGCCGGAGAAATCCAGCACCAATCGCTCCGGATTCTGCATCCGCAAGGCATGGACGTCGAGCCACCCTTCACCTTCCACGCGTACACTGGCGTGCTGTGGCGCTTCGGTTATCGCCACGCTTCTGATCACCGCGGAGGTCGCGGTCGCGCCAGAGGGCTCCTGGGCCTGAGCAAGCACCGGGTTTGCGCCCAGCGCTGCGCTCGAGAGGATCAGGAAGCCACACCGATAGGCGGGCCAATTCGTCTTCATTGCTGTTCTCCTGCACTGGAGTAAATTCTCTTGTTTACTTGGCGTTCCACGGGCTTGCCAAACGCATCTTTCCCGATCTCATGGAACGAAACGCCATCCATCGCAATCTTTTCCACGCGTCCGTCGTACAACTGATCGCCTTCACGGAGAAAATAGGTCCGCGCTTGCGGATTGGTTACCACCGCAATCATGCCGTTTGGCGCCTTCACGATGCCGTCAAGCCTCAGTGTGCTTACTTGCAGGCCGGCCTTGCCGGGAGGCAGTGCCGCTGTGGCATTTTTTTGCGCCTGCTGGCGAGCAACCAAAGACTCAAACGGGTCGCGCCGCGCGCCCTTTTCTTCGCCTTCCTTCGGCGCGTCTGGGTTCACCCGGGACTCGACAGGCTTGGCTGGCTTAGGAGCCTTGGCCACTTTGACAGTTGCGGGCTTTGCCGCGTGCTTCGCCGCCGGTGTTGCTGGTTTTGCTGACTGCGGCGCAGCCTTCCCAGCGGCCGGTGGCGCAGGCTTCGCGCCAGCGGGAGCCGTAGGATTGGCTTGCGCACGCAGCGCAGGTGCGGCTGCCGCGAGCAAAATCCCTAGTACGAGAGTTATTGCTGAACGCATAGATCGCTCATTCCCGCTCAGGGTTTCCCAACCGGCTTGACTGCGGACTTCGCCCCCGAAGTTGCAGAGCTCGGTGCCACGTCAGCCGGCTTGGTAAAGAAAGTCGTCGCCGTAAATACAGCAGAAACCGTCGTCCCCGGCCGTATCGCATACCTCGTGCCCTTGGGCTTGTCCGGATCAGAAAAATCCAAATCACCTACGTTGATTATTCTCGACAGCCGGCCCAACCGCCCGAAAAAATCCATCAGATTAAAGTACGGCCCGTCCGCTTGCACTTCGAAGGGCATTTCATAGTGAAACTCACGCGGCACGATCGCCTGGGCGGTCAGCCGCCGAATTTGTACGTTGGACGAGCTCGCCGCTCCCTGCAGCAGGCGAATGAATTCATCGGTCTCTTTTTCTTCCGGGACGATGGTCTTGAGCGTGTCGAGTTGTTTCGAGAGCGCATCCATCTGCTGCTTCAATTCGCCATAACGCTGTTTGTAAACCTGCAGTTGTTGCACTTCGGTATTCAGAGTCGAACGCTGCTGGACGGCCTTGTCTACGGCATCGCGCTCCTGAGCCACGGGGGAGAGCGGAATGTAGACTCCCAGAAGAAGCACAACGACCGCGATGGCTACGGCCACCAGACCCTGCATGAACACCGACATGTCACGAAACGGATTGGCCATGGTGGTCCCTTACCCTTTCTTGGCCGGAGTCGCGGCTGGCGCAGCTTTGTTCGGTGTATTGGCCGCCCTTGGCTGCGTTGGTGTTGGCCCGGTCTGCGGGGGAGTGATTTCAGCGGACAACTGGAAAACAAAAGTCTGCACGCCAGTGTTCTTGTCGTCCTGCTTCGTTTCCTTGATTTCCACCTTCTGGAAATAGCCCGAGCGCTTCAAAGCCGTGATGAAATTGGCGACCGCATTGACGGAAGCCGAAGAACCCTCGAGCGAAAGGTTGCTTCCCTTTCTAGTCATGGTCGTCAGCCAAAGATTCTCTGTCCGCGAAACCGTGTTGGCCACCATGTCTAGCAGGTCTTGCCCGCCCGTGCGGTCATGCTGCAATTGCTCGATCGTGGACACCCGCTGCTGAAGCACCTGCTTCTGTTTATCAAACGATTCCACTTGCTGTTTGATGCTTTCGAGATCGGTCTTCTGCGCTTGCAACGTCTTGATCTTGCTGTTCTCGGTATTGAGCTGCTGTTGCCACGAATAAAAGAGAAAACCGAGAACCAGAACGCCGAGCAGCAAGCCTGCGCCAATAAACAACACCGGAAGCGCTGCCCCGGTGTCCACCGGCCGGCGCGAGGCCTTGGGCCTAATTTGTCCGAGAAGGTTTATGCGAATCATGGTTAGTCAAAGCTCCTCAGTGCCAGTCCCACGGCAATGGCCAGCCGCGGCGACATCTCGCGGATTTGGTCATCGCTGTGCCGGCTGGGATTGACGAGCACTTTCCGGAAAGGATTCAGTTCTTCCACCGGCATTGCGAATTCTTCCCTGAGCAAGTCCACCAGCCCCGGAACGCGCGCCGTACCACCCGCCACGACGATGCGCTGAATATTCTCTCCGCTGGCTGTCGCCCGGAAGAAGTCAAAGGTCTTTTGTATTTCCAGCGTCAGGATGTCCGATACGCTGCGCAGGATTTGCTGTTTCTGTTCATCCGTTACGCTGGGAAGCGTGTCGCCCTTCTTCAGCCGTTCCGCATCTTCGAAGCTCAGGTCCAATTCTTTCTGCAGCGCGTCGGTGTACTGGTTGCCGCCCACGCTGACGTCGCGGGTGAACAACGGTACTCCACCACGCACGATATTAATGTTCATTACGCTCGCGCCGATATTCAGCAGCGCTACCGTTTGCCCGGCATCCGGCTCGTAGTTCATTTCAAAGCAGTTCTGCAGGCCGAATGCATCGATGTCCACAACCACCGGCGTTTTGCCCGCCTGTGCCAGTACGTTGGTGTGGTTGAGAATCTTGTCCTTCTTCACGGCCACCAGCAGAACATCCATCTGCGCGTCCATCGATTCCAGCAACTGGTAGCTCAGATTCACATCGGCGATATCGAACGGAATGTGCTGGCTGGCTTCTGACGGAATGCGATCGTACAACTCCTCTTCGGTCATCAAAGGAAGCGGCACTCTCTTCACGATCACCGAGTGCCCCGAAACCGACGTCGCCACGTTCTTGGTCTTGACCCTTTGCGCATCAAATATCTTGCTGATGGCGTTGGCCACTTGCGGCGCGTCCATGATGGCGCCATCCACGACGGTGTCCTGCGCCAGCGGTTCCATTCCAAAACTTACCAGTTCGTAGCCCGCCTTGGTGGCCTTCAGCTCCACTGCCTTGATCGAGCTTGAGCCGATGTCCAGCCCAACCAGCTGCCTTGATTTCTTGCCCATTCCCAACATGTCTCGGCCTCTTTCGCCTTCACTCTCGGCAGACTATCGACGCCTCGCATGCGCCTGGCTCATCTTACGTTCCATCCAGCGGTCCAGAATCGTCTTACGCAGTTTCCAACGATTACCAAGTTTGAATGCCGGAATTTCGCCCTCCGTGATGTAACGGTACAGGGTGTCCGGGGAGATCCCCAGATACTGCGACGCCTGCCTCACATTCATCACTTCACGCGATTCATTCACGAGGAACGTCACCCCGGCGCCCGAACTCACGCCAACACCACCACTTGTCAAGAGCACCCCTGCTGCGCTGCCGATATTTCTGAGGTGTGACCCTTAGAAGCTTTATGACATTCAGAACCTCAGAGCGTCAAGGGATTCTCTACCGGAGTTGCCCTAAAACTACCCCTATTCTTAGGCAGTTCTCGGGTATTGGGGGTAGTTCGTACGAGAGATTGTGTGTGCGAGGGAAGCGGACCACAACTAATTGTGGTTTATACCCTTCCGGCCTGTACCTAGGGACGGTTAACCTTTGGGGTCGGGTGCTCGGTTACTCTTTGTGCAAACTCACAATTGCAACGTTTTCCAAATCGCGGCGATACGCGCTCGCGTTCCTTCATCCATTAGAATCTCATCCGGCCACGGCCGCGTGAATCCTTCGCTCGCCCACTTGCGTGTTGCGTCGATTCCCATTTTTGAGCCGTAGTCTTGCATTCTCTGCGCGTGATCGAGGCTATCCACTGGTCCCAGCGAGAACTGTACGTCGCGCTCGGGGTCCAGCGCGCAGAGCGTTTTCCACACAACCTCGTTGTAATTGCGCACGTTTACGTCCTGATCCACCACTACAATCACTTTTGTGAACATGGCCTGCCCCAGCGACCAGATCGCGTTCATGATTTTCCGCGCGTGACCCGGGTACGACTTGCGAATCGCCACAATCATCAAGTTGTGAAAGATTCCCTCCGCAGGCATGGCCACATCCACAATCTCCGGATACTGCATCTTCATCACCGGCAGAAAAACGCGTTCTACCGCGTACCCCATGTAATAGTCCTCTTGCGGAGGCGGGCCCACCACGGTCGTCAGATAGATGGGGTCCTTCTTGTGGGTCACACACTCCACGTGAAATACCGGGTACTCCCCTTCCAATGAATAAAATCCCGTGTGGTCTCCGAACGGACCTTCTGTCCGCAGCTCATTCAAATTCACGTATCCTTCGAGTACAATCTCGGCGTTGGCGGGTACTTCCAGCTCGTTGGTTTCGCACGTCACCATCTCCACGGGTTCGCGCCGCAAAAATCCCGCGAACATCATTTCATCCAAATCCGGCGGAATCGGAAGCATCCCCGAGAGTGCCGTGGCCGGATCAGCTCCAATCGCGGCGCTGACGGCGATGCGCCCTTCCGGGTTTTTCGCTCGCGCTCTCCGAAAATGTTCCGCTCCGTGTTTTTGTGTCTGCCAATGCATGCCCGTTGTTCGCTGGTCGTAAACCTGCATCCGGTACATCCCGACGTTTCGCTTTCCGGTCTCCGGGTTTTTCGTGAATACCAGCGGAAAGGTGATAAACCGACCGCCATCCTGTGGCCAGCACTTCAAAATCGGAAAATCAAACAGGTTTACGTCCGGGCCATGGCGCATCACTTCCTTGCACGCGCCCGTCTTCACGCTTTTCGGAAAAAAGGATCCCAGCTCCGCCAGTTTCGGCAACATCTTGATCTTGTCAAAAAGCCCCTGCGGCGTCTCCATTTTCAGAAAACCCTGAATCCGCGCTGCCACTTCGTCCAACTCTCCCACTTCAAATGCCAGCGCCATCCGCCGCACACTTCCAAACGTGTTCACCAGCAACGGCACGCGCGAGCCTTTCGGCTTTTCAAACAACAGGGCCGGGCCGACGCTGTCGGGCTGCCGGTTCTTATCCCGCGCGATGCGCTGCGTCACTTCCGTAATTTCCAGAATGGGGTCGACCTCCGCGCGAATGCGCTTCAGCTCCCCTGCCTTCTCCAGTTTCTGGACAAACTCCCGCAAATCCCGATACGCCAAGCTCCCTCCCGCTTGCTAAACGCTTAGTATCTGTGACCGTCTATCAACGAGACGATTACGGGGAAGCATTATCCAATTCGCATTTCTGAAGAAGGCTCTTCGCACGCCAAATCCAAACCCCGTCGGTCCGTTCCTGAGAAAGAATAGAGTCATCCTTTGCGCCCGCGAACCACCGTCCATCGGGAGACAGCGCGGCGGCGCCGCTGTACATCGCCGGTCCGCTACATACGGCGCCGGTGTGGGCATCTAGAACCCTGAGACGACTGTCGATACTTAAGTAGGCTACTGCGCCCTCTGGGCTGAACGCTGCGAAATCCGGACGCCAGGTGAAATTCTTGGACACCAAATCGGGCAGCTCAAGAACCGTTTGCCCCGTACTGAATTGGCCGATTTTCACGACGCGTTTCTCAAATATCGCAAAGCGATCTGCAGAGACGTTTGCTGTCAGAAGCATCGAAAACTTGGTCGGTAGTGAGGTGCTCTGGGATTTCGTTTTGGTACTAACGTCCCACTCCGCAAACTCTGCGCCGTCCACCGTAGTCATCGATTCCCCATTGCTCGACACGGCGACTACGTGAAGACTCGGCAACGTATAAATGAGCCTGCGGTCGCATCCAGCACATACGTGTTTGAGGCGTTGTCGGAGACAATCAGCCGGTTACCTTGTGCGCCGAAAAACAATTGGATGATTTCCGCCTTGGCCTGTGTAAACCTCCAAAGCATTTTCCCACTCGTCACGCCCCAGAGTTTCACGCTATCGCCGTCCTGAGTTCCGCCCGTTGCGACGACTCTTCCGTCTGGGCTTACCGCCACTGATTTCACTTGTCCTTGGCTGGTGTCGATGGCTCGCAGGAATCTCTTCTCCTGGGCGTCCCAAAGGACTGCCCGCCCAAAGTCTTTGCCCGCGACCAAAATCTTTCCGTCAGTGCTGAACGAGAGCGAATTAATCGCCGTAGGTGTGCCCACGCCTGACACAATCGTGAGCTGCCCGCCCTGCAGCTGAACTCCACCCTTCTGTTCCTTGTGTTTTACGTCTCGCAATACGAATTCCGCCGAGGGAAAAGATGTTGGCGGGCGACTGGTTGGCGCAATGGCAGCATCGGTCTGCGCGCTTGCGTGCAGAGCAGGCAGGAGGAGGGCTATCGCCAATATCGCGGGGAGTCGCATGTCGTCCTCCTGGCTGCTAAGGTGATCGAAGGAACTGTAGCATGTAGCACGGACGCATACGACACGCGTAAGCATCGTCCGCTGTAGCGTGTCGTCACTGCACGTGGACATCGAAGACACCGGTTTCGACTTGCCCTGCTCGTTTAATCTGCACAAAAATCCTGTACTCCCCTGTCTTCGGAAAGCCATACGGAAAACCCACTTCGGGTGGCATGGAAGAAGTATCCTTCGGCATCGTCATGCCGGGTCCGACTGAAGCAATCATTGCGGTTCCGTCTGAGCGGCCGCCGTTCGCCAGTTCGAGCGCCGCCATCGAAGCGGAACCCGCCGGATGAATATGCGCGAACACGCTCATGTCCGAACTCACGAACTCCGCGTGCCCGGCCATCCCCATATATGGCTCCAGGTCTTTCGCGGGATTCCCCTCTTTATCCTCAACCTTGAATTCGAAAACCATGGCCGCGTTTGCCGCCAGCGGCCCGCTCCCCCTTTCCCAGACAATTCGTCCGCCACCCGCAAGTTGCGCGACGCTGGCATGGTTCGCTTCGACCGCCAGCGGCGCTCCCGTCCAGATCGAGTCATCCCCCGCAAGCGCCTTGCCGGAAATCTCTGGCAGATCGATCTGCCCCACCAGCGTCCACGGGAATCCCGCCTTATCCACAATGTCCGCAAAAACTTGGTAGTGCCCTGCGGGCATGTTCGGCAGATCTTCCACGAACGCTCCGCCTTCCGCGCGTTCCGGATGCAAATGCCACATGCCGTCCATCCCCGGCGTGCGAATCAAAAACAGGTGCATTAAATGATGGTGGTCAGGAATCACGTCTTTCATTTCTACTTCTTTCGACCACTCAGGGTCCTGCCCCTTCGCGGAAATCACCAGCCGGTTTCGATCCTCGAGGCGCGTCTCGGCTTCCGGCGGCTTGAAAAAGTTCACACCTCGTTTGTAGTTCGTGGCTTCCGCACCCCACCACGCTTTCCCGAGAAAAAGAATTCCCAGCACCACCAGCGCCGTAATGGCCATGACCATCCTGGCCCGTCGAGTTTTCGCGGGTGGCGGTGTTTCTCCCGGCTCCAGATTTCCCTCGCGAGAAGCCGCTCCGGCAATAAACACCAGTCCAACCGCAAGGAACACCATCAAAAATCCCAGCAACCCGCCCAGCGACCGATCCATCGGAAGCGTTCTCTGCGCAAACGCCGGCACCGGTACGGCAAGTTCTCCCTTGCCCTTGCTTCCTTCGACCGACACGCGCACCTTCAGCGCGCCAGATTCCATCAGCCACAAGCTTCCTGTAAAAAACTGCGCATCCTGCTTCGATCGCTCCGCCACATCCGGCGTCGGCGGAAAGTTTGACCCCGCCCCGCTCAAGCGCATCGGCACAATCTCGATCCTCCGGACGTCGTTCGAAGCGCTGCGCACCTGGATCTCCGCGATTCCCGGAATCACCTGGGGCACTCGCACGGTCACATAAATGTGGTACGGCCCCGCGTCTCCTTCAAAAAATACATCCGAACTTCCGACGTGTGCGCTGACGGAAAGCGCCGTCACCAAAATAGGTATAAGAATCCCGAGCATCCGTCGATGCATGAGTCCCCTCAATTCAATGAATGTTCCACGCCGGAATTCGTTCGCTCGAAATGAGAACCGCCCGACCCAGCGCTCACCTTCGCATCCGCCTCATCCAATCGCCCCATGCCAATCCCAGCCGCGCCGTGATCACACTAAATACTAGCGCCAGCATCAGCAACGTCCAAAACCGGCCGTGAGTCTCGACTCCTCTGAACCGGTACGGATCATAAAGAAAATTCGCCGGATCGAAATACGCAAAATACGCCATCCCGAAAATCCGGTTCCGCGCTGCAGGGGACATCAAAAAATTCGCAAACGGCCACTGCACCGCCAGAAAACTCAGCAAAAAGGCTGGTCCTGTCACCACCGCCAGCTGCCCTCTCCCCCACTCCCCGGTCTTGCGCCACAAAAGGTCGAGCAGCATGGCCGGCACAATCAGGAGCAGCGGGAACCGCAGCGGAACCAAGTGCGTTATGTGTTGATAGACGGGCCCCAGCTTTGGCTCTGCCGGAAACAAAGGCAGGATCCACTCAAACGCCAGCAGGATCGCCGTATATATCACCGCGACAACCGTACAACCCCATCGCCACTGCGAACCCCAAGCCGGTGCGATCAGGACCGCGGGAATGGCAATCGCCACCGCCAGGTAGCATGCCGCATTGTGCATTTCCGTCGGCCAGGTACTGACCGTCAGAATCGTTCCCATTTGCGCCACGCAACCCGCTCCAATAAAAAGCAAAAGCACTCCCAGCATGCGGCGCACACCGTCCGACGCACGGCTCATCAACCCAGCCATCAACGCCATCAGCCCAATCTTGATCCCCAGTGAGCCCAGCGAGAGCAACGTATGCGGCGGGCTAACAATTTTCACGTCCAATCCATACGCGTTGTGCCACCAATTATCAAATGGCGCCGAAGTCAACATCGCAACGCAGCCCCACACCGCGATGAAGGCCCCAAGCGGCCCACGGAATCCCCATATCCTCACCGACGCATTCTGGGTCATCGCGTCGTGCCCAAACGTGGCCGTCAAAATCATGTACGCACACGCAATCCCCACGAGAACTCCGGTCATCTGAATCATGATGTGCGCCGGAGTCCAAAACGTATCCCTCCCAATCGACATGTGCCACGAAATATCCCACGGCCCGCCGATCATCCCGCACACCACGCCCGCCACCATGCACCAAATCGTCCACGGCACGGTCTCCACCTTCGCTCTATTTCCCGCGCCGACCCGCGCCGACATTGGCGGTCTCGCAATATGTTGTCCAAAAGGAATCGATTGACCCATCGCTTCCAACTCCTCTACCGCCACCACCCGCGGCATTTTTGCTGCTGTGCCGCGAGTCTACACTGCGCCGCCTTTTCTGCAAACCGGCTTCCTGCCCAGTAGCGTCAACCTCCGTTCCACGATTCTATGACAGACAATCCCGCGCAAACCGACGACCTACCCGTACATAAGAGAACAGACTCGCTTGTTGACGAAGCCTAGAATCACGTTAGCAAGCTTCGGCAGCCAAAGTACTTGGAACATTCGTCCCGCAACTTCGTACTACTTACTTAAGGCTCTGCCGCTCTTCGTCTCCGAACGGCACAGCCCTGGGGGCGTTCATGAAATCGTTCATCACCCATCTAAAGCAAGTCTTCCGCCGCCTCGCGCACGCTCCACTGTTTACCGCCATCACGCTTATCACGCTCGCTGCCGGAGTCGGCGGCAACACGGTCGTCTTCAGCGTCCTCGAGAGCGTCCTCCTCAAGCCTCTTCCCTATCCCAAGCCCAACGAACTCATCGGCGTCTGGCACACCGCCCCGGGCATCAACATCATCGACCTCAACATGGCGCCCTCCAACTACTTCATTTATCGCGAACAGAACCAAACTTTTCAGGACATTGGTGTCTACCAAGGGGATGCCGTCAGCATTACAGGCCTTGCCGAACCCGAACGCCTTGACGCCCTCGATGTCTCCGACGCCATCATTCCCTTGCTCGGCATTCCGCCCATGTTGGGCCGCTCCTTCACACGCCAGGACGATTCGCCCGGCTCGCCGGACACCGTGATGATCACTTATGGCTTTTGGAAAAAGAAATTTGCAGGCTCCAGCTCCGTCATCGGCCAATCCATCACACTCGACGGCAAATCGCACGAAATTATCGGCGTTCTCTCTCAACGCTTTCATTTTCTCGATTGGAAGGATCCCGCCGTCATTCTTCCCTTCAAATGGGACCGCAACAAGACCAATCTCGGCAACTTCAGCTACGAGGGTATCGCCCGCCTCAAACCCGGTGTCACCATGGAACAAGCCAGCGCCGACATAGCTCGCATGCTGCCCATCGTCTCGCGCACTTTTCCCGCCCCTCCCGGTTTCAGTGCCAAGATTTTTGAAGACGCTCGCATCGGTCCGAATCTCCGTCCCCTGAAGAAGGATGTCGTCGGCGACGTTGGCAGCACCCTCTGGGTGCTCATGGGCTCCATCGGCCTGGTCCTGCTCATCGCGTGCGCGAACGTCGCAAACCTTCTCCTCGTCCGCGTCGAAGGCCGCCGCCAGGAACTGGCCGTTCGCTCCGCTCTTGGCGCCAGCCCGTACCGCATCGCTGGCGAACTTTTTCTGGAGAGCATTACCCTAGGTTTGTTCGGCAGCGCCATTGGATTGGGACTCGCTTACGCGGCCTTACGCGTCCTGGTCCTCACCGCACCCGACGGACTTCCCCGCATCGCCGAAATCGGCATCGACGGCCCGGTCTTGCTCTTCACTTTTGTCATTTCCATTCTCGCCAGCGTGCTCTTCGGCGCCATCCCCATTTTCAAATATGCCGGCGTTCGCCTTAGCACCGGCATTCGCGAAGGTGGCCGCGCCAACAGTGGAAGCCGCGAACAGCACCGCGCCCGCAGCGTTCTCGTCGTCGTGCAAGTCGCCCTTGCGCTGGTTCTGCTCATCTGCTCCGGCCTCATGATTCGCACGTTCCGCGCGCTCACCCACGTCAATCCCGGCTTCACCCAGCCCGCTCAATTGCAAACCTTCCGTATCGGCATACCGAATAATCAAGTCAAGGACGACGAGACCGTCGTGCGCACGTTCGAAGAGATGCGTAGCAAAATCGCAGCGATTCCAGGCGTCTCCGCTGTCACCCTGTCAACCGTGTTCCCCATGGACGGCAACTCCAGCAACGACCTTGTCTACGCGCAGGATCGCGCGTACGCAGAAGGCCAAATTCCTCCGATTCGACGCTTCGCTTTCGTCATTCCCGGATTCTTTTCCACCCAGGGCACTCCGCTCGTTGCCGGACGCGACTTCACATGGACGGACATCTACCAAAAGCTTCCCGTCGCCGTCATTTCTGAAAATTTCGCTCGCGAGTATTGGGATTCCCCCGCCAACGCCATCGGCAAACGCATCCGTGTCGCCACCACCGACGACTGGCGCGAAATCATCGGCGTGGCGGCCAACGTTTACGGCGACGGCGTCAGCAAGACTCCTCCATCCATTGTCTA
>Ga0210399_10000971_pt1 | contig 22461 bp, 43 predicted proteins | sample IncBWC14MmetaG_FD_150865 | JGI IMG/M metagenome (GOLD analysis project Ga0210399, IMG submission 150865) | Forest soil microbial communities from Barre Woods Harvard Forest LTER site, Petersham, Massachusetts, United States - Inc-BW-C-14-M | ecosystem: Environmental > Terrestrial > Soil >... | reverse complement strand
ATTTAGGTGTGTCGGTGCCCACGCCTTACCCGCATGATGAGGTAGCGTAGCGCTAGCCCGGCAACCATGCCGCTAGCTATGTATAGATATGTCATTGTCTCGCCTTTCATGCCGGGAGGGTGGCTGTTTGCCACCCTCCCGGACCTGTTCTTTAGACTAGGCTAGCTAGTACATCCTTTAGGGTGACTGGCCCGCTGATTGGGAAAGTGCAGTAGAATCGCCCGTTGACGCGAACTACGTAGGTGTTGATATAGCGGGTGAGTGTAACCATGATACTTGCCTTTCTGGTCTGGGCGGCCGACCCTATTGCCAGCCGCCCGATTTTATTTTACAACTTCCATTTGAAGTCGTAAGCCTCTTGGACTACGGCCGGTAGGATAACCTGCGTGACCGTGAGGTAGATCGGTGCGAAATTCAGCATGATCTCGATTGCCGCCGCGATCAGGCCCCCGAGGATAAGTAGTATGTGACCGATTACCTTACGGTGCGCATCCGACTTGGTTGGCAGGTCGATTATCGTCCGAATTAGGCTGCGCTTGCTTGCCTTACGTGGGCGGGCAGTGATCGGGACGGAGGTTCCTTGGATGAGGATCGTGTAACTGGCTGCCATTTTCGGGGTGATGATCATGTCCCTACCGCCGTGCTTCCATGTCTTGAATTGCCTGGCACTGAATCGATCCGGTTGGCGCGTATTCGATTGTGATGCTGCTACCGTAATCTCCGGTCCAAAGGTCACTGATCTGACCTTGGATTCCGAGTAGTGCTGAAAGCTTTTCAGTTGTGATGGTGATGGTAGGTAGCTGATCCATGTCTCTGCCTCTCTGTGCGTTTTTCGATCTACCTCCAATCTAGGGTACGTGGGAACCCCTGTCAAGTGTTTTCAGGAACTTTCTTTGGTAACTTTGTGTTACCAGGCTGGTTACTGGCTGTAGTCTTTCCGTAGACTCTGGCTAGTCCGGCATTAAGCGGAGACAGGGCAGCTACGACCGCTGCAAGCGACGTAGTAGCGATATTAGCCCACCCGTAGGGGAGTGGTGCCAATCCAGCCGTGATGGCTCCTAGGACCGTTATAGCGATGGCGAGGGTTTTACTGTTCATATCCGAGACTCCTAGGGTGCTTGGGGCAGATGCCCGTATCATCGATCATTTCCCCGGTACCCTCATTGTAGGACCGGGTGACTCTGCGCGGTAGCGCGAGCCTAATGGGGGTAGTGCCTACCATCATGAATACTTCACCGCATTTTTCGCATCGCGGCCTTTTGATTGACTTACTCTTGACGTTCATAGATTACCCCTGTGAGTTTCCCCATCCCAAGCATTATCCTGCCCATACGTTTTCCCATTCGTATTCATCGGTGAGCGGTATATCGTAGGTAGCCACTTTAGCTCTGAGAGTTTCAGCGGCTTCAAGTATGCCGTCAATGGGCGATCCATCGAAAGCGTACCCGAGATCCCTAGTACGAGGGTATTTGACTTCTCCGTAGTATCGGGTTTCGGTATCGAGTAGAGGGAGATCATGTATGACCGTATCGATTCGCCGCTTGGCAATATTGTACGTTGCTTTGCGACGCTTATTTTGCGGGTTAGAATCCTGTAGGAGTGATACCGACTCTTGGACTTCACCAGCATTGGCCCATTTCCTTTCGTTAAGTGCCTGGGTACATGACTTCATTCTAAAGTTTATAGGTACTCTAAACCACGGCCACACTAGCCTAAGCTCAATAGAATACCCATCCTCATTAATGCCGCTGTAAAGCTGGCCGGGGGCATACCCGTTAAATTGCATTGCCCGGAAGTAATCTTCTACCTCTTGCACACCTGCCATGAATTCTTTCTTAGGCACGCCACGAGACTTTACCTTTAGCAGCGCTTCCTTTCCTTCACGATGCCAGTATACACCTGGCTTGAATAGGCACAAGTCGGTGTAGGTTGTTTCCTCCCATTCGCCTAGTTGTTTAGAGATTGGTAGTCCAGGGTGCGGAGCGTCAAAACACACTCCGTCCGTGGCGACCATGAGTACGCTACTAGCTTTGCCAGGATGTGACGCGATGGCGTCAAGTATTTGCACGCGACAATGAGCTGTGATGAGGGAAGCGTAAAACCAGTTATTGAATGGGGCGCTTCCCGTCGATTGCGCGAATTTCCCATAGCATGAGTTGTTATTGAGTTTGATAGCAAGACCCTGAGCTGAGTTCTTGCCCACGGAAAGCCGTAGATTATATAGGTCTCGAATATCCGCAAACGGAGCGGGATGATTGCAGGGTATGAATTCCACCCATTCATCTGTAAATACTCTCTTGACCAGTTCAGCACGTCTTGCAGCATCAATTTCATGCTTCCAATACCATCCTTTAGCGATACTAGGCCGGAGAATACTACCTGTCTTATCGCGGTAGGGCACTGGCCCGATACGATCGTTATTCGCGTGCAAGGTACCGTACATGAGCACGTAATCGCCGTTACCCTTATAAGTCCCTGTTCCTCTTTTGTATTTACAGTCTCCGCAGATATGAGGTAGTTTACTCGTGGCGTAAGGGTAAGCATTGTTGATGTCATAATTCCACGTTTCCCCTTCTATGATGCCGTGTGAGAATATTTCAAACCATCCACCGTAATAGGATTTGCGGCATAGGTCATCGAAATATTCCGGCATGACATCGTAAAGATCACGGTGTTTCGGTGCGCCTTTGGATCGTAGCCATTTACCAGCAGTAGACCCTGGCCCATACCATTCATCTTTGGCGAGCCGGATTCCAATAGATAGGAAACCCCGAGCAAGACGAGACATGCAACGGGAAAGCAACTCGTTTTCGAGAACATTATACTCCATCATTTGCTTATCTAGCTTGGCATAGGCGCGGCGCTCTTTACCGGCAAATAGCTTGTCCCATTCCTCTAGTGTGCAAATGGGTCCGTCTGGGTCTTGCGCCCACATATCAGGATGGCAGGTGCGCGCAAAACTCATTTGGTAAAACGAGCCAGCGTCGCATATGTGCATCCACGGTGCTTGCTCGTGATTGCAGTTTACCGCTTGCTCATAACAATGGCAAACACGCGGCCGGATGGAGAGACGTTTAAACCCGAGCATGTCAATATCCCAATCATTATCGATATGCACGGGGTATAGCATGCGCCTTTTAGGCGTCTCGTCTGCTATTCTGCGCTTGGCTTTACCAGCTTTTGATAGCAGTAGCCATGCGGCAGACCGGGGCAATGACCGTAGCCATTGGTTAAAGTCGTAGGATAGATAAAAACCTACGAATGCGGCTCTTGGCGACTTGACAAATTGCGAATAAAGAAACTGAAAGACTTCACTGTAGTGAAGACCTTTAGCCAAGTCTCTAGATACATACTGTTCCGCTCCCACCCCAAGCAAAACAGCGCGATGTTTCGGTCCTTTACCGATACCCTCAGAGTCCACTCCGATGAATTGGGGTATTGCGGTAGCTCTTTTTGTACGCTTACGCGCAACCTCTTTGTCACTGTAAGCCTTTCCGTGTGTAGTGCGGTAGCGCTGTTGTCTTACAGCATGCGATGATCTGCCATTCGATTGGGTGACGGCGAAATCATTCGCTTTCACTATCCTCATCGTCTGGTATCTCTTCCTCGTATTCCTCTGGCTGCTGTGCGTCTTTAAAGTGATACCAATATCTGCTGAATGCGGCTTCAAATCGGGGGTCGGCTTGCCCGTGAGCTGAATAGCTCGCCAGTGATGCCAGGTTTTTGGCTTCGGCAGTGCCAGGCGCGGGCATTGGCTCCCGGCCGGACATTACGTTATTTGCCCAGTTAACACGCGCGTTCCATACGGCTTGTCTTACGCCAAGGTCTGTTATGCGTGTTTGCTGTTCACGTCGTAGCTCTCTATTTGCGCGTACTATTCGCGCGGTGCGGCGTTGTGCGGCGCGTCTCTCAGAAGCCGATTGCGCCATTTCTAAAACATCGGCTCTTGGGGTAGTGGGGGACGTTTTGGAGGTTTAGCGATTTTCATTGGTGACTCGCATTCCTCGCAATAAGTCACTCCGCTTTTAGCTGCAAAGCGGTAGACTTGAAATGTTTCGTATGTCTGCAAATGCCCGCAAGAAAGGTGCAGGTATTTACTCAATTGCTTCTCTATAGCAGCCTGACGGGCCAGAGCGCGCTGCATTTCAGCGCGACTCCAGCCCGTATGGCTAGGGTAATTATCCCTCTTGACTATCCGCACGCCGCGTAACCTTTACGGCGCCCTTTGCGGTGTCCACCCTAAAGGACTTCATCGGTGATGCCTGCCCCTGAATACGCACGTCCTTCATATAGCGAATGCGCGTAAGGGTATTCTCGGGGATATTCTTGAAAGCTTCCTTCAATTCATATCCGGCGTTGATGGTCTTTAGACCTTCCGGGTCACGGAATCTGAGCTGAGTGAAGGTCTTTTCCTCACCCTTTGGGTCCGTGAACGTGATTTCCTCTTGTCCGAGGTATAGGCCAGTGTATTCGTCCTCGCCGGGAGTATCGAATACGATTTGGTCGCCCGCTTCCTCATGGGCAGTTTCCCACTCGTAAGCGGACGGGTCGTACCCTACGATGTCAGCCATTCTAGGCCCTTTCTTTGGGATTTGCTAGGTCCGGCCAGGGCAAACAGCGTATAGAATACGCGAGCCAGAATCACCCTGGCCGGACTCTTTCAGAGTACACCCATAGCGTATTTAATGCAATTATGTTCGCTTAGGGCAGACATTAGCTAGCGGGTACCGTGAATGCCACATGTGGCCCGAACGTGAGCGTTACAACGCCCCTGTCAACGGTAACGACCGGAACGGACGGACATGCGCTTTCCGCCACCCTAGGACCGTAGATAATGCTTTTGCAGTTCTGACAGTAGGTTGTGGTTGGGGTAGTCACTGGGTCTCCTGACATTGTTTGAATCCACGGAAGGGAAAAAGCATTGAAATCAACGAAATTACCCCATGCATATTGACAGCCAATACACGGGTAGTTGCCTGTAGCGCTAGCCACTCGCTGAATAGCAAACGATACCGTATTACCCGGTTGTGCAGTCCAGAACGGGACATTAATCAGATTGGCACCCTGGCAGATAGCTACGGCCGAATCTAGATTATTCATGCCACAATAAATACCGGGCCATCGCTGTTCCGGTCGTACATGATTAATGTAATTCGCACGAGCGCGAGTAAGCCAGCCGGGTATATCTTGAATTGTCGCCGCGAGCGCTTCAACGTCCAGAATATCAGCGGTAGCGTCGGACGCGGCCGGGTCCTGGTCTATTCGCACGGCCGGGTAAGGCATATTGTGAGCTGCAAAGGTAGCGTCATCCCACGGAATATCACCCAGACCCGTTGTATATCCGGCCGCTTGCGTACCGACTGGTATATGGGATGCGTTAACGCGAATAGCGTCCTGAGCAAGAATTGTGGGGATCATTCATCGGGTCCTTTCATTCTCCTGTTGAAAACTACCTGCTCTAGTACGGTTATTCTAGTGTCCAGCCTTGCGATTACCTCAATACGGAACCTGTCTATTGCTCCGGTTATCCTGTTAGAAACATACCGGGCGAACATACCGAAAACAAACGTCATTGCCGCTACTATAGATGCAATTAGTGTTCCGACGGTTTCCCAGTTAATACCGCTCGTTTGTACCGTAGTAGCCAACCACACCTATTAACCTCCTTGCCGCATTGCGAGACTACAACTTTGCCAACGGTAATGCAGCTCTCGCGGTTAATATGTCTCGGTTGCGGGTCCGCCGTTTTTCAGTCCTGATGCTTTAGCGTGCGCATAACTTGTCCACATCATTGCGCCCGCCAATCCGCCACCTAGAAGCGATGGCCATTTATCTTCATCCATCATGGTCGCAATAATGACAAATACGGCCGCTTCAGCCATACCTATAAGTACCCACTTCATCAACGTATCCGCGCGCATTGCCGCGTTAATTTCCATTGTTTGCGGCGAACTGCATGCGGCGGCGATGATCTCGAATACGAGTCCAGCCGCTACCATAAAGGTAATGGCACGGCTGGACCCTACTAGGCTGACACCCTCCATAACGAAATCGGAACCTTAATCTTCATACCAGTTTTAAGACCCGCACCAGACCCCAATTGCTGCCCGACCTTTTTGTCGCCGGGCACTTCGCCTTTAACGTAGACATTACCGGGAATGTCCGCGATCTGGTCGGGGGTAGTGTGATATTGCTGAGCTAGACTCTGCAATGTCTGTCCTGGCTGCACCGTAATAGTCTTATAGGTGACCTTTTTAGTGGGCGGGGGTTGCCTAGTCGCGGGCGGCTTGGGATTACCCGGCGTATGCGACGGCGGGGGTGGCGACGGCGTCCCTGTCGGCTGCACGTCATTGTCAGCCGGAATGTTGTTAGTTACCGTGACATTAGGCGCAACCGGGGGTGTCTCTTGATTGTAGACCTGATTGACGAATTGGGGCACTAGGCTAGCGTCAACGCCACCCGGCGTATTCAAGCTCGAATTCTGCGCACTGTTCTGTGAACTTGTGCTAGAGGAAGTCTTTTTCTTATACAGGTAAAAGACGATAGCCAATGCTAGCGCAATACCCATCCAACCCCACATAGGCAAAGGCCCGAGTTTACGGGTAAAAACATTACCGCCTTGCTCTGGCGCTTCCGTCTGCATTTGCGACATTAAAGTACCGCCACTTCAGGAGGATTACGGAACCAATCACCATCAGCAGGCGCGGAATCGTTCATTGCAGACCAGCCTTTATGCATGACAGTTGAAATATTGCCACCCGGAATAGCCGGGTAACGGTGCGGGGTGGCAATCGCCTGACATGCGGTAGTATCCGGGTCCAAACCGGGAGACCAGAAATGCGTAAGGGGATGGCAATCAAGCGGTGTACCCGCGTTAACGCGCATACCCGCCTGGGTGCCAATTCCCATTACCTGATCCTCGGTTTGGGTTGAGGGAATAGGCTTGCTATTTTCGGGGGTGTTAGTGGTGGCGATATAGATTGCTACCCCGATAGCGAATAGACCCGCCGCGCACATGCCTATTTCTTTGTTAGACAGAGGCATTACCCCTCCACCCGTTACCGCTCACGCGCTGATTGTAATTCGGCTGTCCCCACTTGACAGGCTGAGCAACATTAGTGCCCGTCTGCCCTTGCGGAATAACCGTCTGAGAATACGACTGCCCCGCAATCGGGGAATTGCTAGGCCGGTCGATACGCGGCGATGCCATCTGCGGAATCGCCATATAACGGCCAATTGTCTGCGCATATGCCGGGAGGGTAGGCGAATGCAAACCGTGGGGTGGTCCCGACCAAACGTCATGCGGACCATCGCCGGGTGCCCCTTGCGGCGTAGGCGACACAATTCCCTGAGTTGCGCCCGTAATTGGATCGTAGCCGGGTGTTGCCGGAGCAATGCCCTGATAAGACCCGTATTCCTGGTAAAGCCCAGGGGTACCGCCGTAGACATGCGACCATCCGGTACCCTGTTCACCGATATACATTCCAGTGTCATTGCGGGTATAGTCACGGGAAAGATCATCTGTAGCGGCACTCTTATCACTGCCCGACTGATAGTTTATTGTCCGCTGGACTAGCCAGAGGGACGGCCTAGCAGGTCCGTCCATTGGCGGGTCAGTGTTACCGGATTTCCGGCCGGAATTCTCATAGCCGACCTTCATCATTCCGTGACGGTCATAGGCTACGAGCTTGTCATTAGAATAACCGACAGGCGCGTTACCGGGTGCCCGTACCGCTGTTTCCTGAGATTGTGTCAGGACACGAGCCGGACCACCGAACTGCGGAATTTCCGTCTCAATCTTGGTAGGATTCTGATCAGTACCGTATGGCAATTGACCGGGCGGATTACCGCCCACAAAACGATCATTCCAGCCGCTACCGCCATAGGGTGCCTTAGACTGCACTGTCTGAGCTGTAGTGACATTAGGGTTACCGTAGGCGCGCTGGATAACGGTACCGGGTACGCCACCCGAGCCGACTCCCGGCTGATTACCGCCCGCGTGCCACGTTTGCATACGGGTAATAGGAATGCCAAAAGGCGAGGTAAACGGGACGGGTCCAGTTGGCGCATTCGCCAAATCCGCGCCTGCTACGCCCGCATATCCTCGCTTGGGTGCGCCCGTAGACGGACCCCTAAAACCTGCCATTTCTTTAACCTCTCAAGAGGGAATAGATGCGCGGAGGAAAGTCCCCAAAACTCCGCGCATCTATTCCGGCTCATTACTTGGTAGCTGCCCAGCCACCGCCACCCGTACCGGCATTAACGAGGTTAGACAGGCCATCGGCAACATTCTTTACCAGACTCGGGCCTTGCGATCCTGGCCGGACCAATACGAAAAGGACGGCGAGGTAAATGATGCCCACAAGAAAAGTACCGGCTGCACCACTCATAACATACCGCCCGGACCCTTCTTAACGTGGTTAGTGTAAACATAATAGGCGATAACGCCCAGAGCTACACCGACCCAAAAGTCACGACTCTTCAACATCTGCGGCATCCTCCTTTTCTGGTGCCTTTTCAGTTTCAACTAGTGCGTCGGCATCGGCCTTTAGGTCAATATGATTGCCCGCGTGGACAAGCTCACGCACGATTTCAGCGAGACTACGGCTCATTAGATTTTCCTCGAAATGTATGCGAAAAGGAACATTTCAATGAGGATCAGCACGAAAAGGTAAAGGATGGTTGGCGACCATGCGTTACCGTCTGCCGTGCTAGAACCCTGGCCCGCACTAAAAATATTTGTGCCGCTCACATTTGGTCCCTGATTTGATCCGTCCCCATTGTAAATGGGGTTACCCCGGTAATATCCAAAGGAGGAAGTAGGACGCGCAAAGTATCCCATTGCATCTTTTCCCTCCTATTAAATGTCTACTAGGGTGGGGTCAACGTTGCCGACGGGGTAAACCTCTTCGACAATAAGCTCATACTGGTTAGCGGCTGCTGCTGCAACTGTCTCCCAGGCGAGCTTTGTGGAGTTGGCGGTATAAAGCCAACCCTGGCCGTACAATTCGCCCGGCTCAATAAAGCGCGGGAAAGTTGCGACGCCGAGATCATAGGACGGAGCGCCAACGTAGTTAGCCGTACCCTGCGCGGGTGCGTCTGTCGCGTTAGAAACAACCGTATAGAAGCCGGAACCGGCCTGCGTTGCCTGTCCGTAAAGACCGTACGTATTGTACTGGTCTTCCGCCCAGTCCCTCAGAATGTCGGGGTTAAGCCGTCCGAGAGATCGGTTGTCCAGGTACCAGTAGAACGGGTCCGAGAATCCGTCAACCCTAACGGAGTTAGCGCCGGTATTACGGGCCACAAGTCCAGCCCAGCGGATCGCATTACCTGTCAGCGTGGAAAGAATTGTGTTGTCCGCGCCAGCGTTAATGCTAAAGAGCTGGTGACGCCGCTTTACCTGAAGGTTTACACCCGGAGGTACCGGCTGATTTGGCGTACCCTGAAGGTCCGTCGCATCCGGCTGCGCCCAAGCATCCATATAGGGCGTAATGTTGTAGGTTGGGAATGTGGTAGCCGCAAAGGCCGAAACGGTGTAATCGAAACGGTATTGCGACCGCGTGTCCGTGTTTGCCAGGACGCCAGCCGTCCAGCGAATTTCCGGCTGCAAGAATGCCGTGAAAGACCCGCCATCTGCGGCGGCCGGGGGCCGGTAATCGAACTTGTAAACCCAGTCCTTTAGCCACGGCTTCGCATACTTCTGTGCGAGGTAATGCGAATAGCACGGCATGTTGTAAAGGATCTCGGAACCGTCAACGTTAATCAGGTCCATATTGGCGAGAATATCCATCGCGCCATCAGCCTGAGTAGTAACAGTCCGGCCGTTCACTGTAGTAATAGCGGACGGTGTGTTAGTGTTACGGACAATCATGTGGACGCCGCGCAGGAATTGGCCCGCGTTTACCTGTCCACCAAACTGCTGAGAGTTAACCGTTGCTGCAAGGTTAGTCTGCAACCCCTGTAGGTTCTTTTCAGCGTAAAGATTGGTGCAAATCTGGAATGGGTTTTGCCCTACCCCGCCACCCGCTTGAGGTCCACCAGGATTAGGAGCGCCACCACTAGCGGCTGCTGCCATATCTTTTTACCGTCGCCTTCTCATCAATACTGAAGCGCCATAGCGCGGCCTAGGTGCTGCCAGGTTTGATTATCACTGGCAACCAAATGGTATTGCAAGAGACGCCACATGGTACCCATAATGAGTACAGACACCCAAATGTGTACGCCTAGTCGGACGTATTCCAACGTTAATTCCTTCCAAATAAGGAAGGGCCAGCGTCCGTATCCTATACCCCACGACTGGGTATAGGATAGGGCACTGGCCCTAGCGGTGTCTCACGACCACTGGCTTTAGCTTACCACTTGACAGGGCAGATGCAACCTGACTACGGTGTCAGGCATGTATCTTTTCTGGCTTTTGAGTTTGCTAATGGCCAACGGTCTACAGCACAATACTGCCCTTATTCAATACCAGCATACGGAACATGCCGCGCACGTTCGGCATGTTGAGCATGTCGATTATCAGATATTTCTTACGCGCCTGGCGCAATCCACACCAAAGCCAGTAGCGCCAATAGTACAACCATTGCCAACGCAAAAAACCATCGTTTCACCGCCAGCTCCCGTATCCACCTATTCGGCCCCTCCCGGCGACTATTCGTGTTCTGCACTTGAATCCCTCTGGGTTTCTGCCGGGGGTAATCCGGCTAGCAAATTTATCGCGGCTCAGATCGCAACTGCCGAATCTGGCGGTAATCCTAGCGCTATATCGCCCACTAGCGACTACGGCCTATGGCAGATCAATTCCAGCAATGCGCCCGGTAGTGAAATGCTCAATCCCTACGCGAATGTGAAGGAAGCAATTCTCTTGTCTAATAACGGGACTAATTGGTCGCCGTGGACGACATATACGAGCGGGATTTACGCCAGCGAATGTTAAGGCTGTCGATATTTCTTTTCTTTAATAAACTCTGTGTATAGTTTGATGGTCAGCCCTAGAACACCGATGTTTATTACGAGGATAAGTAGCTCTGCAATTATCAAAGGTACCTACGAGTAGTGCCGGGCGGTAGGTTGTTATTATTGCCCGGCCGCATGTTGTTAATCCAGTATTGTTTATGGGTCTCACAGCAAAACGTATAGTTCATATAGCGCGGCTCATACCCAGGCTTAGCTTGATTAACCCGCACCTTATAATTTTCGAAAGAATCATTTTCGCACGTGTCCCATGAGCACATAACATGCGTGCCCCCGCGATCATGGTTAATTACTTTCTTATCCAGGATCGCATGGCGCCATTCGGTGCTGTCTCTAACCGGCATTATGCTTGCGCCTTTCCTCGTGTTCCCATGCGCTTATTTCCGCCCGGAATTGCTCAATCTGTGTCCGATGGGCGAACGATATTCCGGTTTCCCGCACGACTACGAGTCGGTTTCTGATCTCCGTTAGCAGCGCTTCTCTTTTCCAGTCCGGCATTGTCTGTATCCAGTACAATCCCAGGAACACTAGGGAAGAGACTATCGTTAGCACTATCTCCCTGGTCAATTCGTCCGCTTGCTTTTTGTCCATTACGGACCTCCCACTCTTCCATAGCTAGCTTCATCTTGTTTGATTCCGCGAGAATAGCAGCCTTAATTCCTAGGTCAATCAAGGTCACTGTCACAGCTACCGCTAGCAGCATGATCGTGAGAATCGTCCAGAATTTGATTGTGTCTTTCGAGCCTTGCGAAGCATTCATCGATAACCTCCGTAGGAACTTCTATTTTCTTACCTGTAATCTTTTCCGCTATCGTTTGCAGATAGACTATGCCTATCAATAGCTTGATTTCTGGAATCATGTCCCTATCTCCGCGTGACATTGGCGCAAATGCGCTACAACTAGCGCTTCTATTTCGCTAATGCTGTACTGGTATTCGTGGCCTTGCGGGTCTTTGCTAAACCATATGTTCTGATGACATTCCTTACATCGGTTGGACCTGCCATCAGTATATGTCTCCCAGCCGTTAGCTACCGCACGCCACCCCTCTAGCTCTGCCAGGGCAATAGGAGCTAGCTCACCTTTAGGCCGGTCATTATACGGTATATTGACGTTCGGCGTCTGATAATATCCCTCCATAATTCCTCCTATTGGTTGGCCATTAGCTCAAGATAACTGTTTGTTGCTACTGCCCATGTGTCGCCCGCTGTCCCCTCATTACCTTGGATAATGAAGGTGCCGCCAGCGGAAAACGTAATAGTACCATCAAACTCGTACGTACACAATTCCCCGATGGCGAACGGGAAAGCCAAAGCACCTAGTACCGAATTCTGATTAACGGGCAGCACGTTATCAACATTAGTTGATCCCCGCGCACGCCGCAATGTCCCGACCATATTAGAGACAGTAGCCGTACCTCCCCAGCTCAGGCCAGCGTTAGCGGCGACCGCCCCGCCAAGATAAGTAATCTGGCAATGCAGTCTGTAATTGACTGGCGAGACGTTAGGGACAGTCAGGATAGCTTGGGGAGAAGTGCTGTTAATCGTTATGGTTGAGGGTACACGGATATTGTAGCGAGCAAAGAAAGCGACATTTCCGTCCTTTAGGACTACAAAAGCGTCGTCGGCTGACAATTGTATAGTGCTTTGGACGGTACTATCGTTTGATCTCGACGCCAATTGGAGGAATGCTGCACCGGCCGCGCCTGGCAGTGTTTCGTTTCCTGATGAAGCTACTAGCTGGGTTTGCTCGTTAGCTGCACCAGCATTAACAGCACCGGCATTAATTTGGGGTGGCACCGGATTATTGGTAGGATTACCAGGGACTTCTAGGACTAGGAACGGTGTTCCAGTCGTGGGATTAACTGCTATCTGTATAAAGTTGTTTCCGTTACCGGCCGTGTTATAGGCAGCGATATTGTCAATGTAAGCATTGCCAAAATCATCTGTCCCTGAGCTACCGGAAATAGACGCTTTAAGATTTCCGTGCGCAGGCGTACCATTATAGACAAAAATACCATTCTGATTAATGATGGTATTACCCGCGAATAGAAACGGGACGTAAACGACTTGCCAGCCCATAACTGCCCCTGGGTTTGCTGAGCAATTAGCGGGTCATATCTGAGCCATACAGTGACGATTGGCGGGAATCCATCAGTTGCCGGATTAGAATAGGCGAATGATAGTGTTTGTCCTGGCCGTAGGATTAGCGGCTGGCTTGGGTCCCAGGAATTACGGTTGCCATAGACGCCGGTGTCCCATTGGAATGTGTCTACGAAAACGTTAAAGGTCACGAGGGTTGGCTTAACGCAGAGCACGACAATCTTGTAAACCTCGAATTGTGAGAGGTTTACGTTGATAATGTCGGGTGTGAATGCGGCAGTCCAGTTACCGGGATTAAGACCCATATTGTCGATCTTCCCGGTAAGCGGGCCACGTGACCCTAGCGTTACGAAACTCACTGGCGCATTTCCCTCATAATTTTCATCATCCGCTGCATCATTTCGATGGGCGACATATTCCCTTCCGCTGCCGCTTTGCCTAGCGCGACAATAGCGCCGGGAAGTTGGACGAAATCATCCTCGTCTTTGTCATCTCTCCGGTACTGAATTCTTAGGCCACCGTCGGGGTTTTCGTATAGCCTGTAACGTCCCTCGTGTACGATCTTCGGTTCACGGATCACTACTTCACTCATACGAGGACCTTTCCCTTCATTTCGGCTGGGACTCGGATTGCTTCGCCATCGATATAGTATTGGTTACCAACTGTACCGCTCAATACTTGCGCATAAATCTGCTCCCCAGGAAAAACGAATACCGCCCGGTTTGCGGGGTAAAAAGCGACGTTAACAGAAAAACCGGGTGTTGCGCCACCTACGCCCGCGTCTAGCACATTCCTAGGACCATAGGCGTTAGCAATATCAGACGGAGTGCTACCCCTGTAAAGAATATATTTAGCTGTATCGGTAATGACGCTAGACTTGACAATAACGCGGCGTACCATCCAAATGTCCCCTTCAGCGGGGCCGATTGGCGGGTCCATTGTGCCACCCGTTCCGAGGAATACGTTTGCGGCTGTTGCCGTTACTACTACGTCGGGAAAGCGGACGGCATCAACACCGTGATAGCGTGAGCGTATCGCGTAGTCAAGTTCTTTATGGGTTACTTCCTCTAGTTCCAATCGTGTCAGTACATCGATTGGTGCAAGAGCCGAGTGCAATCTTTGTTGTCCCATTTAGCTAGCGGCCTTCCAGGTGTTTGTGGAACTATCAAAGGTCTGTCCTGAGACACCGCGAACTAGATCAGTAAATGCACTAAACAGGTTGTTGATAATGGTTGGGCCATTGGAGTTAGGCCGCACTAGGACGTATAGGGTTGCTAGGTACAGTATCCCTACGATAAAGAATCCGGCTTTTTCTGTCATATGTGTGGAATGTGTAGTTTGGTCAAAATTGAATTAATAGCGTTATTAACTGTACTGGCGGCTGGCCCGGACAAGTGCAATAGCCACGCTTCCATCGCGCTTACCGCGCTATTGCCGAGGGTAGCTGTAGCGTTATTGACTGCGTTTTGTGCAGCGCTGCTAGTGCCGCCACCTGTACCAGCATCCGCGCTAGCGGCGGTATCTCCTCCGGTTTCACTAGTGCCAACCCAATCGTTTTTGATAAGACTGTCAACATCAGTAATGACCGTGTTAATCGGGGTTGTAATCAGGATCGCTACGATAACCAACCCCCCGAATGCTTTCGCTATCTTCGAGGCATTGGGGCCAATATTTGAGATAATGGCCAATAGGAAAAAGAGCAGGCATACTAGCGTACCCCGCTTCATAAACGACATAATCTTCTCGCCATATGAAGACGTGGAATTCGCAAACATCAGTAGCACGAGAAGGATCAAGCATACGAGGAATTCTCCCTCCAATGCGCCAATAGAGCCGGTAGCCTGACTGCCCGCATTAGCCGGATTATATTGCCTAGGCGTAAACTGATGTCTGCGCCCGCTAGTAGCAGGTGCAGGCGCGGCGTAATGCGTTGTGACAGTCCGCGAGCCTTCCGGCGTCTTTGTGCGCGTCCTGATGTACTGATTCTTAATAGCTGGCTGAGATTGCCGTTGTGATCCTAGTCGGCTTTTCCACGGTACACCCTGCTGCTGCAATGTAGCCATTATGCTGCCTTTGCCCCTCCGCTGCCCCCGCCACCCGTTGTAGTGGCACCGGCCGCAATCTGATCAGGTGTAAGGCTAGGATTAGCAGTATTCTCGAATTCGCCCATGAGCCATTGCAGCATCGTATTAGGATCACTAACACCCTGTACCCCGCCCGGATGAAATGCAAAGAAAAAACATATCATCGCTAGAAAGAGTATCAGGATAGCAATTGCGAGTCTTGTCCCGTCACCCATTTCCCATGCACCAATCTCCAACCCCGCGCAATACGATTACGCCGATATTTGCGGGCATCTTTAGCTTTCCAAGCCTGACATTCATCACACTTACAGCCTTTAATTCGATAGGCATATTGTGTACCGTGCTGATAACTCATACGGGCACCGGAATTGTACTTGGCATTGACACGAGCGGCTGTCCTTGCCCCGCGCGCACGAATGCATAAATAGCGAATAGCAGCAATGCAGCTCCCACTAGAAATGCGCCAATTCTAAGCCAAGAGCTTGGCATTGCCAGCCACATTAGCTTTTCTACGAAAGCACTAGTGTCGTGGAAAAATGTAGTTATTTCGGTAGGCCATGAAAAGCCGGGCAGGCCACCCGCACTAGTCAATGTCGCGGTCTGTGCGCCTGTAGAAGTAGGTACCCGGCCATAACCTACAATTGCGTTTCCCCATGATGCCAAAGACGAATAACCCACTCCCGAGGCTGGGTCTTCGGCGGATAGGATTTGCCCATTTCCAGTGTATACGCCGACGTGTCCAGGAGAAGCGTTATCACCAGGGAATTGCGCGAATACCAAGTCCCCCGGCTGAAGCTGACTCGCTGAAATTTTCGTAGACCAGGAATATTGTTCTTCAGAGGTTCTAGGTACGTTAGCCACTCCGAGTTTCGAGAGAGTGTACTGCACCAATCCCGAGCAATCAAAAGCACTCGGCCCCGCGTCTCCGTAAACGTAGCTATAACCGGCGAATTTCTTGACTTCATCGACTATTTCCGTTCCTGTTATGGCTGTCATACTGGCACCGGCACAATATTAGGAGCTTTGAATATTGGCGCACCCTCGCCCACGGCAATGAGCGCATGAATACCGAATAGCAGCAGGCCTACTCCGATCAAGAATGCAGCGATTCTGAGCCACGAGCTAGGCATTACCAGCCACATTAGCTTTTCTACGAAAGAGCTTGTGTCACTGAAAAAGGTAGTTATTTCTGATGGTATTGCGAAGCCGGATAGGCCACCTGCGCTCGTGGTCGATGCTGGCGCGGTAGTCCCAGTGTTACTAGCTGGCACATTTCCCTTAAGGAATTGCAGATACTTCCCGCTAGTAAAAGTAGTCCAAGGTGCGAAGCTTTTACCGGCCGCTTCCCACTTGGCAACAGCCGCCTTAGCATTGGTCTGCGGATTCAATAGCTGACTGTCGGTACCAATTTGAGGTTCGCTATTACCGGGGGTAATCTGCCAGACGCCCCACCCGGTAGTAGAATAAGGCTGACCCTGCTGGATTACATCACTCCCGGCCGATTCTGCCATAGCAATAGCAGCAGCTATTGGAGCGGTCGCGGCTGACCCGCCAGCGCCCGTCCAATAACCTTCAAGCTGAGAGTATGTATAACCCATTACTTAGTGAAATACTTTCGGACGGAGTTAGACTGAGCAGGTGTAGCTTTTCTAGGACTTGTTTTCTTAGTCTTAGTCTCGTCGGCTGATCCATCATTGTTGCCCGTGGCAGGCGGATCAACGTCGATTCCAAGGGAATTGAGGAAGGGCTTAGCGTGACTCCGGCGGGTGCGAACACCACGCCCCTTTTCGTCCCAGATTTCGACATCGAAATCTTCCGAGTCGGCGTCTTCCTTTTCTTTGGCACGCTTAGTCTCCAAAAATTCGGCAAATTCCTTCATCAAATCGTCGTTATTGGCAGTCTCATTTTCGGCCATTTCGACTCCTGGTATAGGGTATGTGGGATGCTCCCCCGATCATGATACGATGATATCACACAAGCACCGGAGGTAAAGTGGCCACAAACACGCTTATTAGACATGGCACTGACAGAGGATATCGGCTTGAAAGCAAAACGGCAAGTGTTTGCGAACGATGCCGCAATGCGCATCGTGTATACCAAACTCAATTCCGTGCGCAAGGTCGTAAGCAAGGACTTAAGTTTAATGGCGATGATGTAATTGACCATCTGTATAAGGCGAGCCGAGCCGAGCAACGACGGAACACGAGCCGAGCACCAATCGGTACCTCTCCGCAAAAACCCGCTGATAAACCCGCTGAGCCGGACCCTAACCCCGAGTCAGAACCGAGCCTAGGTGACAAGCTAGCCGACCGGATACGGAGCTTCACAATCGGCTCTGGCGCTAGCGAGCCAGAATATGTCTCGGAAGATGGCACCGGATATGTCCACCAAATAGATGATACGGATGATCCCGGCCCCGATTGGGAGCCGCTAGAAGATGCCGAATTTATCATCAATGCGGCTGGTCTCAAGAAAATTGAGGAAAATTTGGGGACGTATCTCTCTATCGTCGGCATGACGGTAGAAATGATCGACCCATTTTGCGGACCTATCCTCGCGCAGAACTTTGATAATATCGTCGCTAAATGGTCTAAGGTTATCGCGCATTATCCCAAAGCTGCCGAGCTATTCCTAGACGGCAAGGGCGGAATTATCTTCACGTGGATTGGCGCATTGCAAGCAACATGGCCATTCCTCTACGCTATTTACCAGCACCACCTGGCAAAGACAATAGCAGTAGCACCCAACGGGCAAATCTATCGCAAGGGACAAACACCGCCTAGCCCTAACGGACAGGTTATCGACCCATTGCTGCCCGAATTCCAATACTCGGCAACCTAGGAGAGTCCCCAATGTCTCCGATCACTGGCGAAATAGTTACCAAAGAGGAAATGAGCCATGAGGAAGCACTAGCGAAAGCTATTGTTTCCGCTCTTGGCGAATTTATTAATCTGCGGACTCAAGATTTGCCGCATAGGTTTAAAGCACCATCATCACTCGCGCAATATATGGCAGATTGGGGAACCAATTCTACATATTATATGGCTCAGGTTCTTACTAGTAATCCTGCTAATCCTATCTCACTTGAGATAACAACTAGGCCGACGCAAAAGATATTGGAGATGGTCTTTACAAGCGCGGACGGAATGCGGCTCTTTACACTAGAGATTGAGTACGGAGATGCCATATCGCAAAAGAGGGAAGTATTATTATCGTGGCGGGAAGCGATACACAAGAAAGCAGATCATCGCAATACACCTCGCAAAGGTTCGGCGACGAAAGCGTCGTAATTCCTGAGCGAATTCCCTGGTCTGCTTTGGCGCAAGATTTCGCGGAAACTTGGGGCAGAGCTGACCCAAGCGATCCACAACCGGAATCAGTAGAGGTATTGGGAATCCAGGGATCAGGTAAAACGTATTGGGTTTGCAAGGCCGTGCAAGAGCGAATGATCGTACGTCATACCCCGTGTATTATCCTGCAATCGAAACCCGATGATTCTACTATTGCGGCGCTAGGATGGCCGATATATGCCAACGGAGAATATCAAAAAGCGCTCAAAGACCCGTGGTGCGTTTATTGGCCGCAGACTAACGCTCTTGGTCGTGCGCGACGTGTATTTCAGGCCGACGCATTCCGCAATTTGCTCGATAGACTTTGGCGACCACAAGCTAATACTATCGTCGTGTGGGATGATATCGGTTATATTCAAAGTCTTTTCACTTCCGACGGGGAAAGTCTCAATTCCTATATTGAAATGTTCCTACGTGAAGGACGATCTGTTGGACTGACTAATGTGTTGGTTAAGCAGCGCCCGCAAGGTGCTAAGCGCGAAATGCATTCTGAGACTAAATGGACCGTAGCGTATAAGCCTAAAGACGAGGATGATCAAGAGCGTTTCGCGCAAATCATGGGCAATAAGAAAAGATATTTGCCGATCTTTGAGCAGATGTCTTTGGACAAACACGAGTTTCTAATCAAGCATTTTGTCACCGATACTGAGTACATTTCCTGGGTAGATACTCCGCTTAAACCCCTCGCACGCCCCAAGCGGGAAGCCGCCGACCGCCAGCGAGTGTGACGTAGATCACACTCCAAATGGGATGACAACCCCCCCACGGATGCGTTACAGTAGGTACATCAGCAAAAACTACCTGAAAGGCCAGCAATGTCCGAGCAAGAGTTCGAATTCTCCCTCGCCGTCGCCCCCAAGCCCGTCGCGGGAGTCAGCATCCAGCCAGTCCCCGAAAACCTCGCCAGAGGACTCGCGGTAGAAGTCCCCAAGGTTCTCAAGAGCGACGACCACGAACTGACCATTACCGCCGCAACCGAAGCGGACGCGCACAAGCTCGCCGCGCACGCAAAGCGGTGGGGTTTGCAGCAAAAGCCGGAACTTTACATCAATAAGGTTCCCAACGGCAAGATGTACCCCAAGAACGTGGCCCGGCTGAATGTCCGGCTCATGTCCGACGTTCCCAAGGAAAACCGGCCGGGACGCAAGTAACAATACCTCCGGTAGGGCATTACCGGATGGTCCTGCCCGTTTGAGCATTCGCCTCTCAGCTGCCGCTCCGGGCAGGAAATACCCACCCGGCCTAGGTTGATTCTAGTCTCTCTAGGCCGGGTGGGCTTCTAACTTAAAAGGAGGTCAAGAAATTGGCTATGAGCGTAGTGCGGATGCGCGGAATAATCCGCGTCAACGGCCACCTAGTAATGGAAGGAAACGAGACCAAAGCGGAACTAATGGAAGCGCTATTGAACCTACGGCAACACACCTATATGATGTGCCAAAAGCCGTACCTCGGCACTCCCATCGACTCCCTTATACCGGATATAGCCGACTTGGCGGAAAGATCTATGTCACCACGACGGAATGTCCGCAATGTGGATATGTCCGGCGCAAGGCTCTGACATGAGCAGGCGGGCTTGGCGGAATGCTAATCTCCATTATTCCCCGATAACTGGATGGCGCGGCCAGGTATATCCGGGCCAGTACGTAGAACCAAGTAAGCTCGAAATCAATGCACAATACGGCAAGGAAAGGCGCATAATGTCAGGTGTACTCTGGTGTGATAAAGGCGAGCATCCCTTCTCCGTCAAAGACGTTAATAAGCAGCATTTCGTTAACACGCATACAGAGCCGGTGCTAACGGGGAATTCTTACGGGACTCCCACGTATCAGCAGCGCGAGCAAGTCACCGAAGAAATCGACATTTGCGGACCCCACTGGCTCAGTGACAATCCATTCACAACCCCCGAAACTCCCCCTGCTATAGAAGTAGCAGAGGAAGACGCCGCACAAGCAGAAGCCGAAATGTGGCGTGCCAAGTATGAAGCGGAAGTCGCAAAGAATAAGCGGCCAGTCCGCCCGGTTAAGTAAAAGGAAAGGTATCTCATGCCACAGCGTAAGAAATTCCCGGTCACAACCGAAACCATTCACCCCGAAATCCAAGCGCTCATCAAGCAATACGGAGCCGACCGCGTGCGCGTACTCAACTCACGCGAATGCATCATCTACAATTCCCGAGAGGCAAAGGAACGTCTCACCAAAAAGAGGGTGCGAAGGTAATGGCCGCTAGAAAGAGCGGAAGAGGATATACCGGCGCAAGCCAGGCCGTAATGACCTACCTCCGCGAGCACGCAAACACGGTAATCCCTTACCCCGAAATCAAGAAAGCAATAGGCGCAGAGGCACCACTCACCGTGCCTAACGCGATCTCGCATCTCATCGCAAAGGGAATGCCAATCGAGCGGCCAATGTCCGGCTTCGCTGTCTACCGGACAATGCCAAAGGCACCCGAGCCGCCAACGCCAGAATCAAAGGCGCTAGATACCGAGCCGGAAAAGCCCACGCAAAAGCTCTATGAATTCATAGGGCAATCCGGCGGAGTTACCATCGTCAAAGGCGAGGACAATGAGCTATATGTCGTCTCGCCACTAGCGGAATACGTGACCAGACCATGATCTTCTTTACCTGGCTCAAAAGCCTCTACTACAAATTCCTAGCCTACCTCGGACGGGGAGGAAGCGACAATGAAGGTCAGCCGTAATACCAAGCTCGCCGGACTAGGAGCTGCTGTAGTAGCAACGGCCGGAATTATCGCCGGATGCGCGGGAAATCCCCAACTAGACGACCTCCGCAATACGTCCGTGCTTTACCCGAATTACGCGGTAACGTTTATGAACGTTAGTAGCTTCCCGAACGTTACCGAACTATGTATCAACGGCATCGCATTCGCCACCACCACGCGCGACTATAATGCCATCCTCCGAATCCCACAATGGGATGCATTCTGCGCGACAAAAATCGGGCAGACCGCAAGCGGAGTAGTCAGCCAGCCATTACCGGCTCCGTATTACGGAGGATAAACCAATGACCAAAGTACACGGCCTAGAATGGTGGGCTAAAAAGCTCTATCAAATGTCCTATATAGAGCTTACAGACGAACAGGCCGCCAACGTATTCGACCAAAGATGGGAAGCCGAAGAGAATGGGGCGAGCGGAGAATCGGAATCGGTCGCAAGCGACAGCGGCTCACCTAGCAAAAGTGTCGCCAAATAGGCTCACGGGTGCCTGCCCGTGGGGATGCGGAAAGCAGGTGCAGAACGGCGGAATAGCGCTGCTTAGTCACCTGAATACGTGCCGAGGAAACCCGAGGGTAAGGAATGTACCTCGCAGCAACTACAATCAGCAGTCCCGCGAGCTGGTCTCCCGTACTGCTAGTCGGGATCGTAATAGGAATGCTAGTAATGGCATTCATTAAGCGATAGGAGAAAAGCAATGCGGAATACGCACTGGTATTAGACAACCAAAGACAGGTCGCCTATCCGGTAATGGGGCACACGCACGAGGATACAAAAGGTCAGACCCAACCTGTCAATACCAATCTATGATAGGATAGAAGCATGAAGCTTAGAAGCAAGATCGCGGCAAGTGCAATTCTCGTAGCAGCGCTAACCGGCGCAGGAGTGGGCGCAAACGCGGCAATTAGCGGAAACCCGCAATACCAGACGGGAGCCGTACACTCGTGTACGACGAACGGGCAAGCTGCTGTTACTACGACAGACGGTGGCTACACCTGGTATTACAACGGGAATAGCGGGTCGCCGCAAATGCAATACGGGGTCGTGCATTCCTTTACGACGAATGGGAATGCGGATGTGCTCACCTTTAACGGTGGAGTGTCGTGGGAATTCGATAATAACGGGCGGTTGTTCTGCTCGCCGCCACGATAATGGAAAAGCAGGAATTCCGCTCGAAAGTAATCGAGCTGGAACTAAATCCAAACCTAAGCCGACTCGAATA